>Ga0066903_100005774_pt1 | contig 10824 bp, 9 predicted proteins | sample PanSoiMetaGPlot1_FD_67491 | JGI IMG/M metagenome (GOLD analysis project Ga0066903, IMG submission 67491) | Tropical forest soil microbial communities from Panama analyzed to predict greenhouse gas emissions - Panama Soil - Plot 1 (version 2) | ecosystem: Environmental > Terrestrial > Soil >...
GAGCAAAGCGAGGCAATTAAGTCGTGGTTCGAGCGGCTAAAATGCCGCACTAATCCCGATCTTATTTTCACACATCGCCGAGACGACGCGCACCAGGACCACCAAGAAGTCTGTCGTTTGACGTGGAATACCTTCCGCGATCATTGCATCCTGGAGTACGAAATTCCAAAATGGGATGGAGACATACGCCAGCCGAATCTCTATATGCCTGTCTCCGCGGGCTTGCTACAGCGCAAGATTGATCTGTTGATTTTGCATTTTGGGAGCCAACGTTCCAAGCAGTGGTTCGACGCAGAGACGTTTCTTGGACTGGCGCGCCTGAGGGGGATGGAATGTTGCTCGGCGGAACGGTACGCGGAAGCGTTCTTCGCCCGTAAGCTTGCTTTGGCGTGACCGGCATTAGCAACGTCAGCCATCAGAAAAGGTTCACAAAACCAACCGGTAAGAATTGCGTCAGATAGGCACGCTAAATCAGAGACCCGCCGGCGGGGCGTGAGTGCCCACCCCCGGCCAATACCAACGATCTCACAGATGACTCCTAACTGGTTTTCGACATTTGCTCTTATTTTTTGGCCAGTGGTGGCGCTCTACCTCTACCAAACCAGGCCGGTCAACCAAGCGACGTTGTGGACCATTTTGGGTGGGTTTTTACTGCTCCCTGTGGGCTCAGCCATCAAGTTCGAAATGGTCCCGCAATTTGACAAGGTCTCGATACCAAACCTCGCGGCATTGATTGGATGCATGTTGGTCCTGAGGCGTACACCTCGTCTCTGGTATGGATTCGGATTGCCTGAAGTGCTGCTCCTGATGTGGCTCTTTGGTCCCTTCGTAACGTCGGAGCTCAATACCGATCCGCTCACTTACGGATCGATCTTTTTGCCGGCCGAAAGCCAATATGATGCCTTATCTGCGGTTGTCGCCCAGTTCATTTTTATGATACCTTTCTTCCTGGGTCGCCAATTGCTGCGGAATTCGACGGGCGCCGAGGATATACTGCGCGCCCTCGCTATCGCGGGGTTAATTTATTCCGTTCCAATGCTTTTAGAAATCCGCATGAGTCCTCAATTGCACACGTGGATATACGGGTATTTTCCGCATTCGTTTGAACAACAGATGCGGGACGGTGGATTTCGGCCCGTAGTATTTTTGGGACACGGGCTGATTGTGGCGTTCTTTGTAATGACGACTGCCGTGGCCGCCGCGGCGTTTTGGCGGACACGAACCAAAATTCTGCAGCTGCCTGCCGCCGGTATTACGGCCTACTTGGGTACGCTGTTGATCCTCTGCAAGAGTTTGGGATCGTTGACGTATGGAGCGCTGTTGGTTCCGATAACGCTGTTTGTCAAGCCGCAATTGCAAGTGCGTCTGGCCTTCGTGCTCGCGGCCATCGTATTTTCTTACCCGCTACTTCGAGCTGCAAACATTGTTCCTACTGAGCTAATGATAGATGCCGCACGATCGGTCTCGGAGGATCGGGCCTACTCCCTCAAAGTTCGCCTCGATCAGGAGCAGCTACTCTTGGAACACGCTTCCAGCCGCCTCCTGTTCGGCTGGGGACGATTTGGACGGCATCGAGTCTACGATGTGGAATCAAGCAAGGACATCAGCATTACAGATGGGCACTGGACCATCACGATGGGGGTGTACGGCCTGTTCGGTTTCGTGGCCGAATTTGGATTACTGGCGCTGACGATCCTCCGGGCGGCATCCGCTCTGAGATTTGCCAACCCTCCGCGCGACCAAGTCTATTTGGCGACACTGGCGCTCCTCGTAACGATCAACATGGTCGAGCTTTTGCCGAACGCAACACTCAGCCCGTGGACGTGGCTCCTTACTGGGGCGCTTTTGGGGTGGGCGGAGGCGCTACGCAGTGCTTCCTGGCTCCCGACTTCAGCCAACTCGAATCCATTCATGAATGAAGTAAGCAAAGTGAAAAATGCACAGGAGCTGCGACGACGGCTGGTCTCTGAACGCCTGTTCTACGAACGTCATCTCGATTGAGGGCACCCTGTCAGCTTACAGTGAATCAAGAGGCTTCGTGATGCGCTATCTTGTTAGTTCCTCTCACCTGTATGTCGGCGTTCGGGAGTACGGTTTGCCTGAGCGTGTCCGCGAGTTATGGAGGTACAGGGAACTCTTCTACTACTTTGCTTGGCGCGACATTAAGGTACGCTACAAACAGACCACGTTAGGCCTGTTGTGGGCGGTGATCCAGCCCCTGGTCACCATGGTGGTTTTCACAATTCTATTCGGGAAGCTGGCAAATATTCCCACCGACGGCGCGCCCTACCCAATCTTTTACCTCAGCGCGTTGGTGCCGTGGGTGTATGTGTCGTCAACGATTGCTACCGCGAGCATGAGTCTCATTTCCAATGCTGATCTGATGACCAAGATTTATTTCCCGCGTACTATTCTTCCTGCATCGGTTGCACTTAGCGGATTGGTTGATTTTGCAGTGGCGTCTGTTTTCGTTTTCTTCTTCGTCTTGTATTATGGGCTCCCAATTAGTGTGAATATGCTGCTATGGCCAGCTCTTGTAATTCCCCTCGCGCTACTGTCGCTTGGTGTGGGTATGATGCTTGCGGCGCTTAACGTCAGATATCGGGATGTAAAATATGTGGTACCGTTTGGCATCCAAATTTGCTTATTTGTCACGCCGATCATTTACCCAGTGAGCATGGTCCCTCAACAATATCAGTTTCTAGTTGCCTTAAATCCGCTAAGTAGTATAATTAATGGGTTTCGGCATTCGCTAGCGCCAAGTATGCCCATGAATTGGATCCAGTTGGGCATCTCTCTCGTCACCATTGTGACGATTTTTGTCTTGGCGGTAGCATTTTTCAATCGCAACGAAAAGGCTTTTGCCGACTTCGTTTGAATGTGTGGGGTTGTGGCTGTGACTGACGTCGTTGAGGTCAAAGATCTCTGCAAACGATACCGGATTGGTAGTCGTACTCGGCAGTTCCAACTGCGCGAGCAGCTCGCCCAGTTGATCAAGCGCCCGTTCACGTCGATGAATGAGGAGAAGACTGAGCTGATCTGGGCAATTCGAGACGTTTCATTCAACGTGCGTGAAGGGGAGGTCGTTGGCATCATTGGACAAAACGGCGCGGGCAAAAGCACGCTGCTCAAGATGCTTTCTCGAATTACCTATCCCTCATCGGGGAGCGTCAAGGTCAAGGGACGCGTGGCGGCATTGTTGGAGGTTGGGGTTGGGTTCCACAACGAATTGACCGGCAGGGAAAACGTGTACCTCAACGGTTCGATTCTCGGCCTGCGCAAGCGAGAAATAGACGATCGGTTCGACGCGATCGTGGATTTCGCAGGCGTTGAGCAATTCATCGATACCCAAATCAAGCACTATTCTTCTGGCATGCGATTGAGGCTCGGGTTCGCAGTAGCCGCGCATTTGGATCCCGACGTGCTCATTGTCGACGAGGTACTTGCGGTTGGTGATGCGGGTTTTCAAAAAAAATGTTTCACAGCGATGGAGAACTTGCGGTGCGGCGGCCGCACCGTGCTTTTCGTCTCCCATAACATGTCGGCAGTAGAGAACCTCTGCTCGCGCGGAATATGGATCGACGGCGGAAGGGTCCGTATGGACGGCGCAGCCAAGGATGTCATTAATTCCTACATGACTACATTTGCAGTGAGCACAGGTGCAGGCACCGATTTTTCAAAAAGTATGGCCCGCCTCGGGACTGGCGAGATCCGGTATACTAGGGTTGAGTACCTAGAACCGGACGGCTCACCCTGCACCTTGGTAAGATGCGGCAGTAACTTGGTGATCCGCTTCCACTACAGTGTCAAAAAGGTCATCCATAATCCGAGTTTCGGGTTCCGGATTTACACGAGTATGGGCACTCTAGTAACGGAGGCGGGCAATTTGCTGCATGGTGTGCAGGTGCCCAAGGTAGAACCCGGGGAGGGGTTCATCGAGGTTGAGATCGCCTCCCTCAACCTACTGCCGAGCCGGTACTCGCTATCGCTATGGATCACCGGACCTTTGGGTGGTCAACCTATTTATGATGGCGATGTCCGTACCGTACTTGAAGTGGAGCCCGCAAATATTTTTTCTTCTGGATGGGAAGCGAATAGTAGAATGGGAATCACATACTTTTCCCAACGGTGGAGATTTGCGGACACTAAGTATACCATCCTCGATGCCTCTGAGACGGCGGCAGCTGACGCTACCGCGTTCGACAAACCATCGCCCGCAGAGCAACGATGGAAAAATACCAATAAGTTTTCGACCTGCTCTACTGGTGGATGCGGCTTCACTTCTCTTGAGAGGCTCGGATGCAAGAACCAATGAAAGAGCGATCGCTTCGGTCGGGCGACATCGTAGAGGTAAAGAGTCCGGCCGAGATCATAGATACGCTGGATGAATGCGGGAAGCTGGACGGGCTGCCCTTCATGCCCGAGATGTTGCCGTACTGTGGGCAACGGTTCGTGGTCGCCAAGCGCGCCGAGAAGGTTTGCATTTATTCGGTGAGCCGAAGGATCCTTGGAACCGTGTTGTTGGGGGATCTGAGGTGCGATGGATCTGGGCATGGGGGGTGCCAAGAGGAATGTCGGCTCTTCTGGAAAGAGTCATGGCTTCGCCGGGTAAGCCCTAACCAGGCGCTTCCAGCCCCTGTAGACGAACAAGCGCGCGAGGCATTGGCGAGGCTTGTGGCGACGAATACAAAGAGGGAAGTCGGAGCCGGGGGCTTCCCTGAAATGAGGTACGTGTGTCAGTACACTGAACTTTGCCGAGCCTCGCAGGGGTTAGCAGTGTGGGATGTCCGCGCGTACTTGCGAGAGCTCACCACCGGTAATGTCGCAATCGGACGTTTCCTTCGCGTTACCGCTCGCGCTGCCTTTGAAGAAACGTTACAGGCGCTGGGCCTAATGTCGCGCATCCCCTTAAGACCGACGCGCGCGGCACCAATTGCCTGTCAGTCCCTTGGCCTTCTGCCAGGGGATTGGGTCGAGGTGAAGACGAAGGAGGAGATCGCCGCCACTCTGAACTCCGCTGGTAAGAACCGAGGGCTCTGGTTCGACAGGGAGATGTTGCCTCATTGCGGAAAGACGTACCGGGTGCGCATGCGGGTGAATCGGCTCATCGACTACGGGACCGGCAAAATGATTGAGCTGAGCAGCGACTGCGTAAAACTGGAAGGAGTTACTTGCTCGGGAGACCTCAGCACCGGTCGCTGGTTCTGCCCTCGAGAGATCTTCCCTTATTGGCGCGAGTGCTGGCTCAGACGCTTGCCGGCGCCTTCCGCGAAGAAGGATGACAACGGATAACCGAAAGCAAAGAGCCTGTGGATTATCAGTTAGATTTTTCGCATAGCTATCCGCGGTGAGGATGAGTAAATCTGATCCACTTGTTTCTGTCGTCACTCCGGTATTTAATGGAGAAAAATATCTTGTTGACTGCATCGAAAGCATCTTAGCGCAGACCTACGATAATTTAGAATATACCATTGTTAACAACTGCAGCACCGATAGGACGCTTGAAATCGCTCAACGCTACGCAAAGGAGGATCGCCGAATCAAAATTGTTAACAACAGTAAATTTGTTGATCTCATCCAGAATCACAATATAGCTTTCAACCTAATTTCTAAAGGAAGCAAATATTGCAAGCTAGTCTCAGCAGATGATTGGATTTATCCCGAATGCATAAGCAAGTTGGTCGAGCTGGCGGAAGACAACCCAGCTGTTGGTATTGTTGGATCGTATTGTATCCGGGCTCACGGGGTCCGATTCCCAGGTCTTCCCGTCGGCGCCTCGGTGTTCAGCGGTCGTCAAGTCTGTCGAAATTTTCTCCTGGGCTCGATTGACGTCTTCGGGCTGCCGACCACGGTCTTGTACCGCTCCACTCTTGTAAGATCCTCCGACACATTTTTTCCTACCTCCAGGCCAAGCGCCGATATTGATGCTTGCCTTGTCCATTTACAGTCATGCGATTTTGGGTTTGTCCACCAGATCTTGGCCTTTGAGAGGATCCACGATGAAGCCATCAGCACATATCTGTGGGATCTTAATAGCTTTTTTGTGGATCGCCTGGAGTTCGTCTCCGATTACGGTCACATATATTTGACCAAGAGTGAAATGAACGATCGCCTCGAAGAGCTGTCGACTTTATATTATAATTTTTTGGCTGAATGTTATTTAAAAGTATGGGAACCAAAATTTTGGACTTATCACAAGCAAAGGATGGCCAAGATTGGCTATTCTTTCTACAGTGTTAGGTTAGGAAAGGCTGTTCTACGAAAAATCGGCGATTTGCTACTCAATCCTAAGCAAACATCTGAGAAGGTAGTGAAGCGCATGGTGTTCGCTCGGCCCCGAGGGAAGCGGCCGTGGGTCCCTTAGAGGGTATTTCTTTCACCGCCGAAATGGGAGGTGAAGAAGCGGTTCATAAGGGTATAACGCGTCGCTACAGACATCTCATGACGCTGTGTCTCTGCGGCGAAGGGCGATTTCCGAAGGAGTCTACGTCCTCCGCGGCCAATTACCTCTGCCCGCCGGCTCGCACAGATTCACGCCAGTCGCACGAAAACGATATTCGTTACACATGACGCGCATTCTGTACATCGGCTCCGGCACCCCCTGGACGGGCGGAGCGGGTTACCTCGTTCGTCAAGCTTTCTTTTTACACGCGCTGATCAAAGTGGCCGACCTGCATCTGGTTATGTTCGACGCGCCTCTTGGCGCACCCATGCCGCCGTTTCCGTGCGGCCTCACTTTTTTGCCCTCGCCGCAGCGCAAAAACTCGTCTAAGCTAGCCATGCTTTATGACGACATCTTCTCGGCCGACCCGCGAATGATCCGCGGTTACGACCGGGATGCGCCTCGCCAGGCTGTCGCCGCCCTGCATCCCGAAGAGTTCGACGCCGTTTTCGCTTTCCGCACCGACTTCGCGTATTTCGCCGGCGTGCTGGATCACCCCAGGCTGATCCTCGACATCGACGATGTCGAACACATCCGCTGGCAACGCCGGCTTCGCGCCACGCTCGGTCATGATGGTGACTGGCGTACTCGGCGCGACCTGCTTAAGTTGCGCCGGTTCGAGTTTGACGCTGTCTTCAACGCCAAGCTGTCGCTGGTTTGTCAGGAAAACGACAGCGACGGTTGGCCGGCGGTGCCGCGGGTCGTGCCCAACACCGTCGAGGTCCTTCCTGAACCGTCGCGGCGGGTAAGCTCGCCTCGCCTGATGTTTGTCGGCAACTGCGCCGGTGGAGCGGCGAGCGCCAACGTTGACGCTGTTCTGTATTTCCTCTCGAAGATATGGCCGCGCATCCTCTACGATATGCCGAGCGCCGAGTTGCAAGTAATTGGCGCGACTAATCCCGCCGTGCAGCGGGCCGCCGCCGAGTCGAGTCGGGTTCAGTTAGCGGGGTTCCTGCCGGATCTGGTTGACGCCTATGCGCAGGCCGCGATCAGCATCGCCCCGATCCGATTCGGAACTGGCACCCGGATCAAGATCCTCGAAGCCTTCGCCCACGCTTGTCCTGTCGTTTCAACAGTGCTCGGCGCCGAAGGCATCGCCGCTATCCCCGGCCGTGACATCGAACTCGCCTACGACGACATCGAATTCAGCTCCCATTGCGTTCGTCTGCTCGAGGACACGCAATCACGCGAGCGCATCGGCCAGGGTGGCCACGCACTGGCGCGCAGGCTTTACGACCGCGCCTCCCAGCATGCGCGCGTCATCCAGTTACTGGAGGATTTCTTGCAGATGCATGTCCCGGGCGCTTCATCTTTCATTCAGGGCGCGATCACATGAACTCACATCGAGCTCGGCTCGCCCCCATGCTCTACGATCCGACCAATCATGGAGCTGCCGCTACGCATGCGAGCCTTGTCGCCCCAGCCGCGAGCGTGCGAGTGCCGAAGATGCGAATCACTTTTATCTCTCCGACGGTCAATATGGGTGGTGGCACAAGAGTTGTGGTCATCTATGCGCAGCAACTGATGCGTATGGGTCATTCGGTTCGTATCATTTCGCCGCCCCCGCGCGTGCCGCAGCTCCCTCAAAGGGTCAGAGCGTGGTTAAGGGGCACCGGCTGGTCGGGTGATCCCTCGGCGCCAAAGTCGTATCTAGAAGGTAGCGGAGTCAGCCATCATGTGCTTGATCGGTGGCGTCCTGTGGTCAATGATGATGTCCCGGACGGTGATGTCGTGATTGCAACTTGGTGGGAGACGGCGGAATGGGTTAGCGCGCTCGACCCAAACAAGGGGGCCAAAGCTTACTTTATCCAACACCACGAAGTATTTTCCTACCTGCCGGTCGCGCGCTGTCAGGCCACGTATCGACTGCCACTTCACAAAATCGTGGTTGCGCGATGGCTCAAGCAGCTCATGAGCATCCAATATGCCGACAATGTCGTTGACGTCGTCCCCAACAGCGTCGACCGGACTCAATTTTTCTCCGCCGTTCGCGGCAAGCAATCAGCCCCCACGGTCGGCTTCCTATATTCAACCGTCCCCTTTAAAGGTTTGGATGTGTCGCTGGCGGCACTTCGGATCGTGCGTGAAAACTTGCCTAATTTGCGCATGATCTGTTTCGGTAGCGAGACTCCAAGACCTGACTTGGCACTTCCCAATGGTACCCAATTTTTCCTTTCTCCGCCGCAGGATGAGATCAGGAATCTTTATTCTTGCTGTGACGTGTGGCTTACAGCCAGCCGAAGCGAGGGTTTTAACCTTCCCGCGCTGGAAGCCATGGCTTGCCGGACTCCACTCGTTGCAACACGGACGGGGTGGCCGGAAGAGGCTGTAAAGTCAGGCGCAAATGGAGTTTTGGTTAATGTTGACGACTGGATTGGACTGGCTCAAGGTCTTCAATGGGTGCTCTCGCGAAGCGATCAGGATTGGCGAAACCTATCGTCAAACGCGTATGCAACGTCAGCATTGGGATCTTGGGAAGCAAGTGCAGAAATGTTCGAGAAGGCATTGGAGCATGCGTGCCGCAGGTCCGCTTGCAGTGAGATTGCGGGCAAATGCGCCTACCCTTTACCAGGGGACCCGCCGGCTCGTGCCGCCGAAACTAAAACCAAACGGTGAGTGGCGTCAGCTTTTCCGCCCGAAGGGGCGCGTCGAATACTGCTGCATTGTTCGCCAGCGTAACCGGGCTACAAGTCGCCCTCTGATGAATTGATGGAAACAGACAGATGATCCTGCAACCCCTCGATCGCGAAGCGCTTCGGCAAGAATATGTCAACGCAAGCCCGTTCCCGTTCGTCAAGATCGAGCAATTTCTTGATCCCGTGTTTGCGGGGGAGGTTGCTGCCGCATTCCCATCATTCGACGACGCGGCAGCACAGGGCAGGACCTTCAAATCGGTCAACGAACGAAAGAAAGTTCAGATCACAGACGCGAGACTTTTCCCGCGGCCGATTGCGCAGTTGCACCAACTGCTTGCGTCTGCCGGGCTTCTTTCAGATCTTTCTCATGTTGCCGGCATCCGTGACCTCGTCGCCGATGAAGAACTTGTCGGAGGCGGCATCCACATTACCGGACCAGGCGGACGGCTCGACGTGCACGTTGACTTTAATTATATGGAGAGCCGGAAACTTCATCGCCGCCTAAATCTCTTGCTTTATCTCAATCCCGTTTGGGAAGAAGAATGGGGCGGACACATACAATTCTGGGACAGGGATGTGAAATATTGCCGACAGGCCTTCGCGCCCGCATTCAACCGTTGCGTGATTTTCGAAACGAGCGATATCAGTTTTCATGGCGTAACCCCAGTAACGACGCTAGCGCCATTTCCGCGCCTCTCGTTTGCTGCTTATTACTACACGTGTCAGGCTCCACCGAACTGGAGAGGTACTGTTCACAGCACCATCTTCAAGGCTCGACCCGAGGAGAGGCTCCGCGGCTATGTCCTGATGCCGGCCGAAATGTTTCAACAGCGGCTTGCCAGCGGCGTGGGTCGCATCAAGCGGGGAGTCAAGCGATTGATGAGTGCCGCCCGCTGATTGTCGGCGGAAAACGGTTATACGTCCTTCAGAGCTCCATATAGATGATCGTTTCGTCCGCCCGATACCGAGAGACCAAACCCCTTATGCAACCGCGTGATCAGATCGCACTCGCCGGGGCTCCACGCACGGCAGGGCGCTGCACCCGAACTGCACTCTGTCGGTGCTGTGCTGTGCATCGTGTTCTGGGGGGTCGGCTCGTGGCTGCGGCGATCCTTGCCGCGTGGCCGAGTACGACGCCGCGCTCGCCGGGTCGATATCATCGAATTCAAGGGCGGAGCGCATACCGACACCCCCAGCTGGTCCTTGCGTACGCCCTTAAGGCGTCCAAAGTCGCGCAGCTTTTGGGTGTGTGGAGGTTCTGGGCGAACCGGCCAGGTCGTGAAGGCGACGTAACGGCCGCGTCACGTGGCGAGCGGCTGCCCCGGACCCGCCCGAGCGCCAGTGTCTCGGCCTACGCGCCGGCCCCCCGCGCGCTGCGCCTGGCCTATCTCACCACCCAGTACCCCGCCGTGTCCCATACCTTCATCCGTCGCGAGCTAGTCGAACTTGAGCGCCGAGGCCACCACGTCCTACGGTTGGCGATCCGCCGCGCCGCCGGACCATTACCTGACCCAGCCGACCGCGCCGAGCAATCTAAGACGCTGCATTGTCTGGCACAGCCTATGGTCGCGCTGGTAGTTGCCGTGATCTGCTCCATGGCGTCGCGTCCGTTTCGGTTTGTGGCCGCAGCAGGCGCCGCGCTCACCCTCGCCCGCAGGTCAGACCGCGGGCTGGTCCGGCACCTGGCGTACCTCGTGGAGGCCGCGTACCTGCTCGGCGTCGTGCGGCGCGAGCGGATCCAGCACG
>Ga0066903_100005776_pt1 | contig 10823 bp, 8 predicted proteins | sample PanSoiMetaGPlot1_FD_67491 | JGI IMG/M metagenome (GOLD analysis project Ga0066903, IMG submission 67491) | Tropical forest soil microbial communities from Panama analyzed to predict greenhouse gas emissions - Panama Soil - Plot 1 (version 2) | ecosystem: Environmental > Terrestrial > Soil >...
CTGAAGTGAACGAGCTGTAGGCCCAGACGGTAGCGTTTATGGTGACTGTTTTTCCTGGCGCAAAGTTGGTGCCGTCACTCGTCGCGATGACAAGACGGTCGTTGGATTCATCGGAGTGGAAGGTCCCCGAGGTTCCGTCTGCGCAGGAATTGTTGATGGTGTTTGGTTGATTCGGTTCCGCGCCTCCGGACAGAGTGTCTCGTCCAAGAATCAGGGTTGTACCGGAGTCGCAGGAATTTCCGACAGTGCCACACTTAGGAGCTTTTAGGGTCGAATCGTAGGCAGCTACCTGGCCCCCGCCGCCCGTAACTCCGACGCCGGTGAGACTCGCTGTCTGCGGACTTCCGGGACCATTGTCGTTGACGCTCAAGGTCCCCGTTCGGGTTCCTGACACAGTAGGAGTGAAGGTCACGCTGATAGTGCAGCTGGCGTTCGCGGCGAGAGACGTTCCGCAAGTATTGGTTTGCGCGTAGTCGCCACTGGTCGTAATGCTGGTGATGGTCAAGCTAACGTTCTGGCTATTGGTGAGCGTGACGTTTTGCGCAGCGCTGGTGACGCCAACCGTCACGTTCCCGAAGTTGAGACTGGTAGGGTTCAGCGTGACTGTGCCCGCGGTGCCGCCGCAACCTGTGAACTTGAAATTCGCGATGCGGGTGTTCCAGTTGAAGCTGCCGGTTGTCTTCATGTACTCCTGCGTGTACCAGAAAGTGCAGTCGTCAACAGGATCAACTTGTAGTGCGCTGTAGTCGCCCCATCGGCTCAAACTTCCAGTTTGCGAGCCGGTGCCTGAGATCACACTGGTTTCGCTTTCCAGGGTTCCGGACGGATCCGTAGGAATGCGTCCAGCAAATGCGATGGATGGATTCACTGATGAACTTGATTTGCTGTACCCGACAGCCAGATTGCCGGCCTGATCCATGGCAATACTGCCCATCCAGCGGTAGGTCGTGTCGGGGGCGAATGTTCCTTGTTGCGCCAGGGTTGGAGTTCCGCTTGGATTTTGGATCTCATACCACCGAATTCCGCCGCTGCCGCTAACGGCGACAGAGTGATTTACTACGAGTGACTCGTGATTTCCGAAATTGCGGTAGGCAAGGCGGTACATGAGCCGGTCGGCAAGAGAGTCCAACTTCTGCGTCGTTCCTGGCTGCGGGACGCAGGTACCGCCACTACACAATGGAGTAAAAGCAGCAACCGAGATCACTGTGGGTCCGGTGAAAGTGGAGTTACCGGGATTGGCAAAATCGGCGTGGAACCGGTAAAGGTTCAGATTGTTGGTTCCGAAGTACACCATGTAGTTCGGAGAGCCCGTCGGCGGTGGCGTCAGACCATCCAAGTCAGAGGGCAACAAGCCACCGACGGAAGAACCTTGCTGAAAGCAAATCTGCGTTGCAGACTGTCCGGCGAGCATGGCGGTCCGGTTATAAACGCAGGCATCGGATCCAACAAACGTGTTTCCGTTAAACATGTTGAAGGTTTCGTAATATCCGTCGGACCACACTCCCATCTTTGGGTAATCGTCGAAGTTGGTGTACTGGAACGAATAGCGATTGAAGGTTCCCGTGGCATCCGACGTGGTCGAAACTGCGATGCACTGCAGGTAAGGCGTAGTCGAAACCGAGAACTGGCTGAAGATCCAGCGCTGCGCAATCTTGTCGTAGAGCACGATGGGGTCGCCGTCGTTATTCGTCTGGCAACCACCGCCGAAGCCTGACCACAATGTGTTACCAGCTGTCGGGCCGGCGATCAGGGCTCCGTTGGTCTTGTTGAAGATGGCGAACGAGGTATTGACCCATTGCACGTACTGCGTCGCGCCAACCGTTCCGTTCGTGTCGGGTGGGGCGCCCGTTACACTGAAGCCATATTGCCCTTGGCCGAGTCCTTCGAAGCTCTGGCTGACGATCGGAGTGAGAGGAGCGATGGTGTTCTGTCGTATTGGATCTTCGGGCAAGATGGAAAGCCCAGGAGGCAGAGGAATACGTCGAACCGGTTCAGCCTCTTGTCGTATGGGGGAGGCGGGCGGCGCTGTCCGGATCATGTCACGCAACGGCGGCGAAACATCATGATGAATGTCACGCCGGACAGTTGTGGGTCCGGTCTGAGCGGAAAGAGGGAGCGTGAGAGCGAACAACAAGCTCGCCAAGGGCACGACACGCCCAGCGAGAGAGATTCTCGGACGTAGCATGGTGGCCTCCAAGATTTGGGTACTGACTGGAACCTTTTTTTTTTGTACTTCCCTGGAACGGGGCCGCTGCAATCGACGACGGGTCAATGACTCGGGGTCAAGATGTCGGCGATTGTAACTAAGGTTGGATGTCTAGTGTTTTTCTTTTTCAAACCTGTTACGAATTCGAAACAGATAGTGGTAAAGCGCCCCGATTGTTAGCGGAGGACCCACCGGGAAACAGAAAGCGAGTGCTAGGGAATGGTCATACTAGTTATGGGAGTCGCCGGGTCGGGCAAGACGACAGTTGGGCAGTTGCTGGCGCAGCAGTTTGAGTGGGCCTTTGTCGACGCGGACGATTACCATCCCAAAGCAAACATAGAGAAGATGCGTGCCGGGATTCCTCTCACCGATGCCGACCGGGCTTCGTGGTTGGAAGCATTGCGCGCCGTGATCGGGGAGTGGGTTGCGAGTGACCAAGGGGGAGTCCTGGCTTGTTCCGCCTTGAAGCAGGTTTATCGCGAGAAATTGGTGGTTGGACCGGAGGTGAGGATTGTCTATCTGGCCGGAAGCCGAGAAGTTCTGTATCGGCGTTTGCAATCTCGGGCCGGCCACTTCATGACCTCGCAGATGCTGGAGAGCCAGTTGGAGACGTTGGAACCGCCGGAGGAAGCGATTACTGTCGATGTCGACAAATCCCCTCAGGAAATCGTGACGGAAATTCGAGACAAAATGAGGCTCAGCTAATAAGCTTCATAGCCGACGTTGCGCCATACAGGAGGCTTCTTGGATCAACTCGAACGCAGAGTTGTACACCGCCTGACGTGGCGGCTAGTCCCATTTTTGTTCCTGCTGTACATCGTCGCTTATCTAGACCGAATCAATGTCGGCTTTGCGGCGCTGCAGATGCGCGAGCAACTCGGGCTCACGGACGCCGTTTACGGACTCGGCGCTGGAATTTTCTTTGCGGGATACTTCCTGTTTCAAGTGCCCAGCAATCTTGTGTTGCAGCGAGTAGGAGCGCGGCGCTGGATCTCGGTGCTGATGGTGCTATGGGGAGTCATTTCGGCGTCGATGTTATTCGTAACCAGTGCTCGCACGTTTTATGGCCTGCGATTTCTCTTGGGAGCGGCGGAGGCCGGATTCTTTCCAGGAGTCATCTTGTACTTGAAAACCTGGTTCCCAGCGCAGGCCCGGGCGCGGACCGTGGCAAGATTCATGACCGCGGCGCCATTGTCAGGCGTCGTGGGTGGGCCTCTGTCGGGAGCGTTGCTGAGCTTGCGATCCTCAGGGCTGGCCGGGTGGCAATGGATGTTCTTGCTTGAAGGAATTCCTGCAATCCTGCTCGGCGTGATAACGGCCTCATATCTTGTAGACCGTCCAGAAGATGCCGAGTGGCTTTCCCAGGAAGAGCGCGATTGGCTCATTCGTACGTTGAACCGGGAAGAGGAAATGAAGGCGAGTCGCGAAGGAGTTTTGACAGCCACGCGCCTTTTCCAAGTCGGGATCCTTGCCTTGGTATATTTCGGTTTGAACACAGTTTCTTATGGTGTCAGCCTGTGGCTCCCAACGTTGATTCGCAGCGTTTCGGGAGTGAGCGATTTGACGATCGGCATACTGTCGGCGATTCCGTACGTTGCGGCGGCGATCGCAATGATGCTGGTCGGCCTCCATTCTGATCGATCCGGCGAACGTCGATGGCATACCGCGGTCCCGGCCTTTGCGGGAGCCTTTGCCATGGTCGCGGCGGCCTACTCCACGTCACTGACGCCGTCGATCATTGCTCTCAGTATCGCGGTACTCGGTGTTTTTTCCATGATGGGTCCATTCTGGTCGATGCCCACTTCGCTGCTTTCGGGCACAGCCGCGGCGGTCGGAATTGCGGTCATCAACTCCATTGGAAACCTCGGCGGCTTTGTCGGCCCTTATGTCATCGGGCTGGTCCGCACCTCGACGGGGCAGTTCAAGGGAGGGCTGCTGTTAGTGAGTGCATGCCTGGCCGTAGGTGGATGTCTCGTTCTTTCAGTGAAAGTCCAGAACAGGACTGCCAACTCAAGCTGAATTTCTTGCAATAAATATCCTAAGTTTTGCGCGATAGAGTTTGCTGGTCAACGCGAGTTGTGCCATGCTGTAGGCGCTTTTTTCAATCGTCTCCATCGGAGTTTCCATGAAAACTACCTCTGTTGTGCTGGGAATCATCCTGGTCGGAAGTTGCGTTGCGCTGGCCGCGGACAGCAGCATTCAGCCAATGAATGTGAAGCTTGGCCTGTGGGAAGTGACCACTGTTACGGAGACAACCGGCATGCCGCCAATCCCGCCGGATGCCCTTGCCAATATGACTCCGGAGCAGCGGGAAAAGGTGGAAGCCATGATGAAGGCCCGCGGAATGGGCGCACCGCGGACCACCACTCGCAAGAGCTGCATGACCAAGGAGAAGATGGATAAAGGCGCAATGTTCGGAGAAGACCGGCCGAATTGCACTCGAACGGTGGTGACCTCTACCAGCAGCAAGGTTGAGGTTCACATGCAGTGCAAGGAACACGACACCACATCGAATGTGACGTTGAAGGTGGAGGCGTTGAGTTCGGAGAATGTCAAAGGCTCAATGCAGGCAGACGCCAGCGGATCCGGTCACACCATGAACATTAATTCCAACTTTACGGGCAAGTGGGTCGGTGCGGCCTGCGGCGACGTGGAGTAGATTGCAGTAAGCTCAGTCAACTGTCGGGGTCAATGGCCCTTTCGCCCACGGGCTACCGCCTCGCGCGCTTCCTTATCGGCCGTGCGGCGCCGCTCAGTTTCGCGCTTATCTCAAAGTTGGTGGCTTCAATCCACAGCCAGTTCGACTTCAGCGGTCACGGAACCGACCCCGTTTCCCCGCGCTCAGGAATCAAAAAAACCTGCCATTGGCCGCATTTGTCCCTGCATTTCTGGTTGTCCTGGATCCAGAGACATGGCTAAATTGAAGGTTAAGCCGCCCAAGCGTGGCCGGGCGGCTGTCTTGAAAGAGGCTCATGAACCGTTCTGCTAATTACTCAATAGAATGCTAACGGTTCCGCTGCCCTGGTTCGGGACTGCGACATCCGGATTGACCCCCCCCTTTAGACTTGCTGCGGTTATCGATTGGGGATTTACGCCGACTGGAAATCGCAGGCCCGATCCCAGGAACGTGATGTCATTGCTGCCCGCGTCGGACGCCACCATGTCAGGCTGTCCATCATGATCGAAAAACCCAACCACCACACCCGTCGGGGTGGTTCCGGTGGCGTAAACACGTGGTCCTTGGAAGGTTCCGTCCCCGTTCCCCCAGCGGACGGTGATTTCATTGGTGTCGGCATCGGCGACGACTAAATCGGGATAATTCGGAGGTTCGTTGCTAGGATTCACGTCGGCAAAGGTCATGGCATAAGGGTTTTTTCCTGCGCGGAAGGTTACGGCCAGGTGAAAGTTACCCAGACCGTCGCCGAGCAGGAGGGAGACTCCACCCTCGTTGCCGTTGAGTCCTGAGTTGGTCGCTAAGAGATCGAGATTGCCGTCGCCATCGACATCGAAGGCCTGCACCTGGCGAGTCTGCATGCCGCGCGCAAGATCGTAGACGACCGGAGGTTGAAAGGTCGCGTCTCCATTACCCAGCATCACGGTAATGCGAGCGCCTCTGTTGAACAGGTTGGCGACCACGACATCTTCTTTCTTGTCGCCGTTGAAATCGGCCGTGGCAACGTAATAAGGTCCATAACCTGCGGGAATGCTGATCGGCGCTCTGAATCGGCTGTGGCCGTCCCCCAGGAGGATGCTGATGTCCTGACTATGCTGATTGGCAACCACGAGGTCGAGACGGTGATCAGAATTAAAATCTCCCACAGCAACACAGTGAGGCGTAAGGCCCGCGGGAAAATTGGTCGCGCTGCCAAACGTGCCATCCCCGTTCCCCAGCAATATGCTGACGCTATCGGTTCCTGTTCTGGACACATTCGAATTCGTGACCGCAAGATCAAGATTGCCGTCGCCGTTGAAGTCCCCGACTGCAACGAAGGTTGGATCGGCGCCTACCGGGTAGTTAACCGCTGGCTGGAATACAGCGGCTCGCGCTGCGAAACTGACACAAACTGTGAGACAGAGCAGAGATCCTAGCGTGCCTGCAAGAGAACTGAGAGGCTTCATTGACTTCTCCTCAGATTTGAAATGGGGCCGGGTCGAAAAAGGGGGAGTATTAACGGTCGGGTGACTTAGTTGTCCAACCGGTAGAGAACAGGCTGAACGACAGAGTTGAAGGATTATATGACCTCTTCGCCCAACGCAGACCCGATTATTTTTGTTGCTCGAAGATTGTGGAGAGCGGTCCCGAAGCTGCATCCCTGTAATATCTGAGGGCCGCTTGCCGTGGACGCAAGAGTAACTACTATCTTCCTTTCCTGCTCCGGCTGATAGCCTCCCGCGCTTCTTTATCGGCGGTCCGGCGCCGCTCAGTTTCACGTTTGTCCCAAAGTTGTTTGCCCTTGGCGAGCGCAAGTTCAACCTTGACGCGCCCATTCTTGAAGTACATGCGTGTGGGGATAAGCGTCAGGCCTCGTTGCTGTGTCTTTCCGATCAGCTTGCGTATTTCCTCGCTGTGCGCCAACAACTTACGGGTACGGAGCGGCGCATGGTTGAAGATGTTGCCGTGGATGTAAGGTCCGATGTGGCAATTCAGCAACCACAATTCGCCATCTTTGATAATGCCGTAGGAATCCTTCAGGTTCACCAGGCCTGAGCGAACAGATTTGACCTCGGTTCCAGTCAAAACCACCCCAGTTTCAAATTTTTCCAGCAAGAAGTAGTTGTGGGAAGCGATCCTATTGACAGCGGCGTCGCGTTGGCCGGCAGCCGTAGGATCGCGGCGAGGGTTTTTCTCCGGATTCGGTTTTGTTTGGTGGGTTTGGGAGCGAGGCATACCTGCGACTAGCTTAACGCATCTTGGTGTGTTCGACCCGAATGGCGGGTATAGGCACGCTCACGGCGCGTCGGACGACAAAAGATCAGACGAATTTTGCAGTCTGAGCGGAGCCCTTTCCCGTTTCCGCAAGGACTACGACTAACGAGTTTAACTGCCACCACAGCAGTAACTTGGAACCACTTTGGAGGATGTTATAATCGCGCAGCTTGCATCTCCATTGAAGGGAATGGAAAGCCTTAGCCGGGTCGATGGCCGACCCCCCGGCGGAGGCCTGTCTGCGAGGAATAATTGATGACACGCCTGAAACGCCTGGTGGCTGCTGTTTGGCTTGTCCTGGCCCTGACTTTACCCGCCGCCGCTGACAAGGCTAAGACTCTTTACCAACAGGGACGCGACGCAGAAGCCCGCCAAAACTACGAAGAGGCCTACGACTTTTACAAGCAAGCTTACGAACTGAAGCCTGAGGACCTTCAATTCCGGGCGTCTTTCCAGAGGATGAAGTTCCTGGCAGGAGCCTCCCATGTCCACCGAGGCCAGCTGCTACGCGAGGCCGGGAAGCTTGAAGAGGCCCTGGCGGAATTCCAGAAAGCTGTGGATATCGATCCTGCAAGTTTCATCGCCGTGCAGGAGCTTCGCCGTACGCAGAAGCTAATCGACGCCGCGAAGAATGCTCCGACGGGGCAGGTGGCCCCTAAACCGGAGAATCCGCTAGCAAAGCGCTTGGACGAAGCCTCGGGTCCTATTGATTTGGCCCCGATTTCGAATGTTCCGATCACTCTGAAACTGACCGAAGACAGCAAGATGATTTACGAGACGGTAGGCAAGCTGGCGGGGATCAATGTGCTCTTCGATCCCGATTACACGTCTCGGCGGATCAAGGTTGAGCTTAATGGCGTTACCCTCGAAGAGGCCCTTCAAATCATTGCGCTCGAGTCGAAGACCTTCTGGCGGCCGGTCACGCCGAACACAATCTTTGTAGCCAGCGACACTCCAGCGAAGCGTAAGGATTTGGAACAGAGCGTCATCAAGACGTTCTACATGGCAAACCTCTCGCAGCCCACTGAATTGCAGGATGTGGTCAACGCACTGCGTCAGATTCTGGAAATCTCACGCGTGCAGCCTCTGCCCACGCAGGGAGCGCTGGTGGTACGCGGTACACCCGATCAGATTGCCCTGGCCACCAAACTAGTTGGAGATCTCGATAAGGCGAAGTCGGAAGTCATCGTGGAAGTTGCGGTTATGCAGATCAGCCGCGACAAGATGAAGAACCTGGGAATTAATCCTCCCACATCCGCTACAGTCGCGTTGCAGAACAACATCAACACAACCACGGGAACGGTTACGACCGGATCGGGCAACAGCGCAACGGCCACTACAACAAGCGGCAATCCTAACGAGATTAATCTTAATCGTCTGGCCAATTTGAATGCGACTGACTTTACCGTAACCATTCCGCCCGCAACCGTTACCGCGATGTTGAACGATGCCAGCGTCAAGATCATTCAGAACCCCCAGGTACGCGCGCTGGATGGACAGAAGGCTTCACTCAAGATCGGCGACCGCGTCCCTGTGGCAACTGGGTCGTTTCAGCCCGGCATCGGTGGTGTAGGTATCAATCCGCTGGTAAACACGCAGTTTCAATACCTCGATGTCGGTGTGAATATCGACATCACGCCGAAAGTCCATGCCGGCGGCGAAGTCACCTTGAAGGTTTCTCTCGACATTTCGGCAGTGACTTCGACCTCGAACATTGGCGGTATCAGCCAGCCGGTTATCGGACAACGTAAGGTAGAGCACGAAATTCGCCTCCGCGAAGGTGAAGTCAACCTGATGGGTGGCATGCTCGAAGACCAGCAGACCAAGTCATTGTCGGGAATCCCGGGATTGGCCAATGTGCCGGTGCTGAAGTACCTCTTCTCCCAGACGAACACAGAGCATCGTGAAAACGAAATTGTCTTTGTGCTGATTCCACACATCGTTCGTGGACCGGATCTCAGCGATCTGAATCAGCGTGCCTTGGCAGTGGGAACAGCGAATGCCATCGAATTGCGCCGAGTAAGCCGGCCCGCGACGCAGACGCCCGCGGCTCAGGGAACTACCACACCCGCGCAGCCTGTACCGGCGCAGCCGGTTCCTCAGCAGAACCCGGTTCAACCGCCGCAACCACAGGGCGGAACTGCCAGTTTTAGCTTTGATCCACCAACGATCACGCAGCCCGTGGGATCCACAATCGCGGTAAACGTCGCACTGTCCGGGGCTCAGAACGTGTACTCGGTACCTTTGCAGGTGAGCTACGACCCGAAAGTCCTGCAGGTGGTAAACGTGTCGAATGGTGGACTTCTGTCGCAAGATGGGCAGGCCGTCGCGCTTGTGCACCGCGACGACGGAAATGGAACTCTGCAGATAACAGCCACCCGTCCGCCGGGTTCAGGTGGAGTCTCCGGACAGGGTGCCGTTGTAACCCTGACTTTCTCCGCGAAGGCGGCGGGGCAAACCGCGCTGACGATCTCGAAGGGCGGAGCACGCGATCCCGGTATGCAGGCTCTGCCTGTCGCGGGAGCGGTGGCCAATGTGGTGATTCAATAAAGCTGATGACACGGAAATCGCAAAACTCGCTAGTGCGCCGCAGTGTGGCCGCCCGAGGATTTACATTAATCGAGTTGATTGTGGCGACAGCGATCCTGGTCATTCTGACGAGCCTTGCGGTTCCCATGGCTCGAGTCACGATCAAACGCGAGCGTGAACACCAACTGCGACAGGCTTTATGGCAGATGCGCGACGCGATCGATCGCTACAAGGACGCCGCGGACCGTGGCGCTTTCCAGATTAAAGTAGGCTCGGAGGGGTACCCGCCGGATCTTGAGACGCTCGTCAAAGGCGTAGACGTAGGCGGGAAAAAACTGCGCTTTCTGCGAAGAATCCCAGAAGATCCGATGACTGGGAACACCGAGTGGGGAATACATTCGATGCAGGATGATCCGCAGTCGGACTCATGGGACGGCAACAACGTCTTTGATGTCTACACCAAGTCGCAGGGCGAAGCGCTTGACGGCACCAAGTACAAGGACTGGTAGATGAGACGACGAGTCCGGAACAGCAGCCGTGGCTTCACTCTAATCGAGCTGATGATTGTCATCAGCATCATGTTGATCCTGGTGTCGATGGCAATTCCTGCCTACCAGACCTCAATCCTGCGGGCCAAAGAATCCGTGCTACGTCAGAATCTCTTTACCTTGCGTTCCCTCATATCGCAGTACACCCTGGACAAACAGAAAGCCCCTCAAGCTCTCGATGATCTGGTCTCAGCTGGATATATTAAACAGCTTCCTCTAGATCCCATGACAGGCAAATCCGACTGGGAAGCCGTGCAGGAAGAAGATGTGAACATGTCCCCGGACCAGCAGGAACAGGGTATCGATGATGTTCATAGCTCTTCGACTGCAGTATCAAGCGACGGCAGCGCGTATAACACGTGGTGATGCAACTGTCGGTCCGGAGTGTTGACGAAAGCAGTCTTTGTTGAGGGCTCATTTACATGGTTTTGTGAACGGTAAACTCTCATTCTGGAGAACTTTCCAATTCATGAAGAGTCTTCTCGTGTGTTTGCTGCTGTCAGTTGCGCTTTGCGCCGCCGCGCAAACTACGGTCACCCTTCCTCTGGTGATTAAAGACGCGACGGGAAAAGCGGTTATTGGCTTGCAAACATCCGACTTCTCGGTTCAGGCG
>Ga0066903_100005777_pt1 | contig 10822 bp, 14 predicted proteins | sample PanSoiMetaGPlot1_FD_67491 | JGI IMG/M metagenome (GOLD analysis project Ga0066903, IMG submission 67491) | Tropical forest soil microbial communities from Panama analyzed to predict greenhouse gas emissions - Panama Soil - Plot 1 (version 2) | ecosystem: Environmental > Terrestrial > Soil >...
TCTAGCGACACGCTGAACATCTACATCACCTCACAAGGCAACAATACGGGATTCGGACCCGCTTCATTTACCAGCGGCTTTTTTGTCTCCGGAAACACGCCTGGCTGGTTGGTGGAGGAACTGACCTATTTTGATCCCACCAATGGCCTTTTTGGCGGACCACAATTGCTTGGCAATGCTTTCTTTGGCTCTCTTGGGGGGAGTATCATACACACTCCTGTCACTCTTGGATCTGGTCTTTATTCAGTAACGGAAAGGTTCATGGTCACTGCTAACGGACCTGGCAGCGTCAATGCTGCCATGACGTTGTTTGACCCTCCGATGGCCGCCGTACCCGGTCCCATTGCTGGTGCTGGCCTTCCCGGCCTGATCTTGGCAGGCGGTGGCCTTCTTGCCTGGTGGCGACGGCGTAAGAAGATCGCCTAAGTATCCGGCGCAATCCGCAGAGTCGTTTGCGGCAGCCAGCGATTGCGGAACAATCCCGATTTATGAGTAACACGCCCTAGCTCGGGCGGTTAGACATCGCCGACCGCACGGCGCTCCGCCGCGAGGTCGAGCAGCACCTTTGCGAGCGCCGCAAGCTGATCGCCGGGCAGCCGCACGCGCAACGTCCGCCCCTGGAATACGATCATCCCTACAGGGGCAAGCTAGATATTGTCGTGGCGGACACCGATGAACAGATGCGCGCCGGCTGCCCCAAAACTGCCGGCGGCGCGTTGGGGCTAGGGTGTAGCCTCCGATTCGCCCTCCGGGGATCATTGCACGATTCGTTAGGCGCGATGAAGCGACCATCCGGGCTAAGGGCTACACTCTGGAAATATTCATGCGCCACGAAATAGGGCATTGTAACGGGTGGCCACCCGATCACAGGGGCGCGCGCTAGGCTGCCGTCTTGTCCTTTGGCGTGCCGACACCCAATTAAGGGCGCGCCTTATTGAGCTTGTCGCCGGCGCTCCTTCGGGGGGCCGGTTTTTCTTTTGAGGTAATAGGTAGGATGTTCGTCATATTGAAGTTTTCCTGATTCTCGGTGAAAACTTCGCCTTATGGTTACAAAACTCACTGGAAGTCTACTCCGCGCTGGCCGTGCTCTGGTCGGCATCTCACGCGACGAGCTAGCCAGTCGAACTGGCCTATCTCGCGATGCCATAAGAGATTGGGAACGTAGCAGCGACGCTATCGTCCCTGCGCAGTACCAGATGCTTATTAGGGCGATCACGGCGTTAGAGCACGAGGGTAGGAGTCCACCAATGCGGAGATGGACCTCACCGGATAACCCATACAAGGGCCGGTCCCACGGAGTTAGGTTGCGGGATAAGTACGCAACCGGCGGAAAGGTCAGCACGGGCGATGATTTCGATACGGCGAAAGGATTCAGGAAATCGACGACGAAGCATCCTACTGGTCGTGGTGAGACAACCGACAACTGGCTGCGAGGCACTACAGGTGAAAGCCACCCGAACTATCACAAGACCGGGCGGAATCGGACGCCAGCAAATTACGGCTCGAAAGATCAGCCGGAAAAGCGAAAATGACGCAAGAGACCGAGACCGTGCTCTCTCTAGCGGTCGAGCGCAAAAAGTTCGAACGCTCGTTTCAGGATGAGCGCAAGCAGATGGTTTCGGAGTTGACCGACCTGTGGCTGTCGCCGACGAGGGCAGACGTTATCGCCAGCGATGTTTTGTTCGCCGATTGGCTGGTATTCCGGGCGCAAGACATCCTGAAAACTTACAGCCTCGACTATAACGACGCGGGGGCTGTCATTGAGCTTGCCAAGTTTATACGTTCCGATTGGCTCAGAAACCATACATGAGTCGAACCAATGTCCCCCGAACAGAAAAAGGCCGTCGATCTCGCGGCTGAGATCGGCAGGCTTGGCGGCTTCGTCGTAAGCGTGACGCCACCGTCAATGGACAACCTGACTATTCGCTTTCAGGTCTTGGTTAGAGACGACGAGCGGATTATCGGTGAGCTTAAGGGGTGGGGCTGGGCACCGCAGCGCATCGGCAGCGGGCCAAGGTTTTCGGTGCTTGGCACGGTTGATCCTTGCAACAGTTATTTGATTCGAATCCCCATCGAGCGCACCGCGATCCGTGACGATCGCATTGTCGGCGAACTTTCGCAGCCGAAGGACCTCAAAGCCGAGAGCGAGCTGGCGAAAATGTTGGAGAGTGCCGGAGGGAAAAAATAAATTGGCACGGAAGAAAAAGGAAACCAAACCGATCACCTCGACTCCAACAGAGGCCGAGATTTTGCACGCGCAGACCGACCTCGCACACCCGCTGAATTGGTATTCTGTCAAAGAATCTAGCAGCGTTCCCAGTTCATCGAGTTGAGGAAAAAACAAATGGCACGCCGCAGGAAATCGGAAGGTAAAAGCTTGCGCGATAAGCTATCGCAGGACCTGCTTGCCGCAGTTCAAAACGATTTCGCAAGCAATGGCGTTGCGGCGATCGAGAAATTGCGTCAGGTTTCGCCGGCAAAGTACGGCGAGTTAGTGTCCAAGTTGGTCGCGGGTACTGCGGACCCCGCCGATCCGCTCTCATTCAAGGACTGCCAGTCTATGACTGATATCGGACGAAAATTGCTGCTTTCGGTGGGCTATGAAAGCCCCTCTGACGAAGCAGTCACGGCTGCGGTCGAGGCAAACGATAGGTTTGTCGCTGAGTTGGAAGCAATTGCGGCAAATGAGAAAGCGCTCCAGAAATGACGAATTCGTTCGAAAAGCCGTGGAACGCGAAACCGCATGGCGTTTGCGAAGGAAAAAGGCTAAAATCAAGGAATGACGATACCTTGGCAGCTAAGAGACGGTTTGAGACGCCATCCCAAAGGGAGTCGACCGCCAAGGCCTGTCCTTGAGGACTTGCCATCAATCCGCGTGCGTGAACTAAAAATCCCATCAATCTCCAATCGAGACACGCGTGTATATCCGCTGCTGTTTCCACAGGTTGCCAGCACCAGAGTATCAGCCCACTGAGGTCACGTTTGTTCATCGCCCGTTGCATCGTGGTGAGGCCTGGCGAGGAACAGACATTCAAGGTCAACTTCGGCATGGCACAAGGCGGCGTTCGTTGCTCACTGTATTGTACCAGCTGCGGTAAGACCTACGATCCGCCTGTTCTTCCATCAGCGCAGGCTTGCGAAACACTTGGAACAGCGCAAAGGCCAGTATTGCAAGCCATGAGGATCTGGCACTTCCTTGATAATCACATCCGGCTATCGCGTAGAAGCAAGAATGCATTGACCAAGCGCCTGCACGAGAAACTCCGCAGAGCACAACACTTTTACGGCACAAGCGTCCTTAGATAATCACAAGGCGATGATGAAATATTCCTTAGTATGCGCTGGATTGTCGGCGACAAAGCGGCGCAGAGGAGCGCGGCTTATAGGAAGAAGCTATAACTGAGCCTTCGCTGCCTCGACCTAACCGCAGTCCGCGCTTGGAGCCTTGGACTCATCGACTACTGTGATATAATATTCTTCGTAAGGTTGGACGGCGTTCGGAGCCGACCGCCAATGCCTCGATTCAGAACAATTCAGGTCTGCCCCAAACGCCTGCCCATCGGCTCGGGTGGCAGGCTGAGCGTGAGGTGAACCGGTTGCACAGGCCACCCCGATCGGGACGCGGCCATGAAGGTGCGGCCACGGCGAGACATAGGAGGGTCAAATGACAGCGTGGTTCAACGCATTTAGCACCGGTAGCGGCGTTCAGCTCTACAAGTTGGGAAATGATGAAAGCGTGACGAAGTGGACCGACCCCGGGTTCTCCTTAAACCCCAGTGATCTCACCTTCTTCAACAATGCAGTGTGGTTCGGCGGCGATACTGCTACGGCCAACGGCGATCAGCTGTACAAGTTGGGGATTGACGGCAGCGTGACGAAGTGGACCGCCATTGGGACCAATTTATTCCCGAGCGATATGACCGTTTTCAACAATGCATTGTGGTTCGACGGCCAAAACCCCGCAAGCCAGTTTCAGCTGTACAAGTTGGGGATTGACGGCAGCGTGACGAAGTGGACCGCCAACCCCGGGGCGGGGGGCGGCTTAGACCCGTTCAATATGACCGTCTTCAACGATGCATTGTGGTTTAATGGTTCGGCTTCCGTCGCCGAAGGCCGTCAGCTGTTCAAATTAGGAAACGACGGTAGCGTGACGAAGTGGACCAGCATCGGGACCTTCTTAAACCCGACCGATATGACCGTTTTCAACAATGCATTGTGGTTCAACGGCATTGACACCACCACCAACCAAGTCCAGCTGTACAAGTTGGGATTTGACAGCAGCGTGACAAAGTGGACCGCCAACCCCGGGAGCGGGGGCGGTTTAGACCCGGCCAATATGACCGTTTTCAACGATGCATTGTGGTTCGACGGCTTTGTCGGAGCGGGCAATGTTCAGCTGTACAAGTTGGGAAGCGATGGCAGCGTGACGAAGTGGACCAGCATCGGGACCGGCTTGTCCCCGAACGATTTGACCGTTTTCAACAATGCATTGTGGTTCAACGGCATTGACACCACCACCAACCAAGTCCAGCTGTACAAGTTGGGATTTGACGGCAGCGTGACGAAGTGGACCGCCAATCCCGGGGGCGGGGGCGGCTTAGACCCGCTCAATATGACCGTTTTCAACGGTGCACTGTGGTTCGAAGGCCTGACTCCCACCCACGGCTTTCAGCTCTTCAAGTTGGGAAACGATGGCAGCGTGACGCAGTGGACGGACATAGGCACAGGCCTGGCCCCGCTACCTGTCAGCACGGCCGCAGGTGACCCCGACTCAACCCCGCTGTCCACGTTCAACAATGCACTGTGGTTCAGTGCCAACAACCCCACGAGCGGTAACGAACTGTATAAGTTGGGAGCCGATGGCAGCTTCACCTTCTGGAAAGACATCAATCCGGGGGCACTGGGCTCAAATCCGCATGACTGGGCGCTGTTAGGATAACGACGGGAAATGCGGCGCGGGCGCATAAACGTTGGACACACCCTGTCTTTCGAAACGCCTCGGGCGATTGCTCCGGCCTCGAACATGATCCACTGACGATTTATGTTCTCTGGGGTCAGGTGATCAGGCCAGCATCCGATCTTTCGAGCATCAAACCGGTGACGTTGCCGCCGGGTCGGTTGAAGCTGGCAACCAGACCGGATTTGATGGGGTCGCGGACCGCAGAGACAATGGGCTGAAAACATGGTGGCGCGGTTTGCGCCGGGCACGTTTGATCGGATCGAGACCGTCATCGAGAAGGACGAAGATCGCACCGCCTTCATTCGTGCTGCGGTAGAACGCGAGATCTCATGGCGTTTGCGAAGGAAAAAGGCTAAAATCAAACGATGACGATGCCAGCCCAGCTAGCCGAAGGATTGCGGCGCCATCCGAAAGGCAGTCGGCCGCCAAGGCCCATTGCAGAGCAGCTACCATCAATCGAGGTGAAGAACCTGAAGATACCTAGGCGCTATGGCGTTACCAACATTCTCAATCTGTCCTTCAAGTTCCCAGATGTCCCAAGCGTCAAAGCCACCACAGAAACCGTCGAGTTCCAACTTAAAAGCTTGCATCGAGGTCAACCAGGGCCAAAGCATCTATTCAAGGTCAAATCAATCAACACAGGCATAGGTATTCGACATTGCCTGTTCTGTGATTGCGGCCGTCCGATCGAACTGTTGTATTATTATCAGCGGCGCCTAGCTTGCCTCCGTTGCTGCAATGCAATCAGAACAAGCCAAACGTGTAGCGCAAACCAAAGGCCACTTGCCCAAGCCACTAAGGTAGAAAGCTTCCTGAAAGCTCACCCGCGTATCAAGCGCAAAGCCAGAGCACGCTTAGAAGCCAAGCTAGACAACCTACTGAGGCAAGCGCAAACCCGATACAAAGCCTAGTCGAAATAACCACAAGATGCGCAGAGCGCGTGGAACGTAGGGATGTGACACCTCGCACGCGCATTTTCACCACAATTCACCACAATCACCTCATGAGCCTGATCGACGCCCTCAACCTGCTCGTGTTCATTTGGCTGTTCGCCATTGTGTTGTGGCATGCGTGACTCGCCGCTTGGGGATCGACGCCCTCAACCTGCTCGTGTTCATTTGGCTGTTCGCCATTGTGTTGTGGCATGCGTGACTCGCCGCTTGGGCAAGGCGGCAAACATCAAATGAAATCAATTGAAATGACTTAGTTCATGATGTCCAATCGTTGACCAATAACCTGAAAAGAAAACAGCCGCCGGTTTGAAAACTTTTTCATTTCTGCCAGATGGGACCAAGCTACTCCCCCCAGGGGCCGCCCGCAGAGGGGCGGCATACGTCAAACCGACAGGCGCGCAGTCAGAATAATCTCCGAATCTTGGAAATGGGACCCAAAACTAATCCGATGTATATACTAATAGGTATTTCCCTTTAGGCGGGGGTATTCCCTACCGGCAGATAGCCTCTCCCTGCCCTAGCGGGGCGATTCTGTGAGGTTTGGGGATGGGGCGCTAGGCGCGGTCTTTCCCGGTGATCTTCTCTGCCATCGCTTCGGTATAGCGTTGCTCTTGGGTCTTACCGCCCCGCGTTAGTTTCTTAGCAGTGGCGCGGGCGCGTGTTTGGGCGGCGTGTCTCTCGGACCGCTCCCGCTGCCTTTGCTTGAAGTTTCGGTACGCGGCATCAGTCGTCATGGTCTCACCTTTAGGTCATCTGGCGGTTTTCTGAGACACGTGTTGAGCGAACGCCACCAAGCGACCTTCCGAGATAAGTTTCTCGATACAGCGCGCCCGTCATCCCCATGGAGGATATGGCCGTCGATGGCCGAGGTTAACAAGCCGCCGCTCTTGCAGGGTGCGCTCTGCTTTCTGGATTTCCTCTTGGCATTGTGAAATGAATTTTTGGATGACGGGATCGCTGTGGGCGTTAACCCTGGATTGTAGAAAACTCAAATCGGCACGCAAGTCGGGCAGGCGTCCTTTCATGAAAGGGGATTGTACAATTAACCAATACCTTTGTCATGGTTTGATATAACTTATGTCGTTGCGCGGGCCGATCTAGTAGGTCAGTCGTCCTGTCTCGGAGAGCCCCGCTGGCCCCCGTTTATCACCCGCGTCAATTCCGGCGAGGCTTCAACTCTGGGGTAAATTTTCCCGGCGACGACGGAGCCGCCCACGGCGACGGCGGCGGCATCCTCCATCTTGTTTAATCGAGCAGCTATCGAGGAAGACCCGTTTGCTTGCTTCTCTTCGACCACCTCCGGTGGTCGCTCGGGAGTCCTGCTTTCTTCTCTACCTTTAATTTCAAAAGGTTGAGACTCTTTAGACTCGACTCTTAAAGATTCGACTCTTTTTCTTACCCTCTTCTCTTTCACTTCTATTCCCGAAGCTTCAGGAATTAAAGGTTGACCCCTCATCAGTTGTTCTTCCAGAGCCAAATCCCTACCTGTCAAATTGGCTCCTTGCGGCCAAGGCCAAGGTCCGGTATGCGCGTCTTGATGAGGCATCCGGGCGAAATACTTGTTGCCGTCACGCCTCACGCCACGGCGTCGCCCGTGCTCGACATGGAGGAAACCGAGGGCTTCCCATCGTTTAAGGCTCTTGGCGATTGTGGCTTCCGACAGTTTCCCGCCTGTGACGGCCTTCAAGTATTTCCAGCCCCGCCACCCGAATAGCTCGCCGGTCGCGTCGTAATGCTTGCCGTTGAACCCGCGTGAGATCGCCACCAGCACCACCTTGTCGCCATGGGTGGGTTCCGGGCGACTGATAGCCATGTCCTGCCACGGCTGACTGCGCTCAAGGAATGAGGGGGCAGGATGCCTTGAGGGGTTGACGGCGCTGTCATGACGCCCCCGCCCTACCTCCCCGCCTTCGACAGGCGGGCGTAGAGGTCAGCGACAGCCTCACGAACCGCCTCGAATTGCGATTGACGTGTGCCCTTTATCAACTGATAGGCCACCTCCTCGCGGATCGACGGGCTCGACGCAGCTAAGGAGCCGAGCAGGGCTGCGGCTGCTGCGTCTTCGGCAGCGAGAGCTTCCGATGCGGCCTCCCGTGCTGGGGCGTCGGCCTCGGCCTCTGCCCTACTGACGTAACCGAAGTACCTGGTCCCTGGCTTGCGATGTTTCGGCAAGTTACAAACCTTGCCGTCGAGGCCGACGCGGGGCTGGTCAACTGCGTGATCACTCGCAGTTGCCTTCCGCGCCTTCCTGACCGTGTAATCGCTGACGCCGATCTCCTTGGCGATAGCGCGGTCAGACTTATGCGGATCGGCGGCCAGCGCCACGGTGGCCTTCTCGATCGCCGGGGCCGCGCAGTCACATCCGCGATCGGCACCGCAGGCGGAACACCGATAAGGGAGTTCCTGTTGCTGTTTTTGGGAAAGCGTCACCACGGGCGTGGTGGTCATGGCGCGCCCCCATCCTGTTGATGACAGAAACAGGCGAAACAGAGGTCGCGTCCCGGCGCCGCGAGGGGCTTACCGCAGGCGCACTGCCGCCGCCCGGCGGCAACCTGGGATTTCCCCAAGAGAAGGCCCCACCCTTCGAGGCATCGCAGCGCCGCGTCCAATCCTTCGGCGTAAGCGGAGTGACCGCCCGCATCGTTAAAGCGGGCCATGAACTCAAGTTGAGCTTCGGTCGGCCTGCAGCCGCGCGCTTTCAATTCGAGTGCGTAGGAGTTCCCGGCGTGCCAGAGAAGCAGGTCGCTGGCGCCGGGGAGCACGCCCATGCGCTTCAACTTCGCGCCGGTGAGCTTGTCGCGTCGCTCACCGTTTGCAGGATGCAGCCACAACACGCCGGGTTTGGCGCGCATGCGCAAGTGCTCACAGAGCGCGGCCTGGATCGCTGTTTCTGTAACGGGGATTTGAACGGTGACCATAGCAACCTCGTTGTTTTTGCCCACGAGGTTTGCTACAAAGCGGTTCCCTAAGATGCTTCGTAGCAATTTCGAAACGGCCTCGCTCCTTTCCGGCGGGGCCGTTTCACATTCTAGGCGGTGACTCCCGGCGTTGCCTTGGGCCGCTTGGGCGGCTTGATCTTGATCGTGGCCGCTGGCAGCGCGTCGAGGATCTGGTCTAGGACCGAGAAATCCACGATGGTGGCGTGGCCATTTTTTCGAAAGAGGCCGGGGGTGACTGCCGCGAGCTGGTACAGTCTCGCGCGCGACATTCCCGAATACTCGACGGTTGCGGGAAGCTTCCCAAAACGAGGACGGGATTCGATTTCGGACATGGCGTGATTCGCTCCGTTGCAGTGAACGGAGCGAAACTAGATGCGCGCTTTCGGCAGCAAAAGGGTCTTCATCGCGGTCTTCCACGCGCGGTTTATCCCCAGGACTTTGTGGAAAACCTTATCTAGGAACACGAAAAGGTATTAGGCGCGAAGCTTCGTAACCGTCGCCCCTTCCACCGCTGGCCGGGCGCAGAATTTGGCCCACGCCTCCATCAGCCGCCGGCGCTTCTCGAACAAATCGGTGCGCTTGTATGCTCGCTCGACGGCGGTGCCGACACTGTGCGCTAGCGCCTGCTCGACCACGTCATGGGCAAACGCCGTTTGCTCGGCGGCCCAATCGCGGAACGACGACCTGAAACCGTGCAAGGTGATGTCGCCAAGGCCAAGCTTCCTACGCAGGTGCTCGAAGGCGCTTTCACCGAGCGGGCCATGACGACCGGGGAAGATGTGCTCGCCCATCGCCGTGGCTTTCATTTTCAACAGGATTTCTAGGCAGCGCGGTGACAACGGGACACGGTGCTCCTTGCCGGCCTTCATGCGGTTGCCGGGGATGACCCAGGTGGCAGCGTCGAGGTCAATCTCGGCCCAGGTTGCGAAGCGCGCTTCGCCCTTGCGCGCTGCCGTCAGGATCAGGAACTCCATCGCCCGTGCGACGGTGGAGTCGGTGGCGCGCAGCTTCGCCATGAAGGCGGGTAGCTCGGCCCAGGGCAGCGCCGGGTGATGTTTCACCTGCCGCTTGCCCGGCGCTGCTAACAGATGCTCAAGGTGGCCTTGCCAGCGCGCCGGATTATCGCCCTGCCGCAGTCCGGCCACGCTTGCCCAATCCAAAATCGTCTCGATCCGGCCGCGTAGCCTGCTTGCGGTTTCCGGTATGCCTGACCAGATCGGTTGCAGCGCCTTGAGCACAAGCGCGGTGTCAATCGAGCGCACGTCGATCTTTCCGAGGGGCGCATAGATGTGCTTGCGCAAAGAGGATGGCCAATCGGCGGCGTGCTGCTGAGAGCGCCATTCCTGCCTATGGGCCGCCATATAGGCGTTGGCGCACTGCTCGAAGGTCATGGCCTTAGCGCTTGCCGCCACCGTTGCCGAGCGCTCAGCGTCACGGTGGGCAATGGGGTCGAGGCCGCTGTGCAGTAACTTGCGGCATTGCAGCGCCGCCGCCCGCGCCTCGGCCAAGCTCACGGTGATGACCGAGCCAAGGCCCATGCTCCTGGTCACGTCGCCACGCGTCCATCGGAAAATCCATGATCGGCTGAAACCGTCGCCGTCTCTGGCGGGCGTGACCTGCAACGCCAAACCTCCGCCATCGAAGTGCAAGCCGGGCTTGGTGCTCCGCAGACTGGCGTTGGTCAGTCGATTGATACCTTTGGCCATACCTTCCTCCGTACCAACGTCTAGCGGCTTGATAGTAGTAGACGGCCGTAAACGTGTCTAGACGAAAATGATAGAAAGGCCCTGATTTTTCGGACGATTGCTCGATGACTGTAGAAACCCATGGACGGATTCTATCGGACGCTCCTTCCGGCTTCAAGGCCGAAGCCGGGCGCTATCACCTCTACGTCGCGCACGGCTGTCCGTGGGCGCACCGCACGCTGATCTATCGGTCGATCAAGAAGCTCGAAGGCGCGATCACGGTCG
>Ga0066903_100005778_pt1 | contig 10822 bp, 8 predicted proteins | sample PanSoiMetaGPlot1_FD_67491 | JGI IMG/M metagenome (GOLD analysis project Ga0066903, IMG submission 67491) | Tropical forest soil microbial communities from Panama analyzed to predict greenhouse gas emissions - Panama Soil - Plot 1 (version 2) | ecosystem: Environmental > Terrestrial > Soil >...
GCGCGAATGCTGACGTCCTTGAGCGGCGTGCCGGTGTCGTCGGAGACCGTGCCTGTGACGCGTCCGAGACCACGAAACTGCGCCGACGACACCATCGGCACAATCAACATGATCAGAACGACGAGCGCTGCGTAACGAACTCCGGACCTCATGACTCCTCCTTCAAAACGATCAACCGCGACGAAACATCACTGTCGTCAGGCCGACATGGCCACGTCGCGGATTTCCGCCGCGTCGGACCGCACCGGCGCGAGCAGTGCGTCTAAATCGAGCAACCCCACGAGTTCTCCAACGATTTCGAACATCCCGCTCACGAACGGCGGGCAGACGCTGTCCGCCGCATGCCGATCGTCGCCATCCGGACGATGCATCGCGATTTCCGCATCGACCGGAAACGCGATCAGCGTGTTTCCCAACCGCGGACCGCATTGCGCGATGACGAATCGCCGCCGTTCCGCCGCATCGTCGTGACCGCCCGGTCCGCGGAAATCGATCACCGGCACGACGGCGTTGCGCCACCAGCTGACGCCGATGACGTGCGGCGCCGAGCCCGGCACTGGAATCGTCGGCATCGGCTGCGTGATGGCGGCGATGCGCTTTCCGCTGAGCGCGAACCGTGCGGCGCCGGCAGCCGGCAGCGCGGGTGTCGAAAACAGGAGCACCACCCGCTCGGTGGGATCGCCTTTTCGCCGTCCGCCGACCGCGTCTGTTTTCGGCGGCTCGGGGCGCGCCCGGCGCTGCGCAAGCGGATTGAGGGTGCGCGGCGACATCAACAACACCGATGTGCCGCCAATTCTCACCAGCGATTCGAACCAGTTCGCGGCGACGGGCCCCACGATCCCGGGCAGCGATCCGAAATGCGCGTCGTGCGGCAACGTCGTGCGCGCGATGCGATCGACCAGCCAGCCGACCTGTTCACGACGCTCGCCCGTCACCGCGATGTGGTGTCCAGCGCCCAGGGAGCGCGAAGTTCCACGTGCGAGCACGCTGCCGAGGCGGAACACAGGCACCGGGTGACCGCCGACGTCGAGAACGCCCGCGCGTCCATCGGCCGCCGACTCCACACGCATCTTCTCGACGCGGGCAATCTGGCGTACGTCGGTGTCATTGAAGGCGTACTGCTTGTCGCCGACCCAGCAGCAGACGAGCGTGAGATCGCTCATGCCTTCCTCCGCGACGTCAGCGCCTGGCCAATGCGCTCTGGTGTGGCCACGAGATCCGCGCCGGCGCGCTGTAGCGCGCGCTCGGGCATGCTCGGCACGATGCAGCTCGCGATGTCCTGAATGAAGCAGTCGCCGCCGGCGTCACGAATCCGCTTGAGGCCCTCTGAGCCGTCGTTTCCGATGCCGGTCATCACCACGCCGACGGCCGAGGCGCCGTACACATCGGCCGCCGACGACATCGCCAAATCGATTGACGGACGGTAGAAATCCTTTTCCGCCGGAGTCTGCAGCGAGACGCGTCCGTCGTGGCGGATCACGAGGTGCATCGAGCCGGGCGCGACCAGCGCGACGCCTGGCTGGAGATGATCGCCGCTCGCCGCGACCTTCACTTTGACCTTCGCATGTCGTCCCAGCTGTGCGGCAAAGGGCGCGGTAAATGCCGCGGGCAGGTGCTGGACGATGACGCACGGCGTCGCGAAATCCTCGGCGAGCTGGTTCAGCAGTTCGCGAATGGCCGTCGGCCCTCCAGTCGACGCGCCGATGACGACGACGCCGGGGGTGTCGGGCGAGACAGCCACTCGCGCGGCTGTGCGTGACGGCGCGCTGGGCGCAGCCGCTGGCGAGGGCGTGACAGCCGTCTTGCCTCGGCGCGCCGGATGCGCCGCAGCCGCCGCTTTGACTTTCGAGATGATCTCGCGCCGCAGCGACGCGCGGCTCACCGGCGCCGTCGGGGTGTACTTCAGGATGAAATCGACGGCGCCGAGTTCGAGCGCCTTCAGCGTCGTCGCCGCCGCTAGCCGCGTGACGCCGCTGATGACGACGACGGATACCGGCGGCTCCGACGCCAGCTGCCGCAGCAGATCGAGGCCATCGCCGCCGGGCATCTGGAGGTCGAGTGTCAGCACGTCGGGGGTCGCGCGACGGATCAGATCGAGCGTCGACTGTGCGTCGTGGGCCATGCCGACGACACGGCACTCACCGCCGTCCTCGACGTACGAGGCGAGCAGCTTGCAGGTGAACGGCGAGTCGTCGGCGATCGCAACGCTGATCACGACGCGGCCCTCCGTCCCATGGCGCGGGATGCCTTGACCAGTCGATCGATGTTCGCGATGAGCGATTCTTCCTGGAACGGCTTCACCATGTAGTCGGTGACGCCGAGCGCCTTCGCCTTGTCGCGATGCTTGTCGCCGCCGCGCGACGTCAGCATCACGATCGGCAGATCCGCACGGGCCTTCTGAGAGCGAACGGTCGAGAGGAACTCGAAGCCGTCCATGCGCGGCATCTCGATGTCGAGCAGGACGAGGTCCGGCGGCGTGACGCCGCCGTCAATGACCTCGAGCGCCTCGAGGCCGTCGCGCGCGGGCACCGCATTCCAGCCCGCCTTCTTGACCGCCAGCGACAGCACGTGCCGCATGCTGAGCGAGTCGTCGACGATGAGCACGTTGTACGGCGAGTGTTCGGTCGCGCGGCGGAGCGGCTGGCGAACGACGACAGGCTCGTCCACTGCGCCGGCAAGGTCGGCGGGGTTCAAAATCAGCACGACGGTGCCGTCGCCAAGCAGCGTCGCTCCCCAAATGCCGGCGACGTGCTTGAGATGCGTGCCGAGCTTCTTCACGACCGCGTCGCGGCTGTTGACGATCTCGTCGACGGCCAGCGCGATTCGACGGCGCGAGAGGTTCGCGATCAGCACCGGTTGAATCGCCGGCGCCGCCGCTGGCCGCGCGAGGCCGAGCGCGTCGGCGAGATCCCGCAACGGATAGGTCTTGCCGTCCAGGGTAAAAACGCGTTCGGCGCCGACGACGCTGAGCGCCGTCGGATGCGGCCGCACGATCTGAACGACCGCGCCGAGGGGCAGCCCGAACATCTGGCCTGCGACACGCACCAGAAGCACGCGCGAGATCGCCAGCGTCATCGGGACGCGGACGGAGATGGTCGTGCCTTCGCCCGGCTGTGACGTGACGTACACACGTCCGCTCAGGCGAGCGACCTTCGACTTGACGACGTCCATGCCTACGCCGCGGCCCGAGACTTCACTGACCTGGTCCGCCGTGCTGAATCCCGGCTCGAAGATGAAGGCTTGCACAGCATCGGCGGACATGCCTTCCGCCGCGGCTTCGGTGACGAGCCCGCGCGCGATGGCGATTCGCCGGATCTTCTCGATGTCGAGACCCGCCCCGTCGTCCTGCACTTCGATCAGGACGTCGGTGCCTTCATGAAACGCACGAACGGTGATTTGTCCGCGCTCGGGCTTGCCGGACGTAAGACGGTGCTGCCTTGATTCGATACCGTGATCGACCGCGTTGCGCAGGAGGTGCAGGAGCGGATCGGCCATCTGCTCGAGCAGCGACTTGTCGAGGGCTACATGTGCGCCTTCCATCGCGAACTCGACGAGCTTGCCGCAGCTCTCGCTGGTGGCCCGAACGGCCCGTTCGAGCTGCGTCTCGAGCGTGCCGAGCGCCACCATCCGGAACTCCATCGTCTTGTCCTGGACTTCGCGGGTGAGGCGGCCGAGTCGGGTCAGATCGCTGTCGAAATCGCCGATCGTCGCGGCGACCCGTGCGCCGATCGTGGCGATGTCGCTGGCGGTTTCCGTCAGCTCGCGCGTCAGCAGGTGGAATTCGGTGTACCGGTCGAATTCGAGCTCGTCGAACCCATGGCCGCCGCTCGAGCTCGCGCTGCGTGCGCCGGTCGAAATGTTGCCGCCGCCCATCGCACGGACTTCATAGTCGGACTCGAGCTTATGCGTCACACGGCGCAGACGCGCGGTGCTCAGTTTCAACTCGTCGACCTGCTCGATGAGCGCGGCGTGATGCTGCTCGAAGGTCGATCGATTGATGACCAGCTCGGAGACCACTCGCACCAGTTCGTTCAGGCGCTGCAGCGGCACACGAAGCGCCTGGCCGCCGCGCCGATCGCCAACGCTCTTGCGGCGCTCGGCGACGGGCGCGCCTTCGGCCGGTGGCGCTTGCGGTGTGACGTCGGTGCCCGCGGTCTCCGCCGGTTCGACCTGCGGAGCCGCGCTGCCGGCCAGTTCGACCATTGCCTCCGGCGGAGCAGGTGCCGCCGCCGAGACGCCCATGAGCGCGTCGAACTCGGCGAACAGACGAATGACGAGGGAGCGAAGCGCATCGGCGTCGGCAGTGCCGACAATCAGGTCGTTCAGCGCGTCCGACGACGACGCAAGCACGCGTGCTTCTCGCGGGGTGACGGCGGCGCTCTCCTCGTAAAGGCGATCGAGGAGATCCTCCATCCGGTGCGCGAGCTTCGAAGCACCTTTGTAGCCGACGACGCCGGCGGCGCCTTTCAGCGTGTGGACCGCACGCCGCAGTTCCTGCACTGACTCGCGATCCTGCGGCTCGACCGACAGACGCGACGTCAGGCGCGCAATCGTCTCGAGGTGCTCCTTGGCTTCCTCGCCGAACACCTCCGCCAGTTCCGGCGGCACGTCGTCTTTCATGACGACGTCGAATTCGAGCGTCGGTGGCGCGGCAGCCGGCGCGGGTTCGGCGGCCGCGACTTCAACCGGCTCGGGCTCGACGACCTCGAGCTCGTTCGACACGTCGGCCGGGGTCAGCTCGAATGCATCGTCGACCTGTTCGTCGACGACGATAGGCGCGTCGACCTCGCTCACCGCCGGCGTTTCGTCGACCGGAACAACCTCGACCACGGGTTCCGGCTCCGGCTCGGGCTCGATGACCTGCGTCCACGTCGCGACGGCCTCAATAGGTTCGGCGTCCGGGACGTTGCTGTCGACGCGCTCGGTCGGAAGCTGGGCGATCTCGCGTGCTTCGAGCTCGATGAGTTCTTTCAGCGCCTCGACGTCGGCGGAGCCCCCACCGAGTCGAAACGAGCGCGCAAGCGCCGTCGCGATCTGCTCGACGGGCTGTCCGCTGAGCGCAGCGTCCATGTACGCGGCGAAGCGCGGCATGCTGCTCCGCAGGACCTCGATGCCTTCGTCGGTCAGCGTCCTGGAGCCGATGGTCGATTCTTCGATGAGTTCTTCGGCGACGTTCAGGAGATAACCGAACGCCGCGAGGCCGACCATCGCCGCGCCGCCTTTCAGCGCGTGAATCAGCCGGTGTGCTTCCTGCGCGGCGCCGCGGTTCGAGCGATCCCGTTCCGCGACGTCGAGCGCTGCGAGGATCTGCGGCAGGTTCTGCTGGAATTCCTCCGTGAACAGCGTGAGGGCGGTCGCCTGGATGCTGCGAAGATTCGTCGTCATGCCCGCACCTCGTTCGCACGGGCGCCGCGGCGTTGAAAGCCGCGCACGCCGTTGATGGTGACTGGCACCAAACCGACCGGACGTTCGCTCGGCGCTTCACCCGGGCCCAGTAGCAGATACCCGCCAAGCGTGAGTCTCGACGCGAGGAACGTGACCGCCTGGCTCACCGCCGCAGGCGAGAAGTAAATCAGGACGTTGTGGCAGAAGATGACGTCGTGCGTCGCGCTGAAGCCGTCGGCGTCGACGAGGTTCGTCGTCATGAACCGGACGCGCTGACGCAGGTCGTTGGTGAACTCGTACTCCGCCGCTGGTTCCTCTCCTCCGACGGGACGCACGAACCGCTGACGGAACTCCGCCGGAATGCTGGCCACCGCGCGCGGGCCGTAGCGTCCTCGGCGGGCGGTGTCGACCGCGTAGCGGCTGATGTCGCCGCCCCATACCGTGAACTCGCCGTTGAGGCCCTCATCGTCCATGGCGACCATCGCAAGCGAGTACGCTTCCTGTCCCGTCGAGCAGCCGGCGCTGTAGAGGTTCAGGCGACTGCCGCGTGCGCGACCGTCGCGCAGTTCCGGCAGGATGTGCCGGCGCAGCGCGTCGAACGACGGCGGATGTCTGAAGAACGACGTCTCGTGGTTGATCAGCCGCTCGATTAGCGCGTCCCACTCGAGACCGCTGTCCGCCGATTTCGACAGCAGCTGGTAGTACGCGGATTCGTTGGGGAGACCGCGGACCTTCGTCTGGTCCCGCACAATCGCCATCACGTCGGGTAGCTTCGCGGTTCGAAACGCGAGGCCGCACCGGCGCAGAATGAGCTCGTACCAGAGCTGAGGCGCGACGACCTCGCCCTCACGAGGCGCCGCGGCCGGCGACGGGCTCACCGATGCGTCGAAAGCAGACTTCTCCATCGTCCGAGTGAGTTACGCTCCCTGCGCTCGACCTATCGCGACGCCACCAGACGCGGGTGGTTGAGCTCGTTGAGGTCGGCGCCCGCCGGCAGTTTGAAGCGCGACACCGTGGCGTTGAGGTTGTCGACCAGCAGCGCGAGCGAGTTGATGGCGGCGGCCGTCTGCTTCGTGCTCGCCGCCGTGTTCCGCGTCACCGACGACATCTCGTTCATCGACTTGGCCACCTGCTCGGACCCGCGCGCCTGCTGCTGCGCCGCGTCCGAAATCGCCTGAATGAGCTCGGCCAGGCGGTTCGACACGGTCTGAATTTCGGCGAGTGCGACGCCCGCTTCGTTCGCGATGTTCGAGCGGTTGATGACTTCGCGCGTCGTGTCTTCCATGGCGGCCATGACTTCGGCCGCTTCCGTTTGCGTCGCCTTGACAAGGATGCCGGCGCGCTTCGTCGCTTCGGTCGCACGATCGGCCAGCCGCTCGACTTCGTCCGCGACGATGGCGAACCCACGTCCCGCTTCGCCGGCCATCGCGGCCTGAATCGACGCGTTCAACGCGAGGATGCTGGTGCGATCGCCGATGTCGCCGATGAGCTCGACGATTTCGCCGATTTCCTGCGAGCTTTCACCCAGCCGCTTGATGCGCTTGGCCGTTTCCTGCACCTGATCGCGGACGGCCTTCATGCCTTCGATGGTTCTCGTCACCGCGCGTGTGCCGTGTTCCGCGTTGGTCCGAGCCTGTTCCGCGACCGAGGCCGACGAAGACGCGTTCTCCGACACGTAGTGAATCGACGCCGCCATCTCCTCGATGGCGACCGACGCTTCGACCGCCTGCGCCGCCTGATCTTCCGAGCCGCTCGCCAGCTTGCCCGTCACCTCGCGCAGATCCGCGAGCGCCGTGCTGACCTGGCGCGATGCCGCCTGCACCTGTCCGATGATCTGGCGCAGCTGACCGATCATGAAGTTGAACGAATCGGCGACGGCGCCAGTCACGTCCGCCGTCACTTCCGCCTGCACCGTCAGGTCGCCTTCAGCCACGCCACCCACTTCTTCGAGCAGCTTCATGACGGCGGCCTGCATCTGGTCGCGCTCCGTACGCGTCTGCACCAGGTTCACGGTGTTGTCGAGCATCGAGTTGAGCGAGCGCGCCACGCTTCCGAGTTCGGTCTCGCTCGGATTAGGCACACGGCTGGAAAGGTCTCCGACGGCGACGGCGTCGCACACGCGCGCGATGGCGTCGGCCTCAGCAGCCACGGGGGCGTAGACGAAGTAGCGCAGCGCCGCGACAACCCACAACAGGCCGATGACCAGCGCCACGCCGATGCCGGCGTATCCACGAATGATGTCGCCCTGGACCTCGGTGCGGCGCGCGTCCGCAATTCCGCGATACCGCAGAAGCTGTTCGCTGGCCTGACGTTCGAGCCGGGTGAACGCATCTCGCATACGCGTGCCGTCGGCGCCGGCCGCATCGACTTTCGACGGTCCCTCGGTGTCGATGCGCGCGCGAAGCGCCGTGAACTCGGTTTCGTAGGAGCGCAGCGTGTTCCGCAGCGCCGTCACCGATGCCCGTGCATCCGAATACGTGTCGATTTCCGAGAGTCGCTGGGTCGCGGACGTGTAGGCGTTCTTCCACGCCTGCACGTTGCCCGACGTCGACTGACCGCGCGAGGCGCTCACGAAGTAGGCACGCTCGTGTTGCACGAGATCGCCCACCGACAGGACGAACTGCGCCATCTCGCCGGCGACACGCGCGTCGCCGCGCATCACCTGATCGACGCCCTGGCTGATCGCGCTCAGCCGCCACAGCGCCACGCCAGAACTGGCGGCGAGCATGGCGGCGACGAATCCGACCATGAGCAGAAGTCGCGTCTTTATCCTGAGTGTCTTTCGCATGATGAGTCCTTCTGTGCCTCTCTTAGAGCGCCACCTCGGCGCCGTCTGTCGTTTCTTCTTTGAGCTCTTCGAACTGACGGATCTCGGGCGACCGCAGGAGTTGATCGAGGTCGAGTACCGCAACAAGACGCTCTTCGATGACACACATGCCGCGCAGATAGGGAGCGAGCGGCCCTTCGAGTGACGATTCAGGCGGCGTAATCGCCTCCGCGGGCACGGCCACGATGCGCTCGACGCCGTCGACCAGGAGACCAGTCGAGAATTCCTCGGTCAGCAGACGGACGACCAGCATCCGCGCCGCATGCGATGCCGTCGGATCGAGTCCGAGGAACATGCGCATGTCGACGACAGAGATGACGTCGCCACGAAGGTTCGTCACGCCACGGACCCATGCGGGCACCCGCGGCACGGGCGTGATTTTCGGAATGCGTTCGAGCTCGGTGACAAACGCTTCGAGTACCGCGTAGTGCGCCGACCCAATCGAGAGCAGGACGTACCGGTCCCCCTGCGACGCCTCGCGGGCCGCGAGCGCGCCTTCGCGCGTGACCGTGATGCTCGCGGCGACAGGACCGTCGAGCTGCTGATCGGCAGCAGCGACGGCGTCGACGAGCGTCGAGGGTGTGGGCTGGCTCGTCATTGGAGCTGTTTCGCCACGGCCTTGAGCAGCGCGGCGTCGGGGTAGGGCTTCGCGATGTAGTCGTCGGCGCCCTGCTTCATCCCCCAATAGCGATCGCTTTCCTGGCTCTTGCTGCTCACCAGGATCACTTTGATGTCCTTCGTCTCCGGCGACGACTTCAGGTGGCGCAGCACCTGATACCCGTTCATGCGAGGCAGGATGATGTCGAGCACGACGAGCGGCGGGGGCTCGGCGGCGATCTTCTCGAGCGCGTCTTCGCCGTCCACGGCCGCCGTCACGGCGTAGCCCTGCTTCTGCAGCAGCGAGGTCAGCTGCTGACGATCCGTGGGGCTGTCGTCAACGATGAGCACTCGTTTCTTCATGACACCTTTCCTGGCTCGGGCTCGGGCGCTTCGATCTGCCGGACCGCGGCCCATAGACCCTCGACGAACACTCCAAACGTCGCGCGCCATTCCTCGCGCTCGCGCGTTTCGCGGAAGAACGTGCCGGCCGTGTTGCCGTAGAACGCGAGCACGTCAACGAGCGCGCGGCACAAATCGAGGAAGAGCTGCTGGCGGTCCTCCACCGTGCTGTTCCACGTCTTGAGGACGTTCACGGCGGTGGCCACCGAAATGCGCTCCGCGTCTTCGCCGAGCAGCTGCGTGTACGGCTGCTGCTCCGCCAGGCGCGGCAGCACTCGCGACGGCAGAACGTCGGAGTCGGTGCAGCGCTGGGTCACGACGGCGACCATCGAGTTGACGACGGTCGCGACGAGCAGCAGCGCAGGCACGGGACCTGGTTCGATCTGCCGCTCTTCGAGGCGTACCTTGTCCTGCTCGAGCCGCGAGAGCCGCGTCAGCAGGTCGTGCAGGAGCCTTTCGTCGTTGCTGATTTCATCGTTCGACGATGACGATCCGCTGACCGGAGATGGCGTCGCCGCGTCCGCATTGCTGATGAAGTTGGCGAGCTTGGCCGTGACCGTACGCGGTTGCTGTTCCGCGTCGCGCGTCAGACGGAACCGCCCTTCCGACCACCCGAGCAGCTGATACATCGCGTCGTCGCCCACGGCCTCGCCGTTGAGGGCATGGACGAGCGCGCCTTCGCGAAAAAAGACAGAGCCCTGATCCGCGCCGTCCTCGGTATCGCGATGAAGGCGCAGCACCGCGGTCGACTTCTCTCGAGTCAACGCCTGCAGAAGACTCGGCAGCGTCAGATCGAGAAGGTCGCCTTCAACCATTGACAACCTCGGCGGGCTGCTCGCAGTAATTCGTCACGACGGCGAGCACGGCCGGCGTTTCGAACGGTTTGGTGAGGTACTCGGTGGCGCCGGCCATGTGGCCCTTCACCTTGTCGAACAGCGCGCCCTTTCCTGAGAGCATCACCACCGGTACGTGTTTCGTGCGCGGATCCTGTTTGAGGCGCTTGCAGACTTCGTAACCGTCGATCTTCGGCATCGCGATGTCGAGGAGGATGAGATCCGGCACGACTTGAATCAGCCGCTCGATGGCCGACTCGCCGTCGGGCTCCGCCACGACCTTGTAGCCGGCACGCTCGAGCGTCAGCCCGAGAATCTTCCGGATGGTGGGACTGTCGTCGACGATCATCACCGTCTTGCGCGACGACGACCCGTTCGATCCCGGCACCGCGACGGGAACCGGCGTCTCGACGTCTGCCGCCGCCACGGGCGCGGGCGCGACTGGCACAGGTGCAACCGGCGCGGGCTCGGGCGGAGCGGGGACGACTGGTGCGGCCTCACTGGGGGCGGCGGTCTCGGCCTCCGACGCTTCGACGGGCAGGGCTGACGCAGGCGCCGCGGCAACGGCCTCTGGCGCTGGCGCCGCTTCCACTTCGAGCTCGTCCCAAGGTTCCGGCTCCGGCTCGGACGCGGGTTGAACGACTTCGATCTCCGCCAGGGACGCCGATCCGTCTTCGACGACCACGATCGGTGCCTCCGGCAGCGACGCAAACGCGTCGAGCGAGGCATCCAGCTGCTCGAACGACGCGTCCCCATCGAGCACGGAGAGACCGTTGGC
>Ga0066903_100005779_pt1 | contig 10821 bp, 8 predicted proteins | sample PanSoiMetaGPlot1_FD_67491 | JGI IMG/M metagenome (GOLD analysis project Ga0066903, IMG submission 67491) | Tropical forest soil microbial communities from Panama analyzed to predict greenhouse gas emissions - Panama Soil - Plot 1 (version 2) | ecosystem: Environmental > Terrestrial > Soil >...
GGTGACACGGTCACCATCGAGAACAGTTCCGGCGGTGCGTGGCATTTCAACAGCCAGGGGTTCGCGTACTCATTCAAGCTGGACGGAAAGCCGAATCCGATGCCCGATGGCGGCACGACGGCCTGGACCGCAACCTCGACGACTGTCTGGGACGTCACCAACAAGATGAAAGACAAGGTCACGACGACGTATCACCTGGCGCTCAATGGCGATGTGCTGTCGGTGTCGGGCAAGTCGATGAAGCCCGAGGGAGGGTCGATGGACTTCAGCTCCACGTACAAGCGCGTCTCAGGCGGGCCGGGATTCGCGGGTAAGTGGAGAAGCGCTGAGGTCAAAGCGCCCGCGACCACGCTCGAGATTGCACCGAGCGGCGCCAACGGCGTCACGATGAAAGACGACGCTGGGCCGATCTGCAACGCCCAATTCGACGGCAAAGACAGTCCCGCGCTGGGCCGGATGGCGGGATCGAGCTACACGTACGCCCTCAAGAAGCTGCCCAACTCGTTTGAGATGACCACCAAGGTAGCCGGCAAGCCGTTGTACGTCGAGGTCTATGCGGTGTCGGCGGACGGCAAGATGCTGACGATCAGCGGAACGCCAAGCGACGCCAAGGACGAGCCGTACAAGGTAGTGTTCGATCGGCAATGAGCGGCGCTCGATTCACAAACGCTCCGGGAAATGGCCTTCACGTTTGATGCGGCATTGAGCTATGTCAGTCGACAGCAGCCGGTCGCTGACCGTCTTTCCTCGGCGCTTCGGGCGCGAGGCTTGCGGGTCTTCTTTGATCGTGTCGATGTGGAGACGATCGTCGGTCGCGACGGCGCCGAAGCACTGATTGACGTCTACGCCGCACAGGCGCGCGTGTGCGTGCTGCTGCTCTCGCCAGCGTACGAAGAGAGCCCCTGGACGCGGATCGAGCGCGAGGCGGTGTTGTCTCGGCGGACCACCGATCGAACGGCGTTTCTGATTCCGGTGCGTGTCGAAGGTGACCCGCCGCCGTGGTTGCCGAAACAGCTCCTCTATTTCGATCTGCTCCGACAATCGGAGAGCGAGCTTGTCGAGGTCATCGCGAAGCGCGTGGCACGCGTGACCGGCACGAAGCGCTCGGTGCCGGAACTGGTGGGCACCGCCACCGTCGGCATCGGCACGCTCAAGAACGAGATCGTGGCGGACGGGGAGTGGCTGTACGTCCCCACTGCCGGGGTGCGGTACAACGAACCGGATGCTCGCGACGGGATTTGTTGCTTGCGCGCGACCGATCTCACGGAGATCTGGCACGCGCAGACCAGCCACGATGCCAACGCGATCCTGCAGGTCGGTGCAAGACTCTACGTCGGCACCGATGCCGGCACCGTCGAATGCATCGACGCGGCGTCGGGCGTCTCGTGCTGGCCCGCGCCTCCGCGGTTCTCGGCCGCTGTGCTCGCGCGGCCCACGGTCACGGGACCTGGCATCCTGGTGTGCGCCGTCGATGGACAATCAGCCGTGATCGACCATGATTCCGGCGCGATCATCGAGCGCGCCCAGATCGACGGCGGTGTCATCGGCGATCCGCTGGTGATGGACGACCGGATTCTCTTCGCCACCCAGTCCGGATGGGTCGTCGAGGCGGCGCTGACCGATCCGCTGGGCTGGGTACGCGATCCCAAAGCCGGCCACATCCGGCGTCTGCAGGTCACGCGTGCGGGATTCGACCAGGACTACGCCTGTCAGTTCACAGCGAGTCCCGTTCGGCTCGAAGGGACGATATTCCTTCCGCATTCGCGCGAGACGACGTTGCCCGGCCTCCCGGTTGCCGCGCTGGAACGCCGCCGTTTCCAGGTGCGCTACACGATTGCAGAACCAGACCAGGCTCACGACTTCGGGAACATTCGTGCGCGTCCGGCGGTGGTGGAAGGCCTCGTGATCGTACCTGCCGCCTATTCCAATCTGACGGTCGCGCTCGATCGCGACGGCGGTATCGTGTGGGCAGAGCCATGCGGCTGGCCCGCATTTCCTCAGTATGGAAGTCCGGCGGCCTTCGGAGCGGATGTCCTCGTACCGAGATTTGACGGCGCGTTGCACGCGCTCGACTCGCACACAGGCAAGCGGCGATGGTCCATTGCGCTCGGAATCAAAGATCATCCGGGCGAGGTGTTTTACGCCGGCGAAGAGCTTCCTGGTCAGGACGAGCAGCCATTGTGGGAGGCCAGGGATCGGGTGCCCCTGAACACGCCGGTGACGGTTGTCGGCGACGTCGCCTATCTCATCGACAACGACGGCACGTTGCACGCCGTCGGCCTTCCCTCCTGAGTTCCGGATTGATTGACGGCCTCGCCGCGAGCTCTCTCCCTCAACTCCGTTTCCGACTATATTGACGGCGACATTGGTCGACATGGACGATATCGACACACCGGAGGCCATTGCCTGGGCCGAGCTCCAGCGTCGCGGCTCGATCCGTTCGCGCTATCTCAAAGATCTGCGAGACGAGATCTCCGGCGAGCTCGCGCGCTGCCTCGATCCTGTCGTGCACGAGCATGATATTCGCCCGTACGGCGCCATCGTCTGCCGCGACCTCCCTCATCTGGACCACCTGGGCCGAATCCTCAGCACCGATGGTCTGACGCCGGAGGTCATCCGCAGCCTCGCCGACGGCCGGCATAGTTTTGTTCTGGCGGTCAAAGGCGAGCCGCTACGACTTCTGATGCTGCACGATCGCGTCGATACCGACCAGGATTACGCGTCTCGGGCGGTCTGGGTCGAAGGTCTCGTTCTCAGCACTGATGAACGTGGGACCGTGCGGGTCGTCACCAGCAGCTCTGTGACGTTGATCGAAGGCCGCCGCTGGATCGCCAAAGATCTGGTCTTCGAGGCAGCGGAAGACATCCTCCAGGTGGTCCCGGTGGCGAACTCCGACGTTGTGGGCCGGCTGCTCGACCTCTGTCATCACTACATCAGTCCGGCGAAGCTTGGCGCGACGCTGCTTTATCTGCTCTCACCCTCCGAGCACGCGATTCGCAGGCGCGATGGCGGCGTCCGGCTCGCGTCACTTGGGATTTCGATCCTTAACGAACGAGAGGATCCGCTGGTTCTCCATCAGGCGCGGTATCGCGACGGCGCCATGCTTTTCGGGCACGACGGCCGGTTACTGGCCGTTAACGTGATTCTCCACCCGAGCCGCGCCAGCGAGCAGGTCGTTCCGTCCATGGCGGGGACGCGCCACACCTCGGCGTCGCGCCACACCTACGACTGTCCTGATGTGTTGGCCTTCGTCGTCTCGGCCGACGGCCCAGTGACCGTCTTCAGCGACGGCAAGCGTATTGCCGATCTGAAGGTGGGCGACCCGCAGGCGCCGCCGTATGCGACGTCGAGCCGCGTCGATCTCGATGATCGCACGTGCTCGCATTGTGGCGTGCTTCTGACCGTTCGGACGATCGAGGTGCCCGGACACGATGCGCCTCGAGACGTGCGATGTCCGGCGTGTGACCGGAGCGTCGCGACGGAGCAGGCCTGGCAGCTGGAAGCCTTCGTGCGCAAGACTTCTCAAACCATCGACGCGCTTCGGGCGCTACGACAAGCGCCACGACAGGCGTAGCAGTTATTCCCTTCCTGGCAACCTGTCCTACTTCAGGACGCCGGCGAGCCAGTTCACCTTGACCGTGATGGCGTGCACGATACTCGGCTGGCGAAGCCGCGTGGGCAGACGGCTTACGCCGACTTCACTTACGGACCGCCGAGATCCGACGGATCGTCGACGGCGAACCGAGTCGGCCCGCGAAGAACGGACGCAGTGAGCGTAGCGTCGTTGAATCGGTGGGCGTGGCGTAATCTCGCCGGACGTCGAGGTGTGACGTCGTCCGAGCGTGGATGACTGCCAGAGAGGAAGATTCTGGTTCAGACGAACGACAACGGAAGTAGCATGTACCGAGTTTCACCGGTCAGATCGGAAATGTCGCTAGCCTAGGAGAGGTTTTCCATGCGATGGTTAACGCTGATCCTTGCTGTTGCATTGCCCGCGCCGGTGATGGCGCAGAACCCCACCGTAGATTTCACGCTGGGCTCTAAATACAACAACTACATCCCGGTCCTTACCGAGAACGGAGTCGCGACGAGCGGCACGTGGTACGTGGACTATGTCTACGACTGTGCGTTGACGACAGTGGTTTGCTCCGGCGGTCCGCAGAATGCCGTCTCTATCTCGATGCCCAGCGATCCGGTGAATCCCGGCCAGAGGTTCTTTGCGGGTTGTACCGGCGTCGTGACAAGCAACACCGTGCCTGCGTACAGCAAGTTGGCCCAGCAACCTCCGGGGAGCCTGCAGAGCTACGAGACCTGCACGGTCAACGAATCGTGGTACACAGCAACATGGACTGGCACGTTGACCTACAACTACGTCTCGGTCTTGCAGAGGCATTGCTCGTCGGGCAGGGGAGGGTACTGCGTCACGGCATACTACCCGGTGTTTGCCGGGGGTTCAGGATCCCTGTCCACCACACCGCCTCCGCCCCCGCCGCCACCACCCGTCGTGACCACCATTCAGATCGCCAGCGGTGTCTGTCTCGCCGACGTCTGCACTTTGGAGCCTGCTGCGCAAGACGTGATCACGGACGGGACGATTGATCTCGTGGATGCGCTGATCTCTATCGACAACGCAGATGCCAGCGTCCTGACCGGCACTGTGGATTCGTCGAGCCTCACGCCTGTGGACGATGAGAGCGACAACTATGTCTTGTCGGTTCAAGGGACGCTGTACAACGCGGACGGCAGCCTTTTCGGCACCTATGATGCGGAGTTGACAGGCCAATTGACCGATTCAGGCTCGCTGATGATCACGTCAGGGACCCTGACGGAAACGCAGTAGCGTATCGGGCACCCCCGCAGATTCTCGGTCGGCGCTATCCACCGGCCATCGCGCCGACGATGAGGAAGGGCTCGCGCCCGCGGGCGACGTCCTCGGGCAACGGCGCGTCCGGACGGTCGAACGACAGGTCTTCTTCGCACGCGAAGAATCTGACGAGCGGCCGGCGCTCATGCGTGACGTGGTCGCGGATCGTGCCGCGCAACATGGGATAGCGGGCCTCGACCGCGTCGAGAATCGAGCGCTGGGTCACCACTCCGGTCACCTCGAGAGCCAGCTCGCAGTCCAGGTGGGCGAGCATGCGCAGGTGCGCGGGAAGCACGACCCGGACCACATTCATCCCCATCGGGAAAACGTCTGCGCTTCCACCGACAACACCGGAGGAAGGTGGTCGACAATCGCCGTCCAGTGGTCCCCGGCGTCGGCTGAGGCGTAAACCTGCCCGCCAGACGTTCCGAAATAGATTCCGCACGGGTCGAGCGAGTCGACGGCCATCGCGTCACGCAGCACATTCACGTAACAGTCGCGCTGCGGCAATCCGTTGGTCAGCGCTTCCCACTCGTTGCCGCCGCTGCGGCTGCGATAGACCCGCAGTTTCCCGTCGGGCGGGAAGTGCTCCGAGTCGCTCGTGATCGGGACCACGTAGATCGTGTCCGGCTCGTGCGCGTGGACGTCGATCGGAAATCCGAAGTCCGTCGGCAGGTTGCCGCTGACCTCATGCCACGACTCGCCGGCGTCGTCGCTCCGCATCACGTCCCAGTGCTTCTGCATGAAGAGGACGTTCGGTCGCTTGGGATGCATCGCGATCCGGTGGACGCAGTGACCGACCTCCGCGTCGGGATCGGGCAGCTCGTTCCGTGATTTCAGCCCGCGGTTGATCGGTGTCCACGTCTCGCCGGCGTCGTCGGAGCGGAACGCGCCGGCGGCCGAGATCGCGACGAAGATCCGGCCCCGGTGACTGGGATCGAGCAGGATCGTGTGAAGGCACAACCCGCCGGCACCCGGCTGCCAGCTACCGGCGGACCGATGCCTCCGCAGGCCGGGCATCTCATGCCACGACTGGCCGCCATCGCGCGTGCGGAACAACGCCGCGTCTTCGACGCCTGCGTAGACGGTGTCGCGATCCGTGGGCGCCGGCTCGAGGTGCCAGACGCGTTTGAATTCCCACGGATGCGGCGTGCCGTCGTACCACTTGTGCGTGTCCGTGACGCCGTCATACACGAACTTGTTGCCGACCGGTTCCCACGTCCGGCCGCCGTCGTTCGAGCGGTGAATCATCTGACCGAACCACCCGGTACTCGGTGCTGCGTACAGGCGATCTGCATCGGCGGGCGAACTCTTGAGGTGGTAGACCTCCCACCCGCTGAACAGGGGACCGGTGATCTCCCACTTGTCGCGCACGCCGCTTGACGTGAGGATGAAGGCACCCTTACGCGTGCCCACAAGCAATCGAATGGCGGTCATGCTGCCAGTCTAATGCAGGATGTGGCCACCCAGCGGGAAGCTCCCCGATGACACTGACCCTGTTCGCCACCTGCCGGTCCTCCGCGAGGAGATGAAGGCCGGCCGCATCGTGAGCGTCAAGACGTACGTGCTGAGCTATCACGGCGATGGCCGGGCCGACTGGATATTTGCTGTCGCAATTACGTTCAAGGACGCTGCGGCCTTCGTCGCCCCGTCCGATGAAGCCGCGATTGACAGGCGACTGTTTCCCGATCAGGCGAAGTTCCAGAAAGACGAACGACGGCGCTTCGAAATCCTCGAGGCGCACTGGGACGTGCCGCTCAACGAGCTCGATGTGAAGTGACCGCCGCCGCCTGAGGATCGCCGAGGCTGAATGGTGGACATCAGGGCGCTTTGCCACGCAGGTCGGGTGATTTCCAGGCTTAAGATGTCTCCGACATGCCGGCTCGCAGGCCTGCGACGCGCCGCAAGAAAGTGCCTGCTTCGTCCAGGGGTCTCGTCGCGACGGACACGGCGGGTGTCCAGGATGCAGACCTCACGACGCTCACCGCCGCCATCGAGCGCGATGGTGGCACGGTGCTGACGCGCTATCGCGATCCGGTCGGGGGCCGGCCGCTGATCCTCGCCTCCCTGCCCGTCGACCGCGTGGAGCCCACGCCGTATCAGCGCGATGCGTCGGACACGCACGTGAGACGTCTCATGGCGGTCGTCGAGAAGATCGGCGTCTTCCTCGATCCGATCATCGTCGTCCATCGGGACGCCGGCTACTGGACGCCGAACGGCAACCATCGCCTCCAGGCGCTGAAGAAGCTCGGCTATCGCGCGGTGACGGCCCTCGTGGTCCCGGATGCCGACGTCGCGTTCAAGATTCTGGCGCTCAACACCGAGAAGGCCCACAACCTCCGCGAGAAATCGCTCGAGACGATTCGAATGGCTCGAGCGCTCGCCGAAACCTCCGACGCCCCGGAAGAGAGCTTTGCCTTCGAATTCGAGCAGGCGCCATTTCTCACGCTCGGGGTGTGTTACGAGGCACGTCCGAGGTTTTCTGGCGGCGCCTACCAGTCGATTCTTCGACGCGTGGACGAGTTTCTCGACAAGCCGATGGCCGTCGCGCTCAAGGAACGGCAGCGGCGCGGACAGAAGATTCTCAAGCTCGACGACGCCGTCGTCAGTGTCGTCGAGAAGCTGAAGACGAAGGGACTGACCAGCCCGTACCTGAAGGCGTTCGTCGTCTCGCGAGTGAATTACACGCGGTTTTCGAAGGCGACGTCGTTCGATTTCGACGAGACGCTCGACAAGATCATTGCGGGTGCGCAGAAGTTCAACGTCGACCGGGTCAAGCAGGACGATGTTGCAAAGGCCGGCGGCGGGCCTCCTGACGAGGAGTAGAGCCCTGTGAAGATCAGCTTTCAGACCGGGGAACGAGCCGCCGCTGATCCGGCGCTGATCCGCGCCTTTCTGACGAAGGCGGTCCTGTGGAACGTCGCGCTCTTCGGCATGCTGCGGCTGCCCTGGATTGCCGACCCGATCGTAGGCGCAGCCATCGGGTTTCAGACGTCTCTGATCTCCTGGTACGGCGCCCGGCCGCACCCGGGCATCGTCGTCACATCAAGCTGCAGCGGCGTTGACGTCGTGGCGCTGTGCCTCGGGATCGTCCTTTCGTATCCCGCGTCATGGCGCCAGAGAATCTCCGGTGCCCTGACGGGCATCGTGACGATCGTCGGACTGAACGCCGTTCGGATCGCCACGCTGAACGCGGTTGCCGACTCGCAGAGCACGTTGCGTCTGCTTCACGTCTATGTGTGGCCGATCGCGCTGACCGTCGTCACCGTCGCGTACGTCTGGCTCTGGATCCAATGGAGCGGACGTCGGCTCGCGCCCGCCAGCGGGTGGACCCGATTCTTCAAGTATTCGGCTATCGGTCTGGCTGCGTACGCCGTGATGGTTCCCTGGGCGTTCTCGAGTACCGCCCTCAAGATGGCAAGTGGGTGGACGGTCGCGGCCGGAGTCGCGGTCCTCGCCGCGCTTGGCGCCGATGTCCACAGCGCCGGGAACGTGCTGATGACCGGCCGGGGCACCTTCCAGGTGACAAACGAGTGTCTCTTCACACCGATGGTGCCCCTGTATCTGTCGGCAGTTTTCTCGATGCCATCGTCGCCGGTCCGCCGCGGCACATGGCTGGCACTCGGCCTTCCCATCTTCTTCATCCTCGGCGTCGCGCGGCTTCTGGTGCTCGCGCTTCCACCGTTTCTGATTCAGCGGCCGGCATTTCTTGCGCATGGTTTCTACCAGCTGCTTGCCGGCGGTCTGGCCATCGTCGTCGCGGCTCATGTCGCGTGTCGCCGCCAGCCGGGTTGGGCCGCTTCCCGCCTCGCGCTGCTCGCGTTGACGACGGCAGGCATTGCCGGACTTGCCATCGGTCCCGCGTGGAATTTCGCGTTGCTGCAGATGGGCGGAGTCGTCCATGAAGTGCTGCCCGCGACGTTGACGAGCCTCTCCGTCTCGCGCGACGAGCAGGGAGCATTCGCGCTCCTTCCGGCATTTCAGATGGCGCTGACGCTCGGCCTCTGGATCGCGTTGACTGGCGGACGCCGGTACAGCCGGCTCGCGCGTGGCCTGGGAGTTATTGCGGTTGCGCAGATCGTCCTGCTCGCGGCACTGGGCCGTCTCGAGTTCGCGGGCATCCATCCGCACGCGCTGGTCATCCGCGGCTGGGCTCTTGTCATCCCCTTGATCCTGGCAACCACCTGGGCGCTCGCCGAAGGTACCATCGCGGGCGATCCGGCGTACCGTCGCTTCTGGCACGATGTAGGCGAAGATTTCCCGATTCTCAGCGACGCCCCGTCCACGACGTTCTACCTGGAAAACGAGCGACGGTTGTTGACCGAGGCGCTCGCGCCGTTTGCCGGCCTGACGCTGTTCAAGACGGATTTGTGGGACGAAGCCAAGAACACTCGGATCCTGCAGTGGGCTGTCGACCAGGGAGCGAAGGCGTTCGCGATCGACATCTCGGAGCCCATCGTCCGTCAAGCGCGTACGGCGTTCGGTACACGAGTGCTGCGTCCGGCGATCGGCGACGTCCGGGGGTTGCCGTTCGGCGACGAGTCGTTCGACGCCGTCTACTCGATGGGGACCGTCGAGCACTTTGTCGAGACAGAGGCGAGTGTCGCGGAGCTCGCGCGGATTCTCAAGCCCGGAGGCCGGCTGATCCTCGGCGTCCCGAACCGTCACGACCCGTTCCTGCGGCCGCTGATGGTCTCGGTCCTGTATTCGCTTGGCCTGTACGCGTACGGATTCGAGAAGAGCTATTCCCGGCGGGCGCTTCGCCGGATGGTCGAGGCGACCGGACTCGAGGTCCGCAGCGAGACGGGCATTCTGTTCGTGCCCGGCTGGTTGCGGATGCTGGACCTGTGGTGCCACACACGCGCCCGGCCGCTCACGGTCGTGACAGGCGTTCTGATCAGGCCGTTCGCGTGGCTGGACCGACACGTGCCGGCATTGAGGCGCTACGGCTATCTGATCGTCGCGGTCGGCGAGAAGCCGATTATTGCGACAGCGGCGGAACGGGTATCGATTCCTGCCGCGACTCATGCTGGCGTCGAGTACACAGTCGATGCCCACCACTGCGATCCGGCGATGCTGAGTTCGCTGCCGAGGCTTCAGCGCCTGTTCGGCGAGATCATCAGCGATCTGACGTTGAAACCCGTCGGTACTCCGGTGTGGCATGTTTTTCCCGGCCATGCCGGCATCACAGGCGCCGTGCTCCTCGCCGAATCCCACCTGACGATCCACACGTACCCCGAAGCCGGCCTTGCGGCGATCAACTTGTACTGTTGCCGGTCCAGAGCGGATTGGCCGTGGGAAACGCGCCTTCGCGAACGGCTCGGGGCACGCGTCGTCACTGTCAGGACCCTTCACAGGGGAACGTGAGAAGACAAACTCGACGATTTTGAGCTTCCAAGCGCCTCGCTTCTGGTACAGTTGCGCGCACAAATGAGCGCTCGATCGTGGCAGCTCAACCCTCGCCAGTGCATTGCGTGCGTATGTGGATTGCTCAGCTTCTTATTGCTTGGAGCCGCTGAAGCGCAGGCTCAAGCTGATCTGGCCGTGACCAAGTCGGTCAGCAACGCAACGCCCAACGTCGGAACCAACATCACGTTCACGATCACCCTGACGAACAATGGCCCCACAGCGACGGCAACCGGGGTCAGTGTCACCGACCTCCTGCCCCCGGGGCTGACGTTTGTCTCCGCGACGACAAGCCAGGGCACCTACAACTCCGCGACCGCGGTATGGACTGTGGGAAGCGTCACAACTGGCACGCCGCAGACGCTGACAATCACCGCCACGGTGGCCAGCCCTTCAGCGCAGACGAATACCGCGACGATCTCGGCCAGCGATCAGCCCGATCCCAACACGGCGAACAACACGTCCTCTGTCACAGTGACGCCTCAGCAGGCCGATCTGTTGATCGCGAAGGCCGTCAGCAACGCGACGCCCAACGTGGGGACCACCATCAC
>Ga0066903_100005780_pt1 | contig 10819 bp, 10 predicted proteins | sample PanSoiMetaGPlot1_FD_67491 | JGI IMG/M metagenome (GOLD analysis project Ga0066903, IMG submission 67491) | Tropical forest soil microbial communities from Panama analyzed to predict greenhouse gas emissions - Panama Soil - Plot 1 (version 2) | ecosystem: Environmental > Terrestrial > Soil >...
GCGAGCAGTGGGGACCCTCCCGCGTGGCGGACTTCCTCGCGCTCGCGAAGGAGTCGGGCGCGAAGGAGAAACCGGGCCAGAACGGCAAGGTGACGTTCAAGACTCTGCCGACCACGTGCCTGGACGGGCTCTACGACGCGTGCGGCACGCTCACGTGCGACAAGTGCGCCAAGACCGTCACCGCGTGGCCGGCGGAGGGGAGCTTCGTCCGGCAAGGCGTCCTCTACGCGCGCGTCGCCCGCAGCGACTCGGAGCCGAACGTGTTCGCCGGCTGGAACCCGTTCGGATCGGACCTGAAGACGCTGATCCAGTACTGGATCTTCTACCTGTACGACAGCTGGGAGACGGAGACGGTTCTCGGGCGGCTCACGCAGGAGCATCAGGGCGACTGGGAGTTCGTCGCCGTCGGCCTCGACAGGCAGAACAAGCCGCTGTTCGTCGGGCTGTCAGCGCACTGCGGCGGGCAGGTGACGAAGTGGACGCCGACGCTGCCGACGGCGTTCGGCGACGTCCAGGACGGCAAGGTGGTGATGTCGGACAAGCAGGGCACGAACTCCGAGGCGAGCCATCCGATCGTCGCGGTGGCGCGCGGCTCGCACGCGAACTACTCGGACGACTCGAGCCACCGGCCTCCGGACTGGGGCAGCTGCAAGGCCCTGCCGAGCAGCGCCCTGACGGCGATCAGCTACGCGTCCAACGTCCGCGACATCACCGAGGAAGGACGCGGCGGCTGGTTCGTCTACCCGGACAAGGTCTTCGTCGTCGCGCACAAGGGCGGCGTCTACGGCCCGCCGTTCAGCTACCCGGGCTCGTGGGGTGCCCATGAGAAGGTCACGTTCTCGCACCACGCGCCGCTCGACACGGGCGAGGGGCCGAAGTCGCCGCCGTTGCAGGGCAAGAGCTGGCGGACGCCGATCAGGCTCTTCTTCTGCGACCAGTACTGGCACGGCGACAACGGCATGCACGGCACGCAGGCCGACTGCCACCCGAAGAAGACCTAGAACGACTTGACAGTCAGGTAGCCGCCGTCGGCCACGATCGTCTCGCCGGTGACGTAGCTCGACGCGTCCGAGGCGAGGAAGACGGCGATGCTTGCGATCTCCTCGGGCCGGCCGATGCGGCCGAGCGCGTTCGCGTGCTCGACGCGGTGCAGGAACGCGTCCGCCTCGTCGCGGTTCATGCCGGCCAGGTCGCGCCGGAGCATCGGCGTGTCGATCGTTCCCGGCGCAATCGCGTTGACGCGGATGCCGTGGCGTCCGACCTCGGGAGCGAGCGCGTGCGCCGCGGCCACGAGCCCGGCCTTCGCGGCCGCGTACGGCACGCAGCCCGGCAGGGTCACGTACGCCTGGACGGACGAGAGGAAGACGATGCTGCCGCCGCCCCGCCGGCGGAGCTCGGGAATCGCGAGCTGGGCGCAGAGGAGCGCGCCCTTCAGGTTCGTGTCGAGGACGAGGTCGATCGTCTCCTCGGACTGGCGCTCGAACTCCTCGTACAGCGAGACGGCGGCGTTCGCGACCACCACGTCGAGTCCGCCGAAGCGCTTGCGCGCGACGCCGATCGCCGCCTCTACGTCCGCGCAGCGCCTGACGTCTCCGACGACGTCGGCTCCTTCGGACACATCCATGCCGACGACGTCGGCTCCGGCCGCTGCGAAGGCGCTCGCCGTCGCCAGGCCGATACCCGATGCGGCGCCGGTGACGAGGGCAACCTTGCCGGCGAGCTCGCCGCTCACGCCGTCGTTCGGGCGGCGGCCGAGACCGTGCCCGACGCCTCGTCGGGACGGCGCTCGACGCCGGCGGCGGCGTAGGCGTCCTCCTCGTCCAGCGTCTCGTGCTCGAGCAGCGCCTCGGCGAGCGCGTCCAGCTTGCCGCGGTTCTCGCGGAGGAGCTCGGTCACCTGCTCGTGGGCCTCGTCGACGATCCGACGCATCTCCTCGTCGACCAGCTCCTGCGTGCGCTCCGACACCTCCGCACCGCCCGGGTAGAACGCATTGCGCCCGTCCGCCGAGGCCACGGCCAGTGGGCCGATCGCCGGGCTCATGCCCCAGCGGACGACCATCTGGCGCACGATGCCAGTGAGCTGGTCGATGTCGGACTCGGCGCCCGTCGTCGGCTCGCCGAACACGATCTCCTCCGCCGCGCGGCCGCCGAGCGCGACCCTGATCCTCGCCTTCAGCTCTCGCTCCTCGTAGTTGAAGCGGTCGGTCTCGGGCGCGGAGAAGGTGACGCCGAGCGCCATCCCGCGTGGGATGATCGACACCTTGCGGACGGGGTCTGCCCCCGGTGTGAGCATGCCGACGAGCGCATGCCCGCCCTCGTGGTAGGCCGTCCGGCGGCGGTCGGCGGGCGTCATCATGATCTGCCGCTCGGCGCCGAGGACGATCCGCTCGAGCGAGTCGGTGAAGTCGGACTCGGTGATCCGGTCGTGGCCGCGCCGCGCCGCCGTCAAGGCGGCCTCGTTGACGAGATTGGAGAGATCGGCACCAACCATCCCGGGCGTCGAGGCGGCGAGGCGGCCGAGCTCGACGTCGTCCGCGAGCGGCATGCCCCGGGTGTGCACCTTCAGGATCGCCTCGCGCCCCGCCCGGTCGGGGGGCTGGACGGCGACGCGGCGGTCGAAGCGGCCCGGCCGGAGCAGGGCCTGGTCGAGGATCTCGGGCCGGTTGGTGGCGGCGATGACGATGACGCCGGTCGATGCGTCGAAGCCGTCCATCTCGGTGAGGATCTGGTTCAGCGTCTGCTCGCGCTCGTCGTTGCCGCCGCTGAAGCCGGCGGCACCGGAGGTCCGCGAGCGGCCGATCGCATCGAGCTCGTCGATGAACACGATCGCCGGCGCCTCGGCCTTCGCCTTCGCGAACAGGTCGCGGACGCGCGCGGCTCCGATGCCGACGATCGCCTCGACGAACTCCGACGCGGACAGGGAGAAGAAGGGCACGTTGGCCTCGCCGGCGACCGCGCGCGCGAGCAGGGTCTTGCCCGTTCCCGGCGGCCCGGTCAGGAGGACACCGTGGGGTATGCGTCCGCCGAGCCGACGGTACTTGTCGGGGCTCTTGAGGAAGTCGACGACCTCGACCAGTTCCTGCTCGGCCTCCTCGACGCCCGCCACGTCCTCGAACGTCACGCGGTCGCCGGTCGGCTGGTAGCGGCGGGCGCCGGCCCGGCTGAACTGGCCGAGCACGTTCTGGACGTTGCCGGCCCGGCGCATGAGCAGCACCAGCAGGCCGATGAAGAGCAGCGTCGGGCCGAAGCCGAGCAGCAGGTTCTCCCACCACGGGACGCCGTTGTCGATCGGCTTCGCGTTGACGACCACCCCTTTCTCCTGCAACAGGTGGGACAGCTGCTTCGTGTCGGCGAACGCGGGGATCTCCGTCTTGAACTTGGTCGTCTCGCGCTCGCCGTCGTACGTCGTCGGCTTCTTGAACTGGCCCTGGATGGCCGTGCCCTTGGACGTGATGCCGTCGACGTTGCCGGAGGTCACCTGGTTCAGGAAGAACGGGCTGTACGGCACGCGGACGCGCGAAGCGCCCTCGGTCGCGCGGGAGCCCAGGTAGTAGTTGACGCCGAGGAGTCCAGCGAAGAGGAGGATCAGCCACCAGGCCAGGCGCGGTCGCCGGGGTGCCTCCGGGGGTGGTGGTTGTGGTGGTCCAGTTCGCTGAGGATCGGCGCTCACGTTGCGCACGATGCCAGAATCAGTCGACCTCGATGCACGCCACCTCGACCCAGCAGTACCTCGACGCCCTGGGCGCGCGGACGCCGGCGCCGGCGTCAGGATCGGGCGCCGCGGTGACGGGCGCGATCGCGGCCGCGCTGGCCGAGCTGGCGGCGCGGTTCTCCGATGACCACGAGACTGCCGAGCGGCTCGTGGAGCTGCGCGGGCGGCTCCTCGGGCTCGCGGACGAGGACGCCGAGGCGTACACGGCCTTCATGCGCACGCGCAGCGAGGAAGACCGCGACCGGACGATCGACGTCCCCCTGGCGATCGCCGAGACGGCAGCGGAGGTCGCCGGTTTCGCGAGCGTGCTCGTCGAGCGCGGCAATCCACGCGTCGCAGGCGACGCCGAGGCCGGCCTCGAGCTCGCCCGGGCGGTATCGCGCGTCGGCGCGCGGCTCGTCGAGATCAACGTCGGCGACAGCGCAGACCCGCGGATCGACCGCGCCCGCGCGGCGTCCGTCGGCTAGGCTCGCTCGCCGTGACCGCGATGCCCTCGTCGCTCGAGATCGCGCAGGCCGCGACGCTGCGGCCGATCGCAGAGATCGCGGCCGAGCTCGGGCTCGAGCCCGACGAGGTCGAGCTGTACGGGAGCTACAAGGCGAAGGTGGACCTGTCTGTCCTCGACCGACTCGCCGACCGGCCGGACGGCAAGCTCATCACCGTCACCGCGATCACGCCTACCCCGGCCGGCGAGGGCAAGACGACAACGGCGGTGTCGCTGACGCAGGGATTCGGGAAGCTCGGCAAGCGGCCGGTGCTATGCCTACGCGAAGCGTCGCTCGGCCCCGTCTTCGGCATCAAGGGCGGCGCGGCCGGCGCGGGCCACGCGCAGGTGGTGCCGATGGAGGACCTGAACCTCCACTTCACCGGCGACATCCACGCGATCGGCGCGGCCAACAACTTGCTGGCGGCGATGGTCGAGGCGCACCTCCTGCACGGCAACGAGCTCGGCCTCGACCCGCTCTCGGTCTCGTGGCGTCGTTGCGTCGACATCAACGACCGCGCGCTGCGCGACATCGTCGTCGGCCTCGGCGGCCGCGCGAACGGCTACCCGCGCCAGACCGGCTTCGACATCACCGCGGCGTCGGAGGTGATGGCGATCGTCGCGGTTGCGCGGGACCTCCACGACCTCCGCCGCCGGCTGGGAGCGATCACGGTCGGGGCGACGTACGAGGGCGAGCCGGTGACAGCCGAGCAGCTCAAGGCCGCGGGCGCGATGAGCGTGCTTCTCAAGGACACGATCAAGCCGAACCTCGTCCAGACGCTCGAGGGTGAGCCTGTCTTCATCCACTGCGGCCCGTTCGCGAACATCGCGCACGGCAACAACTCGCTCGTCGCGGACCGGGTGGCGCTCAAGCTCGGCGACTACGTCGTCACGGAGAGCGGCTTCGGCTCGGACATGGGTATGGAGAAGTTCTTCGACATCGTCTGCCGCGTCGGCGGGCTGCGGCCGAGCGCGACCGTGCTGGTCGCGACGGTGAAGGCGCTCAAGCACCATGGCGGCAATCCCGACGGCGGGCTGCGCGCGATCGAGGTCGGGGCCGCGAACCTCGCCCGCCACCTCGGGATCGTCCGCGAGTTCGGGCTGAAGGCGGTGGTCGCGGTGAACCGCTTCCCCTCGGACACGGATGAGGAGATCGAGCTCGTGAAGCACCTTGCGCTCGAGGCCGGCGCGTACGCGGCCGAGGTGAACGAGGGCGTGCGCGACGGCGGCCCCGGCGCCACGGCCCTGGCAGAGGCGGTCGCGGCCGCCGCGGACGAGCCGAGCTCGTTCGACTACCTGTACCCGCTGGACGCATCGATCGAGCACAAGATCGAGGCGATCGCGGTGCGCGCGTACGGCGCCGACGGGATCTTCCTCCTCAAGGCGGCCCGCGACAAGATCGAGGGCTTCGAGGCGAACGGGCTGACCGGGCTGCCGATCTGCATGGCGAAGACCCACCTGTCCCTGTCGCACGATGCGGCACTGACGAACGCGCCTACCGGGTTCGTGGTGACCGTGCGGGACATCCGGGCCTACACGGGCGCGGGCTGGCTCGTCGCGCTGTGCGGCGACATGCAGACGATGCCGGGGCTGGGCAAGACACCGGCGGCGTTCAACGTCGACATCGACGAGACGGGCCGGACCGTAGGGCTCTTCTAGCCCAGCAAGAGCTCCAGCCCAACCGCGCAGAAGCGTCTGTCTCGGCACACACGCGTCTCACACGCGTGCGAATTTCGCCGCTACCCTCAATACCAGGGGGCTCGGGGCCGAAGGCCCCTGGGGGGAAGAAATTGTGCTCTCAGCGAGGGCCGGCGCGGAGAGCGCCGTCGAGGCGGATGACCTCGCCGTTCAAGTAGCGGTTCTCGACGATGTGACGGACGAGCGCGGCGAACTCCTCCGGGCGGCCGAGGCGCGATGGGAACGGGATCTGGGCCTCGAGCGACGCCCGGATGTCGTCGCGTAGCAGGCCCAGCATGGGCGTGTCCTGCGGGCCGGGAGCGATCGCCATCACCCGGATGCCGTGGCGCGCGAGGTCGCGGGCGAGCTGGATCGTCATCGCGACGACCCCGCCCTTCGAAGCCGTGTAGGCAGCCTGGCCGAGCTGTCCCTCCCACGCCGCCGTCGAGGCAGTGTTGACGACGACGCCGCGCTCGCCGTCCTCGTCCGGGGCGTTTCGGGCCATGGCCGCCGCGGCCAGGCGGACGACGTTGAACGTCCCGACGAGGTTGACCTCGACGACGTTCCGGAACGAGTCGAGCGGGTGCGGCTCCCCGTCCTTGCCGACGACGAGGCAGGCGGCGCCGATGCCTGCGCAGTTGACGACCCCGCGCAACGGGCCGAGCCCGGCGGCTGCGTCGACCGCTGTCTGGACGCTCGCCTCGTCGCGGACGTCGGTCTCGACGAACGTCCCGATCTCCTCGCGTCGGCCGAGGTCCGCAACGACGACGTTCGCGCCTTCGTCCGCGAGCAGCCGCGCGGTCGCCGCGCCCAGTCCCGAGCCGCCGCCCGTGACGAGGAACGTCCCGCCGGCGATGTTCAACGTGCGTCGCCGGTGGAGCCGAACCGGATGCGCTTCTCGAGATCGTCCGGGTTGACGAGCTGTCCGTCCCGCTCCACGTAGCCGCCCTGGCCTCCGACGATGAAGACGACGAGATCCTCGTCGCCCACGTTCGAGAACTTGCGCGGGGCCGTCGACTCGACGTGGCAGAGGCCGCCGGGTCCGAGCTCGCGCACGTCGCCGTCGACCTCGAAGCGCGCCGTGCCGCGGTGGACGAAGTAGAGCTCGTCCTGCGTCTCGTGGTAGTGGTGGATGCCCTCCGCGCCGGGCGGCATCACGATCGCGTTGACGCCGAACGCCGTTACGCCGAGCGGCACGCGGATCTTGCGGAAGCCGTAGCCGTCGCCTAGCTCGTCGAGTGAGCCGAATGCGTGTGCCATGCGCGAGACTCTACGACGTGGAGCGGGAGCTGCGCGAGATCGTGGGGGACGAGGGCATCGCCGCCGAGCCCGGCTGGTACCTGTCCGACATCACCGGGCTGCCCGGGAAGGCCGATGCAGTCGTCCTGCCGGCGACCGCGGCGGAGGTGGCCGCGGTCGTCGCGTGGTGCTACGAGCACGACGTCCCGATCACCCCGCGCGGCGGCGGTACGGGGGTCGCGGGCGGCGCCGTGCCGGTGGAGGGCGGGATCGTGCTCGCGCTCGACCGGCTGGCGCGCGTGCGGCAGTTCGATCCGTTGCTGTGGAGGCTCCACGTGGAGGCGGGCGTGAAGACAGGTGCGGTGCACTCGCTGGCGCGGGAGAACGGGCTCATGTTCGCGCCGGACCCGGGAGCTGCGGAGCAGTCGCAGATCGGCGGCAACATCGCGACGAACGCGGCCGGGCCGCACGCCTACAAGTACGGCCCGACCGGCACGTGGGTGACGGGTCTCGAAGCGGTCGTGGCGCCGGGCGAGGTCGTCACCGTCGGCGGCCCGATTCGCAAGGACGTGGCCGGCTACGACCTGAAGAGCCTGTTGATCGGCTGCGAAGGGACGCTGGGCATCGTCACCGCTGCGTGGCTGCGGCTACTTCCCGCGCCGGAGCTGACGCTGCCCGTGGCCGCGTTCCATCCTGACGTCGACTCGGGTTGCGCCGCAATCCTCCGTGTCGTGGGCAGCGGCATCGGCTCGACGGCGATCGAGTTCCTCGACGGCGAGACCCTCGCGTGCGCGGGACAGTCGTTCGACGGCCCGCTTCCGGACGGCTCCGGCTTCCTCGTCATCGCGGAGGCAGACGGCTCGGCCGCCGAGGCGCTGCGCGTCCAGACGGAGCTGATCGAGGCGCTCGGCGAGGGCGCCGTGGCAGTCGCCGCGCCTGCAGAGCGCGGGGGCATCGAGACGCTCTGGCGCTGGCGGGGCGGGCTCGCGTTCGCCGTGCTGGCACGGCGCGGCCTCGCGATCAGCGAGGACATCGCAGTGCCGCTCGACCGGCTGCAGGAGGCGATCGAGGAAACCGCCGCCATCGGCCGACGGAACGAGGTGATCGGGCTCAGCTTCGGCCATGCCGGCGACGGCAACCTCCACTCGACCTTCCTCTTTTCGCCCGATAGCGAAGACGAGCGGACGCGGGCGTGGGCCGCCTGCGACGAACTGGTCGAGATGGCTGTCCGCCTCGACGGCACGATCTCGGGTGAGCACGGCACAGGATGGCTCAAACGCGGCCAGCTCGAGAAGCAGTGGCCGGCGCGGGCGGTCGAGCTGCACGAGGCGGTCAAGCAGGTCTTCGACCCGAAGGGTCTCCTCAACCCGGGCAAGAAGGTCGCCCGACTGCCGGACGAGGTCTAGGCCGAACCAGCCGTGTCCGTACGTGCCCGCCCCGGACGTGTCCGTCGGGCCGAGACGGCCATGACCATCCCGGCCAAAAGACGGCCTCGAGCAGCCGAGAAGAGTCCTTACACCTTCCTAACGGGGCCTGTCCCCGGGACACCGCCCGGACGGACCTGTCTCAGCTTCGCGCGAAGAACTGGCCCATTCGCTGCGCGAGCATCATGTCGCCCTGGATCCGCAGCTTGCCGGACATGTACAGGGCCGGCCCCTGGGCCTGGCCGGTCATGAGCGCGACGAACGAGTCCTTGTCGGTGGAAAGCGTGACGGCCGGGTTGTCTGCCTGACCCTGCTGCCACGAGAAGGAGCCGTCCTTGATCGTGATCGCGTACGGCTTCTCCTCTTCCCCGTCCTTGACCAGCCACTGGATCTGCGCGTCGACGCCGGTCGCCTTGTCCGGCTGGAAGCTCTGCTGCATGTCCTCGAAGATCTGGTCGAGCCCCTGTCCGTCGCTCACTGTCGCCTCCTTCCTATGCCTCCGGCATGCCGAACGAGAGAAACAGCACCTCGCCCACCATCGCCGGCTTCTCCTGTCCCTTGATCTCGATCTGGACGCCGACCTTGTAGAGGATCCCGCCGGCCTTCGGCTCGGCCGAGACGAGCTTCGCGTGCGCCCGCACCTCGGAGCCGACCGGCACGGGGGAGGTGAAGCGCACCCGGTCGATCCCGTAGTTCACCCCCATCACCTGGTCGGACACGTGGATCACGTCCGAGAGCAGAACCGGAAGGAGCGACAGTGACAGGTAGCCATGCGCGATCGTGCCACCGAACGGCCCCGCCTTCGCGGCTTCGGGGTCGACGTGGATCCACTGGTAGTCACCCGTCGCCTCGGCAAACAGGTTGACGTGCTCCTGGTCGACGGTGATCCACTTGCTGGCGCCGAAATCCCGCTCGCCGCTCTCGGCGAGCTCCGCGAGCGTGATCCCGCTCACGTCAGCGCGCTCTGGGACTGGCCGCCTGCGCCGGCCATCAGCTCGATCATGTTCCCGGGTTGCGCGCCGTTCGGGAAGCGCTCGTGCAGTTCGGCGAGGAGCTCGTCGGCGTCCCAGCGGGCGTCGCGGGCGATCAGCTCGCCCGGGCTCCACCCCTGGAGCACGTTGACCGAGCCGCCGTAGACGAACAGCACCTGGCCGGTGATGTTCTGTGCCTCGTCCGCGCAGAGCGCGACCACGACCGGGGACATGTTGGCGGGGTCCATCGGGTCGAAACCCTCGTCCGGCGGAGCCATGTCGCCGAAGGCCTGCTCGGTCATTCGCGTGCGTGCGTTCGGCGCCACGCAGTTGACGGTGACGCCGTAGCGGCTCAGCTCCTGCGCGGCGATGAGCGTGAAGCCGGCGATCCCGGCCTTCGCGGCGCCGTAGTTCGCCTGGCCGACGTTGCCGAAGACACCCGACGGGCTCGAGGTGCAGATCACCCGCCCCCGCACCGTCTCGCCCGCCTTCGAGCGCTCGCGCCAGTACGCGGCGGCGTGCCGCGTCGGCGCGAAGTGGCCCTTCAGGTGGACATTGATCACCGCGTCCCACTCGGCCTCGTCCATGTTGACCAGCATGCGATCGCGGAGGATGCCCGCATTGTTGACGAGAATGTCGAGCCCGCCGAGCGTGCCGACCGCGTTGCGCACCATCCGCTCCGCGCCGCCGAAGTCGGCGACGTTCTCGTAGTCGGCGGCCGCCTCGCCGCCCAGCGCCCGGATCTCCTCGGCGACCTGCTCGGCGGGCGTCGTGTCCGTGCCCTCGCCGGCCAGCGAGCCGCCCAGGTCGTTGACGAGCACCTTCGACCCGGCGCGCGCCAGTGCCAGCGCGTGCTCGCGGCCGATGCCGCGACCTGCGCCCGTGACGATGGCGACCTTGCCCGAGAGATCCGGCACGGACCGGAGTCTAGACTCTGCCGCCGTGACCGAGCGGCACCATCCCTGGGGCACGGACGACATGCCCGATCCACACGTCTGGCGGACGCTTGGCTACCGCAACGCCGGGTGGGAGCCCGGCCGCATCACGATCGAGTGGGAGGCGACGGAGCAGTACTGCTTTCTGTTCAACGCGAGCTACGTCGTCCACGGCGGGATGGTTGCGACACTCCTCGACTCGGCGATGGGCGGCGCATGCTGGACGGTGATGGGCGAGGGCGAGCACTTCCTCACGGGCGACCTGCGCGTCGAGTTCTTCCGCTCCGCGAAGCCGGGGCTGCTGCGAGCCGAGGGCCGCGTCGTCCACCGTTCCCGCCGCGTCGTCTTCTGTGCCGCCGAACTCGCGGATGGGGACGG
>Ga0066903_100005781_pt1 | contig 10819 bp, 15 predicted proteins | sample PanSoiMetaGPlot1_FD_67491 | JGI IMG/M metagenome (GOLD analysis project Ga0066903, IMG submission 67491) | Tropical forest soil microbial communities from Panama analyzed to predict greenhouse gas emissions - Panama Soil - Plot 1 (version 2) | ecosystem: Environmental > Terrestrial > Soil >...
CCCTGGATCGACGCCATCCCGATCACTTCGCCGCCGGTGTCGATCCAGTTGTTGGCGGCGCTCCAGTTCATCGGGTCGGAGAGGGCGCTGAACCAGATCCGGTTCGGGTTCGAGGCCGAGTTGCCGAGGACGAGCCGGTTCAGGTGGATGCAGCTGCACTTCGCCTGCGGCGCCCCGGTCAGGTCGATCACCTGCAGGTTGCCGCCGCTCATGTAGACGCGCTGCGGCCCGCGGCCGCCGTAGCCGTGCGTCAGGATCAGTGAGCCTTCGCTGCCGTGCAGCCAGAACGGCGGGTTCTCGAACGGCAACACCGTCTGCGCGAACGAGCCGCCGGGCCAGCCGGTGTTCTTGGTGACGTCGTAGATGTAGTTCGTGTTGCCTTTCGAGCTGATCATCACCAGCCGCGGGTCGTTCGGGAACTCGCACATCGCGCAGATGTTGATCAGGTCTTCGCTGACGGCCGGGGACGCGTAGTTGGCGCCGCCGCGTTTCCTGACGAGGCCGGGCTTGTCGCAGAAGAAGTCGCGCATCCTGACGACGCCGCCGTCGGGGATCGCGGTGCGGGGCAGGTCGCGGACCATGCCGCCGGAGAAGTCGGCTTCCTCCAGCGGGATCGGCAGCCCGTGCCGGAACAGGTAGGCGTTGCCGGGGCCGGGTGAGCGCGGAACGGGCGGCATCACCAGTTCGCCGGGATGTCAGCAGAGTTGTTGGCGCTGACGCGGGCGCGGCTGTGTTCGATCTGGAACTGCTGCACCTTGTTGCCGGGCCGGTTGTTCTGGAAGGCACGGAACCGCGACAGCCAGTAGGCGCTCTCCTGCTGGTAGGTCGAGAGCATGATGTAGTTCTGCTTGAACTCGGACGCTTGCGCGTCGGCGCCGAACTCCAGGATGTTCGACCCGTACGGCTCCGGGATCATCGGCTGGTCGGTGTCGTTCAGGAGCGCGGGCGGTAGGCGGCCGCCGTAGAAGCTGAGGATCTCGCCGCCGGTCGCTGACGGCCAGATCTCGATCACCGAGCTGAGGCCGCCCGACTTGTACGCGTACAGGGACGGTGCTCCCCAACCGGCGGTGGCGCCGCCGTAGGAGCGCTTGTCGAGGATCACGTCGAGGCCGACGAGGTCCATCGTGCCGTAGTTCGAGCCGTCCTGGCCCGACGAGGTGATGTAGTTGAGGTAGGTCAGGAGGGCCGGGACGCCGATGACGCTGACGCCGGGCTGCAGCTGCTGGGTTTCGACGGAGTCGAGGTAGAACTCGGTTTCGCTGCAGGCTTCGTAGTAGGCCGCGTTGATCCAGTCCTTGACCTTGTCGCGGTCGAGGTCGGGGTCGAGCCGGAGCTTGTCGATCACCGCGTCCTGGAGGTTGACGAACGTCGCCGGGAACGGCATCTAGCCTCCCTGTCTCTTCCAGAAGCTCGGGACCGGCACTTCTTTCTCGGCGACGTTCGGCTGGCCGCAGACGGGGCAGACGGCGACCCAGAACTCGAACGGCTCCAGGCATTTCGCGCAGCCGTACCCGGACTGGACACGCATGTAGTCGTCGGGGTTGAGGCCCCACTGCCACTCGCCCAGCTCGTTGTTCCAGAGCTGGAAGACGGGCTTGATCGGGTCAGCCACGGAAAAGTCCCTGCCCGGAGCGGAGGATCGCGACGAGCGCGGCGAGCGCGCCCGGGTTCTGGAACTGGACGCCGCTGAGGTCGGTGCCGTGGCGGGCGAAGTCGTAGGCGGCGCCGGGGTAGACGCCCGTGTTCGAGAGGGCGTACTCGTTCGGGATCAGCCGGTTCTGCATCTGGTGGTAGGCCTGCATCCGGTCGTAGAGGTCGGCGAGGTGCTGGACGAAGCCGGGGATCGTGATCGGGCTAGCCACGAAGCGCATCCTCCCATTCGTGCCGGTTGCCCTGAATCGTACGTTCAGCGCGGACGTAGTCCCTGGCCCGCTCGACCAGCTCGCGGCGGAAGCGGCTGTTCAGGATCAGCTCCTTGACGTGCCGCTCGAACTCCTCCGGCGACCCGGCCAGCAGGGCGGTGTCGCCGTGGCGCCACTCCCGGTTATAGACGCTGTTGTTTTGCAGCACCGAAGCGACGCCGGACATGGCGTATTCGAGCGCTTTCACGTCGGATTTCCCGAGTGTGTGTTCTGTTGTCAGGAGCGGCGCCAAACCGATGTCGAAGGGGATATGTTGCTGGTGGTAAACCGCTGCCGCAGCCCAAGGCAGATGAGTGTATTCGCCCAGTATCCGTTTCCATTCGGTGCTGGTTTCGCCGGGGTCGAGGCCCATGAAAACGACCTCGCAGCCCATCTCGACCGCCAGGTGTAGAGCGCGGGCAGCGAGCTTCCAGTCGTGAACGTGCTGGTAGGAGCCTTGGATCCCGACACGCAGCTTTCCCCAAGGGCGCTCCTGGGGCTGCCAACGAGCATCTCTGTCGTCAACGTGGTTCCGGGCAACGTACAGCTCCGGCACATACCGCAACTCTCGCAGAAACGTCTTCCGGTAATGGTCCCTGAGCCAGGCGGTTGAGAAGACGATCGCGTCCATCGACGCGAACGCGTGCATGTGGTCGGTGCGGGCGTCGGCGTTGAAGCCCATGTGGGTCATGAAGATGTTCTGGTTCGGGTTCGAGAGGAAGTTGTCGTCGACCTCGGCGATCACGCGGTGCCCGTTCGCGGACATGGCGGCGCCGTGCCAGGCCCGCACCTGGTCGGGCCTCGGGAAGACGACGGTGCCTTCGACGTCGGGGTAGTCGGCGCCCTCGTCGGTCAGCTGCCAGCGGAAGCGGAGGTCGCCCTCTTCCATCGACGCGTTCTTGAAGTCGTCGATGAAGTCCTTCGGGACGATGATCAGTTTCGCGTCGAACTGGGAAGCGGGAAGCTCGCAGCGCCAGTAGATGTCGCTGGAGCCGTGGACGATGATCCAGGTCGCCTTACACAGCGACGAAGTCATCCTCGGTTGCCTGCTGCTCCTGGCTCTCCTGGAGCTTCCTGACGACCGATTCGCGGGGGCCGCCGTCGCGGCGCTCCTCGTAGGCGATTGCCTCCATCACCATCCCGATCTGCTTCGCGATCCCGGGGATCGCTTGCGCGTGTGTGTTCTCGTAGTTCGGCCACGGCGGCGCCGCGACAGGCGGCTCATGCACCCAGTAGTCGGCGCGGATGTCGGGGTTCTGGAGGTCGGTCGTGAACTTGCGGGCGACGAACTCCTTGTCTTCGTCTGTCAGCTCCATCCGGCGGCACTCCTCGCCGACGTCGCAGATGTAGCGGTCGAACTGGAAGACGAAGTGCTTCGGCTCCTGGCGGGGCAGGCCGTCCTGCCAGTTCGTGACGATCGGGCCTTTCACGATCAGGGCCGGTTCGGCGTACTTCGACTCCAAGAGGAGGCCGTCGAGGTCCTGGATCGTCATAGCTGGGTGATGCTGATCGAGAGGGTGTTGCTGCCCTTGTGGCCGGAGTCGCCGGTGCCGGAGAGGACGATGTTGAACTTCGTTCCTGGCCCGTGGCCGCAGACCTTCGTCCCGATCAGCCCTGCCGCCGCGTCGGCGAGCGCGTTGAACTGCTCCAGGATGTTGTCGGGGATCGGGTTCAGCCCGAGCGCCGACGGCACGAACTCCTTCCGGACCCCGTTGACACCGTTGTAGGTGCCGGTCCAGCCGACCGGCGCGGCCGCCGCAACCACGTCCTGCTGCTCGACCACGACGCTTGATCTTGCCATCCGATCCTCCTGTCGTCAGGTCGGGGGGTATCAGTTGGCTGATACCCCCCTCACCATCGAGGCACGTACAGGCGGAGTTTAGACCTAGCCGGTGACGCCCTTGATCAGGGCGTGCTTCTGCTCGTTCTTGAACACCGGGCACGCCTCGGTCAGGTACTCGTCCTCCAGCTTGTCGGCGTCGTTCGCCTGGCGGTTCTCCAGCAGCTTCGTGTCGCGGAGGTAGTGCCACTCGGCCGAGTCCATGTCGACGAGGAACGCGTAGCCGTTGTAGACGGCCGAGTCGAACCAGGCCCGCTCCATCACGATGTCGACGATCCCCTGCCCCGACACGTACGTGTTCATCTGGACGCCGTAGGTGTTGGCGTGGTCCGAAGACGGGTTCGAGCGGAGCGTGTTGCGGGCGAACCCCTCGATCGCGGTCACGACCAGCGGCCCCGCGAACAGGACCTTCCGGCTGGAGCCGTAGCGGAAGCTCTGCCTGAGGATCGTCTGGAACGCCGTCTCGGTCAGGGTCCCGACCGCCGGGAACACGTTCGTGACGATGTACTCCTGCAGCCCTCCGGCGAACCGGCGCGGCGCTCCGGCGGTCGCGATCGGGTCAGGCGGTACTGCCTCTTTGCGGGCACCGAAGAAGCTGATGTGCTCCCAGTCGCGCATGTGCTCGATCCCGGCCAGCGCCTGCAGCCGGTTCCGGTCGGGGCCGCCGTACAGCTTCGACGCGGCCTCGGTGCCGGTGATGCCGAGCGGTGTGCGGACGATTTCGCAGAAGTTGTTGAGGTTCTGCAGCTGCACCGTCTTGATCGTGCGCAGCGACGCGCCTTCGGCGTTTACGTTCGAGACGATGAACAGCTGGTCCGAGGACGCGATTGCCTGCGCCGAGACGGCGCCGATGCCGCGGTTGACGCCGATCCCCGACGCGCTGACCGCCGTCACTTCCATCGCCTCGCCGGTGACGGTGTCACGGAGGAGGTCGCCGACCCGGAAGATCGACGAGGACGCGGTCGGGAGGGCGGCGGCGCCTGAGGCGGCGGCTGCTGACAGCCCTGAGTAGCGGGGCATCAGCTGGTTTTCGAGCCACTCCACCTTCGGCGAGATTGCCTGCACGCGGCGGAGTTTCTTCAGCAGAACGACAAGGGGACTGGCGTTCGGCTCCAGCTCGGCGATCTTGTCATCCATGTCGATGACGCGCTGAGACTGGTTGATGATGTCAGTCGCCAGGTCGCCCGTAAGCACGACAGGCGGAGCCATAGGAGCTTCTCCTTCGCTGGATCAGGAATGGACTTCGGATTGCTCCTGTCCGGCTTGGAGTCGGCGTCGGGATTGTTCCGCTCCCGCGGAGTCCCGGGCTGGCCGATTGTTCCTGCCCGGCGGAATCCTGGCTGGAAGATTACGCCGCCTGGGCGGCGCCCGCAAACAGGCTGCTAGTTGTTGCCTCGCCAGGCGGCGTAGCTTGCGCCCTGGACGGCGTTGCGGAGCTGGTCCATCTTCTCGTCGGTCGGGTTGTCGGCGGGGGCGCGGACGCCGCCGCCGGTCATCGTCTGCGCCTGCCGTTTCATCTGCGTCGAGACGAAGTTGCCGTTCTGGGCCTGCTCGATGATGTCGCGGGCCTTGACGACGTCGTAGACGCGTCTGATCGATGCCACTGTTGCCTCCGGGTTGTTGAGGACCTCTTCGGGGATCAGCGACTGGTCATCGACGATCGCCTGCCCGACCTTGTCGCGGTAGGCCTCCCAGTCTTCGATCGTCTCGCCGAGCCGCTGGTCGACCATCATCGCCAAAAGCTGGTTGTCGCGCTCCTGCCGGGCGACCATCTCCGGGTTGACCTGCTGCGCCCACTGCTGCTGCTGCTCGGCCAGCGCGGCGGTCGCGTACTGCTGCGATAGGTAGGCGATCGTGCCGATCGGGTCCTCCTCGAAGCTCTGCTGCAGCCGGGCACGGATCGCCTCGTCGTTGCCGGACTGCTGCGGCTGCTGCGGGGCCTGCATGCTCTCGACGACCTCGGACAGCTGCTGGATGTGTGTTTCCAGGCGTTTTTGGGTTTCGCCCTGCTCCCGGATCTTGTTCTGGGACTCTTTGTATGCAGCCGCGAACGCTTCCGGGTTCTCGAAGTTGTCGGGGAGCCAGCCGGGCCGTTCCGGCTCGACCGGTGTCTCTGGCGGCTGGACCGCTTCCGGATCTTGCGGGTCGGGCAGGTCGACACCGAGCTGGTCGCGGGGGTTGTCGGCCATCAGACCGCTTCCAGCACCGGCGTGTACCGGTCGGTGTTCATGCCGGTGCCGAGCACGGCGCCGGGCGAGGCGGCGGCGACACCACCGGTGTCGTAGGCGCCCTGGGCGAGAGCGACGCCGTCGGCGATCGACGGGACGTGGCTGGAGCGGGCGTTCGTGACCTGGTTCCAGCCCTCCGTCTGCGGCGCCAGGGGCTTCACGTCGTTTGCGCGTGCCATAAGACCTCCTCCTATCTGAGGCGATTGTAGAACGACAATGGTTCGTTGACGTAGACGGCCTGGTCGGCGGCCTGCCGGATGCCTTCCAGGAACCAGCCGTCGCCGTCGTACAGCTCCGGCAGGCGGAGGTCGCCGACGAGGCTGAGGTGGATCAGCGCCTGGCCGATGTCGATCGAGCCGACTTTGACGTCGGGCTGGAAGACGTTGCCGTGGTCGACGCGGGCGAAGAAGAACACGTCGGCTTCGGGGTTCGCGTTGATCAGGGCGGCGGTGCGGGACAGGAAGGCGGGGTGCATCAGGGTGTCGTCGTCGAGGACGTAGACCCAGCCGTCTTGTTCGTCGTCGAGGACTTCGAACAGCAGGTTCTTCACCTTCTGGCCGCCGATGTGGTCGCCGTCGAGGTGGAGCAGGTGCCAGTAGATCTGCCAGTCGTGGTGGTTGCTGTCGTAGATCGAGTTGTAGATCGCGTTGAAGTTCTCGGGCCGGGTGACGGCGGTCAGGACATGAAGACGCATCCGATCCCTCCCCAGTCGGCGTCGGGGTCTTCGATGAACTCCTGGGTGCGCCAGTGGCCCTGCTTGATCTCTTTCCAGAGCCGGTAGACCTCGATTTCGGGGTGGCCGTGGCCTTTCAGGATGTCGTGGAAGAGCACGACGCCGTCGTCGCACATCGAGAGGCCGTAGTTCTGCCAGTCGGCGACGACCTCGCGGTAGTAGTGCCCGGCGTCGATGAAGACCCAGTCGTAGGGTGCGTATTCGGCGGCCTGCGAGACGACTGGTGGGCTGGCGGAGTCGCCCCGGATCTGGACGAAGTGGATCCCTTTCGGGACCCAGTCGGCGAAGTCGAGCCGGGTGCCTGGCGGCGGCATGTCGACCGAGACGATGACGGCGCCGTCACAGGCGTTTTGGAGCCAGTGGTAGAGGGTGCCGCCGTGGTAGGTGCCGACTTCGAGGACGCGCTGCGGCCGCCACTTGCGGTAGAGGTCGAGGACCGGCTCGAACTCCATCCAGTGCTGGAAGATCTGTTCGTAGGGGGCTTCGACGCTAAGCAGCTTCGCTCTCCTCTTCTGCCTCCTCCAGTTCGGCGCGGTAGCCCATCTCGTCGTCGAGTTCGCCCTTGACCTGGTCGGGGAGCCTGAGCACGAAGAACATGCCGTCCATGTAGGCGACTTCCTTCTGATATTCGGCGAAGTCTTCGAGCTTGCCGTTCAGGAGCCGCTGCTGGCGCAGCGCGATCGTGTGGTGGGCGCGGTCGGTCAGCATCGCCCAGCCGGGGTGGGCGGCCATCTCGCCGATCAGCGCGACCCGCTCCTGGAGGTCGCGTAGCTCTTCGTCGTTCATGTCCCGACCATGTACGGGCTGATCCGGCTGAGGGCGGCCATCAGCTGCGGGTCAACCTGGACGCCGCTGGCCTGGACGCGTCGGCCCGGGTACATGCCTTCGCCGATCTGGCTGCCGCGGACGTCGTAGAGGTCCTGCGGGCTGGCGCCGCCGTTCTGGGTCGGTGCGGCCTGCTGTTGCGGTGGCGGCTGCAGGAACAGGCTTTCTGGGTTCGGGAAGTCGTAGGCCAGGGCGACCCGTTCGAGGATCGGCTTGAAGTTGACGAACCCGAGCTGGGCCAGCGGGGCGAAGGCGTTGAGTAGCGCCAACGCCTCGCCACGCTCCTGTTGCCTGGACAGGCTCTCTTCGGACCCTTCGAGGATGTAGTCGAAGTGTCCGGCGACGTCTTGGGGGCCGACCTGGTGCCACTGGTCGAGGCCGTCGGGGCCGGTGATCTTCGCGAAGATGTCGTGGTCGAGGAACTGCTGGATCATGTCGCCCCACATCTCGAACGTGCGTTGGTAGCCCTTGTACTGGAACTGCGACGCCTTGAACCGCAGCAGGCGCGAGGCGACTTCCTGGAGGGCGGTGACGCCGGTGGCGGTGTTCTGGTCGACGGTCTGCAGGTCGGCGCCGCTGACGTACGGGTTGATGCCGGTGACGAGCTGCATGTCTGAGAGCATCCGGGTGCGTTCCTGGTAGACGTCTGAGCTGAGCGGCGCGACCTCGAACGGCTTGATGTCGTCGTGGTCCATCACCGGCCACTTGAAGCGGGGGCGGAGCTGCAGCTTGTTCGGGTCGGTGACGCCGCCCTCCCGGTAGGTGACGCCGCGCATCGTCGTCAGGTTGAGGTTGTCGATCACCATGTTCTGCAGCGTCCACATACCCGACTGGAGGTGATCGATCAGTTCCGTCTCGGGGATCCCTTGCATCTCGAACATGTCGACGCGCTGCGACGCGACCACGACCGGCTTCTTGCCGTGCCAGTACGGGTTCGCTTCGTGGCGGCAGAGGACCTGCCGTGAGCCGAGGCAGCTGACGGTGTCGTCGGTCCAGATTTCGAGCATCTCGTAGAGGTCCTTGTTGCGGTCCATCTCGCCGGTGCCGATCACCTGCGTCTGCCTGGTCGAGCCTCTCGTCTGCGTCGGGCCGACCTTCAGCAGCTGATCGACGTTGTGGTAGATGCCGTCGCAGACCTCGCCGGGATGGTCGCCGGGGACGTTGCAGGCGTCCTGCAGCAGCTGGTCTTTCGTCAGCCAGCTGCGAAGGACGATGTAGCGCGCCGAGTCGACGTCGCGGGCGTTCGGGTCCCACCAGACGTCGTAGATGTTCCAGGGTTCGAAGGTGGGGCCGTCACGGATGACGACGTCTTCGTTGATGACGATGCCCTGGTCGAAGTCGTTGCGGCTGCGGTTCGCGGTCCGGTAGAGCCAGTGGACCTTGGCGGCGGTGACGCCGTAGACCAACCCTTGCTGGGCGAACACGGGCTGCGCTTCGACCATGTGGTCTTCGTGGACGAAGTAGTCCATCGCGACCTGCATCGCTTTCGCGTTCAGCTCGACGTCGGGGTGTCTGGGCTGCACCATGCAGCGCGGGAACCCGGAGACGATGTTGACGAGGGCGGTGTCGATCGACTGGAGGCCGTACGGGACCCGGAGCTTCGACTGCCACGGCTCCAGCGACGTCGGTCGTTTCTCGGTTGCGCGCCAGACGTCGTAAGAGTGGTCGTAGCGGCGCTTCCTGGTCTTCAGTTCTTTCTCTCCGGCGTCGATCAGGTTGTTGAGCAGCCGGACGAGTTTCTCGTCTGTGAGCGGTGCGTTTACCGGCGGTGTGTTGTCGTCAGCCACTCTTCTTTTTCTTGCTGAGCTTCATCAGCGTCAGTGCGAAGCGTGCTCGGCGACCGGTCGTGCCGGAGTCGTGCTGGTGCGCGAGCGCGAACTCGCGGGTTGACTGGCCCGCTCGTTTCGCTTGCGCGCTGAACGCGCCCGGGTGTTTGATCGCGCCCTGGATGAAGTTCTGTTTCGCCATCAGTAGCCTCCGCCGGTGAGGCGGCTGCCGATCGCCTGCTGCGGCGAGCCTTGCTGGCCTTGCATCATCGTCGACTGCAGCTTCGTCAGCTGTGCGAGGCACTGGCTGACGATCGCTGTTGCCTGCGGGTCGGTGAGGACGCTCGCGAGCGTGTGGATGTCCTGGATCACCTGCTGTAGCGCGGCCAGCTGGTCGTCGCCGGACGGCGGCCCGCCACCGCCCTGCTGCTGCATGTAGTCGGCGAGGCTCATCTGCCCTCCTAGTAGCCGGTCACTTCGAACTGTGGCACGTACTCCTTCTCTTTCACCTTCCGAAGCTGGCGGGGCAGATCGGTCACGACCTTGACGCCGATCGCGAGCGAGAGGACGAGGTCGTCGTTGTGGCCTGGCTGCGCCTCCGGTTTCTCGCGCTCAGAGTAAACGAACGTGCCCATTTCCCCTAGGGTGCGGAGGCTGTAGATCCCCAGCTCCCGCTCGCGGACAGCGGTTTCGAGGACTTCGAGGATCCAGTAGCGGATGCGGACGGTCGTGTCGAAGCCGGTCTTGTCAGTGAACTTCTGGCTGAGCCGGTCAAAGGTCCGCTTCGAGTACAGCCTTGGGTAGCGGTAGCGTTTCAGGACTTGCTCGACGGCGAGGCCCCAGCCACCGGTCACCTCTGGGACAACGTACGCGTCGTTGTAGATACGACCGAGGCGATACGCCTCCTGTGCGACAAGGCCGGTTTCGAGTTTGCCCTGCCACTCGGCTACCTGCTCGAAGGTTTCGACGTCGAGTACCTGGATGGCGCTGAAGTCGGTACCGCGACCAGACGACGCGTCGATCGAGAGGACGTACCGGTGAGCGTCGATGAACTTGTTCTTGCTCTCGTCGAAGCTACGACGGACGGGCTTCTTGAAGACGATCAGGGGACCGCTATCGCCTTCGATAGTGATTCGTTCCGTGTCCTTCGGCTTCTGCTTGCTGCGGCCGGTGCGGTAGGCGACATCCGCCTCTATGTCACCGACCGTGTGACACGCCAGAAATACCGGCTTCACGTCGGTAGCGCGCTCGATGTAGTAGCGGAGGCTATCCGGGTCGAAGAAGGCGTTGCCTGAGATGAACTCCCACAGCCCTTCGAGGTAGCGTCTGCGCATCCATTCCTTCATGCCACCGAGAGTGTGTTTGAGGTAGTCGGTCGGCAGGAACGGGTTGTCGGCAGCGCGGGCGAACACGAACTCGCAGTCGCCGATCGATTCGACCGCGCCTTCCATCCACAGCTCCGGCTTGTAGAACCCGTGCTCGGTTTTTTCGGCGCCGTCGAGCATGAACCATTTCTGCAGCCAGTG
>Ga0066903_100005782_pt1 | contig 10819 bp, 8 predicted proteins | sample PanSoiMetaGPlot1_FD_67491 | JGI IMG/M metagenome (GOLD analysis project Ga0066903, IMG submission 67491) | Tropical forest soil microbial communities from Panama analyzed to predict greenhouse gas emissions - Panama Soil - Plot 1 (version 2) | ecosystem: Environmental > Terrestrial > Soil >...
AGATTGTCCATGAGCCCGTAGCTCTTCGTAACCCGAAGGAACGGGATCGCCAGCAGCGATGATGGCAATACGTACGTCAAGAGACCCGCATTGATGAGCAGCCTGCCTTTGCGCGGGATCATCCGGCCCACCGCAAAGCTAGCCAAAGAGCTGATGAGCACGGTCAGAACCATCGTCCATAGTCCGACGTAAACACTGTTGCCGAATTGGTTCCATACGTCCTCGAGATACCAGTACCCTTGACTCCACACCATGCGGAAACTCTCAAACGACGGATCCGGTGGCCAGACGTAACCGGCGAACTCGGTATCGCCATCGGGATCGAGGGCGATCAAGACCATGTTATAGACGGGCAGCAACGACCAGATGAGAAGCACGACGCCGAGTGCGACCGAGGCCACTTTGATGAGCATGCGGCGGGGTCGGCGGCGAAGCTTTCGCGCTGGCCGGGCCAAGGCACTCACAACTGTACCTCCGTTGTGTGGATTCTCCGCAGCAGAAGGATTGCAATTGGGATCAGCAGCGGCAGGGCGGACAGCATGACGGCCACGCCGAGTTCCGGTTGCGCGGACTCGAAGGCGTAGCGAAGTCCGAGCGTGGCCAGTACGTCGGTGGACAATACTGGCGCGCCGCCGGAGACAAAATTTACGCTCGTGTAGTCGCCGAGCGTCCAGAGCGTGGCGAGCAGCGTGCACCCCAGATAGATATTCGCCAACAGCGGAAAGGTGACATGGACGAAGCGGCGGGACCCGGTGGCGCCATCGACGTCGGCCGCTTCATGAATTTCCTCCGGGATGGCCATCCGGCCGGCGAGGAAGATGAGCGTCCAAAACGGCATCCACTTCCAGATATAGGCGATGATGTTGGCTGCAAGCGCTAGCCCGCGATGATTGAACCAAATCGGACCATCTATGCCGAATAGCACCTGCAAGAGGCTGTTTATAAGCCCCTGCTCGCCAATCAACATCCAGTGGAATGAGATGTACGCAGGGACCGCGGGTAGCACCCATGGTAGGACGTAGATGAGCAGAAGGGACCTGATCCACCACCCGCGACCCATGAAGAATGCGGACAACAGCAGCGCCAGAAACAACATGACATTCACGCTGATGCCGACGTAGAGCATGGTATTTACGACCGCCCGCGCGTAGCGAGGGTCCGAGAATAGGTCTGCATAGAGCGACGGCTTGCGGCCCATCCACAACCCGTACACGACGGGATAGATCGTGAAGGCTAAGAATACTGCGGCGTAAGGGATGACGAAGGCGACCGCCCAGGTGGATTCCGAACCCTGTAGGTGAGGGCGGTGCGCCGCGGGCCGACGGTGGTCGGCAGCCGCGAACCGCTCGGTTGCAGGCACCTGGTGCGAGCGGGTCATCCCTGCCTCTTGAGCTAGCCCGATCGTATTGCCGCCAGCCCCCTTGCAGACGTGCTACTCGCTGCGCGGGCTCTCGCGCCGTGGCCCTCGCGACCGTCGCGCCGATCAGAGTGTCGCAGGTTTCAACCCTTGATGCCGCCCATCGCGAGGCCCGCGGTCATGCGGCGGCGAAAGGCATAGTAGATCGCGACCGGCGGCACCGAATAGACGATGGCCGTGGCCATCATGTAGTTCCACGGCGCCTCGTCGCTATTGAGAAACTGCGCCAATGCCACCGGCACGGTCATGCTCCTCTTCGACGACAGCAGAAGGAACTGGTAGAGGTACTCGTTCCATGCGAGCAGCAATGCATAAGTGCCGACCGCGACCAGCGCCGGCGCCATCAGAGGCAGATAAATGCGATAATAGATCTGGGTCGGTGACGCACCGTCGATACGTGCGGCCTCATCGAGTTCGATGGGAATGCTGACGCCATATTGCTGGAAGATGAAGATTGCATAGGGTGTGGCGAACGTCACCTCCGCTGCTATAACGGCCCACAGATTGTTTGACAGCCCGTATAGGTGCATGATGCGGTAAAAGGGGATCGCGAGAAACGACGCAGGAATGACGTAGGTCAGGAGGGCCGCGTTGCTCACCAGCCAGCCCTGACGGATACGCATCCGGCCGATCGAGAAGCTGGCCAGCGAACCGATCAGCAGGGTCAAAAACACCGTCGCGAGACCGACATAGAGGCTGTTGCCGAACTGGTGCCAGAAATACTCAAGGTACCAATGGCCTTGGGTGAGGATGACCCAGAAGCTCTCGAGCGACGGCTTCACCGGCCAGATATCATTGGTGAACACATCCCCGTGCGCCTCGAGCGCAACTATCACGATGTTGTAGATCGGCGTGAGCGTCCAGATCAGGATCACGACCCCCACTGCAAGTGCCGCGGCTTCGCCCAGATTTCGCCGCCGCCGGTAGTTCGTGCGGCGTCGTGCCGGACGGCTTTCTGTCAGCGCTGCGCTCATAACTGCACCTCGGTGGTGCGCAGCTTGCGCATGAGCAGGATCACCAGCGGAATCATCAGCGGCAATGCCGACAAGACCGTCGCCACGCCGAGATCCGGCCTTGCCACCTCGAAGGCGTTGCGGATGCCAAGCGTCGCCAGCACATGCGTCGACAAGGCGGGCCCGCCGCCGGAGACGAAATAGACGGAATTGAAGTCCCCGAGCGTGAAGATCGTCGAAAGCAGCGTGCAAACGAGATAGAGGTTGGCAACCAGTGGGAACGTCACATAGTTGAAGCGCTGCAGTCGGGTGGCGCCATCAATATCGGCCGCCTCGTAGAGCTCTTGGGGGATCGCCATGCGCCCCGCCATGAGAATGACGGTCCAAAACGGCATCCATTTCCAGATGTGCGAGGTGATGACCGATCCGAGCGCCAGCCAGCGTGACGTCTCCAGCCAGCCCGGCCCGTCGATGCCGAAGAGAGTCCACAGGATATTGTTGAGGAGCCCCCACTGGCCGTTGAGCATCCAGTGAATCGACATGAACGAGGGCAGCGCCGGGATCGCCCAGGGCAGGACAAAGATCAGCAAGAGAGCCTTGACCCACCAGCCGCGGCGCATGAAGAAGCCGGACAACAGCAGCGCGCCGAACATCTTCACGTTCACACCGATGACGACGTAGAGCACGGTGTTCACCACGGTGCGCACATAGATCGGCTCGGAAGCGAGCTCCTCATAGAGCGCCGGGCTGCGGCCGAGCCACACGCCATAGATGACGGGATAAACCACAAAGGCCAGGAAGACCGCGGCATAAGGCATGACAAACGCGACCGCCCAGGCGTACTCGGAGCCTTGCAAGTTGCCGCGCCAGTAGCGCCGGCCTCGCCGCGCCGCCGTAAAGGTGGTGGTCGCAAGCGGCTCAGCCGCATCGAGGACCTGGGCGCCGTCCATGATCTGGCCTCTTAGCTCTGCTCGATGGGATACTTGGCAAGGATCGCCCCGATCCGCTTCAGCGCCTTGTCCGCCGCCGCCTCGGGCGTCAGACCTTCCCTGATCACGTCGGCCTCGGCCGTACCCCAGATCTGCTGGGCGTTCGCCTCGGCATAGCCGGGGTTGAAGACGGGATAGGTCGGCACCGTTGGGTCCAACTGTCCCTCCCGGGCGTACGCCGCCACGTGCTGGTCCTTGGGGTCGAGCCAGAAGGGGTCGGTCTTCACGAGATCCGGCATCGCCGGCAGCCAGCGGCCAAGCCCCGTTTTCAGGTATTCGTTGCTCACCTGCGGCTGGATCAGGTATTTGATGAATTCCTTGGCGACCTCGATGTTTTTGGCCCCCTTGGGAATGAAGGGGCCCTGAACGCCGAGCTGTGCTGGGATCTGCTTGCCCGCATTGTCGAGCGGCAGCCCCAGCGTCACCATGTCAGCGTACTCCTCCTTCTTGTGGTAGAGCGCGACTTCCGCCGAGATCGTGCCGTCGAGGTACATGACCATTTGCTTGGCATGGAAGGCGTTGTTGTCGTCGGCATCGTTCCAGCTGAGCGCCCCGGGCGGGACATAACCTTCCTTGTAGGCGGTGCTGATGAAGGCCAAGGCCTTGATCACCGCCTCCTTGACCTGCGGATCGTCCAGATGCGGCTTTCCGTCCGGCGTGATGATGCCGTTGCCGCCGTAGGCGACCAAGAAATAGTGGAACAGGGCGTTGCCGTCGGCCGGCCCCGTGGTGGTCGGCTGCAGGCCCAGAGCGTAGACGCCGCGCATGCCCTTGTCCCGCAGCTTCTTCTGCATGGGCTTGAAGAAATCCCAGAAGGCGTCCCAGGTCTTCGGCGCGTCGGACAATTTGTAGCCGGCCTTCTCGACCAGCGAGTTCCAGACATGGAACGGCGATACCGACGTCTTGAAGGGCGCGAAGTAGGCCCTGCGCTTCTTCGTGGCGTTGTTGTAATACTGAGAGGCGAGAAGCGCCGTGGGGTGGTACTGGGACCTCTGGGTTTCCACCACGTCGCTCAGGTCCACCAGTTTGTCGTTCCAGGCATTCTGCGGGATCACCGTCACCGGCGCGGTGTCATGCGACAACACGTCGGGTACGTCACCGGTGGTCAGTGCCCCGACGATCTTCTGCATGAGCGGCGCGAACGGAATGAGCGTGAAGTCGACCTTGTTGCCGCTCGCCTTCTCATAGCCCTCAACCACCGCGCGGAACCCGACGTCCTCCTCGCGCACGAACCCCTGCGGCCACCAGACGCTCACGGTCGTGGCCGCGGCATGGGCTAGGAACGGTCGTGCGATGGTTGCGGTTGCAGCGACGGAGAAGGATCCGCGCAGCGCTGAACGCCTGCTCAGCTTTTTCATGCCAACCCTCCCTTATATGCTTCTATGCCACCAAGCTCGTGAACCCTCTCGAGTTCGCGGCCAGTGTGCTGCTTCTTGTGCTGCTTCTTGTGCGTGGTTCCTGAACGCCGGTCTAGCCCTCCGTGGCGCGGCTCAATCAAGCCTGGTTTACACCTGCCAGCTCGGCTCACCCTAGCACCTTCCAGGCCAAATGTAAGCGTCTTGTGCGCAGCCGGATGGTTGGACGAGGAACCGCGCTGGCGAGGAGTAACCATGCACCCCAGTCCAAGTTCGGCAGACGGTGCCCCGTGGGCACCGACGCCATCCTCAGGCTCCACCCGCGGGCCCCATCCACCCATCCACAGGCCTCTGTCAAAGCGGCGGCATCGCCGGCCCGAGCCTGGCAACGGGGGTCAGGTGTGCACGCATGGATGTTCCCTTCGGCGCGCAGGCCCGATAAGCTCCAACCCGATGGCGATGACAACACAGCCCACGTCTGGGGAGGCACGCGACGCGGGCGGCTTTGCCGGCGGAACGGCCAAGCTCACCGATGGCAAGCTCTACGCCTTGCAGAACCCGTTCGCGCTCGATGGCCGGGTCAGCGCCTATCCCGCGAGCGCGCGCGGGTATTCGGTGGCAAACAGCTATCTGCTGACGCAGAGCGACGCCGCGCTGCTCATCGACACCGGCTTCGGCAAGGACGAGCAGCTGATCCGCGCGCAGATCGGTTCGCTCATCGCGCCCGGGCTGCCGCTGTCGATGTTTCCGCTGCGCCTCAACGAGTTCATGTCGATCAACAACGTCGAGGCTTTTGCCGCCTATTTCAACGTCGAGCAATGCTACACCAGCAATGTCGATGCCGCGCTTTGGTTTGATTTCGGCGCCAAGGCGGGTGGCCGCGACATTCTGGAGTCGATGCGGGTTACCGCCGTGACCCGCTCGGACACGATCGAGCTTGGAAATCACGGCCGGCCGATCGACGTCATGCAAGCACCGATCCGCTTGATCGCCACGCGCTGGTTGTACGATCAGGCGACGCGGACGCTGTTCACCTCGGACCTGTTCACGCACGTCTGGCGTGATCGGGCGAGTGGGCCGTGGGTGGTCATTGGCGAGAACGACACCACGACCGGACGCGAGTTTCGCTCTTTCATGCTCAACACGCGCTACTGGTGGCTGGAGGGCGCCCCGACGGACTCGATCCGGCGTGGCATCGACGCGGTATTCGACCGCTATGATGTCGAAATCATCGCTCCGGGCTACGGCTGCATCCTGTGCGGCCGCGAGGTGGTGGCGCGACACTACCGCATGCTCGACGAGTTTCTTAGGGCCTGTGACAAGAGCGTGGCGGTGTCGCGCTACGTCACCCGCGACGAGGAGCGTTGAGGATGGCTGGCAGGATGCCGCGTGAGATCGCGCCGGGGGTGTTTTGGATCGGTGACTGCCTAGCGCAGCGCCACAAAGGCAAGATCTACCACGGCTACAACGCCGCCTTCCTGATCGCGGGGGAGACGGCGTCGTGCCTGGTCGAAACCGGCCATCCGAAGGATTTTCCGGTCATCGAGCGGCACCTCAACGAGCTGTTTGATCGCGGCGTTGCGGCGCTCAAGTACCTGTTTGTCACGCACCAGGAGACGCCGCATTGCGGCGGCCTCGGCCGCGTGCTGAAGACGTTTCCCGACGCGCTGCTGTGCGGCGATGTGAGCGACTATCATCTGGCATTCCCTCAATACGAACACCGCATGCGGTGGATGAAGGAGGGTGACGAGATTGACCTCGGCGGGCGCCGGTTGCGGGCGGTTGAGCCAGTCATCCGCGACTTGCGCACCACCCTTTGGGGGTTTGAGACGCGCGAGCGTGTGCTGTTCCCGGGCGACGGTTTCGCCTACAGCCACTATCACGAGGACGGCCACTGCGGCCTCGTAGCCGAGGAGGCCACCTCACTCGACCTGCCGGACGTGTCGTCGACCTTCGCGGACCTGGCGCTGTTTTGGACCAAATTCGCCGACATGAATGTGTACTGTGATCGGCTCGATCATTTGATCGAGCAGCTGGGCGTCAAGACCATCGCGCCCACCCACGGCCTGCCGATCACCAACGTCAAGGCCACGGTGCCCAAGGTCCAGGAAGGGCTGAAAGCAGCAGCCCTGATGCCGGAGTCAGGAACGAACGAAAAGGCGCCGCTCACCAGAGCCGACGCGGCGACACCGGCCGTTTGACCTCGCCGTTTGACTTGGTCGTTTGACCGAGCCGTTTGACTTGGCCATTTGACCGAGCCATTTGACCGAGCCGTTTGAGCGGTCGAATTGATCGGGGCCGCCCGCCACGGCGGGATGCGCCTTGGCCGGCCCGGCCGGATCACATGGCTCCACATCGATCCCGGCACGTGAGGCTCCCCCGGGTCGGGCACGCGAGACCCCATGATCTTTACCTTGCCGAGCTACGTCGTGGCTGCATCGCATGATTGCGGGTTGATAGGGCTGGGACACCCTTGCAAGAGCTGCATCAACGCTGCCTCCCAACGCTCCCTTGCGCCTCGTTGCGCAGGTGCACCGGCAGCCGTCGCTTGGCGCCGACCCGAATATGCGTGGCCGCTGGTTCGCCGACCCTCCGTTGCGGCTAGTTGCTCGCGCCTTCGTGGGCAATGACGTTGCCAAATAGCTCCCAGGTCTGGCCCTTGAAGCGAGCAAGCCTCACCGCCTGGAGTGGATAGTAGTCCGTCGGGCTTGTGTTCACTTTGATGCCCTCGATGACCATGGGAAGCTGAATATCCTTGAGGTTGGTTGCCTGCCGCATAATGTTGGCGCGTGTGAGGTCGTCGCCGCACTGCTTGAGCACGATCTGCACCAGGCTGGACACGGCGTAGCCGTAGGCATTGCTGGCATCGTTCAGGTCCCCAGTGGGGTAGTATTTCTGCATAAAGGCCTTCCACTCCAGAAAATCTTTGTCCTTGACGTACTGTGGGTCTGTCGGGTCCTTCAAGTACGCCGCCGTAATGATGCCTTGGCCGTGTTCGAAGCCGGCAGGCTTCATGACGCTGCCAACCGATGCAGAAACATTATTGAGATAGTGCGCGGGTTTCCAGTCGATCTCGGCCGCCTTCTTGATTGCCTGCGCCGCAAACTTGGGTGTCGTTATGTTAAAGAACACGTTGGCGCCCGAGTTCTTGAGCTGGATCATTTGACTATCGATCGTCGGGTCGGTGACCTCGTAAGTCGCGCGAGACACGATCAGCTTGCTCGCGTCCTTTCCGAGCCCTTGCTTGAAGCCGTCATAATAATCCTTCCCATAGTCGTCATTCTGCATGAGGATGGCGATCTTTGGATCTTTGACCGTCTGGAGAATGTGCCTGGCGTAGATGTTGGCTTCGGTGACGTAATCCGGCTGGAAGCCAATCGTCCAGGGATTCTCCTTGTAGTGACCCCACTTGGATGCACCCGTGGCCACGAACAGCTGCGGCACCTGCTTTTGGTTCAGATACTTCTGGATGGCCGTGTTCGGCGGGGTCCCTAGCGTGTTGAACACGAAAAGGACTTTGTCTTCTTCGACCAGCTTGCGCACCATCTCCACGGTCTTCGGGGGTGAGTATCCATCATCATAGCTGATGAAAGTGATCTTGCGCCCACTGATACCGCCGTTTTCGTTGACCATCCTAAAGAACGCATCGATGGCCTTACCGATCGTTCCGTAAGCTGATGCATTGCCCGAGTAAGGGTTCGTGTGCCCGATCTTGATCTCGGTATCCGTCGCACCGTCGTCATACTTCTTCTGCGCCGAAACGGTTGATGCATAGAGGCATAGCGACAGCGCCGTCGCGCCATAGAGCATGCGTATTCCATAGCGTGACATGCGCGCCTCCTCTCGTTTGCATCCGCGGTGATTACAACGCTGTCATTTCCGCCCGGTTTCCAAAGGGTCCGTTGTGAATAGGACCCCGGCGCACTCTCCGGTGCGTCCGGGGTCACCCTCCCTGACTTGTCTTCTTAAGATGCGGGTGACGGCTCGTCGGGTAGTGGCCTTCCTGACCGAGAGCTATTCGACGAGCGCGCCGATAGGCAAGGTAGCCTAGGGCGAAAAGGGGCAATTCCGACAGGAGACGCAACCCTAGGGGAAACTCCCCTGGATGGTTCGTGCCGCACACAAGCTAGCTATTGCGCCGCTCGCCCTTCAGCTTCACGGCCATATAGACGAGGTCCGCCAGCCGATCCGCCTGCATTCTCTGCATGGCGGATTCGCGATAGTGCTCGACCGTACGGGGGCTCACGTCCAGACGTGCGGCGATTTCCTTGTTCGAGAGGCCCTGAACTGCTAGGTCCATCACCTGCCGCTGGCGCTCCGAAAGTCCGGCGTATCGGGCGCGCAAATCCGCAAGTTCCTCCTGATCAGCTATCTTGTCCTTGCTCCGACTTACGGCCTCGGCGATGCTGGTCGCGAGCCGGCGATCGTCGATGGGTTTTTCGATAAAGTCGAACACGCCGGACTTCATCGCGGTAACGGCCATGCCGATATCGCCGTGGCCCGTGATCATGATAACGGGCATCAAGCGGGAATGCCGAACAAGCGCCTGTTGCAGCGCCTGACCGCTCATGCCGGGCATTCTCACATCTGTCACAACGCAATCGAATACGTCCCCTGCATCAAGGGCTCCAAGCAAGGCCTTGGCAGTTCGGAAGCAGCGGACGGCGAACCCTCTACGGCGCAGGAAAAGTTGCACGGAATCCAGGATGGCATCGTCATCGTCAACAAGGGCAACACTGATCCGCGCGGTCACGATCAGCCCTCCGCGATAGGCAGTGAAATGCCCACATGGGCGCCAGATCCGGTGTTGCGGATCATGAGCGCACCGCCGTGGGCCTCAGCAATGGAACGACACAGAGACAGTCCAATGCCCAGCCCGTCAGGTTTCGTTGTCGATAGAGGAAATGGTACCTCACCCGCAAAGCTCGAGGCAAAACCCCTGCCCGTATCGGTCACGGACAACTCGACGAAGTCTGCACTTGATCGCTTGGCTTGGACGAGGATTTCACGGCGCCCCTTGTGGGCCTCAATGATGGCCTCTGCGGCGTTACGAATGAGATTGAGCAGCACCTGCTCGATCTGCAGCCTGTCTGCCATGAGCGGCGGCAGTTCACTCGCCAGATCCAGCCTTAGCAAGATGTTGTGACGTTCGAGATCGGCGCGCACAAGATCAATGGCTTCGCTAATGATCGTGGTTACGCTGGTGGGCATCCGTTCGCTGTGACCGAGGCGAACCAGTGTGCGCAGTCGCCTCACGACGTCCGCGGCCCTTCTGATCTGAAAGACGGCCTTTGCGGCGAGATCGCGCGTGCCCGGATCCTGCAACTGCTCTCCTTCCAGGGATTCCGCGACGAGCCCGGTGTAGGTGTTGGCAGCGGACAATGGTTGATTGATCTCGTGGGCGATCGCCGCTGCCAGTTCACCCATGCTGCCCAGTCGCGATACCTGCGCGAGCGCCGCTTGATTCATGCGCAATCGAGCCTCAGCGGCGCGCCGCTCGCTGACCAATACGCCAGCAACAAGCCCGGTGATGGCCAGCACGAGCATTCGCGCCTGGAAATCGAGCACATCTGTGCTCCCGCCGGGAGACGCCACGAGGGCAAGCACCAATCCAAGTTGGATCGACATCAGCGCCACGCTGACGCCTTCTGCTCCGGAGCGCACGGCAATCCAGGTGACCGGCAGGAACAACAGGTAAAAGAGCTGCAATTGATGGTGCCGGGCAAAGACTGCAGCCACCCACACGGTGAGTGACAGCGTGCAGGCAATTTGCAAGATGGGCTCCCACTCCCAACGGATCAGATGGTCCCTCGAGAAAGCTAACAAACCGAACGGCGTCACCACGGTGACGCCAATCATGTCTCCGACCCAATAGCGAAGCAGCGCCGTCGGCACGTCATGGGCGGGCAGCAAATTCGCGATGAACAGCAGGAAGACATAGGAGGAGGCGACCGCTGCGCTGCTCACGACAAGTGCCAGCAGAAACAGAAACAGGTCACGCACAGACGACAGGGAAGTGTCAAATCGCATCGAAGGATGCAGAAGGGCGGACAGTGCAACCGCATATCCGGTGCCGACGAGGAACGATTCCGCGATGGCTACCCA
>Ga0066903_100005784_pt1 | contig 10818 bp, 6 predicted proteins | sample PanSoiMetaGPlot1_FD_67491 | JGI IMG/M metagenome (GOLD analysis project Ga0066903, IMG submission 67491) | Tropical forest soil microbial communities from Panama analyzed to predict greenhouse gas emissions - Panama Soil - Plot 1 (version 2) | ecosystem: Environmental > Terrestrial > Soil >...
GCGCCGTTCAGATAGATGTTCTCACGCCCGGTGAGCTCTGGATTGAACCCGGTTCCCACCTCAAGAAGGCTTCCAACCCGCCCATCGATTTCGACGCGCCCCTTGGTCGGCTCAGTGATGCGCGACAGTATCTTCAACAGCGTGCTCTTTCCGGCGCCATTACGGCCAATAATGCCGACAACCTCCCCGCGTGTCACCTCGAAAGAGAGGTCGTCCAAAGCCCAAAAAGAATCGTCGGAGCGTTGAGGCCCCGCAGACGTGGAACGCTTGAAGGAGGACCGAAGACTCAGAAAAGGGCGGACTGCGGCGGCGGCCACTGTATCGCGAAAGGTCTTGTAAGTCTGGCGCTCGCCGAGGCGGTATCGCTTGCCCAGACTCTCACAGCGGATAGCTACTTCCGGCATAGTTGAGGTAAGAAACTCAAGGTGAGCGTCACAAAAAAGGAATCCAGGGGCTAAACCACATCAGCGAAGGTCTTCTCCATCCTTCGAAAATAGAATGCTCCGCCCGCGAGTATCAGCACCGATGCGGCGGCTGACGCGAGAATCATTGGGCCGGGACCGGTGTTTGTGCCCAGCAAGGCCCATCGGAATCCCTCGATCACGCCAACCATCGGGTTCAGCCCGTAAATGGTACGCCACGGTTGACTGAGCAGCGAGCTCGGGTAGGCAATGGGAGTAGCAAACATCCAGAACTGCACTACGAACGGAAGCACGTATCGAATATCACGAAACTCGACATTCAAAGCCGACAGCCACAATCCAACCCCGAGCGACGTGATGAATGCCAAAAGCACGAAAGCCGGCAGCAATAGCGCGTTGAAGGTTGGCCAAACGCGATAGTACGCCATCATTCCAACAAGGACGACAAACGCCAATGCGAAATCAACCACGCCGGAGATGACAGCCGAGATCGGGATCACAAGTCGCGGGAAGTAGACTTTCGTAATCAGATTCGAGCTGCCTACCAGGCTGTTTGAAGACTGACTCAAGCCGTTGGCGAAAAAGGTCCACGGGACAAGCGCCGCAAACGAGAATATTGAATAGGGAATGCCGTCGGATGGGACCTTGGCCAATCGTCCAAAAAACAGGCTGAACACGAGCATTGTAAAAAATGGCTGGATAATTGCCCAGGCGGCTCCCAACGCTGTTTGCTTGTATCTAACCTTTATATCTCTCCAGGTCAGGAAGTACAGCAACTCCCGGTACTCCCACATCTCCCCAATCCTAAGCGGCACCCACCCCCGCGATGGCTCGATCACAATGACGCCGGCACGCTGGCAGGTGGTGGCGTCGGAACCTTCATTCCGGGCCGAGACGCTTGAAGAGTGTATTTGAAGGTCGGCTACTTCAGGGTTAGAAACCGCCATGACGGATGCTGCCTCAAAACCAGCTCGCTCGATCATTGTTGCTCGTTCAACGTTTTCAAGCTCAAACAGTGAAAGGTTGTTAACACCTTTTCACAGTGCCAACTCGGTCAGACTCGGCTGCTGGCTCAGTTCGTCTCCAATTCCCCGTCGCCGCCGCCACCATATCCTGAGTAGTAGCTGTAATAGTAATAGTCATCGTAGCCCTCGCGCTTGAGGTCCAGGTTGTTCAAGACAACGCCGAGGACCTTGGCGCCGACGCTTGAGAGCTCGAGTCGAGCTCGCCTTACTACTTCGCGAGTGCTCTTGCCCCCGTGAATGACCAGTATCACGCCGTCGACAAGGGTAGACAGGATTACCGGATCGGTAACATGCATCAGCGGAGGCGAGTCGACCAGGACGTGATCGAATCGCTCGCTCAGGACCCGCATCATCTCTCTCATTTTGTCGGAGCTGACGAGTTCAGCGGGGTTAGGCGGTATGGGCCCACAAGGCATCAAGCTCAGGTTCCGCACCGGCAATTTCTGGATTACATCTTCCAGAGGAACGTTCTCACCTGACAAATAAGTCGACAATCCCCTGTCGTGGGGTATTCCAAACACTTTGTGAGTGCCCGGCTTTCGAAGGTCAGCGTCGATTATCAGCACTGACGAGCCGAGTTGAGCAAGCGAGATGGCGGTGTTGATGGCGGTTGTAGTCTTGCCTTCGCCAGGTTGGCCGCTGGTGAACATTAGTGACCTGGGAGGGCCCCCTGCCGAAGAAAGAAGCACTGAAGTTCTCAGGCCCCGGTATGCTTCGGCCGCGGAGGATCGATTGTCCAGCGCCACGAGCTGCACCTCTCCGCCGCTGGCTCCGAGCTCTCTGGCTGCATCGGGCGGAGCGAGAACCGGCCTTGGTTGCTTGCGGTTGCCAATAAGCCGTCGGGGCATCCGTGACGAGATTGCCGGTATGACCCCCAGGGCAGGCAACCCGGCATAGCGATTGACGTCCTCAACAGTCTTGATCGTGTTGTCGAGTCGTTCCAACACGAAAGCGAGGCCTATTCCCGCCACGAGGCTCAGGAACCAACCCATGGCTATGGTCCGCAGCCGATTGGGACCGACGGGAGAGCCAGGAACCTGTGCAGGCTCGATTATCCGCATGTTGTTGTGCTGTTCGGCCAACTGCACCTGGGCCTGATTGGTCTTTTGCAGGAAGTCCGTGTAAAGCTGCTTGGCGGTATCCACTTCTTGTTTGAGAATATTGAACTGGATATTCGCCGTGTTCTGCTGGACCGCTTCAGACTTGGCCTCTTCGAGGGCCGCCTTTAGCGATCGCTCATCGCGTACGGCTCTTTCGTAGTCGGCCTTTAGTTTTCCTTCAAGGTGGATACGGCTCCCATTTATCTGCTCCTCAATGACGGCGAGTTCTTGCTTGACTTCGGCTACCCTGGGATTGTCGGGACCATACTTGACGTTGAGCTGGGCCAGTTGGACGGATAGCTCTCCGGCCTTTTTTTGAAGATCTCCAGTTCTGGCATCGGAGAATGCTTCGGGCAACCGATCGATCCGACCGGCCTTGACTTCCTCGTACAATGATTCCTTGAGGATCCTGTCAGATTCGGCTCGTGTGTACTGGTCAAACAACCGCGAGAGTTTCTCGGTGTTCAGCGTCTCTTTTCCGTCAACCGAGAAAAGATTGTGATCGCGAGTGTAGCTGGCTACTGCCGCTTCAGATTGTTCGACCTTGGCTTTGAGCGAGCGGGTCATCTGATCCAGCCAGTTCGAAGTCTTGGTGAATTTCTCGGTGCTGTTTTGGAAGGACCGATCAATGAAGACCTGAGCAACCGTGTTCACGATCGATGCCGACAGACCCGGGTCAGTGTGCGAATAGGAAATGACCAGCATGCGGGTTTCTTCCAGGGGCTCTGCCGAGAGATGGCTTGCGAGAACGCCGACAAACGGTGCCAATCTTGCGCTCTCTTCCGCTGACCGCATCCCAACTTCCCTCGGGGTTGGCGGAGTTGAGAGGGGCGACGGGGGCGGCGCAGATTGCCCTTTCACTTTGGCTCCCAGACTCCTCACTGCCTCCCATACCGATTTCTTCCCGTCCACCTCGAGGAATCTGGGGTTCTTATCAAGGTTCAGTGTTGCTACTACATCCTCGAGCAGCGGCCGCGATTGAATGACCCTGATCTTGGTCTTCATATTCACGGCCGTAAAGTAGGCGTCGTCGGCTCCTTCATCGGTCTGAATGATGACATCGCCGGATCGCACGAGGGTCCTGTTCTCCTTTTCGATTTCTACCGTTGTCGAGGCCTGGTAAATCGACTTGGTCTGGAAACTGGCGATGGTAACGATGGTTGTAACAACGATCGCGATTGCGGCAATCAGCCACTTCCGCTTCTTTACCGTGCGCCACAGTTGACGCGGATTGATATTTCCGCTGGCAGCGGGATAGTCATACCCGTAAGGATCGCCGTAAGTTGAAGGATATCCAGCCGCCCGCGGGTAACCCGGGCGCACAACGGCCGCGGCAGTTTCGGGAAGTAAGGACTTGTCCAGATCTGTTCTTTCCTCTGGCATTCGGGAATCTCCAATGAAAGCTAATTTGGAGCGCTGCTCACCCTGTATTTCGTTTGACGCAACCGCGGGTTTCCGGTCAAGGTAGCGGCAGCCGCATCGCGCTTGAACCAAAGCCCTGAAGGAGTACCTGAAGCGCCGACCGTGTCCGGCTGTTAGGTACGACGATGATGTCGTTGGCCAATATCGGGATATCTTCCCGCTTGCCTCGCATAACAGCGCCGACATCTACTTTTATCTCGCTTCGTTTTCCTCGCGAATCGTCCCTGAAAATACTGGCGTCCGCCGTAGCTGCTTTAAAGGTCGTGCCCTCTGCCATCGAGACAGCTTGCTGCAGGGTGGTACCTTCCTTGAGCGGAAAGGAGCCGGGTTTTCGCACTTCTCCGGCGACAAAGAAGACATCAGTCTGCGGAATGTTGATTATATCGCCCGGCCTGATGGGCATATCCTGACTGAAATCGCCGCGGAACAGGCCGTTTATGTTTGTCTTCATTAGCTCGTATCTGGGCTGGCTATCCGCTGATTCCCGGGAGGCCGCGGGCGGTTCAGCACCGGATTGGGCAGGTGAGCCGGCGTCTTTTACGGGTGCAGAATTCTTCCGGGCGTTTCTGGCTTCCCTGATGATGAAAGCGGTGGATCCGTGGTTTTCAGCCAGGCCGCCAGCGATGGTAATCAGCTTCATCAAGGTGGGAAGCCCTGCAATGACATACATCCCCGGGGAGCGGACAGCGCCCTGAATGTAATAGGAGCGACTGTTTGACTGGAGCACGGTCACCGTCACATGGGGATCTCGCAAGTAACGGCCTCTCAGGCCATCGGCTATTGTCTTTTCCAGCTCCTGGCAGGTCTTCCCACTTACGGTGATGGTTCTGAGGTATTCCATCGGGATTGTCCCATCAGAACCGATCGTGAACTTTTTGGATAGCTCCGGCGCGTCTTCAATATGCACATCGATTACGTCGGTGGGCTCTAAAACGTAATCGCCACCGGACGGGATCGACTCGCCCTGGCCGCTCGTTTGAAGGGCCGAACCCGCGCGGGCGGCGGCCCGATCAGCGTCCTGGGCGCCGCCTCGATTCACATCGCCCGCGTTCTCCACCGTCTTGCCGCAATTTGAGACTGATCCAGCGGCAACCTCGGGGTGGTTGATGGAGGTCGTAGCAAAGGACAGGAGCCCCAGTATCACGACAACCCTAACAGCTGTGAGCCGTCGAGCCTGTGCGCCGGCGATTGAATTGCGGCAATCCAATTCTCGCCGAATCCGACCGGACTCGTCGCTTTCATTTCGAATTCTCTGGATCATCCAGTGACACCTCCAAGACCGAGCGTTGCCTCACGATTGTCACCAAGCCGCCGCGGTCCCGGACCCCGCGCGGCGGCGGGCGATGCAACCGCGCAAATGATCAGGAAGAGCAACGCTGTCGAAGGAAGCTGAAGATTGAAGTCAAATATGCTGTGGACAAGCATGCCGAAAACGGCTGCCCCGCATCCGAGCGATAGAGACCTTTGAAAAGGATCGCGAGACCGCAACCCTCTGAAAATGGCGGACCCGACCGCTACTACGAACCATATCGCCAGCACCCCCCCGAGTATCCCGCAGTCGGCCAAGATTTGCAGGTAGTCATTATGAGACTGGGAAACCAGCAGGGCGCCATCGCTGTCACTGTACAACGGAAAGGCGGTCTCAAAGGCCCCCATCCCCACGCCGGACAAAGGATGGGCCTCGAATACTCGGAGCGAGTCCCGCCAGATCCAGCCGCGGTTCGCCTGGAAGGACTCACCCTGGGCGCCGGCGGCGGCGTTTCCGTTTGCGATGCGGTCTGCAACCGGCTCGGGACCAAGCCACACAACACCCGCACCGATGCAAGCGATCATGACAGCAAGCACGGCAAAGCTTTTAAGACGCAACCCGGCTGAGTATTCATTAGCTCTCGCCGGATCAGGCCTGGAGACGAGACCGCCCAGCGGCCCGGGCCCTATTATCCCGAGAAAGAGCAGCTCGGCGCCCAGCGCGATCATTCCGCCTCTCGAGAGCGAAACGATCAGCGATAGCGCCATTGAGGCGGCCGCAAAGCCGAATAGGATTCTCTCCTCGCCGCGGACCGACTTGCTCATCATCAGAGCCATCGGCACAGGTATCAGCAGGGCCATGTAGCCGGCGTAGTGGGCGTGGTTGAAGAAAGGACCGAACCAGGAGGCTCCCTGCGATAGCGGCCTAAGCCAATAAATCCGGCCGCCAGAGGCCAGGTGTTGAATCATGGCAAAGACGGCCATTACTAAACCGTATGTAACCAGGCAGCGAACCACGGTACGCGCGCGCTTGCGCCCGGCAAGGAAATTAGCCGCCGCCAGAAAGCACACCAAAAGAAAAAAGACAGCGAGCACCGTAGACCGCGTCGCTTCGACGTCCAACGAGAGGGCAGAAATCTTGCCTTCTTTGTCGCCGAAAGCCACGCTCTGCGCGAGCCCCAGCATCACCAGCAGGGCCAGAGGCAAGGCTGCCGCAGGCACATCAACAGATACACGCCGATTCGAAATACATCTCGCGGCCCACAGAATGATGACCATCACGGCCATCACCTCAAAGAGGGCCAGCGACCACGGTTCGACTGCTCCGCTGGCCAGAGCCGTTCCCGCTACAACGCCCGCCAGGCCGACGGATACCCCTCTTTCGCAGATCGACGCGAACATGGTTGCATTTGCGGCCTTCCGGGTGTGCGGCGCAGCAGCCTGGTGGATTAACGCTACGCCTGAGTCTGATCGACGGAAGTTTTCCGAAGTAGCGAGCGGCATCTTGTTATCAGTCGATTGCGAATATTCTGAAATCATCAAGCCAGATCGTGCCTCGCATCGGCTCGTCGTAGCTGAATCTTGGAGTCCGCACAACGGTCACGGTCACCGCCACCGTTTCTTGCGAGGAAGGCGGTCGCGGCAGATTCCCCTGGGCGTTGACGAGCGGCGCCGCCGCGGCAAGCCGGCGCGGAGCGACAAAATCGAACTGCATTTTGGCCCAGTCCGCATTGCCCGCAGCTATAGCTGCGCCAGCGGGAGTCCAGGCGGGGTCGCGATCGCATCTCAGAGTCACGCGCGGACCTTCGGTGGTGACAAGGCCCTGGGTCTTGACGAAGTACTCCAGTCTGTAGCGCTTGCCAGCGACAAGTACGACCCTCTGACTGATTTCTCCATCTAGCCTGGTTGTGTCGCGGCCGCTGAAATCGATTCTGAGCGAGCGGCTTCCGCCGCGGGCAGTGCCGGCCGCTATACCAATGGCGGCGTAGCTGCTTTCACCAATCCTCCAGTCGAATTGGCCTAATCCAGAAATCTGATCCATTTCGAACCCTGCATTCCAGACCGTTGGGAGGTCCCCAGTGCTCGCGACTGTGGGTTCTCCCGCAACAAGGCCGACCCATAGTCGCTTTGCCAGCCCTAATTCGCCCTTACTGATCAGGACGTCAATGAAGTCGGAGCTCCCTGGGCCGGCGAGGGCCCTGTGGTCGATTTTCTCAAAGATACTTACTGCCTCTTGTGTGCGGCCCTGCTTTAGTAGAAAGCTCGCGAGTGACAGACTGGCTTGCGGGTTAGCCGGCACGACAGATTGCAGGCTGCCCAGGTCTTCGCCCGTGAGGCGCCAGAGCAGGTCCAGGGTCACCGGCATCAACGATTGATCTCTTGTTATGGCGCTTCGAAACTCAACCAGAGCGGCGCCTATCTTATTCTCCCTCAAGAGCAGATTTGCGAGCCTCCAGCGCACATCAATATTTGAGGGGGCTAGCGATACCGCATCTCTCATCGAGGTCTCGGCGCCAGCGAGGTCCCCCTGTGACTCCCTCGCCAACGCCAGCACTACCCGGAACCGGTAATCGTAGGGGGACAGGCGAGTCGCTCGCTCAATCTCGCCGGCTGCAGCAGTCACCTCGCGATCAGGGTCTGATACGCGAGCCTCGGCCAGCCTGGCACTCAGCCTCGGCGAAGAAGGAAAGTATTGCGTCGCCGTTTCGAGTGCCCCGGCGCTGATCGGCATCCGCGAATCCGAAAGCGAGAACACAATGAAATTGAAGAGGATTTGCCGAGCCAGTAGTGCGCTGACGGCCGCTACGCAAGCGATGAATGTTACCGCCGCAGCGCGCTTTCTCAGCGAAACCTCGATAGTCATAAGCTTGATGATCTGGGGCTTGATGATCGGGGGGTAATGATCAGGGATGATTACGGCTCGACAACCAGGTATGGACCGCCTGAATCCGTCACAACCGCCTCGGATGGAAAGACGGCTCAGTAGGCCTGGGTCGAACCGAGCCTAAAATCAAGGTCGCGGGAAGGCAGGCTGCGCCCACACGCAGTTTAACCCTGATCAGGAAGCCGTCGATGGCGGCAGCAAGAATTTTGGCGGGAGCGATTTGTAAAACGCGACAAGCTCTGTTGGGGAAGAGGATTCCGCGATTGTCGGGGCTGGCAGCTTAGCCGGGCTATCTTTTCCTACCGTGCTCCAGTTCCTGCCAGATATTGAGGGCCAACTACTTACAGGTACCGGAAAAAGCCTACAATATTTTTAGAGGAGTGTCAATGATCCCCACCCACTGTGTGAAGCGTGGAGAGAATGATAAGTAACTTATTCTAAAAGAAACAACAACTGATTCGTCAGCTAGTAGTTCGGCCCAGTACAACAGATGTGAACCCTGCGGCTTTTTCGGTGTTGGTGCAGCATGTTACCATTGAAATTTGGGCTCTGAGCGGTAACCTGGTCTAATTGTTGTGGCGGCTAGGGATTGCCCGGGTCGTGGCAGTCCTGAAACCCTTTGACTCTGCAATTTGTCCCAGGGACCCCTTAGATTTGAGCGAATTTAGGATCTGGTGGATCCAAGCAGGTGTGAGGAGACCGTTTTGAAATGAGCGATGAGATAAACAGCGACCAAGACATAGCGCTCGGGCCGGGCGATTTCCCGTCCGAGCAAGACTACCGCCTTCACTGCCTGCGCCACTCGACTTCGCATATTATGGCGGCAGCGGTGCGACAGATATTCCCCGAGGCCAGGTTCGGGATAGGGCCCCCGGTCAAGAATGGTTTCTATTACGACATGCAGCTTCCGAGGGCACTGGCTCCCGATGATTTGGAAGAAATCGAACGGCGGATGCGCGACATTGTGAAGTCCGGCCTGGAGTTCACTCAGGAGACGTGGTCGAAGCCGAAGGCTCTCGAGTTCTTTGGGTCGCATGACCAGAACTTCAAGCTCGAGCTGATAAACGGGATACCCGGCGGATCGGTATCGACCTTTACGATCGGCGACTTCACGGACCTGTGCGCCGGCCCACACGTCAGGCGGACGAGCGAATGCAAGAACTTCAGGCTTACTTCGATAGCCGGCGCGTACTGGCGGGGTAACGAGCGCAATCCGATGCTCCAGCGTATCTACGGAACCGTGTGGCCCACCAAGGAGGAGCTGGACGAATACCTGCATAACGTCGAGGAAGCAAAGAGGCGCGACCACCGAAAGCTGGGTCGCGAGCTGGAGCTGTTCATGATTCACGAATGGGCTCCAGGAGCCATTTTCTGGCTGCCGAAAGGCACAGTCATCTATAACGCCCTGCAGGACAAGATGCGGAGGTTCCTGTTCCGCAACGGTTACGGCGAAGTCAAAGGCCCGGTACTTGCGAGCTCGGAGTTATTCAAAGCGTCGGGTCACTGGACCCACTACAAGGAGGACATGTTCATCGTCCAGGAGGACAATCAAGAGTTCGCGCTAAAGCCCATGAATTGTCCTGAGGCGATGCTAATGTTCAACGCAAAGCGCCGCAGCTATCGCGAGCTGCCGTTGCGCCTGGCCGAACAGACGGTCCTGCATCGCAACGAACGGGCCGGGGCACTGGCCGGACTGACTCGAGTAAGGCAGTTCCAACAAGACGATGCGCACGTATTCATAACCGAAGACCAGATCGGCGAAGAAGTAGAACGAATGCTCAGGATGGTTGACAGGGTGTACCGCGCCTTCGCAATGCCGTATCGTTTTGTGCTCAGCACCAGGAACCCCGACAAATTCATGGGCGATGTCGCTCTCTGGGACAAAGCGGAAGCTTTGTTGCAGGAAGCGCTTGATTCAAACAAGCTCGAATACCAGGTCGCAAAGGCCGAGGCGGCGTTTTATGGCCCCAAGATCGACCAGATGGTCCAGGACTCACTCAAGCGAGAGCACCAGCTTGCGACGATCCAGCTTGATTTTCAACAGCCTCGCAATTTAGGCCTTGTATATGCCAATGAACACAATACAGAGTCGGTGCCGGTCATGGTCCATCGGGCGATCTACGGCTCCCTGGAAAGGTTCATCGGCGTGCTAATCGAGCATTACGCGGGCGCTTTTCCGGTTTGGCTGGCGCCCACTCAGGCCAAGGTTTTGTCGATCTCAGAGAAGACCGCCGATTACGCCAGGCAAGTATACGAAACGCTAAGATCAGGCGACCTCAGGGTCGAGCTTGACGTTCGCGACGATAAGATTGGAGCCAAGATCCGCGACGCGCAACTTGAAAAGGTTCCATATATGCTTGTGGTCGGACCCAAGGAGGCTCAGTCTGGAGCGGTTGCAGTGCGCTCGAGAGAAAAGGGCGACGAGGGAGCGGTCGCGCTCGAAGACTTTGCCGCCCGCCTAAAGAACGAAGCCGATTTCGACTTCTAATGTAGGTCGAGGGCTCCTAGAGTCGATGCCTAGAGGTTGCGATGACTGCACCGTCATTGAGACTGTCTTGGAGCCCAAGATGGGGCGGCCAGGCGGTAGGGCCGCACCGTGACCGGCGGCCCGTACAGGGAATCTCTCACGCAGCATGAGAAGCGTGTTACGAGGATTCGAAAACGCAGCAGGCCTTGGCAGAGAGGCAAGAGCCCTAATCTGATGGGCCCGACCGAAA
>Ga0066903_100005785_pt1 | contig 10817 bp, 9 predicted proteins | sample PanSoiMetaGPlot1_FD_67491 | JGI IMG/M metagenome (GOLD analysis project Ga0066903, IMG submission 67491) | Tropical forest soil microbial communities from Panama analyzed to predict greenhouse gas emissions - Panama Soil - Plot 1 (version 2) | ecosystem: Environmental > Terrestrial > Soil >...
GGTGCCTAAAGCGACCACTTTCCCCTCTTGTGGTTTTTCCTTGGCGGTATCGGGGATGATGATCCCGCCTTTTTTCACTTCCTGCTCTTCGAGCGGCTGCACCAGCACCCGATCTCCGAGAGGCTTTACGTTAACTGTTGCCATAAGTTGTTGTTATCACTCCTTTGGTTTTTTGGTTGTGCCGACCGGCTCCGAAAACCTCCGCAGCCGTCGGCAAATTGTTTTCGTTATTTCTTCTTGTCGTCGTCCACGACTTCGAATTCCGCATCGACAACGTCGCCATCTCCCCGCTTAGCGGAACCGGCGTCTTGCTCGGGACCCGGACGCCCGCCCGGTTGAGGTCCGGGTTGGGGACCTGCCTGCGCTGAGGCTTGCTTGTAAAGCTCGGCGCTGACTTCCTGGAACTTGTTCTGCAACTCGTCGTAAGTCCGCTTCATTGCGTCGACGTCATTGCGGTTGACCGCGTCGCGCACTGCGGCGATTGCGTCTTCGACTTGCTTTTTCTTGTCGCCGGAAATCTTGTCGCCAAGCTCTTTCAATTGCTTCTCAGCCTGATAAGCGAGCATGTCGGCATTGTTCTTGATCTCGATTCCTTCCTTCGCCTTCTTGTCTTCCTCGGCGTGCGCTTCAGCTTCACGCTGCATTTTTTCGACTTCCTCTTTCGAAAGTCCGGAGCTCCCCGTGATGGAAATCTTCTGTTCCTTCCCGGTGCCGAGATCTTTCGCTGAAACGTGCAATATTCCGTTGGCATCGATGTCGAAGGTGACTTCGATCTGCGGAACGCCGCGCGGAGCCGGTGGAATCCCATCGAGATGGAATGTACCAAGCGTTTTGTTGTCGCGGCTCAGCGGACGCTCGCCCTGTAGCACTTTAATCTCCACACCCGGCTGATTGTCGCTGTAAGTCGAAAAGATTTGCGACTTGCGAGTCGGAATCGTGGTGTTGCGCGGAATCATCGGTGTCGCAACACCGCCGGCGGTTTCGATCGCCAGCGTCAACGGTGTCACGTCGAGAAGCAGCACGTCCTTGACTTCGCCCTTGAGCACGCCGCCTTGGATGGCTGCGCCGACCGCAACGACTTCGTCCGGATTCACACCCTTGTGTGGTTCCTTACCAATTAAGTCTCGCGCGACCTGCTGCACTTTCGGCATGCGCGTCATTCCGCCGACAAGCACCAACTCGTTGATATCCTTCTCCGTGACCTGCGCATCTTTTAGGCACGCCTTCACGGGCGGAACGGTTCGCTGAACCAGATCATCCGTTAGCTGTTCCAGCTTTGCACGCGTCAGTTTTTTCTGAATATGCTTCGGTCCGCTCGCGTCGGCTGTAATAAACGGCAGGTTGATTTCGTATTCCTGCGTCGAAGAAAGTGCGATTTTTGCCTTCTCTGATTCCTCTTTGATTCGCTGGATCGCGTCCGGCTGCTTCGTTAGATCTATGCCGGTGTCCTTCTTAAATTCGTCGACGATCCAATCCATGATACGAGCATCCCAGTCGTCGCCGCCGAGGTGCGTATCGCCATTGGTCGCCTTGACTTCGAAAACGCCGTCGCCGATCTCGAGAACGGAGATGTCGAACGTGCCGCCGCCCAAATCGTAAACGGCAATCTCCTCGTCTTTCTTCTTATCCAAACCATAAGCAAGGGACGCCGCCGTAGGCTCATTGATGATGCGCAGAACTTCCATGCCTGCGATCTTGCCCGCGTCTTTCGTGGCATTCCGTTGAGAGTCGTTGAAATACGCCGGTACGGTGATTACCGCTTGCGTGATCTTTTCGCCGAGCTTTGCTTCGGCGTCGCTCTTCAGCTTCGCCAAGATCATTGCGGAAATTTCCGGCGGCGAAAACGTCTTGAGTTGGCCGCCTACCTCCACTTGCACATGCGCGTCTCCATTGGCGGCCTTTACAATCTTGTACGGGACACGCTTCTGCTCTTCGTGCACCTCATCAAACTTGCGGCCCATGAAGCGCTTGATTGAAAAGATCGTGTTCTGCGGATTGGTCACCGCCTGACGCTTCGCGGCCTGGCCGACCAACCGCTCGCCGCTTTTGGTAAATGCAACAACCGACGGGGTCGTGCGCGCACCTTCACTATTCTCCAAAACTACTGGGTCGCCACCCTCCATGACGGCCATGCAGGAGTTGGTGGTTCCCAAATCGATACCTAGAATTTTAGCCATAAATTGAAAATTCCTTTCTGATTCGAATTCGCCAACGAACGGACTCGCTGTGGCGAAACTCGTGGTTAAACCTATAAGTGTCCTAGCAAACAGTGGGCCAGCGAACGCTTTATACTTTAAAGCGTTGCTTATGAGCAATTAGTATCAATGTCGGCCGCCGCCCACTGCGTCGAACTGTGCCAATTCGACTCGATCCCGGCGGCCTTGCTAACCCCTTGTGCGTCAGCGCGGCACGCTTCTGTAGTTGCAGCCGTGTCGGCCGCGAGATTCTTACTTCTCAATTCAGCCTCCCCTGCCGCAGCGCTGTTCATGAAATGAATTCGGCCAGCGAGATGGAAACCGACTGAGCAAATTTCTCTTTCGCTCACACACCGTTGCCGCGATAAATTTCAGGCATGCGACAGTATCACAACCTGCTCCATGTTGTTCTCGAGAAAGGTCGGCCGCGAACGGATCGCACAGGCACAGGAACGCTATCTGTCTTTGGCGCGCAGACGCGATTCGATTTGCGTACCGATGGCCCGGGATTTCCGCTGCTCACGACAAAAAAGCTCCATATCAAATCGATTGCTTACGAGCTGCTCTGGTTTTTGCGGGGCGATACCAATATCCGCTATCTCAACCAGCACGGCGTGACGATCTGGGACGAGTGGGCTGACAAAACCGGCGATCTCGGTCGCGTTTACGGTGCGCAATGGCGCGATTGGCGCGGTGCGAACGGCGTGCGAGTCGATCAAATCGACAATCTCATCGCGCAAATCAAATCAAATCCGCAAAGCCGCCGCCTGATAGTGAGCGCGTGGAATCCGGCCGAGATCGGCGAGATGGCGCTGCCGCCGTGTCATCTCCTGTTTCAGTTTTACGTTCAGGACGGCGAACTCAGCTGTCAGCTGTATCAGAGAAGCGCCGACCTGTTTCTCGGTGTTCCGTTCAACATCGCGTCCTATTCACTGCTTACGATGATGGTGGCGCAAGTGGTCAACCTTGTTCCGGGCGATTTCGTCCACACTTTCGGCGATCTGCATCTTTACAGAAACCACCTCAAACAAGCACGCGAACAGCTTTCACGGGATTGCCGACCGTTGCCACGGATGAAGTTGAATCCAGACGTAAAAAACATTCATCAGTTTAAGTTTGAAGATTTCGAGCTTGTCGGCTACGAGCCGCACCCATCGATCAAAGCGCCCATCGCAGTATAGGCAACCTCAAAGAGCCGATCAAAGGTGGCTCCGCAGAAAGTCTGAGTTCATCTCGTACTGCGACTTTCGCGGACCGGACGGGTTTAAACGCAATGTCCCATGGATGTGTCCGGATGCCGGAACAATATGCGATTGCGTTCTTCAACGCTGTCGGAATGGTAACGACCGACATTTCCGTGGCCCCGCAACAGATTTGGATATCCCCGCTTCGACCCAAGATTTGGTCCGCCTCCGGCCTTGTGGCGGATGAGTCCCTAGAGCAGCGAGAACCGCTGCCACTACAAAGAATCAGGCGCGGACCTGCAAGTATTATGGTCGCTGTTCGGGCGCTGTTTTATCAACAGTAGTCGCACTCGCCGTCTTCGGTCCGAGAGAGAGATCAACCAGGTCAGCGAGAATGTTGAGCGCTTCGTCGCGCTCGGGGTCAATCGCTGGTGTTTTGGTGTCATCGTCGCCGTTATCGACACCGAGCAGGTCCGCATCACTATCAGCATCCGACGCAGCACCTGAATCAACTTTCGGGGAAGCGCCATTCTTCTTCGCCTCGGCCAATTTCCCGGGGTACATGATCAACTGCAGATTCGGCTTGTCGACCGTGTCGAGTGTCACGCGATAAATTCTCGGTTCCTCCTCGTTCCGCGCCAAACGCTCCTTCGAACGGGTTTCCTTCCGCAGTTTCTCGTCCTGAAGTTCCTTTTTCCGCGCATCTTCGTTCAGCGAAATCCGATTGTCATCGAGCTTGTGTCGCAAACGATCCATATCCTCCACGACATAGTGAAATTCAGGGTCGTTCTTAACGCGTTCCTGCGAACGCCGGCGCAGTTGGTCGATAAACAAGGAATGACTGTCCGACCACTTCGTGTACCTCGACTTCGCCACTTCATCATATGGGAGCGCATTCTTTAGGGCGCCTTCGCCGTACTCCGGAAGATCGCTCAAGCTCGGCAAGACAATGTCGGAAGCCACACCGTGCAATTGCGTAGATCCTCCGGCGACTCGATAGAATTTCTGAATCGTCAATTTCAATGCACCATCATCATCGGAATGGTTGCCAAGTAGCGATGCGAACCTGCCAATCGGAAGAATTGTCTGCACCGTGCCTTTGCCGAATGAGTTCTTGTCACCAACAATGACCGCGCGGCCATAATCCTGGAGAGCAGCTGCGAAAATTTCACTGGCAGAAGCGCTTTGCCGGCTTACCAACACGATCATTGGGCCGGAATAGGCAATGCCTGGATCCGGGTTAGCCGAGACCCTGATGCTTCCGTTATAATCTTTCGTTTGAACGATCGGACCAGACTTCAAAAACAAGCCGGTAAGCGAGAGCGCTTCCTCCAGCGACCCACCGCCGTTTCGTCGCAGATCGATAACCAGACCGGCAATGTTCTCTTTCTTGAGCCGCTTAAGTAATGCCAGCACGTCGCGAGTGGTACTCTTTTGGTGCTTGTCCATGTCGGCATAAAAGGAAGGCAACGTGAGCCAGCCGAGTTTTACCGGATCGCCGTTCTCGTCTTTTCTAATGATGATATCGGCGCGAGCTTCCTGGTCTTTCAGCTTAATTTCATCTCGCACGAGCTCCACGTTTTTGCGACGCGACGGGTCGGTTGCATCCGAAGGGATGACTAGCAACCGTACGTGCGTGCCTTTCTTGCCACGGATCATCTCGACGACCTTATCCAACCGCATCTCGCGAACGTCGACGTAATCAGCCGGCCCCTGCGCGACGGCGGTGATCCGGTCGCCCACCTTGAGTCTTCCATCGACTTGCGCTGGCCCGCCGGGAACCAAGCTCTCAATTTTTGCGTACCCGTCCTCAGACCGAAGCATGGCACCGATACCCACGAGCGAGAGGCCCATGTTAATGCTGAAATTCTTCATGTCGGCCTTGCTCAAGTATTCCGAATGCGGATCGTACGCCTGCGCAAGCGCATCGAGATAGAGCTTCATTTGCTCGTCTTTGTCCTCCTCATGGACATTTCGCGCGAGCCGATCGTAGCGGCGTGCGACTAATTGCGGAGCAGGCTCGATCGGGTGTTCGCTTAAATGTTCCTGTAACAGCTCGTTCGTGATGCGGCCCCGCCAGAATTGGTCGGCCTCGGCTTCATCTTTTGGCCAGGACGACTTTTGACGGCTCAGCTCAACCGTGGTGTTGCTTTTGAAATCCATCGGCTGCTTCAACAGCTCCTTTATTTTAGCGACACGGTCATCCAAGCGTTTCGTATACAGAGCGTAAATTTCGTAGGCCGGTTTGAGATTGCCCAGCAGGACGTCGCTGGCCATCGAATTGCCATACTTTTCAGTCAGCTCATCGACATCTTTTTGAGTAAAGAAAAGGTGGCTGAAATCGAGCATCTCCAAGTACGTCTGGAGGAATTTTCGTGAAACCTCCTCATTAAGTTTTTGACGCGTGTAATGGCCCTCCTCCAGCAGGCGGCCAACCGACATCGCAATTGTTTCTCTCGACGCCGCCTGGGCCGGAGGAGCCGCGATGGTGGCCGTTAAGAGGATGGCGCAAAGCGCTAATGATCGTTGCAAAGATGATCTCATTGGTGAAAAAAAGAGTTAACTAAGTTCGCAGATTTCAGCATGAAGCGCAAGACAACGGGGAAAGATTGGCATGTTGAGTAGAAATCAGACAACGCGAAGTCGGGAACATTCAAATATTCGTAAAAGCTGGCAGTTTCAGGTGTAGCCAACTCCCGCTACAATAAAACCTCATGCATTACAAAAAGTTCTGCGGTGGCATTTTTGAGACCAACTGTTACCTGCTTGAGGCGCCACAGGGCTGGATCCTTTTCGACGCACCCGACGGTGCGTGTGAATGGCTCAAGTCACTCGGGACCCGACCTAAACTTTTACTTCTGACACACGGACACATCGATCACGTCCAGGATGTCGCGAAGATTAAGCGGGAGTTTGGTTGTCCAATCGGCTGTCATCCGCTGACTGCTCCGATGATTTCGGACCGCGAATTTTTCCGCAGTTTCGGTTTCGAACTGGAAATTGAGCCGGTGAAACCTGATTTTCTCATTGAAGAAACGCCGAGCCGCGATTTTCTCGGCGCCCAATTCCGGGTGTTGGAAGTTCCCGGGCATTGCCCCGGCAGCCTTTGTTTTTTCTCAGCCGACGACCGATTGCTTATTGGGGGCGATGTCGTGTTTGCCGGCAGTATTGGCCGTGGGGATTTACCAGGTGGAGACATCGACCTGCTGGTAAGTGAGATCAGGAAAAAATTACTTCCGCTGGGAGATAAAGTCAGGGTGCTTCCTGGCCACGGACCACCAACGTTGATCGGGAATGAGCGCCAGACCAATCCTTTTATAGGGGTTGGGTAGCGCAATACTTACTCGAAATAGGGGACTTGCCCTCCGACTACCCACTAGATCGAACCATCAAGGTCGCCCAGAAGAGATGCCAGCGGCTTGAGCCCATCAATCTTGACCACAATTTCCCTCAGGGAGCACACAGCTTTTGGAATGTGTTGCAGAAAATTCTCGTGTCCCCTGACCAAGCCGAGAAACCCATAAGCACCGAGCGCCTGCATCAGGCGTTGCATCGCACAAAGTCGTATTACGTCGTCAAAATCTCGATGAACGATCCGTCCATTGTTCGTCTCCTTTTGCCGATAATAATCGATCAACTCGGACCCCTCGGCACCCGAAAGCTCAACATACGGATCGAAAAGCAATGACGCCAGATCATATTCGGCCAACCCTGGTCGCATCCCCTGAAAATCGATCAGATTAGCCTGCCCGTTTTGGATAATGATGTTTTGCGATTGGAAATCCCGGTGAACCAAAACTCTCGGCAAACTTGCAAGGTGCTTTGCAATTTCGCGCAGCGCGGGAAGGGCTGCCAGCTCCTTGCGTGTTGACTCGCTCACCCTAAAATAGCGGCCAAGGCAGTTGTTAAAAAAATATCTCTGCTCCCAGCGGTAAAGCGCGGCGTTGAACTCGGCCGGCAGGTGTTGCTTCATTTCTTCGCACACGGAGTCCGGCAGACTGTGAAGTTTGAAAATCTCGTCTAGCGCCGATTCGTAGAATGCGCGGCGGACGAGCCAGCTCTCGCGTCGGTAACTGTAGAGATCGTCCTCACCCAAATCCTCGATCCAGATCAGGCCTTCCGTCGCGTCGTGAAAATAAATTTTGGGGCCCCGGATGGAGTGCGCTTCAAGAAATTTCGCGATCTCGACGTAATGCCGGTTTTCTTCGCGTTCCAGATTGTACTTAACCAGAATCAGCGTCTGATCCGCCGAGCAACAAATCCGATAAAACTTTCGATCGGAGCCGCCTTTTTCGATCGGGCGAATTTTGACGTCGGTTACATTCAGCCGCGGAAAATGCACCCGTGTCCGCAGGAGTAGAAAATCGGTCCTCATACTAGATGTCGCTGTTGCGATAGACGCCGCTGACTTTTTTTTGGGAGCGGATAATACAACCATGAAGCTGAGTTTTGGAAGCAATTTGTGAGGCCGGCCACAAAATTGTGTCTTCAAGGACCGCTTCTGCCCCGACCTGGCAACTTTCCCCAACAACCGAGCACCCGCGCAGCTGTGCGCTCGAATCAACGATCGCCGATTTCGCAACGCGCTCCGGCCACTCGCTTGCTTGGACATAATGAGGCGTCCAACGTTCTCGTAAAATTGTGCGGTGGACGTCCAGATACTCAGCGCGCGACCCGATATTGAACCAGTTTCCGTCGTTCATCACCACGCCGCCGATCTTACCACCTTTGCCTATCCAATCCGCAAGGATCGGAATGAATGAAATTTTCTTTCGCGAGGGAATTTGTTCGAAAACATTCGAATTCCAGACAGCGACGTTCGCAAAATCAAAATTTCCGATGGTGCCGTAGCGATTTGCGATATCCACCACGCGGTGATCGCGCAGAGCCACGTCCGAAGCCAGACCCGTATCACGCAACGCGAGCGTGACGTCGTTCCCGCGGCGGAAATGTTCATCGATCACAGCTTGGACGTTGATGTCGGTCAAGATGTCACCGCTATAAGTCAGGAATGGATCGGTGCGGAGATAACGTTCTGCGTTCTTGATTCCGCCACCCGTCTCAAGCAAGTCGGGTTCGTGAATGAGCGTCACCGAATGGCCTTGGTAGTCGCCACTGCTAAAAAATTTTCGAAACAATTCAGCCTGTTTGTGAGTGTTTACGACGAACCTTTCCACTCCAACATTGATCAAATGATCGAGGACGAAAGTGATGAGCGGCTTCTGAAAAATCGGTATAAGGGGCTTTGGTAATTCCTCCGTAAGCGGCCGCAGGCGTGCACCAAGGCCAGCCGCAAGAATGAAAGCTTGAGTGATTGTATTCATCGCACCACAGACTCAGTTAAGGCGGAAAAGAATCGCTCGACGCGCGATGACTTCAATCGCTTGGAATTTCCAGCGAATCCGTCACACGCAATTTGTTTACAAGAAGCTCGTCGATTTCAAGACGCTGAATTTTAGCTCGGCCGATGAGAAGCCGGCCAACGGCGACGGCGCCCAACGCAACGGCCCCAATCGCCAGCGCGCCGAGCGCGAAAGCTCCGACACTTTGCGCTCCGATTGCCAATGCGTGGATCCGCATTCGCGCCAGATTATTTGCTTCTGCCTCGTGCATGTTGCGGTAAATTGTCCGCGACCTTAATCGATCGAATTCGATCCTCCGTCCAGATTATGGTCGGCTGGCAACCGTGCGGTTACTCGGTAATTCTAATAGGTCAGGTTAGGGCCAACCGAACGCCGCCAACTGGATCGCTGCCACGGAATCTCGCGCGTCTGTAAATAGAGCGTGCGCGTTCCGAAGTCGATAATGCCGTGGTGCCGCCGCAACGTTTCTGCGCCAAGCAATCCGGCAACCGGCGGCGAACCTTGGAGCAACCCGTCGTGAATTAATCCTTCCATATCGATCACGCCCACGTCCCCGCCGACGATATCGACCGCGCCTACCGACAGTTTGCGAATCCGCGCTACACGCAGGCCACGTTCTTTCAAGTTCACCGCTGAAGAACTGTAAGGCGTATCGCGGGTGGCAATTCGCATTCGCTTTACGAAAGAGCGATGCAGCAACGTCGCAAACGAACCCGTATCGACCATAAACTTGGCGGGTTTTCCATTAATCGAACCGTTCACATACAGATTGAAACCGTCGCTTACTTGAATCGGAACCGCTTTCAATCCGCGCCGATCAAGACCGGGAACCCCACCCAAAACATTGGGATCGGTCTTTAAGATTAGTAACTGGCGTTGACAATCCAACACCGCCTGAGTTGGAAAAAGGATATCCGCCCCAATGATTCCATCGATTTCCTCTTCGTGAACAAGGCGTGCCGCGCGAGCGGAGTTGCCCAGATCAACAGTAACCAGTGGTTCATCGATCAGAGTTAGTCCTCCAAGCCGCAGTTGGCGCGCGATGGTCACACTGTTGAATGCGCCGTTAATCTGAATGCGCGAGGGCAGGTCCGACTTGGTCGTGATTGATTTAAGCCGAAAATAATTGCGACGATTTGATGCGATTGCGCTGATTGGCGCACCGCTATCAACCGTCAGCCACGCCTCTCTGCCATTGATAAACGCGCGCACCATCAAATGATTTTGGCGGGATCGCACGAGCGGCAGCGCCTCGAAATGAGTGTCTGCTCGCGCGTAAATGACGTGAGGGACGGCAGTCAATCCGGCTACCAGCGCGACTACAGCGCACGAAAACGATAACAATCTCCCGCACAACCGCCGTTGGCTTGAACCCGTCACGAGGGGGGAGATTAACATGGTTCCGTTTACGCGAAAGCAATTTCGCGTTCCTCAAATCGATCGGAGCGCCGACTAATACTCCTAGTGTTTTGTCGTTGCGCGGCACGCCTCAGTGATGATTTACTCTCCGCCAAATGCAACCAGCTCAAGTGACGACGGCGCCAACTGAAACACCCGTAGCCGATCAAAAATTCGTCAGAGGACTTGGCCTGCTTGATTCAACAATGCTGGTCGCCGGCTCAATGATCGGCTCGGGAATTTTCATTGTCTCCGCAGACATCGCGCGCCTTGTTGGTTCTCCCGGATGGTTGCTCGTTGTGTGGGCCGTCACCGGCGTACTCACGATCGTTGCCGCACTCAGTTATGGCGAGCTCGCGGCGATGATGCCGCGCGCGGGGGGCCAATATGTCTATCTGCGCGAAGCATACAGTCCGCTGTGGGGATTTCTATACGGCTGGACGCTGTTCCTCGTGATCCAGACCGGCACAATCGCTGCGGTAGCGGTCGCGTTTGCTCGTTTTCTCGGTGTGCTTACCAATACTGTCTCGCCGACCCGGTGGATTGTCCCACCAATCTTGCTTTCGAATCGCTATGCCATCAGCCTTTCGACGCAGCAGTTGGTCGCCATCGTACTTATTATATTTTTGACTTTCGTAAACACGCGCGGCCTGCGACTTGGCAAACTCATTCAAAAT
>Ga0066903_100005786_pt1 | contig 10817 bp, 6 predicted proteins | sample PanSoiMetaGPlot1_FD_67491 | JGI IMG/M metagenome (GOLD analysis project Ga0066903, IMG submission 67491) | Tropical forest soil microbial communities from Panama analyzed to predict greenhouse gas emissions - Panama Soil - Plot 1 (version 2) | ecosystem: Environmental > Terrestrial > Soil >...
GAGCAAAGCGGTCGCAACCACCATGCAGCGTCCTGCCAGGGGAGACTTCTCGCTCAGCAGGTTGAGCAAGCGCGGCACAAGCGCGAGAAGCAATATCAGCAGCACTAGCGGAATGGTGAAATGGCGGTAACTGACATCGAAGTGCCCCACAACCGAAAAGAAAACGAACACCACGAGAGCGACCCACAACACGCGCCATTGCAGCCGTTTCTCCGACGGAACGATCGGTGCGCTTGCGTTGCTGCCGCGTTTCACCATCCACGACAGCCCGAGCGCCGATAAGATCACTCCGAGGAATCCCAAGGTTGATTTCAGAACAAACAGCGCCGGGAAAAACAGCAAAGCGCCGTGCGGATACCTCTGTCCCAGGATGTATGCAGGCCGCGAGAAGCTGACGGCCAGCATGAGAATCCCACGCAGATAGAGCCATGGCGGCATCAGCAGCCGTCGCACGGGCACCCAAGCGGAACTGTGTCCGATGAGATACAGCACATCGGTGGTCTGATTCCAGGAAAGGACGAAATAGACGACGTACACAATCACGGCCGCGAAAAATATGCCCTTCCACGTCGCCCGCCAGCGGAGTCGCCGCCAGGCGCGCTGTTCCTCTTTCGCTTGCGGTTGACCAGGCACCGGTCGCAAGCGTGTGCTCAGGGCGAAGAAGCCGAATGCGAAGAACAGCAGTCCAGCCGAGAACTTCGACAACAACGCTCCTGAAAAATAAAGAGCGAATCGCAATACATTTTCGCGGCTCGGTTCTTGCCAAGTCTCCGCGAACCACCGTAGTGCCAAAATGGAAAAAAGCGTCACCGCCACGTCCGTCAGCACCAGGGGTCCGAACGTGAGAAACACGGGCGTGCTGACATACAATGCCAGGCACAGCAATCCGCCCCAATTCCCGCCCAGTTTTTTCCCGTAAATGTAAATCACCCACCCAAGCAGCAGGGTCAGGATCAGCATGGGAAACCGCGCCATTGCCAATGTCTTCACTGGATTGTTCCAGTGCTCCAGCACCCATTCCCCGAAGACCCACTCCCCCAAAAAGGCGCCTGGCAGGAATTTGCGGCTGGCACTCCACGAGACGTGCGAGTAATCCGCGTGGGTTCCTCCGAGTGCCAGCGAAATTCCCGTCAAAACCTTCGCAAGCGGAGGGTGCTCTTCGTTCAAACGTAGATCAAGTTTCTGGACGTAACTCAGCCCAGCGCCAATGTGCGCAACTTCATCAATCGTGACCGACTCACGCAGCGCGGCCCCCCCCGCCAGGATGGCCATCAGCAGCAGCAGAAATCCCGCCGAAAGATCGAAGAGAAGCGAACGGCTTCGAGATAAGTTCATCTTGCTTAGAGCTCCGTGATCAAGAAGCAACAGTATGTTCGGAAAACTTGCGGGAAGCGCATGGTAAAGCAGCGCTCCCCACTTGCAGTATGATAACTCCGCAATTTCAGCGACTTGTAACTGATCAAACAGAGGTACGCCCACGAGGTGCTTATGGTTCCCCTATTTCGGCATTCCATTATCCCATTCCTTGTTTTGTGTGTCGCCGCCGCTGCGCTGCGAGCAGGCTCCGATTCAAATGGCAGGCCGCCGGCTGCAGCAATCGAAAATGTCACAACCGACTATTTCGGCACCAAGGTGGTCGATCCTTACCGTTGGATGGAAGGCGGCACTGCGAATCCCAAGTTCCTCGAGTTTCTGAAGAGCCAGAACGCTTACACGCGCTCCGTTCTCGACAGTCTCAAGGGCCGCGATGCCCTTCTAGCCAGAATTCAGCAGCTCGACAATGCGGTGACGACGGTTCGCTCCTGGCAACGAGGCGGCCCGCATCTTTTTTATCTGGCGAACGCCCCCGGCGCCAAGACATCGTCGCTTCTGGTGCGTGACGCCGACGGCCAGTCCCGCACGCTCCTCGACCCGACCTCGCTAGAAAAAGTAGAATCGCACGCGGCCATCGATTACTTCACTCCTTCCTGGGATGGTCGATATGTCATAGCCGGCGTGTCGCTTGGCGGATCGGAGAACAGCACCATTCGCGTGATCGAGACCGTAAGCGGCCGCATGCTGCCCGATGCCATCACTCGTACTCAGTATGCCGGTCCGTTCTGGCGCGAAGACTCGAAGTCGTTCTACTACGCCCGCTTGCAGGAGGTGCCACCCAATGCGCCGCCGACGGCAATTTATGAAAACGAACGCACATACTTGCACGTGCTCGGTTCCGATCCTGAAAAGGATCCGGCCGTTCTTGGTCCGGCTGTTTCCTCGTCTTTGCCGATTCCCACCGCCGGCTTTGTGGGGGTGACCGTAGCTCCGGGATCGGACTTCGTGGTCGGCTATTATTCGGCGGGAACCACCGATCCACCCAATCTCTATGCCGCACCAATCAGCCGAGCGATCGATGCGAACACACCTTGGCAAAAGGTCGCTTCCACCGAGGACATCGTTTCGCCTGGGGCCGACAATCCGGTTGCTATTCACGAATCCACGATGTACCTGCTCACCGACAGAGGGGCTCCCAACCGCAAACTGGTCGCGCTCGACCTCAACCATCCTGATATGGCTCATGCTGCGGTTCTGATGCCGCCCAGCGACAGGGTTCTCACCGGCATCTACGCCTCGCAAGATGCCCTGTATCTATCGTCAAAACGGGGTGTCAGCTATATCCTGCAACGCGCTGCCTACGCCCCCAAGCTCACCTGGGAGAAGATTCCCGTGCCCTATGCAGGGACGATATCCGACATCGATGCCAATCTCCTCCTCCCTGGAGTGCTCTTTCGTCTCGAATCCTGGACGCAGTCGGATCAGGCGTTCGCCTACGATCCGTCTTCGAAGAAGGTTACCAATATCGAACTCATCGAAAGGCATCCCGCCGACTTTTCCGGCGTGGAGGCACGCGAGGTAGAAGCGGTCAGCGCCGACGGCACCAAGGTCCCGCTGTCGATCCTGTGCAAGAAAGACATCTTGCTTGATGGTTCTCACCCCACGATTTACCAGGGATATGGTGCCTACGGCATTTCCACTGATCCTTCCTTCGATCCCCAGATGCTGGCTTGGCTTGAACGTGGCGGGGTCTACGCGCATGCGCACATCCGAGGTGGAGGTGAGTTCGGCGAGGATTGGCACAACGCCGGACGAATGTCCACAAAGCAGCACACCATCGACGACATGATCGCGGTGGCTCAATATCTCATCCAGAAACGCTACACGTCGCCGCAGCATCTTGCCGTGATGGGTACAAGTGCAGGCGGAATTGCCGTGGGTGGCGCCGTCGTGCAACATCCGGAACTGTTTGTGGCGGCAGTCGACAACGTTGGCATGACTGACCTGCTTCGCTTCCAGACCACACAAGGCGGCGCGGCAAACGTACCGGAATTCGGTGATGTAACCGACCCCCAGGGGTTCAAGTATCTCTACGCCGTCAGTCCGTACCATCATGTCGTCGATGGCACGCGTTACCCCGCCGTCCTGGCAATTACAGGGACGAATGATCCACGCGTACCCTCCTGGATGATCGCCAAGATGATCGCCCGGCTTCAAGCTGCGAACGCTGGGTCAAAACCAGTTCTGTTACGGGTTGACTTCGACGAAGGTCACGGACTTGGTTCGAGTCGGCCGCAGCGCGAGCGCCTGCGCGCGGACATTCGAGCTTTTGTTCTGTGGCAGTCGGGTGACCCTGATTTCCAGCCCACCCCGCAAACTGCGCAGCACTGAGTGGTGAGTTGAGGTTTGGCGACTGAGCCGGCTCGCGTGCGAACGAGGCAGAGGGGCACGTGGGGGGCCCGCCGCACCTCTACTTCGATTCGGCGAGATGTACTTCCAAAGGCTGACTTGCGCGCGTTTTCTTCACACCCATCAGCTCTATCGCTTTGGCTGCAATATGCTCAGCCGAGACCTCGAATTCCTTGATCAGTTCCCAGGGAGCGCCCGAGTCGCCAAATCGGTCCTTTACCCCGATTGCTCCGGCGATCACTGGAATTCCATACAGCACGGGCGCCTGCGTGATCGCGGTTGCGACCGGCCCCGCCAGAGCGCCAATCTGATGTTCCTCGGCTGTGATCACAACACCGGTGTCGTGCCCGGCCCGTACGATTGCATCGATGTCGAGCGGCTTGAGGGTATGCAGGTTCAGAATCCGCGTCTCGTAACCGAGCTCGGACTTTAAAATCCAAGCGGCCCGCATCGCCTCCGGCACCATCGGACCGCAGGCAACGATCGTGAGATCCTCACCCTCATGGCGATACTCGCACTCCAACCGAGTCTCGAACGCCTCGATAAAGTTCTCGTGTTCCTTGCGCAGGCGAATCACATTCGCCTGGCCAAAAACAAACGGCGTCTTCTCGTCGGTGACGATCGGTGTCGCTTCGCGGGCGAACCGGATGTACTTTGGCCCGACATGCTTAAGCAGCAGGTAGTCCGTGGCCTTCCGCGTTTCCACGATGTCGCACGGCACAACCACGTTCATATTTGGCAAACCACACATGGCGAACAAATCCTCGAGTGCCTGGTGCGTTGCGCCGTCCGGACCGACGCTCACGCCGCCGTGTGCTCCGGCAATTAGCACGTTAAAGTTCCCATAGCAGATTGAAGTCCGGATCTGGTCGAGATTGCGCGCCGCGGCAAACGTCGCGTAGGTGCCGAACACCGGCAACTTCCCTTCTTTCGCCAACCCGGCTGCTGCCGCCGTGGCCGACTGCTCGGCGATCCCCATGCTGATCCAGCGCGGCTTGCGTTCCGGCTTATTGGCATAGAACTCGCTGATTGTGATGGAACCCGAAATGTCCAATCCCAGGCACACCACACGCGGATCGTCACCATTCGACGCCAGCGATTGCCCGAACCCCATCCGCGTAGGCTTCATTTCCACTTTCATTTTCGGGTCTGCGTTCCACCAGAAGTCCCGATCAAAGCGCGGCATCTTGGCAGCAAGCCGGCGTTCGACGACTATTTGATACTGATTTGCATGCGCGAACAACTGCTCGACGGGGATGCGTCCATCGAGTCCAAGTTCATGCAGACCCTTGGTCAATTCTTCTTTGTTGGGCGACTTGCCGTGCCAGCTGGCCACGTCCTCCATGAAGCTGATGCCTTTGCCCTTCACTGTATCGGCGATGATGACAGCTGGCTTGCCGCAACCTAGTTTGGCCGTCTCCAGAGCGTCTACCACCTGCCCCATGTCGTGGCCGTTCACGTTAATCACTTCCCAGCCGAAGCTGCGATATTTCTCTTCCAGCGGCTCAACGTTCATCACGTCCTTGACCCAGCCGTCGATCTGCAGCCGATTGCGATCGACGATGCCGATGAGGTTGTCGAGCTTGTAGTGTCCCGCCTCCATGGCAGCTTCCCAGACCTGACCTTCCTGTTGCTCGCCGTCGCCCATGATGCAGAACGTGCGGTAATTCTTCTGGTTTAGCTTGCCTGCGAGCGCGATTCCGACCGCGATGCTGAGACCCTGCCCCAGAGAGCCGGTCGAAACCTCCACGCCGGGCAGTTTCCGCCAGTGCGGATGCCCCTGGTAGGGCGAATAGAGCTTGCGCAGATAGACGACATCCTCCTTCGGGCAGAACCCGGCGAAAGCGAGCCCCAGGTAAAGACTCGGCGCTTTGTGTCCCGTCGACCAGATGATGCGGTCGCGGTCCGCCCAGTTGGGATTCTGCGGATCGTGATCGGCTACGCGCAGGTAGAGAGCGGCCGTGATGTCCATGATCGACATCGTGCCTCCGGCGTGTCCCGACCCGGCCGCGCACAACGCAACCAGGTTATAGCCGCGCATCAGCTTGGCTTGCTCTTTCAGTTCATCAATGCTGTACGCACGCACCACTCCGCCGGTCATTGAATTTCGGATGGACATGGGGTAGCTCCTTCAGAGGCGCCGGGGATTGGGCAGGACGAGAAGCGGCGCATGGGCTGCAGGTTTGAGCCTAACCCGCCCGGTCGCAAGCGGCAGTGAGGACGGTCACAGGAGGGGGTGACCTTAATCCCACGCCGCTTCTCTCACCGCAATTTTCATAGTCTCTTCAAGGGCAGCCGCACCCAACAACGTCGATCCCGACATTGTCAATGGCAAGACGCTGCTGTGGACCCAGGGTACCAACCGTGATTGCTTCTCCCTTCACTCGCGGCACGCCGAAGATCCCGCGCGTGATCAATACCGTGTTCGACCCTACCTCGGCGTTGAAGCTGATCGAGCGGCGTTGGAGTCTGCCCCTCTAACCGCTCGTGACGCATCCAGGGACGTCGGCAATCTGGCTACGGGCTTGAACTTCTCCAGTCTTCACTTCGCCGTACCGAGTTTGCCCAGCTCGATTGCTCCACACACGGTAGCGTCCTTGGAAGGTCTTGGGACGAGTCAATCTCGAGTCACGGAATTCGGTGGCTGGCCAATTCCGACTTGATGAAGGGGTGGCGACGCTAGATGACAGTATGACAACAAGCCGAGTGCGCGCGAGAGGCACAATCCGCGCCCCTTTTTTATACGGCGAACCTCTACTCATGTGCTGACTTGAAAAGGGCGAACACCGCTCCCTGAGGATCCGCGATGGCTGCCCAGCGTCCCACACCTTCCATGGTCATCGGCTCGACGCACACATTCGCGCCCATCTGCTTCGCTCTCGCAGTCGAGGTATCCACGTCGTGCACCTGAAAGTATGCCAGCCAATGCGGAGGTACGCCCGCCGGGCGATACTCCGCGGGAGGAATGCCCCCAATAAAGTGTTCGCCATTCTTAATGTGCAGGTACCCGGACTTGTCGTTTTCGCCGGCCATAATCCGCCATCCAAACAGGCCCCGGTAAAAATCGGACGCCCGCTCTACATCCGGAGTGCTCAGATCTGCCCAGCACAGCGTGCCGTCTACATGCGCAATCCCAATCCCCGGATTCTGTTTCGGCTGCCATATGCAGAAATGCGCGCCGGTGGGATCTTTCAACACCGTCATCCGTCCGAACTCCATAACATCGAACGGCGGGCAAAGACCGGTGCCGCCCAGTTCGGCAGCCTTCGCCGCCGTCGTGTCCGCATTTTCGACCGCGATATATGGCATCCAGTGCGGAGGCACACCCTGTTCGCGCTGATCCGGCCGCAACGTGTATGCCGCAGCCGCATCCCTTCCTTCCAGCTTGAAGATGGTGTAAACCTCGCCCGGACCCATCGGGGAGTCCTGGATATCCCAGCCAAACAGTGATCCGTAGAAATTCTTGGCTGATTTCTGATCGGTGGTCGCGAGCTCGATCCAGCAGAAGCTGCCGGCAGGATGTTTGTCGATATGTGCCATAGCGGGCAGAGTTTACCTTAATTCTGGGAAACCAATGTCAATGTCAAGCAAAAAGATTGAGTTGCGCCAAAAGAAATGACTTATCGGGTTTCCCCCGTGTTTTCTATGTCTCCCCGTAGTGCAATGGTTCTGGCGGCGCTACAGCAAGTTCTTCCCCACCCAGTCCTCAATCCACTCCAGCGCCTTGTTCAGGTTCTCGAGTGAATTGGCCACGCTGAAGCGCAGATATCCCTCACCAAAGGCTCCGAAGGCGGTTCCAGAGAGGCAAGCGACGCCCGCCTGTTCAAGCAGTGCCTCGGCGAGCTTCTTCGACGGCCATCCGGTCTTGGTGATGTTGGGAAAGACGTAGAAGGCGCCCTTCGGCATGCGGCAGGAGAAGCCCTTGATTCTGTTGAGCCCAGCGACGAACGCATCGCGGCGCGTCTTGAATTCGGCGCACATCTTTTCGACCGGTGTCTGGTCACCGCTGAGCGCGTGAATGCCCGCCACCTGCGTGAAGCTGGCTGTGCAGGAATTCGAGTTCGTCATTAGGCGGGTCACGTGCGCCGCCAGATCAGGACGCATCACGCCATAGCCCATCCGCCATCCCGTCATTGCGTATGTTTTGGAGAAGCCGTCGAGCAGAATTGTGCGGTCTTTGAGGCCGGGTACGCTCATGATCGAGAAATGCTCGCCTTCGAAAATCAGGCGGCTGTAAATTTCATCAGACAGGACCATGATGTTCCGGTCGCCAATCGCTGCCGCGACCTGTTCGATTTCGCGCCGCGTCAGCACGCCACCCGTCGGATTATGCGGCGAATTCAAAATGATGAGCTTGGTGCGATCCGTGATGAGCGACGCCAGTTCCTTGACGTCGAGGGCAAAGTCGCGCTCTTCGCGCAATGGAATGGGAACCGCTTTGCCGCCCACATAATTCACCATTGATTCGTAGATAGGAAAGCCAGGATTCGGATAGATAACCTCATCCCATTCATCCACAAACGCCAGTACTGTGAAGAAAATAATCGGCTTGCCGCCAGGCACCACCACCACCTCATCGGGCGAAACCGGCACATTTCGCGTGCGCCCGATGTACTCTGCGATTTCCTTTCGCAAGTCCGGCAATCCTGCCGACGGGCCGTAGTGAGTCCAGCCCATATAGAGTGCGTCGACAGCCGCCTCGACGACATTGGACGGCGTGGCGAAATCAGGCTCGCCGATTTCCAGGTGGATGATCTCTCTTCCCTGCTTCTCCAGCACCCGTGCACGGTTCAAGACTTCGAACGCAGTCTCGGTGCCAAGCCGCGACATGCGACCTGCCAGGCGAAGTTCGAACTTCGTTTTCGTTTCCATAAGAGCGGATGGCATTATAGCCCCCAGAAGACTGGCACAGCCTTCACTCCATTGTCTACCTAGTAGCGGGCCAGAGTCATCTGCGCCAGCCCGAGCGGGTGTGACCTCTGAATCAAGATGCTGTGGGAAGTGCTTCTCGCACGCGACGCGCCTGCCAGAGATGGCGTCGGTCATGCGCAAGGATGATGAGGATCCCTGCTCCTACGGTAAATCGCAGTCCCCGAACAAACGGGTTTTTGAAGCGGAGGCGGTTGAAGTCGGCTCCTTGACTGTCTTTTAAAAGCGCGCGAATTGAATCGTGAGATGCGATGAACTCGCGCAGCGCGACATCACCCGCCTTGTTTTGGTCTGGCACCACCTTCGGCGGAGCGGAAAACTTCATCCTGGGCTTCGGACTGTGTTCACCCGGCGGTGGCGCATCCATCGCTCGGATAAACGACCGGCTTGGCCAGCCTGGGCGAATGGGCGGCGGCTCGCGGCCGGGTTGGCGAGGCGCCTTAGCGAGCGCCGAGATCAGGGCCGCCGCATAGGTCGTGTTGACCTTCGAAAGGTGATCCAGACACTGCGAAATACTCCAGGCGGCTCCAGCGTCCGGCCGAAAGTTGATTTGTTCCTGGCTGAGTCCTTCGATCAAAGAACGAGCTTCTGCTTCAGAACGGTCAAGCTCGGGAAGGATAGAACGAACCTCGAACATCATTGCAGATTGTAGAAGTCAGAACGCAAAAGGCAGATTGAATAAGTCAGAAATGCAGGAATATGTGCGAGCGCTAATGTTCAATTCCGCAATCTGCCTTCTGCGGTCTGCAACTATTCAGGTATTGTACTTTCTTCGCTCTGCGCCCGCAGAATCCGTTCGATGGAATACGGTGCGCGTTGCGCCGGCTCGTGATAGTGACGCACCTGCATTTCGCCGAGCAGACCAATCGCCAGCAAGTTGAATCCGGCAAGAAGAAGCACAGCCGCAAACAGCATCAGGGGGCCGTGGTGGACCATGACATCGGTCTGGTGCAGCAATTTTTGCAGGATCAGCCATACCCCAACCGAACAGCCGGCGAAAATACCGAACATCCCCACAGTTCCAAAGAAATGCAGCGGTCGCCCGAGATAGCGCAGCAAGAACCGGATCGTGATCAGATCGAAGAAGACGCGGAAAGTACGCGAGATGCCATAGTGCGAAGCACCACGCTCGCGGTTCACGTTCTTAATGGGCACTTCGATGATCGAAGCGCCATGCCAGGAGGCCAGCGCCGGTATAAAGCGGTGCAGTTCGCCATAGAGCGGCACCTGCTCGAGGATCTCGCGGCGGTAAGCCTTGAACGTGGTGCCGAAATCGTGGATATCGACGTCGCTCAGTTTCGCCATCAGCCAGTTCGCGCAGCGGGAGGGAATGCGCCGCAACCAGAAATTGTCGACGCGATTCTTGCGCCAGCCGCTAACGATGTCGTAACCCTCGGCAATCTTCTCCAGAAAAATTGGAATGTCGGCGGGGTCATGCTGCAGGTCGCCGTCCATGGCGATGATGTATTCGCCGCGCGCGTGATCGAACCCTGCCGCCAATCCGGCCGTCTGACCGAAATTGCGGCGTAGCTTCACGACGGTCACACGGCTATCCACCGCGGCAATCTCTCTCAGTAGCTGGAAGGTGTTGTCGTCGGAGCCGTCATCGACGAGCACCATCTCGAACGCATCGCCGCTCTGCTCCATCACGGACTTCAATCGCGCATACAGGTCAGTGACGTTCTCCTGTTCGTTGTGTAAGGGGACCACGATGGAATATTTCAGCACTGCAACGATTATACGGCAGCGAACGACATCCTTCGCTAGTGACTATGGAGTGGCCGAGGATCAAGTGTGGGCGTTGACTGTGAGCTTCGAGCTGTGAACTGCTCACTAGATCCGTACTATTTCTGCGAAGCGAGCATGAGGTTGTGCCCGTCCACTCCAGCTTCGACTCCGACGACCAGCCAGTTCGTCCAGCGCTCCATTTTGTGGTGACCAGTTTTATGAAGCGTATAAGACATTCCCAGCGCCGCGCCAAAGCCCAGAGCGGAAGCCGCCATTTCCCCAGGCCAGCCTCGCTGGACCAGCGGACGCCACACCGGATTTGCCTCATGACCTTGACCTGTGGCGATTACGTACTGCGTGGTAACCGCGTCCACTGCAATCAGTCCGGCCAGGCTGGTGAAGGCAATGGCGTTCTGGCGATCGAAGAACCTGTGAGA
>Ga0066903_100005787_pt1 | contig 10817 bp, 12 predicted proteins | sample PanSoiMetaGPlot1_FD_67491 | JGI IMG/M metagenome (GOLD analysis project Ga0066903, IMG submission 67491) | Tropical forest soil microbial communities from Panama analyzed to predict greenhouse gas emissions - Panama Soil - Plot 1 (version 2) | ecosystem: Environmental > Terrestrial > Soil >...
CGGCGCTACGCGCCGGTTCCCTTCCGGCCGCTTCGCTGCGGACCGGAACTTCGTATTTTACAACGATTCGCGCCCGGCTTCAGGCGGAGATGATCTCCACGTCGTACGCGCGAAGGGCCGGATCCGAGGTCAGGACGCCGAGCGCCTCGAGCTGAGCCTGGGCCACGATCACGCGGTCGAATGGGTCGCGGTGGTGAGCCGGCAGCGTCATCACATGCAACGCATGCGCGTGCTCGACGGAAAGCGGGATGATGCCGAGCGCGCTCATTCTGGAGGGCACATATGCGGCGGGTGGTTGCGGCAGCCGCAGCTTCCCGAGCGCATGCTTGATCGCGATTTCCCACGCACTGGCTGCCGAGAGATACAGCACGTTCTCAGTGTCTTCCACGAGCGCACGGCCACGAGCCGAGAACCGTTCGGGCGCCAGCGACATCCACAGCCAGCACTGCGTGTCGAGGAGAATTCTCACCGCTCAAAGTCGGACAAAATGTCATCGGGCAGTGGCGCATCGAAATCGCGCGCGATGAACCCCTGACCGGCATCCTGACCGAGTGGCCGTTTCCCGGGCCGGGCAAATGGCACCAACCGAGCGACGGGCCGCCCCGCCCGCGCGATGACGACTTCCCCGCCTTCCTCGACGCCTTGAAGGAGCCTCGACAGGTGAGTCTTCGCCTCGTGGACGTTGACCGTCCTGCGCACGTGAGCCATCTTCCGGCCCTTGTCGGTCACACCGCATTATAGACTAAGTTTATAGACTAAGTCCATAGCGACCCATGTCGTTCTCACCGGAAACGGTCGATGGGGTTGCGCCGTCCAGCGTGGAAACGTCCCGTTCCGTGCGGAAACGGCAAGAGTGTGCGATCCTTCTCTGACTCACATGTCACCTTTCGAGCGCGGCGGCAAGCCGGACGGCATCGCGCCCGGCATCCTGGGGCCCGTTCCGCACGACTTGCGGATGACCGGGCTGACCTACGAGCCGTTCTACGGCCTCAAGGAAAAGCCGTTCAGCCTCACTTCCGACGCGCGCTTCTTCTACCAGAGCCGCTCGCACGCGCCGGCGTTCGACGAGCTCCTGTACGCGATCAAGCGCCGCGAAAGCCTGACGGTGCTCACCGGCGACATCGGGACCGGCAAGACGACGCTGTGCCGCGCAGTGCTGCAGAGCCTCGATCGCAAGTCGTTCAGTGCGTTCGTCACCGATCCCTTCGCGTCGCGCGCGGAACTGCTGAAGGTGCTCCTGACGGACTACGGCGTCGCGTCGGTCGAGGATTTGACGAGCGGCCGGCTCCGCGACGCGTCGCGCACGGAGCTCAGCTACCTGCTCTACGAATTTCTCGGCACGCTCGTGCCGCTCCAGGCCTTCGCGGTGGTCTTCATCGACGAGGCGCAGAACCTGTCCGTGCCGCTGCTCGAGGAGATCCGAATCCTCTCCGACGCGGACGGCCAATTGCAGGTCGTGCTCGTGGGTCAGCTCGAATTCCGCGAGAAGCTCAAGCTGCCGCAGATGCGCCAGCTGGATCAACGCGTATCCGTGCACTGCCGGCTCGAACCGCTCGACGTCGCTGGAGTCGTCGGCTACATCTCCCATCGTCTGCGTCGCGCCGGAGGCAGCGCCGATCGTGTGAGCTTCTCGGGCGACGCGGTCGAGGAGATTTACGAGCTGACCGGCGGCGTGCCGCGCCTCATCAACAAATTGTGCGACCGCGCGCTGCACATCGGTCACATGCGCAAGCTGTCGACCATCGACGCCGACATCGTCAGGATCGCCAGCAGCGGAGCCGAACCGCCGCCGCGGGAGCCGGTACTTGCGCCGCCCATCGTCGACATCGCTCCGCGACCGGCGCCGCCTGAGCCCGCGCCGATGCGTGAGCCCGCGTCGACGCCTGTGCCCGCGCCAGCGCCTCTGGTTGCGCCGACGCCTCTGGGCGCGCCGGCCGCTGCGTTCGCGCCGACGCCTGTGCCCGCGCCGCCGCCTGCAGCCTCGCTTGCTCCTCCGCTGGCCCCCGCGTCTGCGCTGGTCGCCGCATCCGCACTGGCGCCTACGTCCGAGCTGGCGCATGCACCCGCTCCGGCTGCGGTACCGGCGCCTGCGGTGGTCGAGCCGCCCGCAACGATGGCGCCGCCCCGCGATCCACTTCCCGTTCCGCCACTGGCGCTGCCGGTCACCGATCCGTCAGACGCGAACACGCTGGATTCGGTGGATCGATGGCTCGCGGGAATCGAGGACAAGGCCGCGACCGCGTCGAAGAGTGCAAGACCCCAGCTGGAAGATCCGAGCGCGTGGCGGGATCGCTGGACACCGAACGACGCCGTCAGCGACGCAGTCAGCGAACCGGACGCGGAGCGCCCGCCCCGATATCGCATCCGCATCGGGACCGCTCATCACGCGACACATCATGCCGACACGCCGCACTCCGGATCGCGCCAGCTCGTCGCGGTGGCGCTGACGATGCTCGCGATCCTGTTCGTGGCGTTCGTGGGTCCATCGATCGTCCGGGGATCCATTCGCCTTGCCGGTGATTTCAGCGCGCAGTTTTCCCCCTCGGATCCGCCGCCGGTCGAGGCACAACCGGCAACGCGCGTCGCTCCGCCTCGGGCGCCGCGTCTCCCGGACGGACCCTACTGATCAGTAGCCCAGCGCGTTGCGCTTGAAGAGCGGCCCGCGGCCGTGGCCTTCGGCATCCGCGGCGATACGGAACATCAGCTCGCCCCACGTCGTGTTACACGACGTGAAGAAATCCGTGGCCGCGCGCCAGTTCGCGTGCGCGAAGCGCAGCACCGTCGCCGCTTTGTCCGCCGTGAGATCGAAGCGGATGTCGGTTCCCGCCCATTCGTGTCCGCTCTCGCATCGCCAGACGATCCGATTCGCGCCAGACTCGAGGAGCCTCAGCACGTAGACGGTCTCCCGGTTGAAGAACCCGAGGCTGACCGTGCCGTCCGGTTTCGCCGTGACGTCCTCGGCCCACCATTTCGTGAATCCGTCGGCCCCGCCGACCAGCGCACCGACGCGATCGACCGGTGCAGCGATCCTGATCATGTGTGTTATGTCAGCCATCGTTCCTCACTTCTTTTTCCACCACATCGTCAGGCCCGTGATGACTTGCGCGACGGCCGCGAGGCTGGCGAGCGACATCAGCCATTTGCTTGGGATGCCGAAGATGTCGCCGGTATGAATCGCGCGGTTCATGTTGATAACGCGGGTACCGCCGGCTGTCGTTCGCGAGCTCTCGGCCAGGACGACGGCCCCGGAGTACGGGTCCACGTACACGCGCGTGCGGCCGCCTGGTGTTCGATCTTCGGGGTAACGCATCGCCACGCGGTATGCCGTCTTCGGGTTTGGCGCACCGACGGCGATCGGCGCGGCGCCAGGCATCGCCGCTCGCGCCGCTGCCACCGCAGCGTCCGGCGTCAGGAGATTTGCGCCAGGCTTCGGCGCGACCGGCACGGCGAACGGATACGGCTGCGAGCTCGTCACCCGGTAGAACATCGGTGACGTCACGTTCTCGAAGCCGATGACGATGCCGGTCAGCGACAGGACGAAGAGGAAGACGAAGCCGAGCACGCCGACCGTATTGTGCAGATCGAACCAGCGGCGCCGTCCGCCGACGCTCCAGTTGACGGCGAGCCGTTTGACGGGCCACCACAAGTAGAGTCCCGAGATCGTGAGCAGCAGCAGGAGCACACCGGCCCAGGCCACGATCGTCTTTCCCCACGCACCCGCCAGCAGACGCAGGTGCAGTTGGTGTATCTGGCTCAGCCATGACGGCCCCGTCCGTTCGCCGAGTATCTCACCGGTGTACTGATTTACGTAGATCGCGCTGCCGCCGGCCGCGACGTAGTACGACACATCAGGCGTGACGCCCATGCCGTATCCACCGATGCGTTTTCCGGGATTCGCGGCGAGCACCTTCGCGCCGAGATCCGTCAGCCGCATCGGCGTTCCCGCGGGCGTGACCTTGAACAGCCGGGGGTTCATCAGGTGGTCGAGCTCGTCCTCGAAGGCCATGATGCTGCCGGTCAATCCGAGGATGACGACGAAGATCGCGGCGATGAACGCGCCGACAAGGTGCAGCCTGACGACGACCTTGCGCATCGCTACGCGTCGAGCTTCGAGGGTTTCAGCAGGTGGAAGCCGGCGCCGTCCTGGTATGCCTTTGCGAGCGCGAGCAACTCGGTCTCGCCGAACGGCCGCGCGTAGAACACGACATTCGTCGGCTGGCCGGTCGATGCGAAACCGTTCGGCACGTTGATCGCCGGATAACACGCCGAGTTGGCGAGCGCGAAGTGGCGCTGCGTGGGATTGGTGGGAGCGCCTACACCTCGTCCGCGTCCGCCAAGAGGCGCGTCCGGTCCGGCGGCTCGTCCCCGACCGCGGCGCCGCGGGTGTTCGAGAGACGGATGAGGCGGCATGGGCCGCCATTGTAAGCGTGCCGCTATTTCTTGAGCGGCGAAAACATCTCAATCAGGTTGCCGTCGGGATCGCGGAAGTGCATCGCGCGAATCCCCCAGACAGGCTGGTTTTTCGGCGCGTCAGCGAATTCCACCCCCGCAGGTTTGAGTCGCGCGTACAGCGCATCGACGTCGTCAACCGAGAGGACGAGCGCGGCGGTGTCCTGCTCGTGACGCGTCGCGGGCTGGGCGGCGGTGCCGACGGCGTCGGCCATGAGCGATCGCCGGAAGAGCGCGATTTGCGCGCCTCCAGGAAAGGCGAACGAGGCGTAATTGTCGCCGGGCTTCCCCCACGTCGGCGTGAGGCCAAGCATGTCGCGATAGAACGCGAAGGTTTCGTCAAACCGCGTAACGAGCAGACGCACGTTGTCGAACGTGATCGACGGGGCTGGCGGCGGAGTCCCATGTGCGACGGCGGCGGCGGCGACGACGGCGAGCGCATACGGCAACAGTTGCATGTCGGCCTCCTTGTAGTATAAATTAGACTACATGACACCGAAGCGGCGCGTCAAGCGGGTGGATCTGACCATTCCGGATCTGGTGATTCTGAGCCTGCTCGACGAGCGGCCCCGCCATGGCTACGAGGTGAACGCGGAACTGGAGCGCCGGCAGGTGCGCGATTGGGCCGGCGTCTCGCGGCCGCAGATCTATTACTCGCTCGACAAGCTCGCGCGGCTGCGCCTGGTGCGCAGCACGGGAAGCGAGGAGCCGGCGGAGGGACCCGATCGGCACGTGTTCGAAACGACGGCGGACGGGCGAGCCGCGCTCGCCGACGCGCTCGAGCGCGAGGATTGGACGACGGCACGCGACCGGCCTCCGTTTCTCACCTGGATGGCGCTCTCATGGCGCGCGAACCCGGGCGTCTTCGAAGCGCAGGTCGCCCGGAGGCGGGCATTTGTCGCCCGAGAGAGAGCGCGCGCGCGAGCGACACTCCGCGCCGTGCGCGCCGAAGTCGGTCATCCCTACCACGAGGCCGTGTGGATGCTGACGCTGATGATCGATCAGCTTCAGGCGGAGCTGCGATGGCTCACGCGCGTCGCGCGCGAGTCGCGCCATCGCGCTCCGGCGCGGCGCGTTCCTCGTGATTAGAGCAAGCTGCACGCCTCGTTGAACGACAGGCGAGGCAGGCGCGGGTGCAGCGACACCGGATCGCCGTATCCAAGGTTGCAGAGGAAGTTCGACTTGACGTGCCCCTCCGGGAAGAACTCCTGATCGCAACCGAAGCAGGGTTTGCCGGCAGCGAAGAACTCCTCGTCGACCTTCGCATTGTCGAAGCCGGACATCGGCCCGCAGTCGAGGCCGAGCGCGCGCGCAGCCAGGATGAGATACGCTCCCTGCAGGCTCGAATTCCGCTGCGCGGTGACGAGTGTGGCCTCCGGATTGGCTTCGAACAGCCCCTTCATGCCCGGGCTGTGGGGAAACAGCTTCGGCAGCTGTTCGTAGAACTTCACGTCGTAGCCGACGATGACGGTGACTGGAGCGGTTAATGTCTTTTCGATGTTGAGCGGCGCGAGCGCGGGGCGGAGGCGCTCTTTGGCGTCCTTCGATCGGATGAACGCGAAGCGCGCGGGCGCGGCATTCGCGCTCGTCGGCGCCCACTTCACGAGATCGTACAACGCACGCAGCGTGTCGTCGGTCACAGGTCGAGGCAACCATGTCGAAAACGTGCGCGCTTCGCGGAACAGGACATCGAGGGCATCGTCTTCAAGCGGCTTCTTCATCGCACCCCCCAGGAAAGGCTTAGCTTGCGACTATGCGCCCGGGGTCTTAAGGTAGCAAGGTGCCAGTCAGCATTACGTGTCCTCAACTCACCGACGCATTGGCGCGATCGCGGCTGCACGCCGCGGTCGAGCCGGCCATCCGGCGGTGGCGCCCGAGCTTCGAGAGATGGCAACTGACGCTGTTTCGGTCGCAGGCGGGCGACGGCTGGGATCTCGCGATTCGCGGGCCGCGCTTCAGGAAGATCCTGACGCTCTACGGGCCGATTGACGATCTGCCGGGGCTCGTCACGGCGTATGTGGATGCCGTCCTCGCGAATGCCACATAATCCATCTTCATGGCGGTGATCGGTTCCGGCACCCTGGACGCGCTGGCCGGCGCGCGCCACTCCGATCCCTTCGCGGTGCTGGGTCCCCACGTCGATGGCGACACGCTCGTCATCCGCACGATTCAGCCGTCGGCCGAGCGCGTCGACGTGGTGCGTCCGGGCGAGGGCGTCACGGGAATGTCGCGCGCGCACGCCGGCGGTGTCTTCGAGGCGACGTTCCCGAAGACGCCTGCTGCGTTCGACTATCGCCTGCGCATCACCTATCCCGGTGGACACACCATCCAGATCGACGATCCGTACCGTTACGGCACGGTGATCACCGATTACGACGTGTACCTGTTCTCACAGGGAAAGCACACTCGGATCTACGACAAGCTTGGCGCGCACCTGATGCGGATCGGCGACGCCGACGGGGTGCACTTTGGAGTCTGGGCGCCAAACGCCGACCGTGTCAGCGTCGTCGGCGACTTCAACGCGTGGGATGGCCGTCTGCACCCGATGCGGCGTCTTGGCTTGACCGGCGTGTGGGAGATTTTCATTCCCGGCCTGGAGGAAGGACAGCGATACAAGTTCGAGATTCGGTCGAGCCTTCACGCCGAACTGCTGCTGAAGACGGATCCGTACGGGTTCCGATTCGAGCATCCGCCGCATTCGGCTGCAATCGTCGCGCGCCGCGACTATACGTGGCACGACGCGCAGTGGTTCGTGAATCGGGCGCGTGACAACGCCTGGTTCAACCGGCCGATGGCCGTCTATGAAGTGCATCTTGGCTCGTGGGCGCGGATCCCCGAAGAGCACGACCGATTTCTCAGCTACGTCGAGCTTGCCGATCGCCTGGTGCCGTACGTCAAGCAGTTGGGGTACACGCACATCGAGCTGCTGCCGGTGATGGAGCATCCGTTCTTCGGATCGTGGGGCTACCAGGTCACCGGCTTCTATGCGCCGACGATCCGCTACGGAACGGCGCAGGAGTTCAAGGCGCTCGTCGATCGCTGCCACCAGGAGGGGATCGGCGTGATCCTCGACTGGGTGCCTGGCCACTTCCCTAAGGACGCGCACGGGCTCGCGCGCTTCGACGGCACGTTCCTGTACGAGCACGCGGATCCGCGGCAGGGGGAGCATCGCGACTGGGGCACGCTGATCTTCAACTACGGGCGGAACGAGGTCCGCAATTTCCTGCTCGCCAACGCGCTGTTCTGGATGGAGGAGTATCACGTCGACGGCCTCCGGGTGGACGCCGTCGCGTCGATGCTGTATCTCGACTATTCACGGCCGCACGGCCAGTGGATCCCGAACCGGTTCGGCGGCCGCGAGAACATCGACGCGATCGACTTTCTGCGCGAGCTGAACGTGCTGACGCACGCGGGTCATCCAGGCTCGATCACCGTGGCGGAAGAATCGACGGCGTTTCCCTCCGTCAGCCGCCCGGCGTACCTCGGCGGGCTCGGGTTCACCTACAAGTGGAACATGGGGTGGATGAACGACACGCTCGAGTACGTCAAGCAGGATCCGATTTTCCGCCGTTACCACCATCGTCTGCTGACGTTCTCGCTGCTGTACGCGTTCAGCGAGAACTTCATCCTGCCGTTCTCGCACGACGAAGTCGTGCACATGAAGGGCTCGATGTTCGACAAGATTCCCGGCGACGACTGGCAGAAGGCCGCAACGCTTCGCGCGCTCTACGGCTACATGTACGCGCATCCGGGCAAGAAGCTCATGTTCATGGGGGCGGAGTTCGGGCAGCGCCGCGAGTGGAATCACGATCGCAGCCTCGACTGGCACCTGCTCGATCAGCCCCTTCATCGCGGCATCTCACAGTTCATGCAGGATCTGAATCGCGTCTACGTCGAAGAGCGCGCGCTTCACGAGTGCGACGTCGAATCGGCCGGGTTCCAGTGGATCGATTGCAACGACAGCGACAACTCCGTCGTCTCGTTGATCCGTCGCGCCGCCGATCCCGAAGACTTCGTGGCCGCCGTGCTCAACTTCACGCCGGTCCCGCGGTACGGCTACGTGCTCGGCATGCCGCGCGCCGGCACGTATCTCGAGCGCCTCAACAGCGATGCGTCAGCGTACGGCGGCGGCAACGTCGGTAACGGCGGCGCGGTGTCGACCGAGCCGGTGCCGTCGCACGGCCATCCGCAGTCTCTGCGGCTCACACTTCCGCCGCTGGGATTCCTGTTGCTCAAGCCCCGGCGGGATTGAGGTCCCATCCGGGCCTCAATCGGCGCTCATCTTCAGGATCCGCTCCCACTCCTCGGTCGGCACGGGCATCACGGACAGGCGGGGGATGCGCGTCAGCGGAAACGACGCGAAGAACTTGTCCGCTTTGACGGCCGCAAGCGTGACGGGAGTTTTCAGCTTCTTGACGGGTTCGACGTCGACGGCGTACAGCTTCCCGGTCTTGTCGGCGGGATCGGGATACGCATCGCCGGCCGCGCGACAGATGCCGACGACGGCCTTCTGGTCGCCGGTGTGATAGAAGAAGATCTTGTCGCCCTTCTTCACGCTGCGCAGGTGTCTTTGCGCGACCGGGTTTCGCACGCCGGTCCACGACGTTTTGCCGTCACGCGCGAGATCGTCGTAGCTGTAGTTCGAGGGCTCTTCCTTGAATAGCCAGTTCATAGACTGATGCTAAAGCCAAAGGGCGGGCACCCGAAAACGAATTGGGCCGAGCTGCGCCTGACCGACAGAATCGAGCCGGGCGTGCGTGTCCTGCTCGTCGGGATCAATCCCGGGGTGATGTCAGCATCGACGGGTCATCATTTCGCGGGCCCCACCAATCGCTTCTGGCGACTCCTCTACGAATCCGGCATCGTCCCCGAACCCGTCACGCACGAAGACGACGTGCGGCTGCCGCAATGGGGCATCGGCATGACCAACCTCGTGGCGCGGCCAAGCCCGGGGATCGACGCGCTCAGGCCGCAGGAGTACCTCGACGGCTGGCGGATCCTCGAGCAGAAAATCGCGACGTTCCGTCCCGAGATCGTCGCGTTCGTCGGCGTGACGATGTACCGAGCGCTCTGGAAGACGCTGGGACATACGGACGCGCCGGAGATCAAGCCGGGATTCCAGAAGGCGACCGTGCATGGCGCGCGGCTGTTCGTGCTGCCGAACCCAAGCGGCAGGAACGCAAACTTCAGCTACGCGGAAATGCTCGCGGCATTCAACCGGCTTCGGCGCGCGATGCGCCGTCTGCCCGGCGCGAAGCCCAGGGGCAGGATCAGTGCGCCGCGGCCGGCCCGCCCCCGCCTCGCGGGCGCTTCATCAGGAAGATCAACGGCAGCAGGAGCAGGAAGATTAGCCCGAGCAGCCGGAACAAGTGGACGAACGCCGACATCGACGCCTGCTGCTGCACCGTCGCGAAGAGCGCCGCATACGCGCGCTCGGTCGCGGTCGTGATGTCGGCTCCGGCCGCGACGAACCCGGCGCGGATCCGTTCGAACATGGCCTGCGTTGACGGCGAGTACGGATCGACGTTCGCGCCGTAGATGTTGGTGAAGGCCTGTGTCTTGCGGCCGAGCATCGAGCCGGTGACGGCGATGCCGATGCTGCCGCCCAGATTGCGCATCAGATTGAACAGGCTCGTCGCGTTGCCCATCCGCTCGCGCGGAATCGGATCCATGCTGACCGTCGTCAGCGGCACGAACAGCGCGGACAGTGCCAGCCCCTGGAAGAACTGCGGCCAGAAGATGTCCCAGTAGCCGGCGTTCAGGTTCAGCTCGCCGAGCCAGATCAACGTCAATGCGCCGCCGATCAGTCCGAACGCGATCAGCTTGCGCGCGTCGAGCTTGCCGACGAGCAATCCGATGACCGGCATGCCGATGAGCGATCCGACGCCGCGCGGCGCCATCGCGATCCCCGCCTGCAGCGCCGGATACCCGAGCAGCGTCTGTAGCATGATCGGCAGCAGTACAAGGCTTCCGTAGAGCACGAAGCCGAGCGTCGTCATCAGGAACACACCCGTGCTGTAGGTGCGGTTCTTGAAGATGTGAAGATCGACGATCGGCTCCTTCGTCGTCCATTCGCGGACGATGAAGATGACGACGCCGATGCACGCGGTCGTGATCAGGAACGTGATGAAGTGAGACGCAAACCAGTCGTGCTCCTGGCCGAGATCGAGTGCGATCTGCAGACAGCCGATCCACAGCGCGAGCAAACCGATCCCCCAGTAGTCGACTCTCGTCACTTCCTGCCGCAGGTACGGCGGATCGAACACGAACAGCTGCGTCATGATGATCGACGTGATGCCGACCGGCAGGTTGATGTAGAACACCCAGCGCCAGCTGTAGGTGTCGGTCAGCCATCCGCCGAGCACGGG
>Ga0066903_100005788_pt1 | contig 10816 bp, 13 predicted proteins | sample PanSoiMetaGPlot1_FD_67491 | JGI IMG/M metagenome (GOLD analysis project Ga0066903, IMG submission 67491) | Tropical forest soil microbial communities from Panama analyzed to predict greenhouse gas emissions - Panama Soil - Plot 1 (version 2) | ecosystem: Environmental > Terrestrial > Soil >...
GCTAAGAAAGACCGTGCTTGCGGTTCTGCGGACGACCAAATCCGCTTGAGTCGATAGATGCCTGATCGCCTTTTCGATTTCCTCCTTTGTCACGACAGGCAAATCGCGTGTCCGAGGGTTTACGGCGAGACGCGCGCGGAGAGCTTGCAAATAGGCATCGTACTTCGGGCCCGAGTCTTCCTCGGGTGGGCCAAGCGCAGCGGGAAGCCTCGTGTAGGCAATTCCGTAGTAGAGCGCGAAAAATCCAGCGGCCAAGCAGAAAGCCCAGAATACGACTGTCCCAGCGATCGGATGGATTCTATCAGCCAATGAGACCAAGCTGGCGACGCCTGCAATGATTAACGAGACCGCGCAAACGGTCATCGTTACAGCAAGGACAAAGACTATTCTCCTCGCACTTGAGTTTTGGGCGGTGGCGACGGCTTTCACCTCGTTCCGATTACTTTGCACTGAGCGCAGCAGGGTTCAATGGGAACCTGAATTTCGAGGTCGCGCCTCGCCCAATCGCGCACGAAGCTATGCGATGCAAAGGTCTCACTGCATACTTGTCATCCTGGGCGTTGCGGCAATGTCACCGCTGTTGGCTTATTTCGCGCGTGGCGAGGAAAAGCCAATGATGAAGGCGGTCGTTGCCCACGAGTACGGCCCACCTGAAGTACTGAAATTCGAAGAGGTCGCGCGACCTGAGCCCGGAGAAGACGAAGCTCTCGTGCGCGTGATCGCTAGCAGTGTCAATCCAGCCGACCCGCTGACACTCAGCGGGAAATATGCGCGCGAATTCGGGACACACCTGCCGTTGATCCCGGGATACGACGTTGCAGGCGTTGTCGAAAAGACAGGCGCAAACGTCACGAAGCTCAAACCAGGTCAAGCAGTTTACGGCTATCCAACCTTCGGCGGAAGCTGGGCGGATTACGTCACCGTTAAGGAATGGGAAGTGGCTGCGAAACCCAAGTCTCTAAATTTTGTAGAAGCCGCCGCGGTGCCGATGGGCGCCCTGACAGCGTGGCAGGCCCTCGTGGACGTCGCGAAACTACAGCCAGGACAAACTGTTCTTATTCACGGCGGATCGGGCGGCGTCGGCAGCTTCGCAATCCAGATCGCAAAAGCGCGCGGAGCACACGTCATTGCAACCGCTTCGACGGCAAACCAGGATCTCCTTAAGCAACTCGGCGCAGACGTGGCGGTCGATTACACAAAGACAAAGTTCGAAGATGTCGCGAAAGATGTGGATGCCGTGCTCGATCCCGTTGGCAAAGACACGCTCGCCCGCTCTTACGACGTGGTGAAGAAAGGCGGAATTGTCATGTCTCTGATCGCCCTTCCTGATAAGACTGAACTTCAGAAGCGCGGTATTCACGGAGCGGCCATCTCGGTCCATCCCGATGCCGAAGATTTCGCAGAGATCGCGCAACTGATCGACGCCGGCAAAATCAAACCAATCGTGACGCAGGTTCGGCCTCTGAGCGAAGCAATTGCGGCACAGCAACAAGCCGCGACCCATCACACGCGCGGCAAAGTTGTGCTCCGGATCGCGGACGAGCCGAAAGGTTGAAGCGTAGTATAGACATTTGAAGTTCGTTTCGAATGAACAAGACGTTCCTGGCAATTTCTTCAGCCGGTCCAAATCGAGATTTCTCGAAGGGCACACGCGAGCAGCGATTTTGGGACGAGCACGCGAAGTTCATCGATCAGCTTGTCGATGACGGTTTCATTATGATGGGCGGCCCCTTAGTCGATGAAGGCGGCTCTCTGTTGATCTTAAACGCCAAAGACGAGAGTGAAGTGCGGGAGCAACTGAAGAATGATCCGTGGGCGAAGCACGGAATCCTCAAACTGGAAAGCGTAAAACGTTGGGAAATCTTTATTGATCAGAGGAAGTGAGATTTGCCTTGTGCTCGCAGGGCAGACCTTCGTGCTGTCCGTATCCGATTGCTTGTTCTTGCACTTCGCAATACACTTTGGGCATGACCGCTCACAAAATCATCGAGGAGATCAAGCGGCTCGGTCCTAAAGAACAATTGAGTGTGATCCGTTTTGCATATCAGTTGGATGCCGAGCGGCGGCTAACCGGCGAAGAATTGTCCGGACTAGCAGAGCGAATGGTGAAAGCAACGGATCCGGCGGAAGGAGCGATCATTCGTGAAGCGATGATTCGCGGCTTCTACAGCGTGACCGCTGGGCGCGCCGCATCAGGCGCGAGAAACAAGCCCGCTGTTATCGCGAAAAGAAATAGGAACAAGCGTTCCGTAAAGCGGGTGTAGAGGACGGCCGGCTGCTCAGTTTACCCGCCGTGGCGGACGAGTGCTTTCGGAGGGTCAGTTGCCCATTGGTCTGATTAAATTCCGATCTGGTGTCTACAAAGCGCCGTGGCGAACTTTTTCATCGATCGCCAGGTATTCGTTCCGCGGCGGGCTGAACGTATCGAGCACGCGCGTGGGCAGCAATGTTTCCACCCCGTGTGGCACATTGCCCGCCAGATAGAACGAATCGCCCGTCGAAAGCTCGTGCGGTACGCCGTCAACGATGAGTCGCATTTGTCCCTCGAGAATATGGACGATCTGCTCCTGCGGGTGCGAATGCGCAGGCATGATGCTACCCGCAGCCAGCGTGGCCATCATCTGATACATGTTCTTGCCATGTGCGACCGTGCGCCGCGTGATGCCCGGACAAATTTCAATCGTCGGATTTTCTCGGTTCATATTGACAAGCTACGCGGGAAGGTCGGTGGCGCGAACACTTCCCTCGCGGCTTGGCACTTGTCACTTGCCAAGTGCCGTTCGCCCTTGGCAGAATCTGGTTATGAAAACACCCACGCTATTAATCACAATTCTGTCTGCGACATTGATCGCAGCTCCCTCATTTGCACAGACCTCAGCCGAATCGCCCGCTGCTGCCACTACCTCTGCGGCAGCTCCAAGTGGCCAGCCGAATCCGCAGGAGATGATGAAGCAAATGATGGAGCTGGCGAAATTGAATGAAAACCACAAGCTGCTCACCGATCTTGATGGCAATTGGAATTACGTCATCAAGTTCTGGATGAATCCCGACCCGAACGCGCCGCCACAGCAATCCAAGGGCACCGCCGTCCGCAAGAGCGCTATGGGTGGTCGTTACGTGATAATGGATGTTACGGGGAAGATGCAGATGCCGGGAGAAGACGGCAAAATGAAAGATATGCAGTTCAAAGGCATGGGCGTCGAAGGCTACGACAACGTAAAGAAAAAGTTCGTTGCCTCATGGATCGACAACATGGGAACCGGCATTCAGTTTTCCGATGGCACCTACGATCCCGCTACCAAGACACTTACGTACACGAGCGAACTCGAACCCATGCCCGGAATGAAAATGCCAGTGCGCGAAGTGATAAAGGTCGCCGACAACAATCATATGACCTTGGAATGGTACGAAAATCACGGCGGCCAGGAAAAGAAGACGATGGAGATCAATTACACCCGGGCCGGCAAGAAATAGGCCAGGCTTCAATCTCGTTTATGCAAGAGTCACGACCGCGGTGTCGTGACTCCTTTGCATTTCTATAAGATCGGCGTGCGGTGATACTGCCACGAAACGCATTGAATCGCGCGTTACGCGCTTCGCTGCTTTTGGATCTGTCGCGTAATCAAAAGATGCGCGACGAACGCGAGGAAAAACGCGACCAGACCGGGCCGGGGATTTAGAGTCGCGGCGATCAACAATTCGGCGAAACCGAACAACCAGACAAAGCTCTCTCCCGCGAAGGCCTGGCCCCAGTCGGGCCGTAAATTTCCAGACGGAACGCATGGCTTTAGTGCAGGCCAGAACCGCGGGACTGCTTGGAAATACGCCCGATAGGATTCTCCTTGAGTCTTCAGCAGAGACTCTTCTTCGCGAAGAATCAGCCGATAGACAAAAATCCAGTTCGCCAGCAGCAGAAAAACAAATCCAGACCGGCTCGCCAAAACGCCAATGCCAGCCGCCATTGGCAGACTTGCCAAATAAAGTGGATTGCGCGTGTAGCGAAAAGGTCCGTCGGCTACCAGCGCTTCGGAATGTTGAGCGGTATCGTGCACAACTTCGGTTCGCAAGTACGCCGCTCCCCACGTTCGCAATCCAGCCGCAAGAAAAACGAGCAGCGCACCCGCCGTGATCACGATTCGGGCGAACGTACTCGCCTGCGGTTCTCCTTGAGCGATCGATGGAGCAATCAGATGCCGCAGTGCGACAATGCACGGAACGTGGTCGAAGGCCGAAAGACAAAACCCGGTGAAATAAATCGCGCAAATGATCCAAAACCGTTTTTCAAACTCGAACCTGGTTGCGCGCACTCCGCATCTGTAGCGGAGCCGCTCCATTGATGCAATCTGCCGCTACTCCGTTAGTCCGACGAAACCACGAACCGATTGCCTTCGCTGTCCTTGAACATCGCGTAGGTGCCCCAGGGCTGTTTTTCCGGGGGACCTTCAAATTCCACGCCCCGCTTTTTCAGCTCGGCATAGGTCTTTTCGATGTCATCACATGTATACGACATGTTCATGAATGAGCCGATTCGCTTTTCGTCGCCGTTAGGCGTGAACAACACCACTCGTGTCTCCGCTTTCGGAATTCGCAATTCAATCCAGCGCTGCTTCTTATCGAAGGGCTGATCGGTGATGATCGTGAACCCAAGTTTGTCCGTGTAAAAATCCAGCGCGCGATTTTGGTCGGCGACCGGAATGCTAATGAATTTGATTTGCTTGATCATGATGTGGCGAACCTAAAGTGAACAACATCTTCGCGTCCAGCGGCTCTCATCAGAAACTGCTGTCCATTCAAAGGTAAAGCTGATACTATAGCTGTCTCGCTGCGCGAGGTGCTGTGCCCCGATTCCGTGACACCATTCCCTTCGACGATTACGTGCTCGATGTTTTGATGCGCGATTTGATTGCACACGACCAGAAACCGGCTGCCTACCTGGTCTATTTGCACTTGTACAGTCAGTCAGCGCGACACAACTGGAAACCTATTCGCGCGAGTCTCCGCGCGATCGCAGATGCAACAGGCCTCTCGAAAAGCGCAGTTCAAATTGCGATTGCTCACTTGCGTCGCCGACAACTAATTGCGACAACTGCAGATCATTCGACGGCTACTCCGCGCCATCGAGTTCTTCGCCACTGGCGCGCCCGATAGATTCAGATCCAACGCCGCACTTCGCCTTTGTACTGCAGATAAGGCTCACCGAATTTCGCCGTGAGATATCTCTCTTCGCGAAGAATCACACCGTAATGGAGGATCAGAGCGAGAGGTACGACAAAGAGCAACGTAATCCAGTCATTAAGAAAAAAACCGAGCGCAATCTGCACTAAACACAGCGCCAGGTACATCGGATTACGAGTGAAGCGAAACGGCCCGCCGCGCACAAGTTTCAGAGCAGGTTCAGACGGGTGAACGTTGGTCCCGGCTGCTTTCATTGTCCTCAAGGCCGACAGCGCCAGCGTTGGCGCCAAAATGATAAGGACAATTCCGCAGGCGAGAGAGATGCTGTATCGCAGGATCGGGGCCTGTATAAACTGGTGCACCAGAACGCTGATGACCGCGTTCACAAGCCAGATCAACGGCGGAAAGGCAACGACTCCGGGATTATCCTGCGGTTTATCCACGTTCAAAGCTGGACGTTCTGCACAATTGTTTGCGGCCAATATCCGAAACCATACGATAGAAGATTTGGAGCGCTTGCTGTAATATCACCGTCAAAAGTCGTGTTGGCAGCCGACCACTGTCCGAATGACCGCAAGTCGCCCCCCGAGATAGTCTGCCATGGATTTACAACTGAAAGACAAATTGGCGCTGGTTTCAGGCTCCACCGCCGGGATCGGGTTGGCGATTGCGGAGGGTCTCGCGCGTGAAGGCGCCCGCGTAATCGTGAACGGGCGCGCTGATGATCGGGTCCATACTGCGATCCAACGGATTCGTTCACACAATCAAGGTGCAAAACTCGAAGGGATGGCGGTCGATCTCAGCAGCGCGAAGGGCGCAGAGGAAGTCGTGCGACGTTTCCCCGAGGTCGATGTGCTCGTGAACAATCTTGGAATTTTCGAACCCGAACCGTTTGAGGAGATCTCCGACGCAAACTGGGTGCGGTTTTTCGAGGTCAACGTAATGAGCGGCGTGCGACTGAGTCGCGCGTATCTCCCGTCGATGAAGAAACGGAACTGGGGCCGGATCGTTTTCATTTCGAGCGAGTCGGGCATACAAATCCCAACTGAGATGATTCATTACGGAGTAACCAAAACGGCGCAGATCGCGGTCGCGCGCGGCATCGCGGAGATATGCGTCGGCACTGGTGTAACGTCGAACGCGGTATTGCCTGGACCGACGGCGTCCGAAGGGGTGAGCGATTTCGTCGGGTCGCTCGCGTCGCGAGCCGGCCAGAGTCGCCAGCAGGTGGAAAAAGAATTCTTCGAAAAAGCGCGCCCGACTTCGCTGTTAAAACGGTTTGCCACGCCTGAAGAAGTTGCCGCCATGGTGGTATTTGTCTGTAGCCCACTGAGCGCCGCCACCAACGGCGCTGCTCTGCGCGCCGACGGCGGCGTAATTCGATCACCGTTCTAGTTCGCTTCGGGTCACATACGCTACTTCGTTACGAACGGCGGTGGCGCCATTTGCTCGACGCAGCGCACATCAATATTTTTCGCGCCGCCTTTGTCCAGAAATTCGATTGCGATACGATCAATACAACCGGGGTCCGTCAGGCCATCAACATTGTGAGCGGCCTGGGGAATGACGACATGTCTGCTGTTCGGTAAATGCCCGGCCACCTCCTCGCCGTATTTTGGTGGCGTGACCGGATCCATGTTGCCGGAAAAAATCAGCACCGGCGCGCTCGAAGAAACCGGATCGTGAAAACCGGGCGGAATCTCACCGCGCGGCCACATCCCGCAGGCGCGCGTTTGCTGGAACAAGCGATAATTCCCGAACGGATTACCCGCAGTCAGCCTCGCCGCTTCTTCCGGATCGATGAATGGCACGTCTTCCGCGCACGTGACGGACAAATACATTCCGTCCGCCACAATATCCGGAATCGACGGCGCGATTGCCTGCTGGAGAAACGGCCTGAAATCGCCTTTTGCTGCGTGGTGAACAATCAACGGAATCCGAGCGGCTTTGTCGCGGCCGTACATGAATGTCCTGATCTTCTCTGCAAAAACACCGCGCTGAATTTCGACTGTGGTCGGCGCCGATTTATCATGCGGAGAATATTCCACGCGCGCCGGCTGTTTCTCCAACTGTGAGAGCACGCTCTTCCAGTCCTCGCGAACTTGCGGGAAAGCGGCGTGACAAGCCGCGTCCCGTTCGCATTCGCCTAACAACAGGTCCATTACGCGCGCTGCCGATTCGGCGTGGTGCAGCGGCATTTTCAGATCAGTCGGTGCGACGGCCAGCAGGATCGCGCTGTGCACGTGCTCGGGATGCTGCCGCATATAAACTAACGCGGCGCGTGTTCCATACGACCCGCCGAAAAGATTGATGCTGTCATAACCGAGCCAGGCTCGCACGTCGTCGAGATCATCCATCGCAATGGACGTTGTGTATTTCGTCAGGTCCGCACGTTGTTCGAGCTCGTGACGCATTTCCCTGACGTAATCCACCGGATACATCTCGCTGAGGTAATAGCTCGGCGTTTTCTCGCGCGGAATCGCGAGTTGATTTGATTTTCCGGTGCCGCGCTGATCGACGCACACCACGTCGTGCCGGCGGCGATAGACCTTGCCCGGCCCGGCGTAGAAATCTGCTACCGCTGTAGACGACGCGCCCGGGCCGCCCGCCAGATCGAACACCGGCTCCGCTTTGGTCTTTTGGTCGAACGCCGGCAAGACGACAACGTTTAGATCTATCTTTCGACCGGTGCGCGTTTTCCGGTCTTCAAAAACGCTGAGCTTACCGCAAAGGAATTCCTCATCGATCCCCGGGATCCGGCACGGCTTCAGCTTTGACAAAGCGCCCGTCGGTCGATGCTTGGTGCAGCCGCCTACATCGATCAGAAGCACAACGGCGCCACCCACCATCAGTAGAATAGAACAAACCCACCTGACTCCGCGCACGGGCGACCTTATGGCCAGTGCAAGAGGTCGCGCAAATCCAGATCCTCATCAGGCGAACCTGCTGTAGCGCCAGGTGTGTCGCTTGCGACGTGCGTATCCTAATAGCGCGCGCGACCTATCCGAACTTCACTCGCTCCAAAGGGAAGCGTGTAAGGTTACCATCTTCGGTGATGTCCCAATTTCCCCTTTGCACATCGATAATGAAAGCCGGGTTGCTGACAGAGGATTTTTTTCATCTCGCCGGAATCGAATGAGTCAATCAACAATGCGGGAGCAGCATGGATAATCTTTCGGTGTTTTTTCTGGCCGAAGGCGAACAATCAGGGGACGACGTCATGGCGCGGCTGACCACGTTTATACGCGCAGCGAAGCGGACACTGGCTTTTGCCATTTACGACATGCGATTCAGTGACCCGCTCCACGCCCAATTAGCGGCGGCGTTGCGCGACCGGGCCGCAGCAGGCGTAGAAATTCGTTTTTGCTATGACGCCGATAAGCCCTCGCCGCCAAATGTCGCCGCTGGTCAGGATCCGGCCCCGTCAGGCACGGGCGCATTTGTGCAGTCGTTAGGTTATCCGTGGCGTCGCATCGCCGGAATGAAACTGATGCACAGCAAATTCGTCGTGCGCGATGGACAAACCGTCTGGACTGGCTCGGCCAACATGACGGACGACGCTTTTACTTTAATGGAAAACAACATACTCGAATTCGACGTACAGGCTTTGGCCAGTTATTACGCTCAAAATTTCGAGGATCTCTGGGAGAAAGAAAACTTCGAACACACCGGCGACATCCATACTGAGCCGGTCGCGTTCATGTTTTCCAATCAATCAGCTAACGCGCGTGTCATGTTTTCGCCCGGCTGCGGCCTGGAAATCGATTCGGAGATCGCAAGACGGGTGCGAGCAGCGCAGCGCCGTGTTCGCATCTGCAGCTTGCTGATCAACTCAGGTACGCTGATCGACGAGCTTGGCAATTTGTTGCGTCGCGGGGACGTCGTAGTGGACGGAATCTATGATCGCACACAAATGGAACAAGTTTACGTGCAGTGGCAGGAAGTGCCGCAGAACCGATGGAAAGTTCCCGCGCTCAAAGAGATCATCGCGCGGGCTGGGCTGGTCGGGAAAAACTCAACACCTTACACGCCGACCGGACACCACAATTACATGCACAACAAGGTTCTCGTGATCGACGATATGGTGATCACCGGCTCGTATAACTTTTCGCGAAGCGCGCAATTTAACGCCGAGAACATTCTTTTCATCGAAAGCGCGCCATTGGCCGAAGGCTACGGTGCGTACATCGACCACCTTATCGAAAAGTACCACTAGATTCTGTCGAGCATGTTCCGCGAAGGGCGTAGTGGCTGTCCTCAGGGGAAATCTGAGGGTTGTAGCCACCGAACCTGTGGCCCGTTCCCCGTTGCGGGTAATTTCACGCCAAGGAAAAAACGGCGCACAAGGCCGTGGCTACAGCGGATCGTCAGTAGTCTTGTAAATTCAGGACACGTCCGTGCCAATTTCTGGTTCAGCCGGTTTTTGCTTCGACTTGGTCGCGGTCTTTTTCCGAGCGCGCGGCCGCTTCTTAGTGACCCGTTTACGGGTAGACGATGTGGCTTTTTGTTCCTTAGCCGACACCTTCTTTGATTCTTCGCGTTCCCTGCGCAGCTTTTTCTCGCTCAAATAAGTCCTAAACTTTTTATAAGCAAAACCACCGCCCAGGCCAGCAGCAGCAATTGCAAGTGCAGCTGCGATCTTAACTGGCCCCTGGCCCGGTGCCATGTGCCATGGGCATTTGTCCAGCGGATATCTATCCGGAAGGGGAAAGCCGCAGCCAGATGCACTACACTTACGCGCCATAGTTGCTTTATTTCGTTAGGTCGAGGCGATTAGAGTAACTGCTAAAGCTGAGCGTTCCATTTTTCAACTCATGGTTTGTAAGCCGGTTGAGTATTCGTTAGCTAATTAGGTCGCTACTCTATGAACTCTGCGACGGATCGATATTTCTCGCTGAGCTCTCGGATTCGGTGTTCGAAACGATGTATGCGACGGATGGAACGGAAGACCAGCCAGGTGCCGAGCACGACCAGACCGAAATTGAGGAGCATTAGCGGCAATAGGAGAGGCATCACTTTGTCGATGCTGTAATACCGGGAGGTGGCGATCAGCGCACTCAACACGGACAGCGGCAATGCGAAGACAGCGATACCGGTGCGCAGCGAAGCCAAAGCGGTTCGTTTCTCAGCGAGGAGCACCTGGACTTCGCCAAAAATGACATTGTCCGGCATCGGTAGTCCGTTCGTTTCCATGGCTCGCTCCCTTCAATCTAATCGATTCGAGGCAGCACAAAATTCGGAATCGCTGCCCGCGCGTTACGCGCTTTTCAGTCAAAATTAATATAGAGCGCCTTGCCGGAACAGCCTAAGTTCATTCCCCGATGGCGGATGAGCAGAAATCGAAAGTCCGACTGGAAATCGCCCATGTTCTTTTCATCGACATCGTGGGCTATTCCAAGCTGCGTACCAACGAGCAGAGCGCTCAGATGGAGAAGTTGCGCGAGATCGTGCGCGGGACCGAGCAATTCCGCGCCGCCGACGCTGAAGGAAAGCTGCTGCGGTTGCCGACTGGCGACGGTGGGGCACTCGCGTTCCGCAACATCCCGGAGGCGCCGGTACTTTGCGCCGAGGAAATTGCCAAAGCGTTAAAGAGTCATCCCGAGATCCGGGTCCGCATGGGCATCCACAGTGGTCCGGTCAA
>Ga0066903_100005790_pt1 | contig 10815 bp, 9 predicted proteins | sample PanSoiMetaGPlot1_FD_67491 | JGI IMG/M metagenome (GOLD analysis project Ga0066903, IMG submission 67491) | Tropical forest soil microbial communities from Panama analyzed to predict greenhouse gas emissions - Panama Soil - Plot 1 (version 2) | ecosystem: Environmental > Terrestrial > Soil >...
CCGTCGTCCATGATCTGGAGCAGGATGTTGAAGACCTCGGGATGGGCCTTCTCGATCTCGTCCAGCAGGACGACCGAGTACGGCTTGCGGCGCACAGCCTCGGTCAGCTGGCCGCCCTCTTCGTAGCCGATATAGCCAGGAGGTGCGCCGACGAGTCGAGCCACGGAGTGCCGCTCCATGAACTCCGACATGTCGATCTTCACCATCGACTCTTCGGTCCCGAACATGAACTCGGCCAGGGCGCGCACCAGCTCGGTTTTGCCGACACCGGTAGGCCCGAGGAAGATGAAGGCGCCGTTCGGTCGGCGCGGGTCGCCCAGACCAGCCCGGGCACGTCGGACGGCCTTGGCCACGGTGACCACGGCCTCGTCCTGACCCTTGACGCGCTCGCGCAGCGCGTCCTCCATCTTGAGCAGGCGGCTCGACTCTTCCTCGGCGATCTGCATCACCGGGATGCCGGTCCACATCGCAACGACCTGGGCGATGTCCTCGGCCGTGACGACGGGCTTGTCCTTGCCCTGCTCGGCCTGCCAGCCCTGCTCGAGGTGCTCGAGCTTGCTGCGCAGCTGCGCCTCGCGATCGCGGTATTCGGCCGCGAGCTCGTACTGCTGGGCGGCGATGGCCGACTCCTTCTCGTTCTGCACGCTCTCCAGCGAGCGCATGACCTCCTTCAGCGAGGGCGGCGCCGAAGCGCGCTGCATGCGCACTCGGCTGGCGGCCTCGTCCACGAGGTCGATGGCCTTGTCGGGCATGAAGCGGTCGGGCACGTAGCGCGAGCCGAGCTCGGCAGCTGCCTTGATCGCCTCATCCGAGATCTCGAGGCGGTGGTGCTGCTCGTAGCGCTCCTTGATGCCCTTGAGGATCTCGATGGTGTCCTCGATCGACGGCTCCTCGACCAGCACCGGCTGGAAGCGACGCTCGAGCGCCGCATCGCGTTCGATGTACTTGCGAAACTCATCGAGGGTGGTCGCGCCAATGGTCTGCAGCTCACCCCGAGCGAGCGACGGCTTGAGGATGTTGGCCGCGTCGACGGCGCCTTCGGCCGCGCCCGCGCCGACGAGCGTGTGCAGCTCGTCGATGAACAGCACGCAGTTGCCGCTGTTCTTGACCTCCTCGATGATCTTCTTCAGGCGCTCCTCGAATTCACCGCGGTACTTGGTGCCCGCGACGAGCGAGCCGATGTCGAGGGTGAGCAGGCGCTTACCCATCAGCGTCTCGGGCACGTCGCCTGAGGCGATGCGCTGTGCGAGGCCTTCGACGATGGCAGTCTTGCCCACGCCCGGCTCGCCGATCAGGGCCGGGTTGTTCTTGGTGCGTCGTGACAGGATCTGCACGACGCGCTCGATTTCCTTGTAGCGGCCGATGACCGGATCGAGCTTGCCTGCCCGAGCGGCGGCCGTGAGGTCCATGCCCAGCTGATCGATGACCGGCGTCTTGCTCGACTTCCCGTGCGGTGCGCCCTGACCCTCCTGGGAGTACGCGGCCGACTGGTTCAGAACGTAGATGACCTGTGACCGAACCTTGTCCAGGCTGACCCCGAGCGATTCGAGAACGCCAGCGGCAATACCTTCGCCTTCGCGGACCAGACCAAGCAGCAGATGCTCGGTGCCGATGTAGTGGTGATTCAGGCGACGCGCTTCGTCGACGGAGAGCTCGATGACCTTCTTGGCACGCGGAGTCAGGCCGATATCGCCCGCAACCGTGCGGTCTCCGCGGCCGATGATGAACTCGACTGCGCTGCGCACCTTGTTGAGCTCGACGCCGAGATTTCCAAGGACCTTGGCAGCAACACCTTCTCCCTCGCGGACGAGGCCGAGCAGCAGGTGCTCGGTGCCGATGTAGTTGTGGTTGAAGCGCTGCGCCTCCTCCTGTGCCAACTGCAGGACTTTGCGCGCGCGCTCGGTGAATTTATCGAAGCGATCTGCCATTGTGGTGTTCCACCTCGCTCCTGAAACGGAACCATCAACAATGTGGTACCTGAATCAGACAATACCAACTAGCGCCCGAACGTCTGAGCGATTACGCAGTATAGCGCTCACCCTTCAAAATCCCAGGGCAATCTCTCTCCCCGGGTGGCGCCATAGGTCAAAGTTGGGTCAGCGCTCTGGGACGCGCGCGGTGCCGTTCGCGGCGGCCTCGGTCGCCGCCGCCTCAGGCTGGTCGTTGGGCAGCGCGTGGACGGTGTCGGCGGGCTCTTCGGGCTCGGCGGATCGCGCCTCCTCCTCACCATCGGTGGTCGACGTGGCCGTGGCTCCTCCCAGCGCGTACGAGCCGCTGCCCCAGGCTTCGTAGGTGCCGCCGCCGTAGCCATAGTCGCCAGCATCCTCGGCCTGACGCAAGCTGAGCCCAAGTCGATGCCGCTGCGGGTCGATCTTGATGATCCGCAGCTGCACGTCCTCACCTTCGCGCACGACCTGCTTCGGATGGGTGATCCGCTCGTCGCTCAGCTCGGAGATATGCACCAGGCCCTCGACGCCCGGCTCGAGCTCGGCGAACGCGCCGAACTGTGCCAGCTTGGTGATCTTGGCCGGCACGGTATCGCCGACGTGGTACTTCTGCTCGATGCGCGTCCACGGGTTTTCTTCGACCTGTTTGAGGCTGAGGGCGATCTTCTTGTTCTCGCGGTCCACGCCTACCACGCGGACGTCGAGCTCCTGGCCGACGCGCAGCACCTGGCTGGGGTGCTGGACCTGGCCCCACGACAGCTCCGACAGGTGGATCAACCCGTCGGCACCGCCCAGATCGACGAAAGCGCCGAAGTCGGTCAGCGACGACACACGCCCGTGACGGATCTCTCCGGCTTGCAATTCCGACAGCAGCCGGTCCTTCTGCTGAGCCCGGCGCTCCTGGGCGGCCGCTCGCTCGGACAGGATCAACCGATTGCGGCGGCGATTCATCTCGATGACCTTGAGGTACAGCGTCTGGCCGCGCATCGAGCGCAGCTTCTCCTCGACCTCTTCGTCACTACCGCCACGCCGCAGCTCGACGATCTGGCTGAGCGGGACAAAGCCGCGGACGCCGTCGACCGAGACGATCAGACCACCCTTGTTGTGGTCGACCACCTCGCCGGTCACGACTTCCTCGGCGTCCTTCTTGGCCTGCAGATCACGCCAGCCGATCTCGGCGCGCGCACGATTGATGGAGATGACAGGCCGACCCTCAGCGTTCTCGGGCACGATCACGACGGCCGAGACATGGTCGCCGCGGTGCAGCGTCGGCTCGCCGCGCTCGTTCTGGATCTCGCTGGTGGCGATGACGGCTTCCATTTTGCCGCCGATGTCGACCAGGATCTCATCCCGATCGACGAGCACCACCGTGCCCTCGACCAGCTCACCACGGCGCAGCTGCGTGTGCTGCGACTCTTCGTATTGTTCGAGCAACGCGCCCATGTCCTGGGCGGTGCCGCTTACTTCAGACCCTGGCTGTGCGTCCTGTCTCCGGGGTGTTGTGCGTGCCTGCTCCTCGGGGCGTTCCGCCGCCTCTTCCATTGCGTCCAAAAAACAACCAACCTTCGCGCGGGACTTTAATTCTTCGAGAGTATACGGTAACGTGTTCGGTTTCCCGACAAAGGCCGCCCTGCGGAACTCGGCGCAGTTGCGGCGCGTCTCGTCGACGGTTGATCACGCCGCTCGGCGGCCGGAGCGCTGCTCACCAGGGCTGTTGCGGGACGACTCGGCGGCCGGCGGGGTGCTGGCCAGGCTGGGCATGCGACGTCTCGGGGGGGCCGTAGGGCTTCGCTCGGACGACCTCAGTAGGCGGCCCGGCGGCCCTCCAGCGCTCGGGCCAGGGTCACCTCGTCGGCGTATTCGAGATCGCCGCCAACCGGCAAGCCGCGCGCCAGGCGGGTCACCTGGACGCCGAGCGGCGCCAGCCGGCGCTCGAGGTAACCCGCGGTGGTATCGCCCTCGACGTTCGGGTTGGTGGCCAGGATCACCTCCTTGACCGCGTCCGCGCCGTCGGCCTGGACGCGCCTGACCAGCTCCTCGATCTTCAGGTCTTCCACAGTCACGCCGTGCAGCGGGTCGAGGGCGCCGTGCAGCACGTGGTACAGGCCCTTGTAGATGCGCGTCCGTTCCAAGGTCATCACAGCCAGCGGATCCTCGACCACGCAGATGGTCGAGCGGTCACGCTGGTCGGAGCGGCAGATGCCGCACGGCTCGACGTCGGTCACGTTGCCGCATACGGAGCAGAAGTGGACCGCCTCCTTCATGTGCAGGAGGGCTTCGGCCAGGTCGCGCACGGTCTCCGGCGGTTGGCGGAGGAGATGGAACGTCAGCCGCTGAGCGGTCTTGGGGCCGATGCCCGGCAGGCCCGCGAACGCCTCGACGGCGCGGGCAATCGGCTCAATGTGCATGGGCGTTCGGTGGTCAGGGCATCCCCGGCAGCTTCATCCCGCCCGTGAGCGGCCCGAGCTTGTCGGCGGCCACCTTTTGCGCCTTGCTCAGACCCTCGTTGACGGCGGCGACGATCAGGTCCTCGAGCGTCTCGATGTCTTCGGGGTCGACGGCCTCAGGTGCGATCTTGACGCGCTGGAGCTTGGCCTGGGCCGGGCCCATGCCGATGTCCGAGATCGTCACGGTGACCGCACCGCCGCCTGCCGACGCCTCGACGGTCTGGCTGGCCAGGTCTTCCTGCATCTTCTGAATGCGCGTCTGAAGCTGGCGCATCATTTCGTTGTTCAGCATGGGCTGGACGGCCTCCCGACGACTTCGTTCGAGATCATATCAATCGACTCGTCTGGGCTGGCCGCCGAACGTGCGCGCGGCGTAGTTGATGACCGGGTCCTCGAGCAGTCCAGGCCCGTCGGCCGCCGCGAGTACCGTGGCGCGCAAGCGGAAGCCGCTGCCATAGACGCGTTCGAACGCCGTCTCGATGAGCTGGCGATTGGTGGCCTTCTCGGCGGTCTTGCGATTGAAGTCGGTGCTGAAAGTCACGACCAGGACCGAGTCCTCGACGCTGAGCGGCTCGGCGCTGCCCAGGATCGAGCCGAGCAGGCCATTGCGGCGCTTGACCTGCTCGATGACATCGGGCCAGCGAGCCTTCAGGGCTTGATCACCGACAACGGCCGGCGCTGGCGCCTGGACCTCGGCGAAGGCTGGGGCCGCTGACGTCGCAGTCGAACCGACCACACCGGAAGGAGTCGACGCCGTCGCCGTCTGTGTCGTGGGGGGCCGGACCTCCCGAGACGATCCCACCTGGGTGGTAGTCGCGAAAGGATTGGCGGCCTGCGGCGTGACCACCGTAACGGCCGCGGGCGCGAGCGACTCGACGTCGCACGCCGTGAGCAACGCCACCTCCGTCTGCACCTGGAACTGCGCCGCGTCCCGCGTTCGGGCCAGCGCCTCCGAGAGCGTCTGCACCAGCCGCATCAGCGTGCCAACCGACCAGGCCGGGGCGCGCTCGCGTAGCCAGGCCACTTCGTCTTCGGGGAGCTCGTCGCTGAGCCGCGCGTCGGCGCCGGTGCGCAGCAGCATCAATGCCCGCAGATGCACCACCAGCTCCTCGGCAAACAGGCGCAGGTCGGCGCCGCCCTCAGCCGCGTCTGACATGAACGCCATCACCGCGCTGGGATCGCGACGACTCATGCCGTCGATGGTGCCGCGGACCGCCTCGATCGACGGCAGACTCAGCGCCGCGCGCGCCACGCCCATATCGATCTCGCCGACGGCGAACGCCGACAACTGATCGAGCAGGCTGAGCGCATCGCGCAGCCCGCCGCGGGCAACCAGCGCCAGGCGTTCGAGCACCGCCGGCTCGATCTGCATGCCTTCCGACTCGGCCACGCGCGCCAGCTGCTCCTTTGTGTGCTGGAAGGGGATGCGGCGGAAGTCGAACCGCTGGCAGCGCGACACGATCGTCGCCGGCACTTTGTGCGCTTCGGTCGTTGCCAGCACGAACAGGGCGTGCGGCGGGGGCTCTTCGAGCGTCTTGAGCAATGCGTCCCAGGCCGCGCTGCTCATCTCGTGGGCCTCGTCGATGATGTACACCCGGTAGGTGCCCTCATTCGGCCGGTAGCCGACCTTCTCGCGCAGGTCACGGATGTCGGCGATGCCGCCGGTGGACGCGGCGTCGATCTCGATCAGGTCGAGCGCTCGACCGTCGAGGGCAGCGCGACACAGCGGGCACGTGTTGCAGGGATCGCCGTCCTCGGCGTGCTCGCAGTTGACAGCGCGGTACAGAATCCGCGCGACGCTGGTCTTGCCCGTACCGCGCGGGCCGGTGAACAGGTAGGCATGCGACGGTCGGCCGAGCTTGACGGCGTTCCTGAGCGTGCGCGTGACGTGCTCCTGGCCGACCACATCCTCGAAGCGCCGTGGTCGCCAGCGGAGGTAGAGGGCGCGATGCGGCTGGTTGGCGGAAGAGGGTGCGGGAAGCTGGTCGTCAAACACGCGGAACGGAGTGTATCTGTAGGCGTGCGTGGCAGCGGGCTATAACCCGGCCTCCTGGACGCGGGCGATGAGCGCCGGGCTGCGCAGACGCCGTTCGACGATGTGTTCGGCGTAATCGCGCAGCAGCGCTTCCGCCTCGCGGCTGACGTGCGGCGGGGCCTGGACGGTGTGTTGGCCCTGCGTCAGCTGCAGGAATCGCAGCAGCTTCAAGGCCGAGGTGCCGATGTCCCGCGCGGTGGGCTCCCGCGGGCCGCAGGCCGGGCACAGGACGCCACCCAGCAGTGCGGAGAAGTGGTTGCGCTCGGGTCGGATCGTCGCTCGACAGCTCACGCATTCGCGCAGCTCGGGTCGGTAGCCGAGCGCGTCCAGGAGCTTCAGCTGAAAGACGATCAGCACCAGACGCGCCTCGGCGGCTGCACCAAGATTGTGCAGGCCATCGACCAGCACGTCGAAGACGGCGCGGTTCTCCATGCGATCCTCGGTCAGGAGATCGACCACCTCGGCCAGGTAGTACGCGTGGGTGGTCAGCTCGAGGTCCTCGCGGACGACTCTGAACGCCTCCAGCGTGTCCGCCTGCGAAATGACGTCCAGCTCGCGGCCGACCGCGAACAGCACATCGCTCAAGGTGAAGGGCTCGAGATGGCCAGCCGAGCGGCTGACGGCACGGCGGACGCCCCTGGCGACGGCCCGCACCTTACCCACGTCGCGCGTGTACAGCGTGACGATGCGGTCGGCTTCGCCCAGGTCCATGCGCTTCAAGATGACCGCCGGCGTGCGGTACAGGCGGCTGCGGGCCACGGGCTCGGTTTACCTGTTCGGGAGCATGCCGGGAAGAGGCTCGATCAGCATCCTGCCCGCCGCGGGGTCGATCTGCTTCACGACGTCCTTGATGGCCGGCACGAGGACCTCGCCGCGCTCGCTCTTGACGACGTACACGTGGTTGGCGCCGGTCTCGATGATGTCGGTGACGCTGCCCAGGATCTCGTGACTGGTGGCATCCTCGACCTGCAGACCGATGACCTGGTGCCAGTAGAACTGACCCTTCGGCAGGCCTACCGCGTCCTCGGGGCGGATCTGGACCTCTTTGTTCCTGAACGCTTCGGCTGCGTCGCGGTCGGCGACGCCTTCCAGTTTGAGCAGGACGTGACCGCCCTGTATTCGCGCACGCTGAATGACGTGCGCTGCGCCGTCAATCAGCACCGTGTTTCCGCGGCGGAAGCGCTGCTTCGGGAAGTCCGTGACGATGCGGCACTTCAGCTCGCCGCGGATGGCGTGCGGCGCAAGCACCTGCGCGACGACCAGGAACTCGGGCAGGCTGGTGGCGCTAGACGACGTCGAGGTCGACTCGGGTGCCTTTGCGCGTGGCGGCGGCTTTGACGAGGGCGCGGAGGCCGCGGACGACTCGGCCCTGGCGGCCGATGACTTTGCCGATGTCTTCTTCGTCGACTTCGAGCTCGTAGACGGTGGTGTTGCCATCCTGGACCTCGTCGACTTTGACCGCGTCGGGGTTATCGACGAGGGCTTTCGCGACGTACTCGACAAGCCCTTTCAGGTCGGGCTCGAGCTCCTCGAAGTCTTCCTCGTCTTCATCAATGTCGTGATTGTTGTCCACCACTCCAGGGGCGGTCTTCGGTTGATCGGCCATGCGTGCTACGCCGAAGTGATACCGCGCGAGGTCAGCAGCCGCGCGACCCGCTCCGTCGGCTGCGCGCCGCGCTGCAGCCATTCGCGGACACGCTCCTCTTTGACCTCGAAGGTCGTGGGCGTGGTGAGCGGGTTGTAGTGACCCAGGTTTTCGATAAACGTGCCATCGCGCGGCGCGGTCGACTCGGCGACCACCACACGGTAGGCAGGCTGTTTCTTGGCGCCCGTCCGGCGCAGTCTGATCTTCAGCAAGTGTCGAGTCTCTCCAGCGTGCGCAGGAGCGCCCCACGCGAATGAGCTGAGTATAAATCAGATCGACGTGCAGAACACCTGTTCTACCCTCGCGCGTGTGGAAGGGGTTTCTGATAGCAACGGAACACTTTCGTCGCTAAGATCTGGTGCGCTCACTGGGTGGCCGAGTCACTAGACGGGCGGACTACTCGCATCAGGCATGCCGGGACCTCGACACAGCCGCTGGCCTGCAGGAACTCGGCCTCCTCGACGTCACTGGCGTACGCATGCGCGAGGGTGGCCCCGTCTGCACAGGCAGACTGAAGCGCGGCTCGGAGCAAGTGCCCTCGACGCCACGTCCCCGCCAGAAAGGTAGGACACCTGAACCGTCAGCATGGCGGCCGGACAGCCCGGTCATCGCTCCGCACGATGCACCCCACGCCCACCGGCGTCCCATTCGCGCGGGCCAGCCAGATTGGTTCGAGGTCGTGCGAGTCGCTCCGTCAGTCGCGGGATACTCTCACTGGCCGGGACCACATGCGCGCGGTGCCGCGAAGCGGGGATCAGGTTGCGTGGCGTGTCACCGCGCTCGCGCACGGCGGAGCGGTACTGCCCGCTCGGAGGGTGCGGCCGTTGTGCCGCGGACCACCAGGTACGGTGGCAAGACGATTTCCCTCTCAAGCGCGGCCTGGCCGTTCAGTCGGGCGATAGCGGTCTCCACCGCCAGGGCTGCCATGCGGTCGGCATCCTGCCCTACGGTGGTGAGATTGATGCTGGACAGACGCGATACCCAGCTATCGTCGTAGCCGACGATCGATACGTCGTCCGGTACCAAAACCCCTGCGCGGATGAAGGAATCCAACATCCCGAGCGCGCTGTCGTCATTGAAGGTGACGACAGCGCTGGGCAGCGAACCTTCATCCAGAAGGAGTCTGGCTGCCGTCGCACCCGCTTCTTCGGTCTGCCCGCCAGGGATGATCTTGACGAACTCGCCCAGGCCATGCCGACGCATGGCGTTGCGGTAGCCGCGGCGGCGCGCCGCCGACACCGGGCCGCCGCCGCCATCGACGTGGAAGATCTCGCGATGTCCAAGCCCAACGAGGTGATCGATGGCCTGACGCAGACCCTGGTCGTCCGAGGTCCGGATGACGTCCACCGATGAGTCCTGTACTCGCCAGCCGACGACGACCACCGGCAGTTGCCCCGCCAGTGACGGGGCAGGAATTTCCGGACCGAGCAGAATGAGCGCCTCGCAGCGGAAGTCGAGGATCGTTTCGACCGCGCGACGATCGTCGCGGCAGGGTGTCAGGCCGCTGAGGAAAAGTTCGTAACCGACCCCGTCCGCGGCGGCATACAGACCATCGACGAGCTCGGCATGGAAGGCGTGGCGGATGTTGTAGACCACCCCGAGCAACTGGGAGCGGTTGCGGGCCAGCAGTCGGGCTTGGGCATCGGGACGGTAGCCAAGCTCGGCCGCGGCCTGCAGCACACGCTCGCGTGTCTGGGCACTGGCCTGGCCGGCGACGCCGCGGATGACCAGCGACACCAGCGCCCGCGAGACGCCCGCGCGGGCGGCGACATCTTCGAGAGTTGGACGGGTGCCGCGTCGAGCCACGGACGTGCAGGATCATATCGCGCTCGCCGGCACGCCCCCCGACATGGTCCACATGTCTTGACAAGTCGGCGCAGCGGCCGCATACTCGTGCCTAGAGCGCTCTACTAGAGGGCTCCAGGTAGCAAGGGTGCGCGGGTGTCCGCGCGAGGAGAGGGGATGCGTACTTCACCTATCGGGGTGGCGGTGATCGGTGCCGGCATGGCCGGCCGGTCGCACGCCTACGCCTACCGCGCCGCAACGACCGTCTTCGACGACCGGCTTCCGCCTGTACGGCTGGTCGCCATCGCCGACACGAACGGGCAATTCGCCGCCGATGCGGCCCACCGCTACGGCTTCGCCCGTGCCGAGACGAGCTGGCAAGCCATCGCGGCCGCCGACGATATCGATGCGGTCAGCGTTGTCGTTGCGAACAGCTTGCATCGCGAGATCGTCGAAGGACTCCTGGCGGCTGGCAAGCACGTGCTGTGCGAGAAGCCGCTGGCCGGCAACCTGGCCGACGCCGAGGCGATGGTCAACATCGCCGCTCGAAGCGATCTGGTCAACGCCGTCGGTTACACCTTCCGCCGATCGCCCGCGATCAGCGCCATTCGCGAGCAGCTCCGACCCGGCTCGCTCGGCAAGCCGCTGCACTTCAACGGCCATTACTGGTGCGACTACGGCTGCGACCCGCGGGCGCCGATCAGCTGGAGGTACCGTGGCGGGCCCGGCTCCGGCGCTCTCGGCGACATCGGCAGCCACCTGATCGATCTCGCCGAATACCTGTGCGGACCGATCGAGGCTGTCAGCGGCGCCACGTTGCGCACGGTTGTGGCCGAGCGTCCGGTACCGCTAGCCGCGGCGCTCGGGCACGCGATGGTCGAGGTGAGTGAGGACACCCAGCCCGTAGACAACGAGGACATCGCCACCTTCACGGCAACCTTCGCCGGTGGCACCGTC
>Ga0066903_100005791_pt1 | contig 10812 bp, 9 predicted proteins | sample PanSoiMetaGPlot1_FD_67491 | JGI IMG/M metagenome (GOLD analysis project Ga0066903, IMG submission 67491) | Tropical forest soil microbial communities from Panama analyzed to predict greenhouse gas emissions - Panama Soil - Plot 1 (version 2) | ecosystem: Environmental > Terrestrial > Soil >...
GACCTCGTGATCGCCGGCGAGTTTCCGATCGCCCTGCAGATCTTCAACAACCACGCCTTCATCAGCGCAAGCAAAGGCGCGCCGGTCGACTGGATCAAGATGCAGCCGCCGCTCATTACTTATGCGGTCATGTCTGTTCCAAAGGGCGCACCAAGTCCCAACGCCGGCAAGCTGCTGATCGACTATATCGTGTCGCTCGAAGGGCAGAAGATCTTCGCCGACGCCGGCGAACTGCCGGTGCATCCCAGCGTCAAATTGCGCGATCCCACGCTCGTTCCCGACGGCATGACCTTCAAGGGCACGTTTCTCACTCCTGAAGAGCTCGACTCGAAGCTCATCCCCTGGACAAAAATCTTCGACGAGTATTTTCGCTGAGACTCCTGTCCCCGCAACCTCCGACGGCGGCGAAACAGAACGCGCAATGACAGAGACTGCAAAGAAAGAAATCTCAATCAGCGCGTTCTACGCCAACACGCCCGGTCAGAACTGGATCGGCTTGTGGAGCATGTCGGGCAGCCGCGCGACCGAATACACGAACCTCGACTACTGGGTCGACGTCGCGCGGATCGCCGAACGCGGCCTGTTCGATTCGATATTTTTCGCCGATACGAACGGGGTCAACGACGTCTATGAAGGCAGCCCGCGCGCGGCGATCGAACGTGCCGCGATGGTGCCGATGAACGATCCGCTGCTGCTGATCCCGACGATGGCTTACGTGACGAAGCACCTGAGCTTCGGGGTGACGGCGAACCTGTCCTACGAGCCGCCCTATGCGCTTGCGCGGCGCTTCTCGACGCTCGATCACCTGACCAAAGGCCGCATCAGTTGGAATATCGTCACCGGCTTTCAGGACAGCGCGGCGCGCGCCATGGGCTTCGACGGTCAGCGCGATCATGACATGCGCTATGACCTCGCCGAAGAGTATATGGAGGTCGTCTACAAGCTCTGGGAAGGGAGCTGGCAGGACGATGCCGTCGTCCGCGACGCGGGGAAGCGCATCTACGCGCGCGGCGACCGCGTGCACGAAATCGCGCACGAGGGCAAATATTTCCGAATGCGCGGCGTGCACATGTCAGAGCCCTCGCCGCAGCGAACCCCGGTTCTGTTTCAGGCCGGCGGTTCGCAACGCGGGCGGGCCTTTGCCGCCAGGCACGCCGAATGTCTGTTCCTCAACGGTCTGCCGAGCCGAAAGACCGCCGAGCGGCTCAAGGAGGTGCGCGAGCAGGCGCGCGCGGAAGGCCGCGATCCGCGGCACATCAAGTTCATCATGATGGCGACGATCATTACCGCGCCGACCGAGGCGGAGGCGCGCGACAAGTTCGAGATGCTGGCGCGGCACGTCGACGCCGAGGGCATGCTTGCGCTGCGGTCGGGCCTGTCGGGAATCGATCTTTCGAAGGACCTGACACCCTTCGTCGACGGCCGGCAGAAAGCCAGGGGCATCGGCACGATCACCGAGTATCTCCTCAAAGAGGAAAAATCACTCGAGCGCCTGAAGGATTACGCGCGCTTCGGGCCGCAGGCCGGCCGCGAATGTTTCGTCGTCGGCTCGCCCAGTCAGGTCGCGGACACGCTCGTCTCCTGGATGGAGGAAGCCGAGATCGACGGCTTCAACATTCAACGGTCGGGCGAGCCGCAGCACCTCACCGATTTCATCGATCTCGTCGTGCCGGAATTGCAGAACCGCGGTGTCTACAAGACCGCGTATCGAGAGGGCAGTTTCAGACAAAAGCTGTTCAGCGCCGGCGACCGCATCCACAGCGGCCACCCGGCCGCGCGCCACAAGGTCTGACGCGACAGGCAATCTCAATCTGATCTGAAGAATGTACTGGTCGATCTTCTACTCAGAGCTGGTCCAGGGCGTGTACTCATCAAGAGACATTTGGCTTCGGCGGCTGCACCGCTGCCTGGCGGTTTTGTGGATCTGCGCTACAGCGTCGAAGTGTTCAGCGACATAGGTTCGCTCGAGCAGGTGCTTGATCGCCTTCGCGATCTTGAGGCCGCCCGCGCTGCCTACGTCATTGCGTCCCGCATCCGGGCAAGGTCATGCTGTGCTGGAAGCACGGCGCCCTTGCAAAGTCGGGTTATCGACTAAGGATTTCGACAGCTGTGGTAAAATTGGGACAGTCTCTTGTCGGTTCGTGTGGTACTAAATTAGCGGGTCTAAGCTACGGTAATTGGGGCATTATTTTACCTCTGTTGCCCTGCGTATACGCTTGGTGAGGACCCCGGTCCTCCCCGCTAACTGGGGAGGAGAGGTAGGGGCGCGGGGTGCGGTCGGTAGTGTGCAGAGGCGCCGAACGTTCACCCGCGCTTCTACAATTATGAAAGTGCCGCGCACAGCATCGGTGCTCGGTCGAATTTTACCAGCAGCGCCTACCACTTAGAACCAGATTGGTGACAGTTGCGGCGCTGCGAATGTGTCGGGCCGTGACATATCGGTGACAATTTTGACGAGGTTGCTTTGCGGTTTTGCACAGAAAGCAGGCCCTAGCACTCGCACGGGATGGCCCGTGCTGACTCAGCGCGAGTCATTCTGGCGCGGCGGTTCGTTCGGAGATGGCGGCGTTTCGAACGCGCCGGTGAATCTGATCGATGCGATCGTGTGGCAATTGATTAACTACCGGCACAGCCGCGCCTTGACGCGAGTCGAGACAGACCTGAGCGTGTCTAGTCCCCAGCCTGGGGACCTTCCTGACTTTGCGCCCGCCGATCGCCACACGAGTCTGCGGGCGCTTCTTTGTCGGACGATCCGCGGCCCGGGCGGGCCAATCCTCCCTACACCTCGTCAATCCGCGCCTTGACCGTCTCCGCGTCGACACGGGGAGTGATCATCGGCTGATGGCCGTGACCGCTTCATCGGCCATGGCCTATCTCCCGCTGGTCGTTCGGCCCTCTCATTTCGTTGCCGCTTCATCCGGCAGCAGGCGATCCACTGCGCTTACGACCTTTTGATCATCGAGGATCGCCAGGAGCTTGTGCAGCGTTGCCTCAGGATCGGAAGGACCGCGTGATGGGTCAAGGTAGCTCGCCAGCACGGCCTGCGCTTGCGTCACCGCGTCCAGCACCACAATCACCGATAGGGGCATCGTTGACGACCTTAAGTTCTCTTTCGTGCGCCATCGTTCCAATCCTCTTCTAGCAGACGCTGCCTAGCGGGCGCGTTCGGATTGACTGTCTTGAGCCATCGCTGGGACCGGCCTGGCTCGTAAGCCTGCCCCGCTTTTTTGAGACGATCCCTTCCAGTCCCAGCTTACAGACGTGCTTGAATGGAGCGAAGCGCACCAGCTTCACGGTCGGTCAAGTCCCATAGGTCGATCAAATCGTTGCTGGCGGCGGAGAGTGCGGTGCGGCTATCTGGCGAGAACGCGACCGTGAGCATCCTCAATGCTGATAGCCATGGCCGCCTCTACCTTGGACTATCGGCGCCCTTGGCGAGCGCAATCACGTTGCACCGCGCCGTGTTCGCTTGGCCATGGATGGTGCCCATGCTGAAATCGCGAAACGTGCGCTCCGCCTTGGCGGGTACGACGTCGTAGACCGTTCGCCGGGCTTCCCCCAGGGCGGTACCCCCTGGGGCGTACATCGTGCATTCGATGTCCAGGTCTTTGACGTCGTGATCATTCCGGTTCGTGACAGCAATCCTTGCAATCATCATGTTAGTGCTGGTCTTGCGCCAGCTAACGTTCAAATCGACGTTCTCAAGCGCGACTTGCTGCACGGGTGACGAAGATTGAGGTGCGGGTGCGGCTTGTTGCTTCTGATTATTGTTCACCACCGCCAGCACGCCGATCACAGCCACTACTAGAAGGAGCAGCACAATCGTTCGCATTGAACTTCTCTCCCGCACCTCAGCATCCGTCGGCCGCTCGGGGAGAGCAATGAGTCACGTCGGCGGTGTGAACAGGTTTCTTTGGGGTGGCCCGGCGCGTCGCTGCGGGGCTCGCGTCGGGATATTGTTACCCCGTTACCCTGGCCGATTTTTTGAGGATTGAATTTTCGCCTTAATGTTGGTCGGAGCGCCGCAGCGCGATCATTCGGAAGCCGTCGTACTTGATCTCGTGAAATCCATTCGGGGCGCGCGGATTGCCTTTGTGCCATTCACCACCGCCTGTACCGCCAAATATGGATGCGCTGGCAAGGCGGACGGCGGTGAAACGGTCCGGCAACGGGCTGCAGACGCGGCCCGCGCTGATTTGGACTCTAGCACGCAACCGAAAAACAGAATCTCGGGGGGCGAAATTGCCCCCAGGTCCGGGGGGCGTTTACGCCCTTACAGCAGACAAGTTTCTGGGGACGAAAACGGCCCTACCGTCCCGGGGGCGAGCGAGCCCCGCTGGGAGCCCGATAGACGAAGCCCTGGCTCCGGGGAGGGCCAGGGCTCTTTGCAAAAACAACGCGGGGCATGCACCAGACGGTGCATGCCCCTTCGCTTAGAGATTAGTCACCGTGTGAACCGATCACGCCTCGTTCGAACAGATCGGACAGATCGGTTGCGTTTGCGGCGGCGCCCAAAAACTTGAGGCCATGCCTCGGATCGACGCCAAAGATTTCCTGCATGGTGCGCAGGAAGGACGAGTGGGAATACTGGATCGTGTTGGAATAGGGGATTCCATTCACGTTCTTACGCACGTCCTTGGAAATGACGATGAACGGCAGAGTCCTGCTGGGGTCGTCTCCGCCCTCGCTCTCATCCCACCACAGGACGATCAGTCCGTGGTCTTGATAGGCGCGCGAGGCCATGATCAAGGGCACAACCCGCGCCAGGAAATTATCTCCCTGTGCGATCCTGGCGGAGTCGGCCGTGCTGCCACTGTTGGGATACTGCCCGTAACCGTTGGCGAGCGTCGTGTGCTGGTCATTGAACTGGTTGGGCGTGATCCAGTTGTAGTCGGCCACTTTGTTATTCGCCAGATCGAGTGCCAACTGCTGCAGCGGGGGGTAATGCGCACTCTGCGGATTCGTCGGGGTTGCATTGCATCCACCGTTGGTATCGGTGAAGAACACCATCGGATTGTGCTTGGCGGCGTAGTTGAACTGGGCTGTATAGTTGTACTCATTGGAGCCAGGAGAAGTAAAAACGCCGCTCCGGCTGAAAAGCGGAACGGTCCACAAATTCTGCGGCATCGGCGTGTTGGTGGCGTCTACGTTCGTGTCCTCCTGATAGGACTTCCACGACTTTCCGGCTAGGGTCAGAAACGCGCTCAGATGCTGATTGGTGTTCTGGACGGTAGCCGGCACGCAAGCCGCTGTGTAGGGATCGGCATCGCTCAGCACGCCGAAGTTGGTACCTGCTTCGGCCCAAATGTAGTTGGGCTCCGACGGATGAACGCCCACGCCCGCGTTGATGTACCCGTTCGCAAAGGCGACCTGGTTGCTGATGCCGGACGTACCATTCACCAGGCTGTTGATGAACGGCGCAGCTGGATTGTGAAAGATCTGCTGCGGGCTGGTTTGCGAGCTGGGCTGCGTCCAGTTGTGGTTCTCCATCGCAATCACGAACACCGTTTTCACATGATGATCGTCGTCGTCACGGTCGTCCGCACGGGCGGGGAAACTTCCACACCCCACTGCTCCGGCTAACACCAGCGCGCACATCGCCCATTGAAATCTTGAATGAAGCATCGATTTATCTCCTCGTGAGAACCGTTTCTCGCCCCTCGCGAGGGTGGCAGGCCAATATTTCGCTGCGATGTCATCGGCATGAAAACTTGGGCGGCTGCAGATTCGTGGTGCCCGCTTGCAACATCCCCGATCGATGATCGAGCCCGCGCGCTCGAAATCGGACGCCGAGTCATGGCTCGCAAAGTTCGGAAATTCGAGTGAAGGAGGATTGTAGAACGAGGACCTTTTTCAACAGTATCAGGAGTAAAGTGGACGTAACGAACTTATGGAGTACACGCGCCCTAGGCACCCAGGCGCTGGTTACCGAAAGATGCCGCCGCGAGCGGATCAGGGATCGGCGCCGCCGCAAAGAGCGACGAATAGCAGGAATTCACCGCGTCGTAGCATTCACAACTCAATTTCTTGATCGCTTCCAGGTCGTGCAATTTGATGTTGCCGCGCCGAATTTGGATCAGGCCAAACTGTTGCATCCTGTGGGCGACCAGGCAGATGCTCGTGCGCTTGACACGGAGAAGCTCGCCCAGGCGCTCCTGGGTTATGCCCAATACATCTTTTCGCGAGATGTCGTGAAGCCGCAACAGGCAGACGGCCAGCCGCTGTTCGAGGGTATGGCAAGCATTACAGGCCGCCGCCCATTGACTTTGCGAGAGCAGAAAGCGCTGATATCGGAACAACATGGCCTTGATTGCGGGGACGTCGTTGGCGATTTTCCGCAGAAATTCGATGCCGATCGCTGATGCCGTGCCGTCGATCTGCACCTGACATCGGTGCTGTTCGGTGTCGCTGTCGAGGGCAGCCAGCCCGCCGACCATACCATCGGCGCCAAGCAGGTAGCTTTCGACCATGTCGCCGCCCGACAGGACGATCCCGCCGAAAATCGCTCCGCTATGGGGGAAGTAGGCATGAGTGAGCCGCTCGCCCACGTCATGCAGCACTGCGGGCGCGCGCAGCGAAACTACCCCTAAGTGCCTGAGAAGCAATTCGAAATTCGGCGGAGCAAGGCTCCCCAATAGTCGATTTTGCAAGTGCTCTGTATATCGCTCTTTCAAGGGGACCCCGTCAGAAGAATGCGACGCTCCATACTAAACTCGCCCACCGCAGAAAGTTCCACAGGCTCAGTTCGTTATGGAACAACGGGTCCCGACCTGCTTTTATACGTCGAGCAGGGGGTGGCATCATTGCGAGAATTCACACAGTCCGAGCACGCGAAATGGCTCGCTACTATTTTCAACTGCGTGACGGTCACGGCGGAATAAACGATCCCGAACCGTGTGACCTGCCCGATGACGCGGCTGCGCTCGCCCATGCCTGCGCGGTCGCGACGGAGGTCATGAAGAATCGAGAGCGTGAGACGCGCCATTGGCGGATCGGGATCCGACGTGAACGCGAGGCAGATTGCTTCACGGAACTTCAGTTTGCAGCGACCGACGGAACCCTCAACCACTTAGCACGGAGTTTGAGGCAGCTCGTCGAAAACAGCAGCAGCAAACGCCTGTCGCTGGAAGAAGCTATTTACGCCGCTCGTCGCACCGTGCGTCGATCGCGAGCGCTCGTCAGTCGGTCGCGCGGAAAGCCGCACCTCGTCTCGGACGAGTGGGGGAGAGATTCGACTCTGTAAAGCTGTCCGCCCGACCCCGCGCCTCACGCGGTGAGCGTCGAGCTTTTGCCCCGTTTATGCGCTGCGAGTGCCCGCTGGTGTTCGATCAGCCTGCGGCCTCGGGCGGCTCGAACGAGGCCATTCTTTCATAGGTCTCTGCCAGCCGATTGAGTTGCTCGCGGCACGACCAATTAGTGAATTGGTCCGACAGGGTCCGGCATTCCTCGGCGCGATCCCGCCACAGATCGGCGCGCGATTTCATGTACAGCGGCGATCGGCCGGGCAGTCCATGCTTCGCCAAGCTCCTGTAGACCTCGGCGACTTTGCGCAGCTCGATCTGATCCGTCGGGTCTTTCGACAGTCGCGCGACAAGGTCGAAATACGCGGCATCACTTTCAAAAGCGCGGTCCGACATGACACTAGCCACCCACCCACTGACGCGCTCCAATGATAACCAAAATCGGTTTCGGTTCCAAGTTCCGACGGCGAAGCGCTGGCCCCCAAAAGGAAGCGCCTGCGTTTGCGAAAGAGCAACTCGCGTGAGCGCGCGCGGATGCGCGCGAAATCCAGAAGCGGGCCACTCGTGCACGGATGATCCAAATCCATGCGCATCTCTTGCAGGCAGCTGCGCTGCAGAACGCACGCGCGCAACATTTAAGGATCAAGGATTGAATGTGGGAAATTGGGAAATATGGAACGCCACGCATCGAAGCTTTGTTGAGCATCAATGCGAGGCTTCGAACGCTGACGGATGGCGGCGGCGATCGTGGCAAGCGGTGGGGGCAAGAGTTGGGGCGCAATCCTCGCGGGGGTCAGGTCAGGGAGAGGTCTATGCGCTTGTTTCATGTTGCGGTGCTGAGTGGTGCGATCGTGCTGGTGCCGGTTGCGGCGGTTTCGAAGACACGTGCTGAGCTGCGTTCGTGTGCCGAGTTGTATGCGCAGCGCAATGCGATCCATCGGGCCAAAATGCCGTTGTCGGATCGGGATCGGCAGCGGATTGCTGAAATTCGCCGTACCGAGCGGGCACGCGGGTGTAGGGAACACTGACGATCAGACGCGCATACGAACGGCCGTGGCGACGACGATCATCGGCGCGGCGCGACTCGCGCGCCTCGGCACGTGCAACGAACTCGCGTAGTTCGCGACCGTCGTGATCGTCTCCTCTCGCGCCCTGGACATGATGAAGCCAACGATCGATGCCCGGGGACAAACATGGACCGTTCCACCAAGCGACGATTCTTCCGCTTCTTGCTGAGGCGTACTTCGCGCGACCAACATTGCGATGCCGACTCCGCGATTCTTGAACGCTGGGCCAGCGAGATTGACCAAATTCAACTCATCTTATCCATCTCCGTTCGGAAGCGCGCCCAGTAAGGTCTTCGATAAGGAGTCCAGATAGTCCGCAGCACAGCCAATCGGTCTCGGTCCAGCTAAATCTCCCTCGTTTAAGACTACCGCCCCCCGGGCATGTGGATGGTGCGGGGGCTGCCCTTGAGCAATGTCGGGAACGTGAGCAAGGATTGCTTTGCGCAACGAACGAGCCTTGGCAAGAAACTGGTGTCTGAAGGCGACATCTCGCTCATCAGCTAACTCCCTATATCGTCTATTATTCTCCTGCCAAATTTCGCTCTTCTCTGCACTCGTGGCATTCCAGTCAATCCGTCTCAATAAGATTTTGTCCTTCGCAGTATTGTATTTTTGTTCAAGCGCACGCATCGCGTCCGCAACTTCTTTGGTTTCAGCCCGCAGTTCACTGGGTGTCCACTTGCTAAATTCACGTTGCCCAGGACTGGATGCTCTGTTTGGGAACATCGCGTCCCAGGAAATGAGCAGCAGGCCTAGGATCAAGGCCGGCAGAATTGTCCAAGATGGCGGGTCGAGCAGAAACTCGATCACGGCACCAAATCTCCCTTCTCGGAAGTCCGCGATGACGAGTTCGACCCTCCCTTGCCAGTCAAGCAGCCAAACGATGGCCTTCCAAACGTAGGGTGTGAAGAAGGACATCCCCAAGAGTGTCAGAGCATGCTTGCGGATGAAGCGCATGGGTCCCTCCTCCATGGCTCGTGTCCCTGGAACGAGTTTCCCCGGCTGTGGCCAACCACTCAAGAGGCGGATCACCGCCTTCGCGCGCGTCACACACGGACTTACCACACCGCACCAGTACAACACGGCGCGTCATGACCGGATCATGCACCATAGTAGCTTTGCCCGACCGGACTTCGCCCGGGAAGCAGCCGTGTCTTTCAACATTCCGGGACGGTGGACTTGGCCGGTCACCGCCCTTCCTCGCGGCCGCCCACGCTCCCAAGCGCCCGCCCGTCGGCTCTTGGCGGCATGGTCCGAACGAGGCATTCTACGCGGCGTCGACTGGTATTCGACAACCTAGATAGGTCATGGCTGACGCATCAACGGCGCGCGAGGGGACGAAGGTTCGACTGCTGGCGCTTCTGTTTGCAGCGGGCGCCAACCTCGCGTTGTCTCCGGTTATGTCGCGCGCCCAGGATTGGCCAAACCACCCAGTCAAGATCATCGTTCCCTACGGCCCGGGCGGCGTCACCGATGTGATCACGCGACTGGTCGCAGACCGTCTCTCAAAAACCTTCGGCCAACCGTTCGTCCTGGACAACCGTGGCGGCGCGGGCGGCGCGATCGGCACCGAATTTGCGACCCGCGCTCCCAAGGACGGATATTGGATCTACATCGCTGGTGGCTCGCCGCTGACGGTCGTACCGCAGATGCAAAAGGTCTCCTACGACCCGGTCAAGGACCTTGCACCGGTCGGCATGATTACCAGGAACCCGATGACCTTCACCGTGCATCCGGATCTCCCGGTACGTTCGCTGCGGGAATTCATTGATTACGTCAAGGCGCACCCCGGCCAGGTCAATTATTCCGTCGGTGGTATCGGCTCGTCGAGCCAGCTTGCGCCGGCATTGCTGGCCGCGCGGGAAGATCTCGACATACTCGCGGTTCCCTACCAGAGCATGCCGCCCGCAGTTTCGGCGCTGCTCGCGGGCACGGTGCAGATGTTCTTTGGCAATATCACCGACGCGATCGAGCAGATCCGAAGCGGAAAGTTCCGCCTGCTGGCGGTGTCGGGCGAGAAACGCAGCGCGGCGTTTCCCGACGTCCCTACCGTTGCCGAGACGCTGCCAGGCTTCACCATGGTCGGCTGGCATGGCGTTTTCGCGCCCGCCGGCACCCCGAAGCCGGTCATCGATCAGTTATCGGGCGCGATCGCGGCGATCGCGAGGGACCCCGAATTCATCAAGATCCTGGGCAATCTCGGCATTGATGCGGTGGGGGGCACTCCGGACGAACTCGCGCAGGCGATCCAATCGGATATTGCGCTGTACAAATCGGCGCTTACGGCGGCAGGCCTTCTACGCCAAGACATCGTGAGATAGAGTCGAGAAGATCGGAGATACGCCATGAGCATGGTTTCGACACAGGAGCCTGCGGCGTCTACAGAGTTGCAGTTCGTGCCGCTGACCAAACATATCGGTTGCGAGGTGAAAGGGATCGATCTTCGCAAGCCGGTCGCGCCGGCCGCCGCATCCGCAATCTATCGCGCCTGGCTCGACCACGCA
>Ga0066903_100005792_pt1 | contig 10809 bp, 14 predicted proteins | sample PanSoiMetaGPlot1_FD_67491 | JGI IMG/M metagenome (GOLD analysis project Ga0066903, IMG submission 67491) | Tropical forest soil microbial communities from Panama analyzed to predict greenhouse gas emissions - Panama Soil - Plot 1 (version 2) | ecosystem: Environmental > Terrestrial > Soil >...
GGCGCGAGTGATGTCCCGGCTCTACGCTGCTGCACGGCTCTACATCAACTTCTTCCAGCCGTCGTTCAAGCTGAAGGAGAAGCGCCGCGAAGGCGCGAAAGTGATCAAGCGCTATCATGCCCCGTCGACCCCCTATGAGTGGGCGCTGGCGCACCCGAACGTGCCCGCCGCCGTGAAGCAACGGCTGCGCGGACAGTATCGGACGCTCGATCCGGTCGCGCTTTTGGCCGAGATCCGCACAACTCAGGAGGAACTTGGCAATCGCGTCGATCGCCGCGCCGGAAAAAACACCACACTACAGCCAGCGCAATCACGAGTGCCACCTGATGCAGTCGACTTTGCGAAGACGCTCGGCGCAACAGTTAAGGCCGACGATCCGCGCGCGACGCACCGGCGATCCAAGCGACGTTATAAGACGAGGGTTCGCATGCCGTCAAAGCTCGACCCGCATGTCGGTACGATCGAAGCTTGGCTTGCTGCAGAGCCGCAGTTGACGGCGATCGCCATCGTGGGCCGATTGAGTGAGAAACACCCTCAGTTCGGAACGAAACAACATTCGATCGTGCAGCGTCTGCTGAAGGTTCTGAGGAGGAATGCTGCCGAGAAGCTCAGTGCTCAAGAGCCGGTTGGCACCACAACAGGTGCCCGTGGGCCCGGGGCTGTGGACGGCTCGGGCTATGGAGGGCCCGACCCGCCCACAGCCCCTGCCGTCGAGCGCGCTTGGAAAGCCACCAGGTTCAACCGATCCGTCGAAGTCAGATCGTCACCATCGACGGCGCCATCAGGGTAACATTCGTAGATGAGGCAATACGGGCGGTCAAATTTGCACTCCGATTGACACTTTGTGGCGCGTCCCAGCAAGCGGCAAGCCGCAAGCCGCAAGCCGCTCGCCCCCTACAGCGCTACTTGAGGGCGCGTTCGCTCGCGCCTTGCCTACCCACACGCTTCATGCGGGAGAGCAGCGGTTCTCTCGTCGTCCGCAATTGACCGGCCCCAAAACCGAATGGCACAATTATCCGCCAGCAAAGCAACCAGACTCGGGCGGAATCATCTCGGAACGCCGGGCGACATCATGTCGGAACGGTGGGCGAGATCATCTCGGAATGCCTGGGCGACTTCATCGGAATCCGCACTCTCACCAAGCCGGGCACCATCAGAGCCTTACAGAAATCGGTGGCAATTGCCGTGAGGAGGACCGGATCAGACCACGACACGACCGCCGGATTGCCGGGGTAAGATCGTGGATCCACCTTACAACGAATGGTCATGAGCAGACGGTCGAGAGGCACCACCTTGAGCGCCTTCTTGATGACCGAAAGGTCGTCGAGGGCAGGACCGACCCGAAAAATTTCCATTGCAGGCGGCGAGCAACTGGTCGCGCAGCGCACGATTGACCGCAGCCTGCTTCGCCACTAATGCCTGGCGCTCCTTCTCGCGCTCTCGGCGCCTCCTGACGCGATCGGGTGCGAAGATCGGACGCGCCCAGCTCGAGGAAGGTCCTACGGTCAGAAATCTCCCAGCGCCTGGCCGATGGCGCAACGCCCTTTGCAGTGGCGCGAGCGCTCGGGATTGATCGGAAGACGGTTCTCAAGTACGCGGACAACGGCTCGGCGGTGGAACACGTGTCGTGACCGACCCGCAACTCTTGCCTCGATGAGGTGCGCCACGCGATGGGCGAGCGTATTTGTCTTGCCCGAGCCTGCTCCCGCAATGATGAGGAGTGGCGACAGGTTGCGAAAGGTGCCATCGCAAATGGCGATGTCTTGCCGCATCATTCTGACCAACCCTTCCAGGCCGCGGGCACGATGGCACTTGCAGTGAAAACTAATCTCACGGCCGCGCTCGGCTCGCGGTGAGCGGCTGTGCGGCGGGTTGCGGCGTGATGGTGTCGATGAGCCGGTAAGCAATTTCGGCGCCGAACACCCCACAAACGGTCAGGGCGGCGCTAAGAAGCGGTAAGTCATATGGCGGAAGCCATTGCATCACCAACGCGCCTGCCGCGCCCGAGGCGGAAATGGCGAGATACATAACGGATGCATTGAGACCGAGAAGAATAGATGCGAGCTCGGGGGCGATGCCAACCAACCGATGCTGTTGCGATATCGTGAAGCTCCAGCCGCAGACGCTCCACACGGTTAGCGCCACGGCGGCTGCGGCAAAGTAGATGCCGCTCCATGGCATGAGCGCAAAGTTGAGCGCGAGAACCACCATCGCGACATTGATCACAAGGCGGCTTCCGAATCGATCGATGAGACCGCCAGCCGCCAGGCTGCCAACAGTGCCGGTCGCGCCATAGATCAACAGCAAGGCAGCGAGGTATACGCCATCGTTGCCCGTCGCGCGTTCGAAAACCGCGCTGAAGTAGGTATAGACCATAAATGCGCCGAAGATGACGAGCAACGACGTTGCCAGGATCGCCACGACCCGCGTGTCACGCAATGGCGCCAGCCGCTCGCGCAGGCGCAGCGGAGGCGGGGCTGGTACGGCGGGGAGCATGAGGAATATGCCCGTAGCGGCCAGAAGGCCGAGCGCGACGACGAACCATATCGTCAGACGCCAATCACCGATGCTGCCGACAAACGTGCCGATCGGAGCGCCCAAGGCTGTCGCGGCGCTCAGCCCCGCCAGGACGATGGCCAAGGCGGCGCCACGCCGCTCGGGAGCAACCAGTGCCGCCGCTGTAGCACCGGCCGTTGGCGTCACCATGGCCGCCCCAAGACCGGCCACCGCGCGGCTAACGAGCGCAAGCTCGAATGTCAACGCGGTCGCGGTCAGGATATTGCCAACAACAAAAACTGCCAGGCCAGCGATGAGGACGCGCCGGCGCGGCCAATGCGCGGTTACCGTAGCCGTGATGGGGCTCAGCATGGCATAGGCGAACGCGTAGACGGTGACGAACTGACCGGCCGCGGAGATACTTACGTCGAAGGATCCCGCTATGGCAGGGAGAATGCCTGCCACGACGTAAGCATCCGTGCCGATCGCGAAGGTGCCGGCGGCCAGGACGAGCAGACGATGGTTCATGATCGTCCTCCCTTTTCTAATTCCAGCGCGATGCTTCTCGCACCGACTTACTCTCTCCTCGCCGCAACTCAACGCAGCGATGATCGTTGCCAGCACGACGGTGTCGTCTTCGTTGGCCGCGAATAGCTCGTTGGCGCCGCGCCACCTGCATGCGCATCGCGCCGATTGTTCGAGCATCTGCTTCCGCAATGCCAAGCCTCCATGGCGCGGCACTGCCCGGCGGCGGCACTGTCGTCCCGATATTCAAGACCGCTTCGTCCATTGATTACAAACGACAAATTATTTGCTACATGTGAGTTCCGCTCACAAATTGCGCTCCGTGATGATGCCGCGCCGCCTCCCACCTCTCAATGCACTGCCGAGCTTTGAGGCTGCGGCCCGCCACCTGAGCTTTTCCAAGGCCGCGGACGAGCTGCGCGTGACTCACGGAGCGGTGAGTCGCGCCGTCCGCAATCTTGAGGAGTTTCTCGGCGTACAGCTGATGACGAGGGCGACCCGCTCAGTGCGGCTAACGCCGATCGGCGCATCCTACGCGGCCGAGATTCGCGACGTACTGAAGCATCTCACGGCGGCGACATCGGCAGCGACCGGGCAATCCTCAGCAATACTGAATGTCAGCACGATTGACTCCTTCGCGGCCAGATGGCTCATGCCTCGGCTATCTCGGTTTCGGCGGGCCCACGGCGATATCGATGTGCGGGTGGCGACATCGGAGCGGCTGGCCAATTTTGCCAGCGATGGGATTGACATCGCGATCCGCTGTGGTGGCGGCCGATATCCGGGTCTGTCAGCCGAATTATTGATGAACGAGGATCATTTTCCGGTCTGCAGCCCAAAACTGCTCAAAGGTCGCCATCCGTTGCGCACGCCAGCCGATCTCGCTCGCCACACACTCCTTCATGACGTTTTCACCGTCGATTGGGCGATGTGGCTACATGGCGGCGGCATTGACCACGTCGATTCATACCGCGGTCCCACTTTTCTGTCGTCCGATCACGCGATCTTGGCCGCAGTCCAGGGCGAAGGCGTTGCGCTCGGCCGCAGCGCACTGGTGGCCGACGACCTTGCCGCAGGCAGGCTGGTGCGGCCGTTTGAATTGAGCTTGCCGGCCAGCTTCGCCTATTACGTGGTCTATCCGCCCCATGCCTTGCAGCGCCCCAATGTGAAGGCGTTTCGCGATTGGCTGATGAACGAGATACGATAGATCGCTTGGGCAGCGCTCGCCGCGATTCCGTGATCCCCATATAGTAGATTCCGTGATCCCCATATAGTAGAGGGGTTGATCGGACGATAGTCCGCTGCATTCCGCCGGATCACCGCGGCTCCGCTACCGGCGGCTCAAGACTGGCCAAACACTTCGTTGGTGTGTTCGCCGATCTTGGGCGCGCGGTTGCGGATCGGCGGACGCTTCCCGTCGAACTGTATCGGCAACCCGATCAGGCGAATGTCATGTTCGAGGTTAGGAACCGCCTGCAACATGCCGATAGCTTCGGTCTGCGGTTCGGCCAGCATCTCGGTCAACGAGTTGATCGCCGTGCAGGGAATGTGAGCAGCGGCTATGACCTTCAACCAGTGGGCACGCGGTTTGGTACGCATGATGCAATCGAGTTCCGCGACGATCTCATCGCGGCGCTCGATCCGCTGCCGGTTGGTCGCGAGGCTCGGATCGCCGGCCCATTCCGGCTTGCCGATCACCAGACAAAGCTTGCGGAACAGCGCATCGTTACCGGCCGCAACTATAATCGGACCATCAGCCGTCTCGAGACCTTCGTAGATCACAACATCACGATTGCCGGTCGGGTGCCTCTCGGGCACCACACCGGTGGCCGCGTAGGTGGCGTAGAGGTTAATCCACCAACCCACCGCGGTCTCGAGCAACGACGTGTCGACCTTGCGACCTCGTCCCGTGCGGCACCGTTCGACGATTGCCGCCAGCACACCGATCGCGGCCCACATGGCGCTACCGTGGTCCAACACTTGCGCACCCATCCGCACCGGCGGACCATTTGGTGAACCCGACATCATCATCATGCCGGCGAAGGCCTGAACGATCGACTCGTAGCCAGGATCCAACTTCTTCGGACCCTTCGCGCCGTAGGCATTGATCGAACAGTAGATCAGCCGCGGATTGCGTGCCATCAGCGCGTCGGCGCCCAGCCTGATTTCTTCCAACGCGCCAGGCCGCATGTTCTGCACCACGATGTCAGCCGAATCGATTAGGCGGATCACCTTCTCGACATCGACTGGATTCTTAAGATCGGCAATCACCGACTTCTTGCTGAGATTGACCGCGTTGAACGCGGGTCCGGCATCCAGCGACATCAACTTGCCCCAGCCTCGCGCATCGTCGCCGCCATTCCGCTTCTCGACCTTGATCACGTCGGCGCCGAGATGCGCCAGAATTTCGGCACAGAAAGGTCCCGCGAGATTTTGCGCCAGTTCGACAACCTTGATGCCTTCTAATGGCAGCATGCTGCTTCCTCCATGCTTCGTGCAATATGAAATTAGAACTCCGAATCAAATGCTCGTAAGAAAAGCTTATGCTTTCATAATCAGAATTCGTTTTATCCAATGGTCCGTAACTTCTATCGTTGGCCTCTCAAAGCTGAGCACGGGTTCCGTTTTTCGTCCGAACAATGCACCTGGCGAGAAGTAGCTTAGATGATGTATGCAGAAGCCGTAACGGCACCCAAAAGCTTGCGTGATCATCGACCGCCGCAACCCACTGAAACTCTCCCCTGTGCGCTCGATTTTTCACCCTTGCGGCTACCACCGGATGTTGAGGAGCTCCGCGCGGAGGTCCGTGCTTTCATCAAGGAGAAATTGCCGACGATCAAAAGCGACGATCGTCCTAAGACCTGGCTGAGTTTCTCACCGGAATTCAGCAAAATGCTGGGAGCCCGCGGATGGATCGGGATCACGTGGCCGAAGCAATACGGCGGGAGCGAAAAGAGCTTCCTTCACCGCTACGTCCTCACCGAGGAGTTGCTAGGCAACGGCGCGCCGGCCGGCTCGCACTGGGCGGCCGATCGCCAAAGCGGCCCCAGCATTTTGCGCTTCGGTACTGAAGAACTGAAGCAATCGATCCTCCCTCGCATCACCAAGGGCGAATGCTACTTCACCGTCGGCATGAGTGAGCCCGATGCAGGCTCCGATCTCGCCGCGGTGCGCACTCGCGCCGATAGGATTGATGGCGGTTGGCTGGTCAACGGCGCAAAGATCTGGACGAGCGGTGCGCACTGCTCCCATTACATGATCACTTTGCTGCGAACTTCGGGTGCGCGCGAGGATAGGCATCGTGGCTTAAGCCAGATGGTGATCGATCTGTCATCGCCGGGGATTACCATTCGACCAATCATCAATCTCAATGGCAAGCACGAGTGGAGCGAGGTTGTGTTCCGAGACTGCGTCGTCCCCAGCTTCATGCTACTCGGTAATGAGGGGGACGGCTGGATGCAGGTCACATCCGAACTGGCCCATGAACGCTGCGGGCCTGAGCGATTTTTGACCAACGTATATCTGCTCGGGGAGCTAGTGAAGCTGGTCGGCAGCCAGCCCGGACGCCATGCCCGGGCAGCCGTAGGGAAACTGGCGGCGCGGCTTTGGAGCTTGCGCCAGATGTCGCTGTCAGTTGCCGGCATGCTGGAGGGGGGCAAGGCGCCATTGATCGAAGGTGCCATGACCAAGGATCTTGGCATACATTTTGAGCAGGATCTGCCCGAAGTGGCTCGTACGGCTGGCGGAGTTTGATTCGGTCGGTCCCGACGCCGTCGCTGAGTTTCTCGACGTGTTCAGCGAATCGATCCGGCCATATCCATGTAATCGCTTTCATCTTGATGGTGTCAGCGCGGGCGCTCTTGAAGGTGGGAGTTCCTGGTGGCTGCAACGCTTGGTCGGCTGCTTTTAACCTGAGCGTGCCTCTAGCGTCCTGGCTGCTGCCGCTGGGAAAGGCGTTGCCATTACCAGCGGCGTGTTCCGCCCCTTTGGTGTTCTTCGGCGGTTTGCTTACCGGTTTGCTGTCGGGCTCGTGTCGAACATCGGCGATTCCCTTCAGGTTTTTTTCCACCGGGAATTTGGTGCCCTGCCGGATAATGATGATCCGGTCGCGAAACCATTCTTTGAGCGCAGGTGGCCATACGGAGCCAACGCTTTCACTGATCGTTGTCGCGATTGTGTCGCGGTCACCAACGGCGTCAGCGGTTTCCTCGTCTTTGCAGAAATGGACAGGCTTGGACCGGTCGGCTTTTGCCAATTCCTGGGCCCGGTAGGGCACGTTAGTGTCGAAGGTAAGCGCGCCGTCAGCGTCCCGGTATACACCTGCATGCCCGTTGAACGGCCATTTCCTGGTGGTGCTGGCGGCGACGTGCCGCCGACGCACACCGTCAACGCCTTCGGCCTTCAACGTATCGTTGATATCGGGGTGGGTTTTCATCGCCCGCCCTCCATAATCACGTCGATTTTCCTGCTGGTGAGGGCGTCGGCGAGCTTCGTCGCTCCATCCCATCCAGTGTCGTCATCGTGAGCGAAGATAGTCACGCACTCGATGTAATCCGGCACGACCTCCGCCAGAGCAGGCATTCGTCCGCCAGTTCCTGCAGCCCACACACCGAGGCCCGTCGCCTTACGGACGGAAAGGCCGTCTTCGATCCCCTCGGTAATGGCGAGCCCGAGCAGATCGTTCGGTGGCGCCAGAACGATCGGCGATCCGGTGGAAAGCCCGATCATGATCTTGCCCTTCTCGCCGCGATCGCGGTCGGAACCGTCAGGCAGCAACCGGGTGAGATGCACGCCTTTGATCGCGTTGGTATCGATACGGATGACGCCCGGCTCGGTCTCGTGGGCGAGACCGAAGGCGGCAATCATCGCGGGCGGATAGTCACCACTGGCGGGCAAAAACCTCACGGTATCAGGGACGGGTCCGGTGTAACCGCGCGCCCACAGATATCGTTCGGCGAACGTGCCGGCGATCGGTTCCGATCGCCCCCATAGCCAGAGCGCCTTGCGCAGACGTTCTGCCCTGTGGGTGAGATCACTCTCGTTGGCCTCGGTGCGCGCCTTTGTTGGCCACTCCTGGTCGGCGGTCTTGCCGTTCTGATTCTTCGGCGGCGGGTCGCGTGTCAGCTTTTCGCATGCTGCAGCGAATTCGACGCCGTCGATGAACATGACGAGATCGATCGCGCCTTTGCCGCCCTTTACGCAGTGGCGGCAATTCCAGACCTGCTTGACGGTGTTAATGCTAAACCGATCGGTGCCAACACATACCGGACATGGCCCATATCGCTCTGGACCGCGACCGAGAAGCTTGATACTGCGCCGCGCCAGTTCATTCTCGATGGGAACATCGCGGGCTTTGGCAACCCAATCTTTCCAGGTCTCGCTCATTGCCGCCCTCCTGCCTTGGAGAAGGGCGCCTGGGGTGATTGTGCCTTGAACGGACCATAACGATACGCTATCTGTTTCATTGCGCTTTGGCGGGAACCAGCTCGCCTTCCTGTTGATACTCCGGGCTTCCAGATGACGGCCAGTCTGATCTGGGAGCCCGTTTGTTTTTCCCTCCCCCTTCACCTCCCCTTTATTTTGCCGGCTCCGCCGCGCTCACCTCGCGCTTAAGAGCTACCAAAGCACGCTCGATGAGTTGCGCGGCGCTGAGCTGGAGTTTTTCCTCGAGTTCGCGCCGGGTTTCGTCGGCCTCGAGAGAAATCCGGCCATAAATCGCAACCGCTGGTTTTCTTCGTGGGATTCCCATTTTTGGACCTCTATCTATCTGATACGAGAGTTAGCCTGTCGCTATGATATCGATTCGCACAGAGAATTCTGGCGTGTCTCGGAGTTACCGACAGTTGCTTTGCGCGGCCAGGAAACTGCGGCAAATGTTGCGAGCAAGTGCCGCCGTTTAAGGCCAGGCAACGCCTCGACGCGATCGAGCGCCGGCCCCAATGCGGCGCCGTGCGCATGGAAACGTTCGTGACGGCCGGCATCCGAAAACCTCCACAAAAACGGCTTGAGCCAGCTTCGAAGCTCGTCTTCCCAATGTGACGTCGTGCCTATCATGGTCGGCCCTCCAATAAGCCGACCACCCATGAGTCACAGAAAATCTGATTCGTGAATCCCAACTCCTCCAATTATGTCAAAAATCTGCCAAAGTAGTGCTAGGGTCCGGACTCAATTACATCGCAACTAGCAGACCATGGCAGCCTCGTTACTATCGTGGATCCGCCTGGTCGGGGAACGCTCATGAAATCCGCACCCCTCTACGCAATGACCGTGTTGACGGGCGGATTGGTCTGGTTCGCCACCAAATTTCAACTTGGTACGGTGCCGCTAGAGGTATCTTTGATCTATCGGTTTGGCGTTGCCGGATTGTTGATGGTTGGGTTGGCAGCTGCTCTCGGACATCCACTCAAGTTCAGCGTGGCTGTGCACGCCAGCCTGACCCTGTTCGGCGCTTTGGTGTTTGCCGGTAATTTTGTTCTGCTGTACGCGGCCATCCAGAATCTGACCAGTGCACTGGTCGCGATCATCTTCTCAACGTCGGTACTGATGAACATCGTATTCAGCGCAGTTTTTCTCGGTCGCGAAATCGAGATCCGGATGATTGTTGGGGCTCTTCTAGGATTGTGCGGCCTTGTGCTGGTCTTTCATCGTGAACTTCTGGAGGTCGATCTTGGCAACGTCCGGACGCTGGCGATCCTTCAAGCTTTGGGAGCGACGATGCTGTTTTCCCTCGGCAACATCATCTCTGCCCGCCTTCAGGCAGAAAGGATTCCTGCCCTGGTCAGTACGGCGTTTGGTATGGGATATGGTACAATCTTGCTCGCGCTCTACGCGATTGTCGGCGGAAAGCCGTTCGTCTTCGAGACTTCCATGGGCTATGTCCTGTCGCTTGTTTATCTAACCATCTTTGGCTCGGTCATCGGATATGGTACATATTTCACATTGATCGGACGGATTGGACCCGAGCGCACAGCCTATACGACGGTTATGGTTCCGGCGCTGGCACTGGCGGTGTCGACGGTTTTCGAAGGCTTCACCTGGAGCGTGGCGGTACTAGCCGGGGTCGTTTTGATCCTCGGTGGAAACGCCGTAATCTTGGCGATGCGGGCACCGGCAGGTGACGAACGTCAAAATGGGGAAGTTCTTGACTGACCAGCCGAACACGGCCGTGAGCCGTGGCGCATACTTGGTTCCGATGGTGTTATGCAATTTGTCGTCGTGTTGTACCAAGACCATCCCGCCGAACCGCATCTTCAAATCCTTCGACGACATCGTCGACCACTGTTCTTATGTCTGGAACACGCTCATCAGTCAGCCGTGGAAGATCATGTCCATCGCGCGATGCGACTGGGCGACCGTCGGCCACTCATTCTGAGGATTGGTAAATCCTTCGACGACATCGTCGATCACCGCCGCAATGCCTTGAACACGCTGATCGATCATCCGTGGAAGTCATGTCCATCGCGCAACGCGACTGGGCAACTGTCGGTCACTCATCGTGAGGATTGGTATAAGTGCGGCGATCAAAGGCGGTAAGCACTTCCTCGGCTGCCTTTTCACTCGGTCGCTTCATTCCAATTTCCATGATGGCACCGAGCCTTGTGAAGGCTTCAAGTTGCTTACACCGCTCGGGCGTGTCGCTGAGTAGCGGGATCAATGCTTGGCCCAGCCGCTCGGAATGGCGACATACTGCCTACGAACAGGCAGAAGAAGCCTGTATCAGCTATCGGTTTCATCCGCGCTTTGGCGAAGTGGTGCAGATCAGACGGCGGCTCGAACGCTGGGGCATCG
>Ga0066903_100005793_pt1 | contig 10808 bp, 11 predicted proteins | sample PanSoiMetaGPlot1_FD_67491 | JGI IMG/M metagenome (GOLD analysis project Ga0066903, IMG submission 67491) | Tropical forest soil microbial communities from Panama analyzed to predict greenhouse gas emissions - Panama Soil - Plot 1 (version 2) | ecosystem: Environmental > Terrestrial > Soil >...
ACCTCGGTCGGGCTGACCCAGATCCCGCTGACCTTGAGCATGTCGTCGCTGCGGCCCTGGTACCGGTAGAACCCCTCCGCGTCGCGCGCGTACTGGTCGCCCGTGTCGATCCACTCGCCACGGATCGTCCGCTTCGTGCGGTCGTGCTGGTTCCAGTACATCGAGCAGATCGAGTCGCCCCTGACCAGCAGGCTGCCCACCTCGCCCGGCGGCAGCTCCCGCCCCTCGTCGTCCACCACCTTCACCTCGTAGCCCGGCACCACGGTGCCCGTCGAGTCGGGCCGCACCTCGCCCAGCCGGTTGGAGATGAAGATGTGGCAGCACTCGGTCGACCCGATCCCATCGAGGATGTCGGTCCCCGTCCGTGACCGCCAGCGCTGCAGGATGGACCCGGCCAGCGGCTCGCCGGCGCTGACGCACGCGCGCACGGATCCGAAGTCGGCGTTGGCCCAGATCTCGGGATCGGCCGCCAGCGTGTTCGCGTAGCTGGTCGGCACCGCGAAGTACAGCGTCGGCCGGAAGTGGCGGACGACGTCGAGCACGGTCCCCGGCGCCGGCGGCCCGGCCAGCAGCACCGTGGTCGCGCCCACCGCGAGCGGCATGTACAGCGCGTTGCCCAGCCCGTACGCGAAGTACAGCTTGGCCACCGAGAACGTGACGTCCGACTCGTCCATCCGCAGCACCGGCCGGGCGTAGTTCTCGACCACGTAGCGCATGTCGTGCTGGAGGTGCACCACGCCCTTCGGCTGACCGGTCGTGCCCGAGCTGTACAGCCAGAAGCACATGTCGTCGCGGCTGGTGTCCGCCGCCTCCAGCCGGTCGCCGGCGGCGGCGGTGATCTCCGCGTAGCTCAGCTCGCCCGGCAGCGCCTCGCCCACCACGACCAGATGGCGGAGGTGCCGCAGCTCGCGGCGCGCCTGGCGGAACGCCTCGGCCACCGGGGCCGACACGATGGCCACCTTGGCCCGGCTGTCGTCCAGGTAGTGGACGTAGTCGTGCGGCTTCAGGTTGGTGTTGACCGGCACCGGGATGGCGCCCAGCTTGATCGCGCCGAAGAAGGCGGTCGCGAACTCGGGGCCGTCGAGGACCGCCATCAACACGCGGTTCTCCATCTCGACGCCCAGCTCGCGCAGGGCGTTGCCGGCACGGTTGGCGCCGGCGGCGACCTCGGCGTACGTCATGTCGACGCCGTCGGCGGTGCGGATGGCGACCCGGTCGGCGCGGCCGGCCTCCAGGTTGCCGTCCAGGAGGTCCGCGGCTGCGTTGTAGCGCCGCGGCAGCTCGGCCGTGGACCACGTGCTCACGCCGACAGTCTAGTTTTGGATGAGATGGCTGACGAGCCCATCCTGCTGATCTTCGACGGCGGTTGACCGTTCTGAACGCGGTGCGCGCGCCTGGTCACCGAGCGCGCGCCGGCCGGCCGGGTGTCGGCGAAGCCCAACCAGGAGCCCGGGCTGATCGAGCGCCACGGGCTGACGCGCGACCAGGTCGCGGGCGCCGTCTGGACGATCGAGCCGTCAGGGCGCCGCATGAGCGGCGCGGCCGCGGCCGGCCTCGCGCTGCGCGAGATGGGTGGGGGCTGGAGGGCGCTCGGCCACCTGGCGCGGGTGCCCGGCGCCGGGCTCGTCTACGCGGTGGTCGCGCGGACGCGGGGTCGCCTCAGCGCGCTCTGGGGCGACCCGCCGCCCTACCCGGAGGGCTGAGCCCGCTAGCCGGCCGTCGGCGAGCCGGCGAGAAGCCGGCCGAAATCGGTGTCGCGGATCTCGCCGAGGAACGAATGGTGGCCGTCCACCGGCATGTCCACGCTGGTCTCATAGACGAAGGCGTACACGTTGTCCATCGTCCAGTCCCCGTAGCCGCGGAGCGCCAGGTGCTCGCGAAGCTCCTCGTTCAGCCGACCGGCCTCGTAGAGGTGGGTCGCCTGGCGATACAGCGCCCGCAGGATCTCGAGCTGCATCTGGAGCTCCGCGATCTCCTTCTTGTCGGCCTCCTCCTCGATCATGGCGTCGATCTGGGCCGCAAGGTCGCCGATCTCCTTGGCGTACTCGTCCATGGGCCAAGGGTACCCACCGTGCGGCGCGGATCAAGCCCCGCCGCGGACGGGCCGATGTCGAGCCGGCGGGCCCTGCTCCGACCAGTGGACATGATGCAGATGAAGACCCGCATGAGCACGAGCGTCGACGGCTTCGTGACCACCCCGAGCGGGTGGCCGGCGCTGACCGCCGACCCCGCCTTCGTCCCCGGCCAGAGCCACGGCATCCGGGAGTTCCTGGAGGGCTGCGAGGCGGCCCTGATGGGCCGCACGACGTTCGAGCCCGCCCTCGACAACGACCGGTGGCCGTGGCCCGGCCTGGACGTGTACGTCCTCTGTTCCGAGCGGCCCGCCGGCACCCCCGACCACGTCGTCACCGACAGCGACCCGGCTCGCCTCCTGGAGCGGCTGCGCGCCGCCAACCGGGGCGGCGACGTGCACCTGGTCGGCGGCCCGCGGACGATCGAGACGTTCCGCGGCCTGGGCGCCCTCGACCGGCTGGAGCTGGTCGTCCTGCCGATGCTGTTCGGCGGCGGGATGCGGCTGACGCCCTCGCTCAGCGCCGACGCCCGGCTGACGTTCGAGCGCACGCGCGCGCTGCCGGGCGGCGCGGTGGAGATCGTCTACGCCTGCGGAGGCCGCCGGGACGCGCTCCCGGCCCGGCCCGGCAGCCAGCGCTGATGGGCGGCCGGGCCCCAGGGTCAGGCGACCTGGAGCGTCACCGTCTGGTCGACCGCGGTGATCGCCCTGGGCACGTTGGCGCAGGCCACCGCTGACGCGGCCCGGGTCGAGTCGTCCGTGCCCGGGGCGCCGAGCCGGAGGGAGCTGCCGGCCGGGATCCCGTTCTCCATCGCCGCGCGGCTGTAGATCGTCTGGGTCTCGGTGCCGTCGGCGTTCACGTCCGCGCCGGGGAAGGCGTCGAGCAGCCGCGCTCCCGCGGCGCCGCAGGGCGCCGAGAAGAGCCCGAGCGGATACGTGGCCGACGGCGTCATCCCCGCCAGGTGGAACGCGACGATCACGTAGTGCTTGGGACCGAGCTTCACGCCGGCCGTGCCCGCGGGGCTGCCCCAGGCCGGCTGGACGGCGGGCGCGGGCGGCGGCGCCGGTGACGCCGATGCCGCCGCCGCCGCCGGTGTGGCCGCGACAGGCGGGCGCGGGCCGGCGGGCGGCGGCGCCGGAGCTGCGAGCCCGGCGCCGGGGAGCGGCGCGGGCGTGGCGACCGGGGTCGCCGGTCCCGGCGTCGCGGCGGGGCAGGCCCCGCCGATCGCGACAGGCGCCGAGGCCACTCGGCGCGGGCCGGTGACCACCAGACGCGCCTCTCCGGCCGGGAGCCCGCCCGGCGGGTACGCGAGCTCCAGCGCGAGCGGCACCGACCGCGTGCCCTCCACGACGGCGACGGAGGTGGGGCGGCCGGCCCGGCCGTCCGGCCGGACCCAGTGGTAGGTCAGCATTCCGGAGCCGCCGGCCACGCGCACGATGCCGCTGAGCGCGACGTTCGTCACCCCGCAGCCCGCGGCCTGGCCGTCGAGCCGGGCCTGCACGCCGGCGACCTGGAGCGGCCGGGTGCCCCTCGCCCACGGCCCGGCCGTCAGCGCCAGGACGCCCCCGGCGGCCGTCAGCGCGACGGCCAGCGCCGCGCCCGCGATCAGGAGCCGCGGCCGCGGGCGGACGGGAGCCGCGCCGGGGCGGGCGGCCGCGAAGAACCGGGTGCGCCCGGCGGGGTCGAGGTCCAGCGCGTCGGCCAGCAGGGTCAGGGTGCTCGCACGGGGAGACCGGCGCCGGCCGCGCTCCAGCAGGCCGATCGCGTCCACGCTCAGGCCCGACCGCGCCGCCAGCACCTCCTGGCTCAGCCCGGCCGACTCCCGGTGAGCGCGAAGCAGGTCGCCGAACGCCCGTGGCCGCGCGCGCCCTCCGGAACCCATGTCCGGTCCATGCTAGGAGCGGCGCGCGGGCGATCCGGGGTGGCGGATCGCACGCCTGGCGATCGTCAGGGGCCTGCGCGGGCCATGTCCGGGCCATGTCGGTGGGCGGCTCGCGAGGCCGGGAATAGGGTCGGAGGCATGGCCACGAAGCGCACTCCACCTCGCCAGGTCACGATCACCATTCCCCTGCCGGCGCCGTTCGCGCTGGCCCTGCTGGTCGCGGCCGGCATCGCGATCGGCGCGTTCGGCGCGGATGCCCTCCACGGCCGTGCCGCGGCGCCGGCGGCGCGGACGGCCGCGCCGCCGCCCGCGGTCGCGCAGGACTGGCCGGCCGACCAGCCGGTCGCCGACCCGATCGAGACGCCCGCCGAACCGGCGCCGGCGGACCCGCCGGTGCTGCTCGCGGCCGTCAGCCGGCCCGCGCCCGTCACGAAGATGTTCCTCTGCCCGCTCGCGGGGTCCGGCGTGGTCACGATGCCGTGCCCCGGACCACCCGGCTGCGGCATCCTCGGCGGCCGGACCCAGATCGCCTGCCGCCTCTGCGACGAGGCGTGCGCCCCGCCGCCCGCGCCGGTCGTCCATCCGACGCCGAAGCCGCGGCCCACGGCGGTCGCGGTCGCCAAGCCCAAGGCGGCGCACCCGGCCAGGACCGCCGACCGCGACGACCATCCGAAGGCCCATCCCACCCGCCACCACGCTCGGTGCGGCTCGCACCACGCGGTCGAACGCTGCCCGCGCGGAGGTGACCGGTGACCAGGCGCGTCCGGCGACTCGCGCGCCGCGCGGCGCCGCCGCTGCTGGCCGCCGCGTTCGCGGCCGGCCAGCTGCTGACCGGCGCGGACGGCACCGCCTACGCGTTCTCCTGCGGCCCATCCGGGATCGATCTGGGCGGCATCGCGGTCGGCACGTGCCAGACCGGCGGCGACATCACGCTGCCGGCCGACCTGGGAACGTTCACCAGCCCCGTCATCACCGTCCCGAGCGACATCCTGAAGACGCTCCTGCCCGACACGCAGACGCTCCTGCCCGACAAGCCCAGGCCCCGGCCGAAGCTGCCGGGCCCGAAGACGGTGATCGCGACCGGCGTGGCATCCGCCGCCATCGCGTGCGCGCTGACGAGCTGCCTGCCGCCGGGCGGCCCCACAGGCCCCAAGGGCGGCCCGCCCAGGGGCCCGAAGCAGATTGCCACGCCGACGACGACCGTCACGAAGCCGACCAGGCCCACCCCGCCCAGGGCGACGACGCCGCCGGCGACAAAACCCACGCCGCAGCCGAAGCCGAAGACGAAACCCGCGCCGAAGCCGGCGACCAAGCCCGCGCCGCGGCCGCGCGTGGTCACCCCCGTGAACGCGCGATCGAAGGGTCCGAAGAAGGCGGCCGGGACCAGGAAGTTCAGCAAGCAGCAGGCCAGGAGCCGGCGCCAGCACGGCCGCGGCGCCGCGCAGGACCGTCAGCGGAAAGTGGCGCGCCGGAAGACGGCGTCGAAATTCGGCGCCGACGCGCTGAGCCTGGCCGGACAGGCGCCGGGCGTCGACCAGAGCGTGGAGCGCGGGATGCCGCCGGGTCCGTTCAACCGCCGCGGGGACCGGCTCGCCAAGCAGCAGCGGACGCAGGACCCGGTCGTGCCGTCCACCCAGGTGCACCAGCTGCGCGGTCACAGCCTGCGGAGCAAGGGCGAGCGCGTCCGGCAGAGCCACGCCGTGAAGCGCGCCCTCCGGCGGCATCGCCGGTGAGCTCAGCCGGCCAGCAGCTCCTCGGCGTCGTCGAGGCCGGCGAGGAGCGCGTCGACGTCCTCGGCCAGGTTGTAGTGGTGGAACGAGACGCGGAGGGCGCCGTCGCGGGTGCTGCACAGCACGCCGCGCTCGGCGAGGCGCTCGATCAGGCCCCGCACGTCGCGGCAGCGCACCATGACGAGCGGCCCGCGGCGGTCCGGCTCCCGCGGCGTCATCAGCGCCAGGCCGCGCCGCTCGGCGCCGGCGATGAACCGGTCGCTCAGCGCCCGGACGTGGTCGCGGACCGCGTCCAGGCCCACCCGCCGGAGCAGCCGGACCGCCGCCAGCGCGGCGTAGACGGCCGGCACCGGCGGCGAGCCGCTCTGGAAGCGGCGGGCGCCCGGCGCGAGGTCGAGGCGGTGCACGTCGTACGCGAACGGATCGGCCTGGCCGAACCAGCCCGTGTCGGTCGGCCGCAGCCGCTCGGCCAGCTCGCGGCGCACGTACAGCAGGGCCACGCCGGGCGTCCCCAGCAGGTACTTCAGCGTCCCCGTGACCAGCGCGTCGACGCCCAGCGCCCTCACGTCCACCGGCTCCGTGCCCAGGCTCTGGAACGCGTCCACCAGCAGGGGCGCGCCGTGCGCGTGGGCGAGCTCGGCCAGTCCGGCGAGGTCCGTCTTGAAGCCGTTGCGGTAGCAGACGTGCGTGGTGGCGACGATCCGCGTCCGCTCGTCGATCTCGGCGGCGAAGGCGCTGAGCGGCAGGCGATCGCCGTCGGCGCGCGCGTACGCGACCTCCGCGCCCCTCGCCCGCTGGGCCAGCCACACGTGGCCCATCGTCGGGAAGTCGAGGTCGCTGGTGACCACGCGGGGCCGGTCCGACCAGTCCAGCGCGCTGGCGATCGCGCCGACCGCCGTCGAGGCGCTGAACGTGACGGCGACCTCGTCGGGCTCGGCGTTGATCAGCGCCGCGAACTCGGCTCGCAGCTCCTCCATCCGCTCGCACCACAGCTCCCACGGGTTGCCGTGCCGGTGCCAGCTGGCCATGAACTCCTCCAGCGCGGCCTCGACGGGCCGGCCCAGCGCGCCCTGCGAGCAGGAGTTCAGGTAGACGCGCTCGTCGAAGATCGGGAACAGCTCTCGGAATGCTCTCGGGTCCACCTCACGAGCACCATACAATGCGCGGATGACGGTCCTCGCCTCGCTCGTCGAGGGGCTCGCCTCGGGCCGCGTGCGCGTCGTCGACCTGACGCAGCCGCTCTCCGGGCAGACCCCGATCCTGCAGCTTCCGCCCCCCTTCGCCAACACCCCGGGCTGGACGACGCACGAGATCTCGCGCTACGACGAGCGCGGACCCGCCTGGTACTGGAACTGGTTCGAGGGCGGCGAGCACGTCGGCACCCACTTCGACTCGCCCAACCACTGGGTGACCGGCAAGGACCTGGAGGACGTCGCCTCGGTGCCGCCAGCCCGCCTGGTCGGCCCCGCGGTCGTCATCGACAAGTCGGCCGAGGCCGGCGCCGACCCCGACTACCTGCTGCGGATCGAGGACGTGCGCGCCTTCGAGGCCGAGCACGGCCCGCTGCCCGCCGGCTGCTGGCTGCTCTACCGGACCGGCTGGGACGCCCGCGCCCACGACGCGGCGGCGTTCCTGAACGCCAACGAGACGGGCCCCCACTCGCCGGGCATCGCCCCCGACTGCGCCCGGTGGCTGGCCGAGGAGTCGCCGGTGGTCGGCATCGGCGTGGAGACGGTCGGCACCGACGCCGGCGCTGCCCACTCGTTCGAGCCGGCGTTCCCGTGCCACAGCTTCATGCTCGGCGCGGGCAAGTACGGCCTGACGCAGCTGGCCAACCTGGCGACGCTGCCGCCGACCGGCGCCGTGCTGGTCGTGCTGCCGCTGAAGCTGGTCAACGGCTCCGGCAGCCCCTGCCGGGCGATCGCGCTCGTCGAAGGCTAGGCAGACCGGAGCCTCACCCGCAGCCGTCGATGCGGGCGTCCGCCGTCAGCGGCGCGTAGGAGAGCCGCGCCGCCTCGGACTCCGCGATCAGCCCATCCGTGCCCGCCAGCGAGCCGCGCACGTCGAACGCGTGGCCGGTGCGCAGGTCGAGCACGGTCGAGGGCAGGCCGGCGTACCAGAGCGTGAAGTCGCCGGCCAGCCGCAGGAACTGGAGCGGGTGGCGCACGTCGGCGGTGTAGTCGCCGTACTCGCGCGTGCCCAGGCGCCAGACGTGCAGCTCCCGCTGGTCGGTGCTCCATGCCAGGTACCGGTCCGAGCCGGCCAGGTACACGACCGGGCCCGGCGCGCGCACGCGCTCCGGGAGCGGCGCGGCGCGCAGGCTCACGGCATCCACCGCCCGCAGCGCGTACGAACCGTCCGCCTCGACGCGCGCCCACACGAGGTCGGCGCCCGCGAGCACCGGGCCGCTCACCCGGCCCGAATCGAGGACGGTCGTCCGCCGGCTGGCCAGGTCGTAGCGCTCGACCGTCGCCACCGGATGGCTCGCCTGCCGCGGCTGCGGCTGGGCCCAGGCCACCATGCCGCGGCCGGCGACCGGCAGCGGCGCCTGGCCGAACGCCTGCTGGCCGTCCGGCGAGCGCGACGTGGCCAGGTCCAGCGTCTCCCCCGATTCGCGGCTCCACGCGCGGACGGCCCAGTCGCCGAGGTTGGCCGCCGAGTTGGCCTGCTGCCACACCACCCACGACCCCGACGCCGCCATCGAGCCGATGCCCGCCGCGCCCGCCGGCAGCGCCGCGATCGAGGTCACCGCGCCGGTGGCGAGGTCGACGGCGGCGACGGCCTGGTCGGCGGCCGACCGGCGGACCAGGCCGTACGCGGTGCGGCCGTCATCGGCGACCGCGCCGAGGTGGAGGTCGACGCCGCCCCCGATGGCCACGGCGTGCTCGGAGAACCGACGCGTCCAGTCCTCGGACGGGGGCGCGAAGCACACCGAGTAGGCGCGGACGGCGTCGGGCGGCGGTGCCGGCGTCGCGTTCGCGGCCGGCGGCCGGGCGGCCGGCGCCCCGCAGGCCGCCGCCGCCACGAGCGCGCCCACCACGAGCGCGGCGCGCCTACCAGGCGTAGCCACGACCTCCGAGGATGTCGACCAGCGCCCCCAGGTCGATCCAGCTGTAGGCCGGCACCCCGCTCCACACCGTCGTGGCCGAGTCGGCGTAGTACGCGACGGTGTCGCCGTCGCCCATGCCGCCGATCTCGATCCAGTGGAAGATCTCCACGTCCGGATGGCCGACCAGGTGCGGCCCGCCGGGGACCTCCCAGGCGTCACCGGCGACCGGCCAGCCGCCGTACGTCGTCAGGTCGGAGCGCAGGCGGGCGACGAACGCGGCGCGCTCGTTCGGCGTCGGGGAGTAGGAGAGCGAGACGAACGCGTACGTCCCGCCGCCCGGCCAGCCCACGAACTGGTTCAGCCCGCGGGTGAGCCGGTCGACGCTGGTGCCGCTGCTGGGACCCGTTCCCATCCACCGGGCGGCGGCGCCCTGGTCGACCCGCAGTCCGCGCGTCGCGGCCATCTCCGACACCGTCGCGGGCCCGCAGTAGTAGTCCGTGATCTGGCCCTGCTGGTCCAGGTTGGCGAGGACGATCCGGCCGGACGCCGCGCAGGCCGCGGCGGGCGCCCCGCGGGCCAGCCGGACCGGCGCGCGGCGGGCGGCGGCGCGGCGCGCGACCTGGGCCGCGACAGCGGCCGGCGCCGACGCGGCGAGGTCCACCGGCAGCCGCACGGTGTCGTGCGCGGCCCGGTAGGCGGCGACCGACGCGAGCGTCGCGCCGCTCAGGGGGACGGCCGCCGCCGCGGGAGCCGAGGCGGCGGCGCAGGCGGGGGACGCGGCGAGCGCGGTCGCCGGCGACCCGACGAGGAGTCCCGCCGCGCACACGATCGTGACGAGCATTGCTCCGCAGCGCATGCCCGCCATTGCAGCAGGCGCCGGCCGCGGAGGTCCACATTCACACTGCGGTCAGGATCGAGGCCAGCGTCGCGGCGTCGATGCTGCCGCCGCTGACGACGCAGGCCACGCGACCCCCGGCGGCGCGCCCGCTGAGCGCCGCCGCGACCGGCGCGGCCCCCGCGCCCTCGGCGACGACGTGGGCCCGCGTGGCCAGCAGCCGGACGGCGTCCGCGACCTCGTCGAGGCTGACGACGACGGTGCCGTCGAGCAGCGCCGACGCCCGCTCCAGCATGCTGGCGAACACCGTCTTGCTGCCGATGCCGTCGACGAACGAGGGCCGGTAGTCGACGGCGACCGGCGCGCCGGCGGCCAGGGCGGCGGTCAGCGGCGCGCCCGTCTCCACCTCGACGGCCAGCACGCGGCACGACGGGCGCAGCGCCTTCACGGCCGAGGCGATCCCGCAGGAGAGGCCGCCGCCGCCCCACGGCACGAGCACGGTGTCCACCTCGGGCAGGTCCTCCAGCAGCTCCAGGCCGATGGTGCCGTTGCCCGCCATCACCTGCTCGTCGTCGAACGCGTGCACGAACGCGCCCTCGACCCCCGGCCGGCCGCGGTCGACGAACGCCTGCCACCACTCGTCGAAGGGCACCTTCAGCACCCGGCCGCCGAGCCGCTCGACGGCGCGCACCTTGGCCTCCGGCGCGTGGTCCGGCGCGATCACCGTGCAGGCGATGCCCAGGCGCCGGGCGTTCCAGGCCACGCCCTGCGCCATGTTGCCGGCGCTGGCGGTGACGGCGCCGCGCGCCAGCTCGTCAGGCGGCATCTGGGCCATCGCGTTGGCCGCGCCGCGGATCTTGAAGCTGCCGATCGGCTGCAGGACCTCGAGCTTGAGCCAGACATCCTCGAACGCGACGAGGGGCGTGCGGATGGCGGCGCCGGCGATGCGCTCGCGAGCGGCGCGGATGGCGGCCAGGTCGATCACGTCACCGCGTCCATGCGGTCCGCGATGCGCCGCCGGTCGTCCGCCGACAACCCCAACTGGAGAGACTCGACGGCGGGCGCGAACTGCTCCAGCGAGCGCGGGCCGATCAGCGCGGCCGTCACCTGCGGATGGCCGTGCACCCATGCCAGCGCGAGGGCTCCCATCGAGACGCCCCGCTCCGCCGCCTCGTCGCGCAGCGCGTCGATCGCGCCGAACGTCGCGGCGTTGAGCATGCCGCGGTACGGGTCGGGCCGC
>Ga0066903_100005794_pt1 | contig 10806 bp, 9 predicted proteins | sample PanSoiMetaGPlot1_FD_67491 | JGI IMG/M metagenome (GOLD analysis project Ga0066903, IMG submission 67491) | Tropical forest soil microbial communities from Panama analyzed to predict greenhouse gas emissions - Panama Soil - Plot 1 (version 2) | ecosystem: Environmental > Terrestrial > Soil >...
ACGAGGCGGAGGCCCTCTGGCGCGCTTGGGTCACGAGAAACGACTCGCAGGCGCGTGATCGGCTCGTCCTCTCGTACGCGCCGATGGTGAGCTACCTCGCTTCGTGCAAGGTGCGCGAGCTGCCTGCTCACTGCGCACTCGACGACCTCGTCTCCTGTGGCCTCCTCACGCTTCTTGAGGCGGTCGACCGCTTCAACCCGACATTCGGCACGCCGTTCGAGCAGTACGCGTGGACACGCGTCAGCGGCGCCATCATCGACGAGCTCCGTCGGCAGGACTGGGCGTCGCGCTCGGTGCGCCGTCTCGGCCGCAAGATCCAACGCGCGCGCGACGACCTCTATGCGCGGAACGCTGCTGCACCCAGCGACCAGCAGCTTGCGGACGCGCTCGGGATGGACGTGGCCGAGCTCAGAACTGGCGTTGGGGAGATCGAGCGTGCGGACGTGATGTCGCTCAACGCCCCCGCCCACGGCGCCGATGACGTGTTGCCGGTCGAGGTCGGTGACGCCGTCGAGGCGAACTCGCGGGAGACCGACCCCGAGCTGGCCCTGCTCGCCGGCGAGCGGGTCGCAAGGGTGCGCGAGGCTATGTTCCAGCTCGGCGAGCGTGAGCGCGAGGTGCTCTCGCTCGTGCATGTCCAGGAGCTGCCCGGGGCCGAGATCGCCAAGCGATTCGGCGTCACCGAGTCCCGTGTCTCCCAGGTGCTCGGGAGCGCGCGGCGCAAGCTGCAGGCCCAGCTCGACGAGTACGACGACCGGACACAGGACGCGGCGTAAGTCGAGTTGCCTGCGTTTCCGGCGCCACTGCTCAGGCACTGCACGATCGCGTTGCGAGCGGCGGAACTTCGTCCGGGCAACGCGTGCTTGGCGTCCCGGCTATGAAGATCCTGCTCGCTCGCGGCGGCCGGTTGACGGCTCTCGGAGGTGGTGTGCCAGCGGGTCCGCGACGCGGCCTGAGAAACTGGATGTTGATCGTCTGGCAAATCAGCCGATAACAGCCGCATGGAACCCGCGAACGAGACGCAGGTCACCGAGGAGATCGAGGAGATCGCCGGCCCCACGCCCGAGCAGGAGGAGGTCCTGCGCTGGCGGCTCAGCCAGATTCTCTCGCTGGGAATCGAGCAGCTCGACGCCCAGCTGCTGGCCGAGACGGGCGCCGATCTCGGGCTCCTTCGGCGGCTGGTGGGTCAGGGTTGTCCGCCTGGCCTCGCCGCTCGCATCGTCCTGTAACGGGACGTGCGACGCGGGTCCGGCCGGGTTGAACCCGGCTCCTGCCACTGTGGCGCGGCGACATGTCGTCGGCCCCGTCGAGCCTAGCCGCCCCGCTCGAAACTCCCGATCGCCGCTCTCACCGTACGAGGCGTTCCAGCCCGGGTCGACGGTCAGTGCCCCGGGTAGCCGAGAGAGTCCGCTGGGGACCTAGCGTTGTCGGCTGCTGCGTCTCGGCCATCGGCGCGGCTCCCGATGGCGGGTTCGGAGAACTACGGAACCGAGCGGTTTGTCCCACGGGGGTTGGTACTTCTCCGCGGCTTCGATCGGCGCTCGCCCGGATGACAGCCGGCAGCGGCTCGCCGAGGATGTGTTCGATGACGACCCCGATGATCACCGTGCAGCAGGACGGGCGATCCGAGCCGAGTGTGCCGGCGGGGGCGTTCACGCCAGCCGGCCTCGACGCGTTGCCGCCGCCTGCGATGGCGCGGAAGGCCGAGGACGTCGGCGTCGCCAAGGTCGGTCTGTCCGCGGCGAACATGTTCGCGCTCTCCGTCCTGGCAGGTGCGTTCATCGCGCTCGGCGCGATCTTCGCCACGACCGTGACGGCAGGGGGGTCGACGCTTCCATACGGCGTCGTCAGGCTGCTCGCCGGGCTCACGTTCTCGCTCGGCCTGATCCTCGTCGTGGTCGCCGGCGCCGAGCTCTTCACCGGAAACAACCTGATCGTGATGGCGTGGGCGAGCAAGCGCGTGTCGACCGCCCGCCTGCTTCGCAACTGGGCGATCGTCTACGCGGGGAACTTCTCGGGCGCGATCGCGACCGCGGGCCTCCTGTTCGCGAGCAAGCAGTACGAGTTCGGCAAGGGCGCCGTCGGGGTCCAGGCCCTCACGATCGCGGCGACGAAGACCGACTACGGCTTCGTCCAGGCGATCGTGCTCGGCGCCTTCTGCAACGCACTCGTGTGCCTCGCCGTCTGGCTCTGCTACGGCGCACGCACCACCGCCGACAAGATCCTGGCCATCGTGCCGCCGATCGCCGCGTTCGTGGCGGCCGGGTTCGAGCACAGCGTCGCGAACATGTTCTTCATCCCGATGGGGCTGTTCGTGAAGAGCGACACCGCGTTCGTCTCGAGCCAGCAGGGCGTCCCGGATATGTCGGATCTGACGTGGGCGCGCTTCCTCTACGCAAACCTGCTCCCGGTCACGATCGGGAACATCGTCGGCGGCGCGTTGATGGTCGGCGCCATCTACTGGTTCGTGTACCTGCGCCGTTCTCGCGAGCAGGTCGGCAGCTCCGCGCCTGCGGCGACTCCGTAGCGCCGCGGCGCCCGACAAGGCGGGCGCCGTTCAGAGCACCTTGCCCGGCAGCCCATAGCGCGCGCCCGAAGGGCGCCCTTGCACTCGAGCCGTGCGAGGACCAGTGCGGGGAAGCCGCAGCGAACTCTGCGGGTATGTGCGGAGCAACGCTGCGGCTCTCCGACAGGGTCGGAGCAGTGCCCTTGGCCGATGATCGATGCAACGAATTCCCGAGTCAGGAGTGACGCAAGGCCATGACCGCATACCACCCGACACCCCATCGTTCCGTCTCCGAGACGCCATCAGGCGCGTTTTGGATCGTCGCCACGGCGATGCTCGGCGTGCTCGTCGCCGTCATCGGGTTCTTCGCGTTGATGATGTGGGCCGACGCCCGCAACTCGCGCGACTCGGCTTCGACGAGCGCCTCCTCGACCGCGGCGGCCGCGAAGAGCGGCGCCAGCTCGATGCCCGGGATGGACATGTCCGGCAGCACAGCCGCGAGCGGTGGCCTGACGAGTTATGCCGGGGCGGCGCCGGCGAACGCCGACGAGCTGGCGGCGGCGCACGTCCCCTATTCGGCCGCGCTCCCCGCGGCTCCCGCGGGTCCCGTCGCCAACGTCAACCTGACCCTGAAGGACATCACCCTCCAGATCGCTCCCGGCATCAAGTACGCCGCGTGGGCGTGGGCGGGCGGCGCACCCGGCCCGATCATCCACGTCCGCCAGGGTCAGACGGTCAAGATCACCTTGACCAACGACGGTGCGATCCCGCACTCGGTCGACTTCCACGCAGCGCGCATCGCCCCCAATGTGGCGTTCGCCGACGTGATGCCGGGCAAGTCGGTCAGCTACTCGTTCAAGGCCAATGACCCCGGCGTGTTCATGTACCACTGCGGCACCAAGCCCGTGCTCGCGCACATCGCGAACGGGATGTACGGCGCGATCGTCGTCGAGCCGCCGGCGGGGGTGCTGCCGAAGGCCGACAAGAACTACGTCCTCGTCGCCAGCGAGTGGTACCTCAACTCCGACGGGCTGAAGGCGCCCGCGCAGTTCAACATGGCCAAGGCGCATGCGCGCATGCCCGACTGGATGACCTTCAACGGCTACGCCGGCCAGTACGTCAAGCATCCGCTGACGGCGAAGCCCGGCGAGCTCGTCCGCTTCTGGGTCGTCGACGCCGGCCCGTCGATCGACACCGACTTCCACATCGTCGGCACGGTGCTCAACACCGCGTATCCGTTCGCCGACATGAACCCCGCCGACGCCCTCCACAACGTCCAGACGGTCACCGTCCCGGCGGGCGGCGGTGGCGTGTTCGACGTGAAGATCGACCAGCCGGGTCTCTACCCCTTCGTGTCGCACGCGTTCGCCGCGGTCGACCAGGGCCAGGTCGGCCTCCTGAACGTCGGCAACGTCAAGGGCACGATGTCGCACTGAGAGACGCCGAGCCGGGCGGCTGCCCGCAGCCGGCCGACGGCGGCGCTGTGACCAGCGCCGCCGTCCTCGTGGTCCGATTCCTGCGCGCGACCGCCGGTGCGATGCGAGCCGGTACGTCGGAACGCCTGGAGCAGGTCGCGCCGGACACCGGATCCTCACCGGATCCTCGTTGTCGGGACACCCACGCCGATCGACTGACCGGAGAGGCTCGGCTGGTCAACGAGTCGGGAGGGAGCATGTCCAGACGTAAGGCTGTAGTCGTCCTTGCCGCGGCGCTGGCGGTCGCAGCCGCCCTGGCCGGTATCGCCGTCGCCGGCAAGGGCGACGGGAACAACAAGACGTTCGAGTACGCGGTCGGGCTGTGGGGTGACCTGCCCTACTCCGACTTGCAGGCGCAGACGGGCGTCCCGAACCTGATCGCCGACATGAATGACCAGGACATCGAGTTCTCGGTGCACGACGGGGATCTCAAGGCCGGAAACTCGATCGCGAACTCGGTTACTCCGACGACGTGCCAGAGCGCGGTCTCGCCTTCGATCTACTCCCAGGGACTGGGCTACTTCAACTCGCTCGAGAAGCCGGCGATCTTCACGCCCGGTGACAACGACTGGACCGACTGCGACCGGACCTCGAACGGCGGCTTCAACTCGCTCGAACGGCTCCAGTACGAGCGCGGCGTCTTCTTCTCGACCGACACGTCCCTCGGGCAGCAGCAGATGAAGCTCGAGGTGCAGTCGACGCCGAAGTGCCTGGGGACGACGAGCTCCACGGGCAGCCCGACGTTCCAGACGCCGTGCGTCGAGAACCGACGCTGGACCTTCAGGAAGGTGACGTACGCCACGCTGAACGTCCAGGGCACCTGCAACAACCTCTGCTCGAGCGGCGCGGGTGACTCCACCACGGACCCGGACGTGATCAAGGCGCGCCAGGACGAGTACGCGGCGCGGGAGGCCGCGGACGAACAATGGCTGCAGGACACGTTCGACGAGGCGAGCTCGCAAGGATCGGCGGCGGTGATGATCGTCTGGCAAGCGGATCCGGGCTTCGACACCTCCGGCTACCAAGGTGCGCCGAAGCGGGATCCGGAGACGCTCGTGGAGTCGGACGGGAACCCGGACGGCTTCCACGACATCCTGTCCAAGCTGCGCAATCTCACGATCTCCTTCAAGAAGCCTGTCGTCCTCGTCCACGGCGACTCGCACTACTTCATGGTCGACAAGCCGCTCCTCGACTCGAGCGGACGCCGAGTCGAGAACTTCACACGCGTCGAAACCTTTGGCGACCACACGTTTACCGCAACCACCAATCCACCAGGCGACCCCAGCTGGGACGACAACAACGTCCACTGGGTGAAGGCGCTCGTCGATCCGCAGAGCCGCGACGTCTTCGCCTTCCAGGCAGAGATCGTCCCTGCGAACCGTGTTGCGGTGCCGTCGCCCTAGCGGTGGCTCGCAGTAGTCCTTCCGGGCCGCGAGCCGACGGCCATGCGGCCCGGAAGGAACGGGGACGGACGCGCGAGGCTCAGCGGACGTGCTTGAGCTTCGCCGGGTCGGCGATCAGGTCGATCTCGACGATCTTGCCCGCTTCGATCGTGAAGCCCACGACCGCGATCGGGCTTTCGTCGGGGACGACGATCAGGCCGGCGTTGCCGTTGACGATCGCGGGCCTGGCGTGGGGAGCGAGCCGGGCGCCGCGTGCGAGGACCCGGAGCGCGACGTCTCGGGCGCCGACGACGGGCAATCGGCCCTGGCGCGGTCCCGTGTCGGCCCTGAAGACGACGTCCGGGTCGAGTACGTTCAGGAGGGCTTCGAAGTCTCCGGCTCGTGACGCGGCCAGGAAGGCGTCAACGACGCGGCGCTGCTCGCGAAGATCGGGATCGTTACGTGGCGTCGCCCCCTGGACTCGTCTCCGCGCGCGGCTCGCCAGCTGTCGCGTCGCCTGCTCAGAGCGCTGCAGGATCGTCGCGATCTCGTCGAACGGGACGGCGAACATGTCGTGGAGGACGAACGCCAGCCGCTCGGGCGGGGTGAGCGTGTCGAGCACGACGAGCAGAGCGAGCCCCACCGAGTCGGCGAGCACGGCCTCGTGCTCGGGGCCGTCCTCGACGGTGACGATCGGCTCGGGCAGCCAGCTGCCGACATAGTCCTCGCGGCGCGCTCGTCGCGTCCGCAGCATGTCCAGGCAGACGCGCGCAACCACGGTCGTCAGCCAGCCGCCGATGTTCGCGACGGCGTCGGTGTCCGAGCGGTCGAGTCGCAGCCACGCTTCCTGCACGGCGTCCTCGGCCTCGCTCGCCGAGCCGAGCATGCGGTAGGCGACCGCCTGCAGGTGAGCGCGGTGACGTTCGAACTCCTCGGTGCCGTGATCGTTCGTCGTCATGTCACATCGTCCCGTCGGGACGCGTCATCTCCCTGACGAACGAACGGCATTCGATGTGACTGCCGCGGAAGGAGATGAGATGGAGCTCGCAATCGAGGCACATGACCTCCGCAAGACCTATCCCGCCGGCGTCGAGGCGGTGCGAGGGATCGACCTCGCCGTTCCCGCCGGCGAGGTTTTCGGCCTGCTCGGGCCGAACGGCGCCGGGAAGTCGACGACCGTGGGGATGCTCACGACCACGATCGTGCCAACCGGCGGCACTGCCCGGCTCGCAGGCTTCGACGTCGCGACGGAGCCACTCGCGGCACGCGCCGTCAGCAGCGTCGTGTTCCAGGAGGCGGTGGTCGACCGTTCGCTGACCGGCATGCAGAACCTCGAGCTTCACGCCGATCTCTGGGGCGTCGACCACCGCGAGGCGCAAGCGAGGATCGAGGAGCTCGCCGCCACGCTCGGACTCGGAGAGCTGCTCGGCCGCGCCGTCGGCAGTTACAGCGGCGGCGAGCGGCGCCGGCTCGAAATCGCCCGCGCGCTCGTCTCCCAGCCGCGCGTGCTCTTCCTCGACGAGCCGACGGTCGGGCTCGACCCGCGCTTCCGTGCGGAGCTGCTCGACATCATCGCCGGCCTGCGCAACCGCCGCGACATGACGGTGCTGCTGACCACGCACTACCTCGACGAAGCGGAACGTCTCTGCGATCGCGTCGCGATCATCCACGACGGCCGGATCGTTGCTCTCGACGCGCCGCGAGCGTTGCTCGCCGCGCTCGGCCGGGAGCTCGTCGAGCTTCGGATCGACGGAGATGTCGCCTCGGCGCTCTCGTCGCTTCGAGAGCGAGGAGTCGCGGGCGACGACGCGTTCGCGGTCGGCTCGCGCGTCACGGTGCCGCTGCACGACCGGCGCGCGCGGGAAGCGATCGCTGCAGTGCACGAGCTCGGGCTCACCGGGGCGATCAGCGTCCGTGAGCCGACACTCGACGACGTCTACCTGCGCCTGACCGGCGGCTCGCTCGCCACGGCCGCGTAATCGAAAGGAGCCACACATGTCCAGTATCGACATCGCCGTTCCGGCAACCCGTCCGAGGCGCGGGCTCACGCTCGGGCCGCTCTCGACGCTCGCCCGGCGGCGCCTTCGCCTGACGGCGCGGACGCCCCGCGAGCTCGTCGTGCCGCTGCTGACTCCGATCATGTTCGCGCTCGTGATCGCCCCTGCGCTGCACACGGCCCTGCACACGGACACGGCCTACGAGGCCTTCGTCGCGATCGGCACCGTCGGCCTGCTGATCCCGCTGAACACGATGTTCTCCGGGCTCGGGGTCATCGTCGACCGGGTCAGCGGCGCTCAGCGCGAGCTCCTGGCGGCTCCGATTCCGCGCGGCTTCCTCGTGCTCGGCAACCTGCTCGTCGCGCTCGCAATCACGGCCCTGCAGGTGGGGGTGCTCGTCGCGGCAGCGCTTGCCAGGGGGATCCGCTTCGACACGAGTGCGCCCGGGCTCGCGTGGTTCACAGCTGCCGTCGTGTTGTTCACCGTGGCCATGTACGGAATGGCGGAGATCCTCGCCGCGCGCGTGCCTCGCCAGGAGGAGTACATCGCGCGCGTCCCGGCGATCGCAATCCTGCCCTGGTTCCTCGCCGGCGCGCTGTTCCCGATCACCGCGCTCCCGACGTTCCTCACCTGGGTCGCGAAGTTCCTGCCGCTCACCCACGCGCTGGCGCTGATGCGTTACGGGCTCGACAGCGACAGGAGCGGCCTGCACGCGATCTGGGGACTGAGCGACCCTCGCGCGATGGCCGCGCTGAGCCTCGCCGTCGTCGGCACGTTCGCGCTGCTCCTCGCCGTCGGGTCGCTCCGCGTCTTCTCCCGCTCGGCGGTCAGATGAGCGCGGGACCTGGGGAGTGCCTCTTGCGCGGGCCGACCGGCTGGGGTAGGAATACAGCATCGTGCAAACAAGAATCATTCTCATCTTGGCCTGCCTGCTCGCCGCCACGGCGTCGCTCGCGCGGGCGTCCACACGCGGCCCGGGAACGATCGTCGCGGCCTTCTACCCGATCGCCTACGCGGCCGAGCAGATCGCCCCGCCGGGCACGAAGGTCAAGAACCTGACGCCGGCCGGGGCGGAGCCGCACGACATCGAGCTCACGCCGTCGGATGTCGCAGCGATCGACAAGTCCTCCATCGTGCTCTACCTGGGGCAGGGCTTCCAGCCCGCGGTCGAGAAGGCGGTGAAGGCCGCGCACGTGCAGGCACTGGACCTGCTCGCCGGTCAGGTGCTCGACAGCGGGACGATCGAAGGCAAGACCGGTCTCGACCCGCACCTCTGGCTCGACCCGATCCGCTACGCGCAGATGGCCACCCGCATCGGGCAGGCGCTCCATCGCCCCCGACAGGCCGCCGCGTTCGTTGCTCGTCTACATGCGCTCGACCGTCTCTACCGCACCGGCCTGCGCCGCTGCCGGCGCACGACCATCGTCACGAGCCATGCGGCCTTCGGCTACCTCGCCAGGCGCTACGGGCTCACGCAGCGCCCGCTCGAGGGTCTCTCACCTGAAGCCGAGCCGAGCCCGAAGGCGCTCGCCAAGTTGATCGAGCTCGTGCGCAAGAGCGGCGCCACGACCGTCTTCTTCGAGACGCTCCTGTCGCCGAAGCTCGCGGAGACCGTCGCCCGCGAGGCGCACGTTGGAACCGCCGTCCTCGACCCGATCGAAGGAATCGCCCAGGACAAGCTCGACCACGGTACGAGCTACTTCACCGTGATGCGCTCGAACCTCGCGACGCTTCGGGTCGCGCTCGGCTGCCGCTGAGGGACGTGAACCGGAGGAACGCCTTGGCGGCCTGACTCGGTCGCGCGCAACCGCGTCACCGTGCCAGCACCCTGTCGAATCGGGAGCTGGCACCGCAGACGCAGCTCGGCTCGGATGCCACGCTCGCGGCATCGGGGCAAGCAGAGCGCACGAAGGAAGGAGACCCATCATGAAGCATGCACTAGCGCTGATCGCAGTCGCCGTCACGGCGGCAATCCTCGCGAGCGTCGGCTCGGCGACACCGGCCGGAGGGGTTAGTGCCCTCCAGATCACAAAGGAGTGCTCGCAGTTCGACGGCACTGCCGGCACGTTCTGCACCATCACGTCGTCGAACGTCGCGGCGATCACGCGCGACATGAAAGTCGTCTATCTACAGGCCGACAGCGGCGGACCCGTGTTCGAGAGCGACGTCGTGCTCGCTCTCACGACCTTGCCCTGCCAGTGCGACCAGGCATACGGCCACGTGGCGGTGAACAACACGACGGGGAAGGGCCGGATCACAATCTCGGGCGGCACCGGGGTATTCGCGGGCTTCTTCGCCTCCGCGGCCGTCTCGGTCGATTCCACCGGTACCTGGCACTGGGACGGGCACTACGGCTACCGCGGGAAGACATGAACAGGTGCTGCCGGACGGAGTTAATGCCTCCGGGAGGCCACAGGTGAAGTGACGAGCGGCTGGAGGGTCGGGTGGCTTGCTGCCCGACCCTTCACACGCCGGCTGTTTTCGGGCCCCTTGGCACGGGGTGCCCAGATGGCCCCGGGAGGAGTCGAACCTCCGCGCGCAGATTCGAAGTCTGCCGCTCTATCCACTGAGCTACGGGGCCGGGCAGGTGCACGGTAGCGGCGACCCGAGGCGTTTGCTCGGAGGCGGGCGGCCACGCCCGCGGCGGCTATCGCAAGAGAAGGCCGGCTATCCTGTCCCGGCTGCACGGTGGCGGTAGCTCAGTTGGTAGAGCCCCGGGTTGTGGTCCCGGTGGTCGCGGGTTCGAATCCCGTCCGCCACCTTTTGCATGTGCATTTGCGCCTGATCGCTGTCTCGCTCGTCGTTGCGGGCCTCGCCGGGCTTGCGCTCGCACGCATTGCATCCGACCCACCGAGCCACCGTGCGAGCGTCGACGCGCGTGTCCTGGCGGACACGGCGCACGGCGGGACCGCGCACTTTCTCGTACGGCTTCGTGACCAGGCCGACGTATCGGCTGCCGTCGCTCGCACGTCCACTCGTGCCGCGCAGGGTCAGCGGGCACTGGCCGCGCTGCGACGCGCGGCGACCGAGCAGGCGGGCGTCGAGACCGAACTGCGCAGTCTCGGTGTCCCGTTCCGCTCCTTCTGGGTGGTGAACGCGATCGCCGTTGATGCCGGACGTCGCGTCGTCGACGACCTCGCGCGTCGCCGGGACGTTGCCGCGATCGAGCCAGACCGCGCCTTTCGCGGCACCGCGCTGGAACGCGGCCGCCGTGCGTCCTCGGCTCCGCGAGGCGTCGAGTGGAACATCCAGAAGATCGGCGCGCCGGCGGTCTGGGCGCTGGGCTACACGGGCCAGGGAATGGTCTACGCCAACGCGGACACCGGTGTCTCGTGGCAGGTTCCGGCGCTCAAGTCGCGCTACCGCGGCTGGGACGGCACGACGGCACGCCACGACTACAGCTGGTGGGACGCCGTGCACGGCGACATCAGCGGCAACGGAACCAA
>Ga0066903_100005796_pt1 | contig 10806 bp, 10 predicted proteins | sample PanSoiMetaGPlot1_FD_67491 | JGI IMG/M metagenome (GOLD analysis project Ga0066903, IMG submission 67491) | Tropical forest soil microbial communities from Panama analyzed to predict greenhouse gas emissions - Panama Soil - Plot 1 (version 2) | ecosystem: Environmental > Terrestrial > Soil >...
CGCGCCGTCATCGTGACGTCGACCGTCGAGACGCCGGGCACCTTCGAGACCGCGGCGCCCGCGGCTTCGCCGACCTGCTTGCGCGTGGAGGCGCCGAAGATCGCCTGCTCGAGCGTGAGCGTGACGCGCCCGCCGTCGATCTTCAGATCCTTGACATACTTGGCCGCGACGACGTCGCGATCCACGATCGGATCGCGCACCGTCCGCAGCGCATCGAGCACACTGGCTTCTGTCAGCACGTGTTTAGATTCGATCGGCCGCCATCTGTCCGACGAGCGGCAGCTTGAATTCCTCGCCTTGGTACGCCTTGAACATCAGGAACAGCCACAGGATCGCCGAGACCGGGACCACGACGAACACGACGACGAGCGCACCCAGGATCGGCACGATCTGCAGCAGGATGTCGAGCAACACGATCCCCGCGAACACCAGCGTCGACTGCATGGCGTGAAACCGGACGAAGCGGTTCTCCTTCTCGACGAGCAGGAAGATGATGCCGGTCACGAAACCGACGAGGTAGCTGAGCGCCGCAGCCATGTTGGCATCGAGGCCGGTCGACGTCTTTTCACTGTGCTCGGGAGCCATGGTCGATGAACAGCGCGCGCGCCTCGTTGTGCAGCAGCACCCAGAAAGTGTAGATCGCCAGCGCGGTCCCGAACGGCAGGATGAACAGGTTCACGACCGACAGGGCCAGCGCGCCCGTGCGGCCCGCCGCCCGCTGGTGCCGGATGGCGCGCCCCGCCCAGGCGTTCGCCCAGCCGCCGAGCGCGAGCGCCGCCGCGAACACGACGAACAGCAACGCGGTGAACGTCGCCGTGAAGCCTTCGCCGCCGGCCGTCCGCGCGATGGCGGCCGCGCCGCCGGCCAGGAGGAGCAGCGAGGCGGCGAGCAGCAGGCCCATCCCGCCCCACGCGAGCTGGAGAAGGCCGAGCAGGTGCACGTGCGGCTTCATCGAATCCTGATGTGGGCGTCGATCAGCGTCTGGCGAATGCCGGCGGCCGCGAGGCGAAACCGGATCCGGGTGCCGTCCTGGACGCCGGCCGGAATCCGCACGTGGACGGCCTGCCGCGCCGGCAGATCGCCCTGGCCGCCGCAGTCGGCGCACCAGTCGTTCCAGATTTCTCCGCGTCCCCCGCACCGCGCGCACGTGCGCGTGACCGGCACGTCGAGCGGGACCCTCGCGCCCCAGAACGCCTCCTGCGGCGTGACCACGATGTCGGGCACGCGGTCGGCGCGGCGCGACGCACCGAAAAAGGAATGGCGCATCCGGTCCAGCACCGACAGCACGGACGGAAAATCCACGTGGACTTCGTCGGCCAGGATGGCGGCCACCGGCACGAACGTCTCCTCACCGGTGATGTCCGGATGGTATCGGCGCGTCAACTGACGATGGGCGCGCTTGATCTCGTCAGCGCCCGCATCGGGGGACACGCCGAGGACGTCGTAGTAGTCGCGCATGGCGCTCAGGAAACGTTACCATGCCTCGACATGGCCGACATGAAGGAATGTCCGCTCTGCGGAGACACGATGCGCAAGGAAATCCGCGAGGTGACGGAAACCATTCCCGGCATTGGACAAACCACCACGCATACCCGACGCGAGTGGGTGTGTCCCGAATGCGAATACTGGGAGGAAGCCGAAAACGATGGGGAGGACTAACGGGCGCCGAGCGTCAGCAGCATTTCCTTGCGGACGGCGTCGTCGAACTCCTCGAACTTGAGCGCGGTCTCACACTCGTCGCAGAGCACCTCGATGACGGCGGGGCGGCCCTCATCGTTGACTTCCACACGGGAATCGTCCAGATGGACGATATGCATCTGCAGGGTCTTGATCAGGAAGTTCCGGGTGTTCCCGCAACTCGGGCAGGTCAACGGCATCCTGAAATTGTATTGGCTGGATCAGTCCGAACGCAATCTATTCCTCGTCGTCGTCCTCATCGAACTCGGACGGGTCGCCGAGGCGCAGGATCTGACCGGAGGTATGGCCCGCGAGGATGCAGTGCGGCCCCTTCGCCTCGAGGGAGACGACGGCCACGTCCCACGGACGTGCCCGATAGGCCGCCGCCACACACCCGCACGGCAGGCCTTCGAGCGCTTCGAGCTCGAACACGGTGCCTGTCGGCCTGACGGAGCTGATGGACGCCGCTGGGACTGCCATACCGCTAACCCTCCGCTCGTCGAGTCGCCTTGAAGCGACCGACGTCCGCCGACCCCTACTGCAATCTCGGGACCAGCTATTCGCTTAGACAGACTATCGGTCCGGTTGGTTCCCTTCTGCAGCGAAATCTTTGAAGAATCAGCCACTTGCAGGGCATGCTGGCGGGCCCTGGGATCGCGGCCGGGTGACGCCGTTCGGGGACGCGTCCAACCCGCCGGACGGGCCCCACGGGATGCGGTTTCGGGAAACAGCTCAGTCTTCACGGCTTAGGGCGCCGGACCGTCCCGTGTGTGCCAGTCCATCACATGGACACGGAAACGGTAAGTCTAGACGAGAAATAGCGGGTAACTCCGACCCGACTCGGCGGTCCACTGGACCAGGCGATCCGGCTCGAGCACGGCACGCGTGAAGAGCGTCCGAACGGATTCCGGCAGCACGTCCCCCAGACTGCCGCGGCCGGCGGTGAAGGCGCCGTCCTTGAGCGCGGTACCGAGATACAGCCGATCCCGTGCGCGCGTGAGCGCCACGTACAGCAGCCGCTTCGTTTCTTCGCGCTCGCGGAACCGCTCCTCTTCGTCGCTGTCGGAGACAAATGGACCGACCGACACCTGATCGCCGGAGACGCGCACGGGACGCGGGAATCCGCTCGCGCCCTTGGCCAGGTTCACGACAAACACGATCGGGAACTCGAGTCCCTTCGACGCGTGGACGGTCATCAGGTTGACCGCGTCGAGCGCTTCCAGGACGGCGTTCGACTCATCGCCGGCCGTCAGCGAATCGAGATGATCGGCGATACGCGCGAGCGTCGCATAGCCGCGGTTCTGAATGCGGCGGATCAGGCCGCGGAGTTTCTTGACGTTCTCCCATGCCTGATCGCCACGCACGCCATGTAATTCGTACGCGTACGCGGTTTCAGGCAGCAGGGCTTCCAGCAGATCCGCCGGCGGTACGCGATCGACGCGCGCGAGCCAGCCCGGCACGTAGCGTCGCGTCAGCTCGAGCGCGCGGCGATCGTCCGCATCGAGCGCGATCATGACGTCGGGCTCGGACCCGCTGAGCGCGCCGGCGATCGACGGCGCCAGCCGCGCCAGCGCCGCATCCGACAGCCGCACGAAGCGCGATCGAAGAAACGCGGCGGCGCGGAGATCCGACGAGGGATTGGCGAGGAACCGGATGAGCGCCGACAGGTCCTTGATCTCGTCCGCGTCGAAAAAGCCGAGGCCCTTGTAGACATACGCCGGCACGCCCTCGCCCTCGAGCGCCGTCTCGAACTCGCGATGGCTCGCGCGCGAACGGAACAGAATCGCGATGTCGCCGGGCCGCGCGGGCCGGCGGACGCCGGTGTCTTTGTCGCGCACCGTGTCTTCGCGGAGGATGCGGGCGATCTCGGCCGCGACCGACGCCGCGCAGTGCTCCGCGTCGGGACCGACGACGAGACCCAACGGTCCGCCTTCTCCGCCTTCGCCCGCTATCGCGGGCTTCGGCGGGACGACCGTGTCCGCTGGATCGACGGGGAAACGGTCGGCCTCGTCATACTTGAAGTCGTCGACACGTCGCGCGTTCCGGCCGATCTCGGCGAACAGCTCGTTGACGAACGCGAGCAGCTCGGGGACGGCGCGGAAGCTGCGCGCGATCGAGCGGCGCGCGGTGCCGCCGGGCCTGAGCGCATCGATGAAGCCGCCCGCCTCGTGCAGCACGGCAACGTCGGCGTCGCGGAACCGGTAGATCGACTGCTTGCGATCGCCGACGATGAAGATCGAGGGGTTCGCCGCGATGCCGAGTCCCTCGCCCCAGGACTTGACGAGCAGCGAGATGAGCTCCCACTGCTTGCGGCTCGTGTCCTGGAACTCGTCGACGAGCACGTGATGGTAGCGCCCTTCGAGCCGGTACCGGCTCTGCGAGAACTCGTCCATGCGGCTCAGCAGGCCGACGGCGCGCTGCAGGACGTCGGAGAAGTCGAGCAGCGACCGCTCGTTGAGCGCCGTCTGGTACTGCGCCAGCGCGATCGTGAACATGCGGCGGATGCCGCGCGCCAGGACGACGTTGAGGTCGCGGCTGAACGTCCGCTGGATCCGCGCGAACGGTTCGCCGAGCCGCATCGTCTCCTGACGGTGCCGCTTGCCGGCGTCCTGCCCCGGATAGTCCTCACTGGTGTACGGATGGATGCGATCGATCGTCCGCGGCTTGCCGTCGCTCTTGAGGAAGTGCGCGGCGCAGCGCGTCATCAACCCGCGGACCGACGCGTCGCCGGCGTCGCGGAACGTGTCGAGCCGGCGCAGGTCCTGCGCGAGCAGCAGGTATCGCGGCCGCCGCACGGGCCCCTCGGCGAGAAACCGCTCGAACCCGCCGGCGCCGCCGGCCGTTCCGAACAGATCGGCGAGCGCGTCGACCGCGCGCCGGCAGACGATCTCGGCGGTCAGATCCGACGGACCGCGTGCGAGGAACCGATCGAGCACGTCCCAGGCCACGAGCCGCCGCTGCAGCAGGTGCGCCAGGCCCTCGCGCGTGCGGGTCAGGCCGAGTTGCGCGAGCACCAGGGCGAGATCCGGCTCCCGCTTCGCGAGGCCGATGAAGATCGCGAGGGACGTGTCGAGCGAACGATCGACGAGGCGCGGCACTTCGGTCTCGTCGGCCAGGCCGAAGCCCGGATCGAGATCGGCCTCGAGCGGGAACTCGCGGAGGAGCGACAGGCAGAACGCGTCGATCGTGCTGATCTGCACGTCGGCCAGGCGATCGCGGATGGCCGCCCAGCGGGCGCGATCGAACGTCGCCTGCGCCGCCGCCTTCCGCAGCTCGCGGATGATCCGTTCGCGCATCTCGGCCGCCGCCTTGCGCGTGAACGTAATCGCGAGGATGTTCGCCGGATCGACGCCGCGCGCGAGCAGGTTGACGTAGCGCGCGACGAGCACGCTCGTCTTCCCCGTTCCCGCCGACGCCTCGAGCACGACGTTCTGCCCGGGGTCGGCCGCGAACGTGCGCGCCTCCGCGTCGGGATCCGCCCGGCGGACGTCGGACGCCGGACGTCGAACGTCGGCTGCCGGACGGTCGACGTCCGCCGCGTCGCCGAACAGCGACATCTGGTCGCTCATTGCTCGAACTCGTCTCCGACGTAGTCCTTGCGGCACACGCCGGGATACGGACACCAGTTGCAGAGGAACGGCTCGTCGGGCCGGACCGGGAACTCGCCGCGCTCGATCGCGTCCAGCGTCTCGACCAGCCGCACCTCTCCTTCGGCGATCGCCTTCGAGGGATGCTGGAGCTCCGTGAACGGCGCCTTGTCCTTGAACGCGATGTAGGCCGCGCGGCTCACGCTCCACGCGCGCGCGTGCCGGCCGTTGAGCGCCTGCGTCGCGCACGCGCCGTAGATCGGCAGCTGCAGCGACCGCTTCTTCTCCGGCGCGCGGCCGATCTTGTAGTCGACGATGCGCAGCGTGCCGTCGGCGAGCAGGTCGATCCGGTCGGACTTCGATCGGAGCGCAGCCTCGCGTGGTCCGTCCGGTCCGGCGAAGGTGAACCTCCCCTCCAGTTCGTACTCGAGCAGCCGCTCCACCACGGCGGTCTCGTCGTCGATCTCGAACGCGAACGCACGCTCGCCGAACCCGGCCGCGGCAGCCGATCCGAGCAGCAGCGTCCGCTCGAGCGCGCGATCGCCTTCGGGGAGCGTCTCGAGCTGCCGCCCGGCAACCTCCTCGAACATCGCCAGAGCCGCACCGACGTTCGCCGTCGTGATCGCGCCGTGCCCCGCGCGCTGCCACTCGGTGAAGAACGCCTCGAACACCTCGTGTACGAAATGTCCGCGCTCCTGCGGTGTCATCCACGCTTCCTCGTCGCGCTCTTCGGGGAGCCTGAGCACGTGCGCGGCGAAGTACTTGAACGGACACTCGAGATACCGCTCGACCTTGCTCACCGCATACACGGTCGGCGCACGCGGCCCGGTCATGCCGCGGAAGCGCGGCTCGTCGAACGTGCGTGCGAGCCGGAGCGAGAGCCAGTCGTTCGCTTCACCCGCGAGCACGGCGGACGCGGGCGCACGCATGAGCGTCTCGTGCAGGAATGCGGGTGGGGTCTGACCGACGATCAGCCGTTCGACCGGCAGCCCCACGGCGTCGACGTCCTCGAGCAGCGGCGACGGCGAGACGATGGCGTCTTCTTCGAGCGTGAAGGTCGACATCGAGACGCGGACACGCGGAAGGCGCAGCAGATCCTGGAACCGGGTCCGCGACGCCGCCAGCCGATCCTGATCGGCGGGCCAGCCGAGCTGCGCGAGCAGCGACGAGGGATAGAAGATGTTGCGCGTCCCGCGCTCGGGCCAGTCGCTCTCGACGAGGCCCACGATTCGCAGCTCGTCGACGTCGGCGTACGGCGCCGCGTGCGCGTCGAGGAGACGCACGCCCGCGTCGCCGGTACGCGGCGAGAACGTCTGCCCGTCGATCCACCGTCGCACGGCGTTGGAGAGCTCGGCGATCGTCAGCCGGTCGGGGTCCTGATGCGCGTGCGCGTCGCGCAGCATCTCGAGCGCCGACAGCACCGCGCCCCGCGCGCGCATGTGCCGCTCGTACCACGCTTCGTCCGACGCCGGCACGCGCTCGTGGGATGAAATGAAATCGAGCAGTCCGCCGATCTGTTCCGGCGCCGTCGGCGCGTTGGCGGCCGCCTCGAGCGCCTCCATCGCCTCGACGACCGCGGGCGGCGCGAGCGCGCGCAGCCGCTCGAGCCCGCCGAGATACTTGTCCTTGACCAGCCGTCGATCGAGCGCGTGGACGCCGTCGGGTGTGAGCGCGTCTCCGTCGCGGCCGAACGTGAAATGCGGACTTCGCAGGAGCTCGACGAGCGCGCCGCGCGTGAAGCCCGCCGCGATGGCGGCGAAGATCAGATCAACGGCCGCCGCAAACGGCTCCGCCGCGAGCGGCAGCGAATCGAGCGCCTGGTACGGAACACCCGCGTCGGCGAACACCTGGCGCGCGAGGTAGAGGTACGGCAGCGGCCGCTGAAACACGACCGCCAGCCGATCGGCACGGCCGCCGCGTCCGGCCGTCGCCAGCGCGCGCCGCGCGACGTCGGCCAGTTCCTCCTCGCGATCGCGGCACACGAACGGCCGCGCCGCGCCGTACGAGGCGGATCGCGGATCCTCGTCCGGCACGAGCAGCACCGGAAGCGGGTTCGCGGGCGTTGGCAGCCGCGTGTCCTCGATCCCCGGCAACAGATGCTCGTGCAGCCGCTGATGGAACCCGGCCTCGAGCAGCGCGTCGGTGGCGATGACGTCGATCGACTCGAGCCCGGGCAGACGCGCGAGCAGATCGAAGTCCGCCGTCCACAACCCGCGCGCATCCGCCGCCTGGTCCGCAACGGTGACGATGACGTGGCGCACGAGAGGCCCGGGCGCGTCGAGCGCCAGCGCGCGGATGCGATGCTCGCTGGCGTCCGACTCGAGCGACCGCTCGAAGGCCTCGAACGTCGCGGCGAGAAAGCGCGTCTGCTGCAGCAGGCGCGCGGCGCCGCGGTCGGTCTCGGCGACGGGCTCGAGCGTGCCGATCGTCAGGCGCGCGAAGTCGGCCACCGTCCTGTGGTGGCGGCGCAGATCGTCGTAGAGCGCGAGGATCTCGCGCACGAGGCCCGCGCGGACGTTGAACGGCGGCTCGGCGCCCGACACGCGCGCCGTGCGCGCGGCGCGCCGGAGCAGCACTTCGCGATCGAACGGCGACAGCGCCGCAGGCGAGCCCGGCAGCCGCGTCCGCAGCAGCTCGTAGAATTCGTCGCGCGTGACAATCTCTGATGCTCCGCCTTCGCCGCGCGGCATCCGCGACGCGGCTTCGGCGCGACTCGACGGCGCTGTCGCGCCGGCGAGGCCTGCCAGTGTCGTGAGGAGTTCCTCCGCAGCCGCGCGCGAGGGCACGATGACCGCGCAATCGCCGGCCGATGCGGCCAGACAGTCGAAGATGGCGCGCTGGAATGCGCGGAGATCGGCGGCCCGCACGAGCCGCGTCCGTCGGGGCGAAATCATTTTCCGACGAGCTGCCGCAGCTCTTCGGCCGCGCGGTCGAACAGCATCAGCGCGCCCGACGCGGCGGACGAGGCATCCCAGGCGTCCTGCATGTTCCCCGAGGCGATCGCCTTCAAGCGGACGTCGGCGGCGCGGCCCGCGAGCGAGATCGCGCTGCGCAGCAGATCGTGGGCGGGACCCGCCTCCCCCGGCACCGTCGCGGCCGTCAGCTGCGAGAGCGCAACCGTGGCACTCGCCGACAGGCGCGTCAACCGCGCCTGCGACGGTCCGGCCAGACGCCGGATCGCGTCCAGCGCCAGACGCGACGTCCGCATCACCGCGACCGGCTCGGCGATGGCGACCTCATAGGCGCGCAGCGACGCCGCGCGCGCCGCGAAGCTGTCGCGCGCCAGGCGCAGGCGGCGCGCCGAGTCGAGCGTCGCGTCGAGCGTCGCCAGCGCGGCCGCGATCTCGTTCGGCCGCCGCTGCCCGAGGCGATCGTCCTCGCGCAGCACGCGCCGGACGACGCGCTCCACGCCGGTGACGTCCGCATTGCGCGCGTAGCGATCCGCCACCTGCAGGCTGTCGCGAATCAGCGCCGAATAGGCGCGGTCGGTGCCTTCCTCGAGCGCGAGCGCCGCGCCGGCGCGTGCGCGCAACGACACCGCCCACGCGGGACGGCCGTCCATCGACCCGAGCACCTTCTCGATGGATCGCAGCAGCGAGGACCGATCGGCGGCGTCAGGCGCGAGCGCGGCGGCGCGCAGCGCCTGCTCGGTGGTCTCGCGCAGCGTCGGCGCCGGCAGCATCGGCACCGGCGGCGGCGGCTCGGCCATATTCGCGACGAGGCTGAGGTCGAAGCCCGTCTGCCCGCGCGTCTCGGCGATGACCTTGTCGAAGAGTCCGGCGAATTCGGCCACGTTCTTCGCGCGATAGGCGTAGTGCTCCGACGCCCACTTCATCACGTTCTGCCGCGCCTCGGTCGCCATCGCGATCCTGCGCTGCGGATCCTGGGTGATCGCGATGTCGCTCAGCGCGCTCGTCACCGCATTGCTGAGCTGTGCGAAATCGTCGGGGCCGCGCGTCTGGGCGTACCGGGCCGCGCGCGCGGACTCGGCGTACGCGTCGGTCTTTTCCCAGTCGATGGCGTCGGAGGGCAGGCTGAGGAGCTGGAGCTGCGGCGTGTCGTCGGTGCCGCCGAGCGGGAGCGACACGACGAGGCGGTCGCCGACGCGCGCGTACTCCCCGTAGCTCACGATCGTCGAGCCGTCGCGCAGGAACACGCGATAGAGCGTGACGTCGGGGGGCACCTGCGCCGCCGCGGGCGCGGCGACGGCCGCGATCAGCGCACACACGACGAGATGAAACCGCCTGGCGGAACGCATGAAGATGAACGGTGGACCCGCGCCAACATTCTGACACGGAGATCCACCGTCATCTTATGACGTGGCGGCCGGCGGCGCGGCCGCCCCGGCCGTACGGGGCCCCCGGCCCCTACTTGCTGGGGGCGTACGGGTTCCCGCCGAGCGCGTTCGAAATGTCCGCGATCGCGCGCTGCGCGCGGATGCTGTTCCCCGCGTCGTCGAGCGGCGGCGAGATGACGGCGATGCCGAACTTGCCGGGGGAGACCGCAATGATGCCGCCCCCGACGCCGCTCTTCGCCGGCAGACCCGTGTGATAGAGCCACTTGCCGGAATCGTCGTACAGACCGGCCGTCGCCATCACCGCGAGTACGCCCGGGACCTTATTGGCATCGAGGACCTTCTTGTGCGTCACCGGGTTCGTGCCGTTCGCGGCGAGCGTCGCCGCCATCGTCGCCAGGTCCTTGGCGTTGACGCCGATCGAGCACTGCCGCGTGTAGAGGTCGACCGCCTGCTGCCAGTTGTCCTTGATGTAGCCGTAGGCGAGCATCAGCGCGCCGATCGCCTGGTTGCGCTGGTTGGTGTCCGACTCCGACTTGTAGACGTCCTGAAGGACGCTGAGCTGCCGGCCGGCCGCGTCGTTGTTGAAGCCGATGATCTTGGCCCACACGGCGTCGGAGTTCGCGCCTTTCACCATGCTGGTGGCGGAGATCGCGCCGGGGTTGACGAGCGCATTCATCTCCGGCGCGCCGGCCCCCTGCACGACCTTCACCGACTCCACGGCGATGATCGAGTTGAATCGCGCGCCGGTCGCGTCGACGCCGATGCGCTTCTCGATCGAATCGAGCCCCTGCTCCTGGATCACCTGCGCCATCGTGAAAACCTTCGAGATCGACTGGATCGAGACCTCGGTCTTGATGTCGCCGGCGGTGAACACCTTGCCGTCCACCGTGACGAGCGCGATGCCGAACAGGTTCGGATCGACCTTCGCGAGCGCGGGAATGTAGTCGGCGTTCTTGCCTTCCTTGAGGTCCTTGAACTTGCTGTACGCGGCGTCGACCGTCGCCTGCGGCGACGGCGCCTGCGCGGTGAGCGTCCCCGCGCCGAGTCCGGCGAGACCGAGGACGACGGCTGCGGCACATATCTTCATGGGTCGATTCATTACTGGCCTCCGAGCTTCCACGAGAAGTTGTATTTGAACGAGAACTGCAGTTTCACGCCGTCGCTGTGGAACCCATCCGAGAAGTTTTCGCGGCGGCCCCACTGGAACTCGACGCCGGCCATCGCGTTCGGCACGGGCGTGTAGAG
>Ga0066903_100005797_pt1 | contig 10805 bp, 13 predicted proteins | sample PanSoiMetaGPlot1_FD_67491 | JGI IMG/M metagenome (GOLD analysis project Ga0066903, IMG submission 67491) | Tropical forest soil microbial communities from Panama analyzed to predict greenhouse gas emissions - Panama Soil - Plot 1 (version 2) | ecosystem: Environmental > Terrestrial > Soil >...
CGCAGCCTGGTGCCCGGACGGCTGCAATCGCTCGCCGAGCTGTCCTACGAGTTCGTCGCCGACACCGTCCGCAGCACGACGGGAACCGAGGGCATGCGGTTCTTTCCGTTCGTGTTCTCGATCTTCATGTTCGTGCTGTTCATCAACCTGATCGGGCTGATCCCCTACTCGTTCACGGTGACGACGCACATCATCATCACCGCCGCGCTGGCGCTGATGGTGTTCTTCACCGTCATCATCTACGGGCTGTGGAAGAACGGCCTGCGCTTTTTCAAGGTGTTCGTGCCGAGCGGCATACCGATGTATATCCTGCCGCTGGTCACCGCGATCGAGGTGATGTCGTTCCTGACGCGACCGGTCTCGCACAGCGTGCGACTGTTCGCCAACATGCTGGCCGGCCATATCACGCTCAAGGTGTTCGCCGGCTTCGTCGCCATGCTGGGGGCCTGGGGCATCGCCGGATGGGTCGGCGCCGTGCTGCCGCTGGCGCTGACGATCGCGCTCACCGCGCTGGAACTCTTGGTGGCGGTGCTGCAGGCCTACGTGTTCGCCATCCTCACCTGCATCTATCTCAACGACGCGCTTCACCCGGGCCACTGATCCTCGGACCCGCAAACGTTCCCGCAAACCTCGAACAGGAGCATTCCATGGATCCCACAGCAGCGAAAATGATCGGGGCCGGCATCGCCTGCATCGGCATGGGCGGAGCCGGCGTCGGCGTCGGCGTCATCTTCGGCCAATACCTCGCGGCCGCGCTGCGCAACCCGTCCGCCGCCCAGGGCCAGTTCGCCAACCTGATCTTCGGCTTCGCGGTGACCGAGGCGCTCGGCATCTTCTCGCTGCTGATCGCGCTGCTGCTGCTGTTCGCGCTGTGATCCGGGACCGGAGCGAACCGGCGACCGGCGCGGCCGGCGACCGGCCGCCGGAATAGAGCCATGGCGACCAATGCGCATACCGAGGTGCCGGCGGACGGCCACAAGGGCCCGTTTCCGCCGTTCCAGCGGGAGACGTTCCCCTCGCAGATCCTGTGGTTCGCGTTCTTCTTCATCGTCCTCTACCTGGTGATGGCGAGGATCGCGCTGCCGCGCGTTGGAGCCATCCTGGCGGAGCGCCGCGGCCGCATCGAGAGCGACCTCACGACCGCCCAACGGCTGCGCGGGGACGCCGACGGCGAGCTTGCCGCCTACGAGAAAGCGCTGGCGGCGGCGCGCGGGCGCGCCGTGGCGATCGCCAACGAGACCCGCGACAAGCTCCATGCCGAGGCGGATGAAACCCGCAAGCGGTTGGAGGGCGAGCTCAACGCCAAGCTGGCCGAGGCCGAGCGGACGATCGCCGCCACGAAGCAGGCGGCGCTCGCGCATGTGCGCGACATCGCCGTCGATGCGACCGCCGCGATCGTCGAGCGGCTGATCGGCACGCCCGCCGGCGGCACCACGGTCGAGGCCGCGGTCGATCAGGTGCTCAAGCGCTGAGGACGCCCATGTTCAACGCCGAATTCTGGGTCGCGGTCGCCTTCGTCATCTTCATCGCCCTCATGCTCTACCTCGGGCTTCACCGCAGCATTTTCGACGCGCTCGACCAGCGCAGCGCGCGCATCAAGGCCGAGCTCGACGAGGCGCTCCGCCTCAAGGAGGAGGCGCAGAAGCTGCTCGCCGAGTACCAGCGCCGGCACCAGGAGGCCGAAGCCGAGGCCGAAGGCATCATCGGCAGCGCCAGGAGCGAGGCCGAGCGGGTGGCGGCCGAGGCCAAGGCCAAGATGGAGGACTTCGTGGCGCGCCGCACCCGGATGGCGGAGACCAAGATCGCCCAGGCCGAGGCGCAGGCACTCGCCGACGTGCGCGCCGCCGCCGCGGAGGCGGCGGTGGCGGCCGCCGAGAAGATCCTGGCCGAAAGCGCCAAGGGCAAGGTCGCCGACGACCTCATCGCGCAGGGCATCCGCGACGTGAAGGCGAAGCTCAATTGATGCGGGCTAGCGCAGTCGGCTGATCCGGATTGCCGGAGCCGCGCCGCCGCGGCACGACCCGATACCGGGACAGGGCCCCATCGTCACATCGCGGCCCTTTTTTCTCGACTGGGTGTCGGCCACCGCCACGCTGGCTCGTCCTTGTGATGGACGCAGGAAGAGGAAACCACATGCAATACGCCATCCTTTGCTACCACTCGGAGGACGTCGTCTGCTCCTGGACCAAGGAGGAGGACGATGCCGTCATGGCAAAGCTCATGGTCGTGCAGGATCGGCTCGCCAAGCAGGGCAAGCTCGGGCCGGTGGCCCGGCTGATGCCCACCACCGCGGCCACCACCCTGCGAAAGACCCAGGAGCCGCCCGTGGTGCTCGACGGGCCGTTCGCCGAGACCAAGGAGCAGCTGCTCGGCTTCTTCGTGGTCGAGGCCCGCGCCCTCGACGAGGCGCTCGAGATTGCCCGCGACCTCGCCCGCGCCAATCCGGGCGGGGCCTACGAGATCAGGCCGATCTCGTTCTTCCAGCCGGGAGCCGCCGCGGCGTGACCGATCTCGCCTGGATCGATGCCGCGTTGACCTCGGCCCGGCCGCAGGCCCTGGCCGCGCTGACGCGGTACTTCCGCGACCTCGACACCGCCGAGGAGGCGTTCCAGGAATCGTGCCTGCGCGCCCTGAAGGCGTGGCCGCAGAACGGCCCGCCGCGCGACCCGGCGGCTTGGCTCATCATGGTGGCGCGCAACAGCGCGATCGATGCCGCGCGGCGGCGCACCCGGCAGGTGGCGCTGCCGACCGAGGAGGTCGTCTCCGACCTGGACGACGCCGAGGCGGCGCTCGCCGAGCGGCTCGACGATGCCCATTACCGCGACGACATCCTGCGGCTCCTGTTCATCTGCTGCCAGCCGGATCTGCCGGTCACCCAGCAGATCGCGCTGGCGTTGCGGGTCGTGTCCGGCCTTTCCGTGAAGGAGATCGCACGCGCGTTCCTGGTGAGCGAGAGCGCCATGGAGCAGCGCATCACCCGCGCCAAGCGGCGGGTGGCGGAGGCCCAGGTCTCGTTCGAGACGCCGGGCGCGGCCGAGCGCGCCGAACGCGTCGCCGCCGTCGCGGCCATGATCTACCTCCTGTTCAACGAGGGCTATTCGGCAAGCGGCGGCGAGGCGCATGTGCGCGCGCCGCTCGCCGACGAGGCGATCCGGCTCGCCCGGCTGCTGCTGCGGCTGTTCCCATCCGAGCCGGAGATCATGGGCCTTGCGGCCCTGCTCCTGCTCCAGCATGCGCGCACGCCGGCGCGGCTCGACGCCGAGGGGACCATCATCCTGCTGGAAGACCAGGATCGCAGCCTATGGGACCGCAACATGATCGCCGAGGGCCTCGTGCTCGTCGACAAGGCGGTGCGCCACGGACGGCCCGGCCCCTACCAGGTGCAAGCCGCCATCGCGGCGCTGCACGCCGGCGCGGCGCGTCCCGCGGATACCGACTGGGCGCAGATCGATCTGCTCTATGCCAGCCTCGAGCGGCTGCAGCCTTCTCCGGTGGTGACGCTCAACCGGGCGGTGGCGGTCGCCAAGGTTCGCGGGCCCGCCGCCGCGCTGGCGATGATCGAGCCGCTGGCCGAACCTCTGGCGGGCTATTTCCACTTCTTCGGCGTGAAGGGCGGCCTGCTGCTGAAGCTCAAGCGCAACCGCGAGGCGCGCGTCGCCTTCGATCGCGCCATCGCTCTCGCCAATACGGCCGCGGAAGCCGCCCACATCCGCATGCATCTCGACCGGCTGATGCGGGAGAACGCGCCCGACGAGGCGGCCCGCGCCAACTCGTAGCAGTCAAAAACTCGACCTGCCCTGTCGGAATGCGGCTCCGCCGGCCGTCCTTGGGGCGAACGAACCAACCGAGGGGAGAAGCCGATGCTGAAGACCATCACCATCGCGGCCGGCGTCGTTGTGGCGGCCATCGTCGTCGTGCTGGCCTATGCGGCGACGCGGCCGGACCGGTTTCAGGTGCAGCGCTCGACCAGCATCAAGGCATCTGCCGACAAGATATTCCCGCTGATCAACGACCTGCACAGCTTCAACGCCTGGAACCCGTTCGCCAAGCAGGATCCGGACATCCAGGTGAGCTACGACGGGCCGCAGAGCGGCAAGGGCGCAGGCTACGACTTCGCGAGCGCCAAATCGGGCAGCGGGCGCATCGAGATCGCCGATGCGACGCCGCCGTCGCGGGTCGCCATGAAGCTCACCATGATCAGGCCGCTCAAGGCCGACAACCGGGTCGAGTTCAGCCTGGAGCCGCAGGGCGACACCACCCGGGTGACCTGGGCGATGGACGGCGAGGTCCCCTTCGTCGGCAAGGTCATCCATCTCTTCCTCGATATGGACACGATGGTCGGCCAGCAGTTCTCTGCCGGCCTCGCCGACCTCAAGGCCAGGGCCGAGCAGTAGCTTTTCCGGGAAATGCTCCAGTCCGCGAAGGGAGCGCAAAACCATGGCCAGGGTCGTGTTCACGCCCAATATCCAGCGCCACGTCGCCTGCCCGGAGGCGCAAGCCGCTGGCCGCACCGTGCGCGAGGTGCTGGAGAACGTGTTCGCCGAGAATCCGCAGGCGCGATCCTACGTGCTCGACGACCAGTCGGGCTTGCGCCGGCACATGACGGTCTTCGTCGATGGCCGGATGATCCGCGACCGCGCACGGCTCGCCGACGCCGTGGGCGAGAGCAGCACGATCTATGTCTTCCAAGCCCTGTCAGGAGGCTGACGATGAGCGACAAGCTTCTCGTTTCGACACGCAAAGGCCTGTTCACGGTGGTCCGCAAGGCCAAGCGGTGGCAGATCGCGGCCGTCGATTTCCTCGGAGACAATGTCTCCATCGCGCTCGTGGATGCCCGCGACGGGCGCCGTTATGCGGCGCTCGACCACGGTCATTTCGGCGTCAAGCTCCACCGCTCGACGGCGGACGGCTGGGAGGAGATCGCATCGCCGACCTATCCGCCCAAGCCGGAGGGCTACGAGGAGCTCGACATGTGGGGCCGGCCGCTCAACTGGAGCACGGCGCGCGTATGGGCGCTCGCGGCCGGCGGCGCGGACGAGCCCGGCGTCATCTGGTGCGGAACGCTGCCAGGCGGCCTGTTCCGCTCGACCGACCAGGGGCAGAGCTGGGAGATGGTCCGCGCGCTGTGGGATCATCCCAAGCGCAAGAAGTGGATGGGAGGCGGAGCGGACCTGCCGGGCATCCATTCGATCTGTGTCGACCCGCGCAACTCGCGGCGCGTGTGGATCGCGGTCTCGACCGGCGGCATCTGGTTCACCGAGGACGCCGGCGCCAGCTGGACGCAGCGCGGCGAAGGCATGCGCGCCGAGCACGTCCCGCCGGAGCTCACCCACGATCCCATCGCCCAGGACGTCCATTGCCTGGCGCAGTGTCCGGCGGCGCCGCACCGCATGTGGGTGCAGCACCACAACGGCATCTTCGTCTCCTCGGACGAGGGCAGGACGTTCACCGAGATCACCGGCGTCGACCCGTCGACCTTCGGGTTCGCGGTCGTGGTGCATCCGCGCGATCCCGACACGGCATGGTTCGTCCCGGAGATCAAGGACGAGCGACGCGTCCCGCGCGAGGGCAAGCTGGTGGTCACGCGCACGCGCGACGGCGGCAAGAGCTTCGAGGTGCTGGGCAAGGGCCTGCCACAATCCCATGCCTACGACGTGGTGTACCGCCATTCGCTTGCGCTCGATGGGTCGGGGGACCGGCTCGCCTTCGGCTCGACTACCGGCGGGCTGTGGGTGAGCGAGGACCAGGGCGACAGCTGGACCGGCGTGACCCACACGCTGCCACCGGTCTATGCGGTGCGGTTCGCCTGACGGGGCGGCACGGGACAGGCAGGCCGCCGTCCGGCTATTCCGCCGCCTCGGGCTTGGGCGGGCTCCAACGCAGCACCGGATGGCGCGCCGCGCGCGTCTCGTCGAGGCGGCGGCGCGGCGCATAGCGCGGCGCCCCGGCGAAGCGCTCGGTGTCGCCGCGTCGGGCGGCGAGCGCCAGGTCGCGCAGGGTCGCGGTGAACAGGTCGAGCGAGGCCTTGCTTTCCGATTCGGTCGGCTCGATCAGCATGGCGCCGTGCACCACCAGCGGGAAGTACACCGTCATCGGATGGTAGCCCTCGTCGATCATCGCCTTGGCGAAATCGAGGGTGGTGATGCCGGTGCCGTCGAGCCAGGCGTCGTCGAACAGCGCCTCGTGCATGCACGGCCGGTTGCCATAGGGCAGCGACATCAGGTCGGCCAGGGAGGCGCGCACGTAGTTGGCGTTGAGCACGGCGTCCTCGGCGGCTTGGCGCAGCCCGTCGGCGCCGTGCGACATCATGTAGGCGAGCGCGCGCACGAACATGCCCATCTGGCCGTGGAACGCGCACAGGCGGCCGAGCGGGCGGGCGGGCGGCGGCGCATCCTCGGCCTGCTCGACGTAAGCGAGGCCGCTCGCGCCGGCCGTCAGGCAGGGCACCGGCGCAAACGGCGCGAGCGCGCGCGAGAACGCGACCGGGCCGGCGCCCGGGCCGCCGCCGCCATGCGGCGTCGAGAAGGTCTTGTGCAGGTTGAGGTGGATGGCGTCGACGCCGAGATCGCCGGGACGCACCTTGCCCATGATGGCATTGAAGTTGGCGCCGTCGGCATAGACGAAGGCGCCGGCCGCGTGGACGAGGCGCGCGATCGCCGCGATGTCGCGCTCGAACAGACCGCAGGTGTTCGGGTTGGTGAGCATGATGGCGGCGACGTCTTGGGTCATGTGCCGCTCGACCTCGGCGGCGTCGACGGTGCCGTCGGCGCGCGCCGGCACCGCCTCGACCCGGTAGCCGAGCAGCGCCGCCGTCGCCGGATTGGTGCCGTGCGCGGACTCCGGCACCAGCACGACCGAGCGGCGCTCGCCGCGCGCCAGCAACGCCGCCTTGATGGCCATCATGCCGGTGAGCTCGCCGTGCGCGCCGGCCTTGGGCGACATGGCGACTGCCGGCATGCCGGTGAGCTCGATGAGCCAGCGGGAAAGCTCGGCGATCAGCGCGAGCGCGCCGGGAACCGTCGACAGCGGCTGCAGCGGATGGATGTCGGCAAAGCCGGGCACGCGCGCCATCTTCTCGTTGAGGCGCGGGTTGTGCTTCATGGTGCACGAACCGAGCGGATAGAGGCCCGCATCGATGCTGTAATTGTTGCGCGAGAGGCGCACGTAGTGGCGCACCGTCTCGGGCTCGCTCAGGCCCGGCAGGCCGATCGGCGCCGTGCGCTCGAGGCCGCCCAGGCGCAGGGCGAAATCCGGCGGCTCGTCGAGATCGACGCCGCTCACCTCAGGCCGGCCGATCTCGAAGATCAGCGCCTCCTCGATGCGCAGCGCGCGGTTGCCGGTAAACGTCGCGGCCCTCGCGGCGCCGGCCTCGCCCGCCGCGGTGGAACGACCCTGGCGATTCAGCATGCCAGCACCTCGGTGAGCGCCGCCGCATAGGCCGCCGCATCCTCATCGGTGTTGAGTTCGGTGGCGGCAACCACGACGAGGTCGGAAAGCTCGCGCCGGCGCGGCTCGAGCCGCGAGAACGGCACGCCGCCGAGCACGCCGGCGCGGGCGAGCCGCTCGATCACGTCCGCGGCATCCCCGGGGACACGGACGGTGAACTCGTTGAAGAACGCCCGATTGAGCACGGTCACGCCGGGCACGCGGGTGAGAGCATCGGCGAGCGCGACCGCGCGGGCGTGGTTGAGGCGGGCGAGACGGCGCAGACCGGCCTCGCCCAGCAGCGTGAGATGGATGGTGAAGGCGAGCGCGCACAGGCCCGAGCTGGTGCAGATGTTCGATGTCGCCTTCTCGCGACGGATGTGCTGCTCGCGCGCCGACAGGGTGAGCACATAGCTGCGCTGTCCCTCGGCATCGACGGTCGCGCCGGCAAGCCGGCCCGGCATCTGGCGCACGTATTTCTGCCGGGTCGCCAGCAGGCCCAGATAGGGCCCGCCGAACGACAGGGAATTGCCCAGCGACTGCCCCTCGCCGACCACGATGTCGGCGCCCATCTGGCCGGGCGGCACGATGAGGCCGAGCGACACGATCTCGGTGACGACCGCGATCAGGAGCGCACCCGCCGCCTGCGTGCGCGCGGCGAGCGCGGTGAGGTCATTGAGGTGGCCGAACACGTCCGGCACCTGCACCACGACGCAGGATACGCTGTCGTCGATCAGGCCGATGAGGCCCTCCTCGCCGGCCGGCGCCGGCGGCGCCGCCACCACCTCGTGGTCGGCGAGCCGCGACACCGTCGCGACGGTGTCGCGATAGTGCGGATGCAGGTTGCCGGCGAGCACCGCCTTGTGGCGGCGGGTGATGCGGTGCGCCATCAGCACCGCCTCGGCGGCGGCCGTCGAGCCGTCGTACATGGAGGCGTTCGCCACCTCCATGCCGGTGAGCATCGCCACCTGGGTCTGGAACTCGAACAGGTACTGCAGCGTGCCCTGGGCGATCTCCGGCTGATAGGGTGTGTAAGACGTGAGGAACTCGGAGCGCTGGACCAGGTGATCGACGGTCGCCGGCACATGGTGCCGGTAGGCGCCGCAGCCGACGAAGAACGGCACCGCGCCGGCCGCGACGTTCTCGGCCGCCAGGCGGCCGAGAGCGCGCTCGACCTCGACCTCGCTGCGACGATGCGGCAGGTCCGGCAAATCGCGCCGCAGCACGTCCGGCGGCACGTCGGCGAACAGGTCGTCGATGCCGGCGACGCCGACGCGGGCCAGCATCTCGGCGCGATCCTCGTCGGTGAGCGGCAGGTAGCGCATGATTATTGGATCGTCTCCAGGAAGGCCTTGTACTGCTCGCCGCTCATCAGCGTCTCGATCTCCGCGGCGTCGGCGACCTTCAGCTTGAGAAACCAGCCGGCGCCCTCGGCGTCCTCGTTGACGGCCGCGGGCGTTCCTTCGAGATCGCTGTTGACCGCGACCACCTCGCCGGCGACGGGCGCATAGACCTCGCTTGCGGCCTTGACGGACTCCACGATGGCGGCTTCATCGCCCTTACCGAGCCGCTTTCCGATCGGCGGGAGCTCCACATAGACCACGTCGCCGAGCTGCGCCTGGGCGTACTCGCTGATGCCGACAGTCGCGGTCTCGCCATCGAGCCGGATCCACTCGTGATCCTTGGTGTAGCGTGTGCTAGCCATGCAGATGCCTCGTGCGACGATCTTGCGCTTCGCGCCTCGGCGGCCTGCATACCAGATTGGCGGGCATGGAGACATATCACCGGACGGGTCAAGACGTGACCGATGCACCCCATCCCTCGCCGATCAAGGCCGGCCTCGCCTGCCGCTGTCCGCGCTGTGGCGAGGGCAGGCTGTTCCAGGGCTTCCTCACGCTGCGCCCGAAATGCGAGGCGTGCGGGCTCGATTTCTCCTTCGCGGATGCAGGCGACGGGCCGGCCGTGTTCGTGATGTTCTTCGCCGGGTTCGTGGTGGTCGGCCTCGCCCTGGTGGTCGAGTTCCTGTACCAGCCGCCGTTCTGGCTGCACGCGCTGCTGTGGGGACCGCTCATCCTCCTGGTCACGCTGGGCCCGCTACGCCCGTTCAAGGGCGTGCTCATCGCGCTGCAGCATCACCACGACGCCGCGGAGGGCCGGCTCGATCGGGGAGGCGAAAGGTGACGCCCGCGCCGGCTTGGCGCGGCCTCGTCGTTCCCAGCCTCACCGCGCTGGTGTTGCTCGCCGCGCTCCTCGCGCTCGGCACCTGGCAGATCGAACGCAAGGCCTGGAAGGAGGCCTTGATCGCGACCCTCGCGCAACGCGTGGACGCGCCGCCCATGGACGTGCCGGCGCGTGGGGGCTGGAACGGCCTCGATGCCGGGTCGATGGAGTTCCGCCGCGTGGCGTTTACGGCCGAGCTCGTGTCCGGCGAGGAGGCGCTGGTCTATACGGCCGGCTCGGCGTTTCGCACCGACGTTTCCGGACCCGGCTACTGGGTGTTCGCGCCGGCTCGGTCGGCCGACGGCGGCACGATCGTGGTCAACCGCGGCTTCGTGCCCGAGGGCCGCCAGGATCCCGCGAGCCGCGCCGAGGGACAAATCCGCGGCAAGGTCGAAATCGTCGGCGCGATGCGCTGGCCGGAGACGCGCGGGATGTTCACCCCGGCCGACGAACCGCAGCGGAACCTGTGGTTCGTGCGCGACCACATCGCCATGGCGGCCGCCAAGGGCTGGGGCGAGGTTGCCCCCTTCTTCGTCGACCAGGAAGCGCCGCCGGCGCCGGGCGGGCTGCCCAAGGCCGGCCGGATCGTCCCGAACCTGCCCAACAACCACCTGCAATATGCGCTGACCTGGTACGGATTGGCACTCGTGCTGGTGGTGGCGTTCGTGGTATGGGCGCGCGGCCGCCGGTCGGAATTGCGCCTCGATCCACCCGACTAACCGGTTTCAAAACCCGGTCGCATTTTCCGTGCTGGACCGGTAGTGTCCGGCCTTCCGGCCAGGGATCGGACCCGTGCGCTACGTCTCCACCAGGGGCGAGGCCCCGCAACTCGGCTTCGTGGACGTCACGTTGGCGGGACTTGCCCTTGACGGCGGGCTTTATGTGCCTCAATCCTGGCCCGTTCTGGCGCCGGCCACCATTGCCGGCCTGGCCGGCCGGCCGTACGCCGAGGTCGCCGTCGAGGTGATCCGCCCGTTCGTCGGCGATGCCATCGCGGAGGCCGATCTCGCCCGCATGGCGTGCGAGGCCTATGACACGTTCCGCCATCCGGCCGTGGTTCCGCTCGTCCAATACGGGCCGGGCTGCTTCCTGGCGGAGCTGTTCCACGGACCCACCCTCGCCTTCAAGGATCTGGCGATGCAGCTGCTGGCGCGGCTGAT
>Ga0066903_100005799_pt1 | contig 10805 bp, 10 predicted proteins | sample PanSoiMetaGPlot1_FD_67491 | JGI IMG/M metagenome (GOLD analysis project Ga0066903, IMG submission 67491) | Tropical forest soil microbial communities from Panama analyzed to predict greenhouse gas emissions - Panama Soil - Plot 1 (version 2) | ecosystem: Environmental > Terrestrial > Soil >...
AAACCGCACGCAGAGAATCGGGAACGTCTCCTTCGCTTGGCTTGTGACGCTCGAACGAGGTCGACCTCGCGACTACGTCGTACCAATGCTTTGCCCAAATTCCATCCGTGTCGCGCAATCCCGGCGGCCACGACAGCATCGCCTTGTCGAACTCGACCCCGATTGAATGGCAGAGCGCGCGCAAACTGCGGTCCGGGTCTTCAAGAACGTCATTTGCATCCACAACCGGAGGGACCGAGGCGGTTCGTTCGCGCACAAACTTGAAGATCTCGCATTGTTGCACAAACCCGAGATCGTCGAGGGTGGGGTCGGGGTTCTTCTTGATGTAGGAGAGAATGACTTCGCGTGGGTCCCGGATGAGGAAGCAATTTGTAAGATCGAGAACCCACGCCCGGTCCATCTCCGGTAATAGATGGTGGGTCATCTGTTTTTGGAAAAAGATGCTTTTCCCGCCCTCCACTGGCTGTTTGGTCAGGCGCGCGACAATTTTTCGCCAGTCGGTCTCGCCTTGGGCAATCACTTCCGCGGCGACGGGATGTTTCTTGCCCGTCTTCTCTAAATAGTACGCGTAAAGCGGTTCGTCCACGACCGCGGTGTCGGGCCGGTTGCCCCATGAGCGCATCATTGCCGTGGAAATGTTTCGCGGACCGGACCACATCGCAATGCGCACAGGTTCGCTCGTCATGTCTTAGCCGAAGATCAATAGCTGGATTGTGTCCGGCAGATGTTGAGCAATGTTGGCTGCGACGCTGCCGCGCAGCAATTTGGTCATCGCGGAGCGCTGGGAGGCGCCGAGAACAAGATAATCGACACCCATAGTTGCTGACAGATCGACAATCGTTGCGGCGGCGTCCTGACTAACCGCATAAACGGGAACAACCGACACGCCGCGTTGTTCGCCCAGTTCCATCACGCTCGTCATGATCGCGTTTGCCTCGGGATCGTCATGCCATTTCGCGCGACCCAGGCGCGTGCCCGCTGCGGTGTAGTAAATGGCAACTTCTTTGACGTAGAGCACGAAAAGACAGGCCTTTCGCAATTGCGCTTCGTCGAGCGCGAAACTGAGCACCGGAGTAATGCCGCGCGCCGCGACCATGATTTTTTGTCCTTCGCCTAAGCGTGACCGCATCGTCGTTTCGAGTGTCGGCGTCACCATCTTCGCGACTTCGCGCGTGACAGTCAGCGTGGTCAGCCCTTGGCGTTTCAAGGTGTAGGCCCGCACCGCGAGTCCCGCGCCGAGGACAACGACGACGAAGAATAAGGCGTCCGGTTTGGTATGGGCCAGCGTCAGCTCGACAAAAAACAAAATGCAAAAAGTAACACCGAAGAGAACGCGATCGTACCAGGTAAAACCAGCGGTGCGATTGAAAGTGCAGGAGCCAACATTGACCGCAATCGCTCCAACGACACCGATCGCATAGAGGCCGGCCAGGGCGGTGAAGTTTGCGACGAAAAGAAGGACGGCCGTTGGAAATCCGATCGCGATCAACAACGGATAAATCGGCACACCGTGCCTGTTCAGAATGCGGAATTGGCGCGGCATCTCGCGATCGCGCGACATCATGTAAAGCAGACCGATGATGGCGACGATTGCCGTATTCGCTGCGCTTAACAGCAACAGGAAAAAAACGATTCCAACAATCCAACCAAAAAGGCCTCCGATCGCCGGGGAAAATGTCGCAGTTGCGAATTGTTCGCCGGTAAAGCGCAACATGTCTTCGCTCCGGAGTTGCAGGACTGAAGCAATCGCGGACGAATCAGACAAGTGCAGCGTTTTTCCGAGCACCGACGGCAGCGACAACATCGCCCAACCGAGCAGCGCAGTGCCGACGACAACTTCAATCGCGATCGGAATGATCGCCTTGAGCGATTCGCGCGCGACGCTAGGCCTTTCCATGGTCGATCCAGGATCGAGTTTCATCACACCCGTGATATTCGCGATCGATTCCGCGCCCGAGAGCGCGAGAATCACGCCCACAAATTGGACCCAAAGCGCGCTAAGGCTTTCGTGACGTGGTTGGAGAAATTTTGTTGTCAGATGCGGCGCGCTGAGCGCGACTAGTAATACGACCACGATCAATGTCGGCACGGCGAGCGCGACCGCGAAGCTTCCGGAATGCTTCGGACCAAAATAATTAATTATGCCCATGATCAGAAGCATCACGATAGTTGCGAGCGCGATGTGTTCTCGCAGCAGCTTGATTGCTTCGCTCTGTTCGGCGCCGGCGGTGATATAACTCAAGGCTGACCAGCCACTCAGCGCCGCGGTGACGGTTAGATCCGCGAGCAAAAGAAGCGCGCCAACCACCGCGAGCAAACGCCCTTGATGACGCGCCGCGGAATAAACCCCACCGCCATCCGGAAAATGACGGCAAATCACGATGTAATTGATCCCGACCAGACCGGTCAGAGCACAGACTGCGAGAATGATCGGCAGGGACGAAAAACCGGCAGCCAAAAAGGCCAGCCCCATGACGTAGGCCTTGCTTGTACCCCAGTCGCCGTAAAGCAACGCGGCCGCGCGTTTCCAATCGACGTTGCGAGGGCGATGGACCGCGCCGCTCTCCGTAATAATCAAATCAGCCATTTGGGCGTGCGTGACTGTTCATAGGTGGCTGCGCCTGACAAGCGGTTTTCTCATTTCTTCCCGTAGCCTCTATATAATAGACGAAAATCGCAACGTAGTATGACGTCTGGCACGCTCGATTTGACGGAACTGGTTCCCCATTTGAACGTTCCAGCAGTTACGCTCCCGCTAGTTCACCAGAGTGTGCGCTGGCTGGAGATTGCCGCAGAGCGGCACGGTTCTTTGTTTCGCTTAATGGCCCGGCGAGTGCCGGATCAGCGGGGGACCCAATTCCGGAAACGGATCGGGGCGAACGATGCGCGGCATCGAGAGTATTTAGTGGCTCTAGCCCGACAGCTAACCTCGTCAGCATCATTAAAGTGCAAGGGATGTCGTAAATCCGACTCCGCTTGAAATTGGGCACCTCGTCGCGCGAGGCAACGCCTGTTTGAGTCAGGAGAATATTTGACCCTAACGAAAGTTGGGATTGTGGTCGGGATTCTAATCTCGAACGCGACAGTCGCGCTTTGCGCAGACTGGTTTGGGCAACGTTTTTTCGACGTGTTCGCGAAAGATCTGAATTCGGCAGCGTATGAAGCGCCGGCACCGGATGCTTCGCCACCGCCGCGCCGCATTCCGCCGGGACCATTTGATTCACCGCCGTTTCCCGGCGCTGACTGGCAAATCGGCGGCACACCGGTCGTTGGTGATCCCGGCAATGTCGGACCCTGGCCATTGATGGAGGCGATTTATGCAGGACCGAATGGTGAAGCCTGGAGGAAATCACGCGTGCAGATTTACGGTTGGGAGGATTTTTCCTGGAATCTGAGCACGTCGACCAACACATCGCGCGGGCCGAACGCGAATTTTCCTCTAATTTACGATCTTCGTCCGAACCGCTTTGAACAAAACCAGTTCGTTCTTTATCTCGAGCGGACACCGGATGAAAACCAAACCGATCATATCGATTGGGGGTTTCGTATTTCCGCGGTTTACGGACTCGACTATCGCTTCATGATCTCGCGCGGATTGTTCAGCGATCAATTGCTCAAGGACAATAGTTACTACGGCTTCGACATGCCGATGGTCTACTTCGATCTATATGTCCCCAACATCTTCCAAGGAATGAACATTCGTATCGGCCGGGTTATTTCCGAGCCGGACATCGAAGCGCAGCTCGCGCCGAATAATCTGATGTCGAGTCATTCGATTGTTTATGGCTTCGACAACTACACGCAGAACGGGATCTTCACGACCACGAAGATAGATAATCAGTGGACGATTCAAGCCGGCCTTTCAAACGGGACGGACGTCGCGCTTTGGCAAAGAGATCCCGGTAACCAACCGACCGGCACGGTGATGATTCAATGGACGGCGCCAAACCAGATGGATTCCATTTACGCTGGCGATAATGCCTTCAACAATGGCGAATTCGGCTACAACAACTTGCAGCAGGTCGTTGGGACTTGGACGCACAAGTTTAATGACAGGATCTATACCGCGACTGAAGCGCTTTATATGTACATGTTCGACTCGAAGACGCATCCGACGAGCGAAGTCCCATTTCAAAGCGGCTCGTTTCCCGAGAAACGCGGCTACGCGCCGGAATGGGGGATTTTGAATTACACGATGTTTCGGATCGCGCCGACCTCGTTCTTTACGGTGCGAAACGAATTTTACGATGACATCGTCGGCAGCCGCACCGGCCATGCCACAAAATATTCGGAGCACTCCCTGGGTATCACGTGGTGGCCGAACAAAATCACGACCTTGCGGCCCGAAGTTCGCTTCGACCACGCTTACGACGAGGACGTTTTTAACAACGGCACAAGGCGAAATCAGTTCGTCGTCTCCATGGACTTTATCATCCACTACTAATGATCCCAACCCACGTTAAGCGGCCGCGCAATGTCGATTGGAAACGCGCCGCCGCGATTTTGTACGGCGACTGGGGCACGAGCAAAGCCTACGTGATCGGTCTCGCCTTCGCGGTTGCCGGTTACTCTTCGTTCTGGTTGATCGCCGCGATGTGCGTTCTGACCGCGCTCGTCGGGATCAATTACATGGTCATTTGTCGGCTGTATCCGGATGGCGGCGGGGTTTATGCGAGCGTCCGCCATCGCAGTGAGGTGATTTCTATCGTCGGCGCGTTTCTCCTTGTCGCCGATTACCTCGTCACGGCGGCGATCAGCGCCTTGTCGGCGTTTCAATATCTCGGAGTGCCGCATCCGGAGAAATTCGCGGCAATGTCGATCCTGGTCGTCGGCCTGCTCAACCTGATGGGGCCAAAACAAACCGGCGGGCTCGCCTTTCTGGTTTCGGTTCCGACTGTGTTCGTCGTAATCGCGCTTGGATTGTTTGCCCTGCCGCACTTGGGCGCAGCAGTCGGTCATCTGCAACCGTTGCACGATTCATTCGGGAAAAATTGGGCGGCATTCGTTGGAATCGTTCTCGCGCTTTCCGGTGTTGAAGCGATCGCGAATGCGACCGGTGTCATGAAACTCGATCCCGGAACGACCGATGAAAATCCATGCGTCACAAAAACCTCCACTCCAGCGATCATGATCGTGATGATCGAGGTTTGCGTGTTCACCGCGCTGCTGGGCCTGGCGATGCACGCGCTGGGCGGGCTGCAGATTGCAAATGGAGATGTAAACGCTCCCGGCGCCGAAGGTGTGCGTGATTACATGCTGCGCTACATGGGACAGATTTTTGTCGGCTCTTCGTTCGGCGCGATTGCCGGTCACGTTTTCGCGCTCATCGTCAGCATCGTCTTTGGTTTGCTCCTGCTTTCCGCGGTCAACACCGCAATCGTCGACCTCATCGCAATCCAGTTCTTGATGTCGCGCGACCGTGAACTGCCGAAAATTTTTCAAAAGCTAAACAAATGGGGAGTTCCAAACGCGGCAACGTTGCTGGCCACGGTCGTTCCAATGTTGTTGGTCATTATGGTCAAAGACATGGCCGGCCTGGCTGATCTCTACGCCGTCGGTGTCGTCGGTGCGATTGCAACGAATCTCGGTGCGACTGCGACCGATCGAAAACTATCGATCAGATCGTGGGAGCGCACTCTGATGTTTGCAACGTTCTTAGTAATGGCTGCGATCGAGATCTCGCTGCTGGTGGACAAACCGAACGCTCGCTATTTCGCGATCACGATTCTGGTCATCGGCTTGATTCTGCGCGGCCTGGTCTTGGAGCGTCGGATGAAGAAAGAGGCGACGCGGGTTTTTCCCGCGCCGTCACCGCACGCCGGCATTTCAAAGCCGCCTGAGCCGATGCCCGCTTCTCCACTTGGAGGCGAGGCAATTCTCTGCGCAATCCGCGGAACCGGGCGTACGCTCGATTTCGCTCTGCGCGAGGCGGATCGCCTTCGCGCGCGTCTTTATCTTCTCTTTGTCCGCGAGCAGGCGTTTATGACTGAACAGGATGCCAAGCGCAAATGGACGGAAGACGAAGAAGCCACCCGCATTTTTAATGAGGCAAAACAGAAAGCGGGCGACCATCCGCCATTGTTTGCCTATGCGGTGAGCCCATCGGCAGCGGAAACCATTGTCGATCTCGCCGCGACGCTCGGAGCCTCGCGTCTGATCCTTGGCGCACCTCAACGCAACGCCTTAATCAAGCTCCTGCGTGGAAACGTCATTCGCGAAGTTTCGAGCTCGCTTCCGGAAGACATCGATCTGCTCGTTTACGCGTAAGCTGGAATGTCAGTGGTGCGGCGGCCAGAATTGGTCAATCAGCTTGATGCCGGCTTCCACCGCGCCGAGCCCGAACACGACGCTGAGAAGGACATAGCCGGTCGCGACCGAAACGAGTCCACGCCTTAGAAGAAATATGCTCTCGTAGCCGAACGCCGAAAAGGTGGTGAAGCCGCCGAGCAGTCCGGTAAAGAGAAGCAAACGTATCGAGGGTGAGAATAAATCGTGATGCTCGACGAGCGCGGCCAAAATCCCGATCGCGAAGCAACCCGCGACGTTGATGCTGAACGTGCTCACCGGAAAATTCCATGACTGGGTGTGGTGCAGAGCGAAGCCGCCGAGTTTGTAGCGAAAAATTGAACCGACTGCGCCTCCGAGGGCGACAATGAGAATTTGTTTAAGCATAATGATCTCCTGTTTTCAGGAGTCATTAGCTCACGCGGTTCTTCCCGACGCAGCGGGAAAGGCAAACTCCATTGCCGGTGTGAATCTAGCGGCGCGGGGTACCCGCGCAACTCAGCCGCCGAATTTTCCGTAGACCGCGATCAGCGGGTAGAAGCAGCGATATTTGCTGTGATAGTCGCTGACGAACCCATCCTTGGTGCGGATTTCGACGTGCCCGTGGCTCTTATTTCCGTAAACCAGGACTGCGCCGATTGGCGCTTTGTAGGGATCATGAATGGGCAAACGCTTGAATCCGTAGCTGCGCATTAATTCATCGCCTGCGTCAGCCGCATCGGCGGTCTTCGGATAGGAATCGATCACGCCCGCCGAAAACAAGGCGTGCTTCACGTAATGCTAGCACTGTTTTTGCGATTCCGCGTGCGAGCGTTCCTCCGCGAGCGTGGCGGCGCGGGTGAGTTTTGGATCGAGACGCGGATCAACCTTGGCGAAAGGATGAACAATCGGCTTCTTCCAATAGTGATGAATGATCTTTACCGAGGTAACGCGACCAGATGTGTCTTTGTAGACGAATTTTTCGGTCGATTTTTCGATACCTTCAGCGCGAAGCGGCCCAACAAAGAGGGCGAGACCGGTGATCAAAATGGTGGAGACGATAACGCGTCGCACGCCACGGGTCTTATTGCAGGGAACATGCCACCTCGCAAGGGGATTTTGGTTCTTTCGATTGAATCGTAAAAACAGCAAAAAAATTGAAAGAAGTATTTGCGCCAGAGGGCAATCCACCTTACTGGTCTGTCCCGATTCCTAATTGAAAGCCCGCTTATTCTGCGGGTTACGTCGAATACGACTGAACGTCTATTCGTCCTATATGAGTACGAAATTTGCATTACCAACCATTTGCTTTGCTTTGTTGATCGCGACTCCGGTCTTTGCGACAGAAAGTTCGCTGCTTGCGCGAATCACCGTCTATTGGCCGGGCGAGGGACAACTCCGCGCCTGTTCCAACGGCGCGCGACTTCGTGCCGGGCACGTCGCAGTCGATCCCAAGCGGATTCCGTACGGCAGCCGGGTCCAATTTCCGGATGCAACCTGCCTTGCGGTTGATAGCGGGCCCGCGGTGGTGAGTCGGGCCGCAGCCCGTTCTTGCGGGCGAAACGCGGCGCAAAAAAGCGCAATCGTCATCGATCGATTTTTCGAATCCAGAGAAGCAGCCCTTTCCTGGGAACGATCACATCCGCATTTCATGACGGTGCGGGTTATTCCGCCCGGATCGCGCCAGGAAACAAACGAAGCTGTCGCCGCTCTCGACGATTCTCAGCATGCGGTGAAGACCGCGCCGAAACAAAGCGCGCCTGGCTCGCTGCCAAAATTTGATGGGTCCAAGCTTCAGCTCGGGCTTTCGCTCGATTCCGTCCTTCAAACCAACCATCGGAGAACATAATGAAACGAATAGCACTGACGTCTTTGCTGGGATTATTCGCGCTTCCGAGCGCTTTTGCCTGGCAAAGTTCGCGCGACAATTCGCTGCTCGCGCGCGTCACAGTTTATTGGGCCCATGGCGGTCGTGGAGCAGATCACTACAGCCAGCAACACAAATCATCCACCGGAACGCGCCTGCGGGTCGGCCATTGCGCAGTTGATCCAAGGAAAATCCCGTACGGTAGTCGCGTCGTCATGCCCGACGGTTCTACGCTTGCGGCTGTTGATACTGGCAGCGCCGTGCGAAATCGAAAAGCCGCGCGTCGATCGGGTCGGAACACTTACGAGCGTAACGCCCTTGTCATCGACAAGTTTTTCGAAACCAAACAACAGGCCTTAGCATGGGCGAATGCGAATCCTCCTTTTGTGAACGTGAAGGTGGTTCCGCCGACTGTGGCACCTTTGGCGAAGCCTAACCTGACCAACAATCAGCGGATCGCCTTGGCGGCGCCGCAATCACCGATCAAGTCGCAAGGCGGTGTCTCTGCCGCAGTGATGACCATTACAAGTAGCCAGCCAACGACTGGCCCGACGGGTGGAATTGTCAGAAATCCTCTGGGACGGCTTGGCCGTTAGGTTTGACTGATCTTCGAGGGAAGATCGGGCCTGGCGTTTAGCCCTTCGTAAAGACGCCAATCAGAGGCCGCGGGGAAGGAACTTTGGAGCGAAAGTCACTCGCGAATCCACTTTTGGTGCGGATTTCGACGTGTCCCGCGCCTTTTTTGTTATTGTAAACGAGGACCGATCCAACGGGCGCCTTGTACGGGTCATTCACCGCTAGCTTCTTGAAACCGTAACTGCCGACCAACTCCTTCGCGGCATCCTTGGCGTTCACCGTTTTCGGATAGGAATTGACTGCACCGGACGCCAGTAAGGCTTGCTTCACGTAATGCCAGCATTGTTCGCGGGAATGCGCGTGGGCCCGCTCATCCGCGATCGAGGCCGCACGCATCAATTTGGGACTGATCGACGGGTCGGCCTTTGCTACAGGATGGACGATTTTCTTCGGGACGTAATTTGTAATGATCTCGGCTGAGTCGTTCTTGCCATCGGCGTCTTTGAAAACAAATCGCTTGGCCGGTTCGACCATCTGGCCATGGGCCACGGTGGCGGAAAACAAACCGCAGGCTGAAACTAAGATAAAATATGATGCGAGGGGACTGATTTTCCGCATAAAGAGCGCGCTATATCGAGCAAGATTGCTGCCTCCGCAACCCATTTTTTCGGAAAAAACAGGCGGTCGGAGGAAGATCAAAGAAGGGTTAAAAGGACTAAAACCGCTAGAATGACGAGACCAATTGGACCATGCGCTCGCGCGTTTTTGTGTCCGGCAACCGACCGATCCCGCCTTTGATATCATCTTCGAGGTGTTGCGGATTGTTCGTTGCAGGAATCGCGCAGGTGACCGCAGGGTGGGCGATGATCCATTTGAGGAAAAATTGCGCCCAGGAGCGGCAATCGAATTCCGTGGTCCAGTCGGGCAGCGGCTTAGACCGCACCCGGTTGAACAGATCGCCCCCGCCAAAAGGGCGATTAATGATCACGGCGACCTGTTGATCTTGTGCCAGAGGTAGAATTCGCGATTCCGCTTCGCGTTCCATGATCGAATAATTGATTTGCAGGAAATCGACCTTCTCGGCGCGCAGGGTCTTCTCGACGTTCTCAAACCCGCTTGAATTATAATGCGTTATTCCGAGATAACGAAAGCGACCTTGCGCTTTCCAGCCGCGCATCGTCACGAGTTGAGTCTGCACATCGACCAAATTGTGGACCTGCATCAGGTCAATGCGTTTCGTTTGCAATCGTGACATTGAGCGCTCCATCGAGTCGATTCCGGCCTGTTTCCCGCGAGTCCAGACCTTGGTCGCGAGAAAGAGTTTGTCTTGTAGGCGAAGTTTTGTTGCCAAGTTACCGATGACGCTTTCGGCCCGGCCATACATGGGCGACGAATCGATCACCCGTCCGCCCAGCTGGGTGAACCGATTCAGCACCTCACCGACTTGTTTTTCTTTGTCCGGGGTCAGATCGACATCGAACACGCTCCAGGTGCCCAGTCCGATGACGGGGAGCTTTTCACCCGACACTGGAATGACCCGCATCAGCATCGATGAGGAATCGGCTGCGGCTTGTCCGATTGAGGTGCGTATCGGCAGAATCAGGCTGGCCGCTCCGGCTCCGATCAACTTGGCCGCCCTTCGGCGTGTCATCTTCTTCACCTTGATTGGAACGATAAACCTGCGTTCGTAATCACCAAGTATGAACAAAACCACTCGCCGCCATTTCATCAAACTTTCCGCCGCGGGCGCGGTTGCGCTCAGCACGAAATCGACATCGTTATTTGCGGAGACGGCCGTGAAACCAATGAAAATCCTGATCCTTGGCGGAACCGGATTTACCGGACCATATCAAGTCAAGTACGCGCTAAGCCGCGGCCACAAAGTGACCACGTTCAACCGCGGCAAAAGCCATCCGGGTGAGCTGCCAAACGAAGTCGAACAATTGATTGGCGACCGCAACGGGAAGCTCGACGCGCTGAAAAATCGCAAGTGGGATGTGGTAATTGACAATCCGACAACGCTGCCAGCGTGGGTGCGTGATGCTGCGCAAGTTCTCAAAGGCAATGTGGATCGTTATGTTTTCACATCGACAATTTC
>Ga0066903_100005800_pt1 | contig 10804 bp, 10 predicted proteins | sample PanSoiMetaGPlot1_FD_67491 | JGI IMG/M metagenome (GOLD analysis project Ga0066903, IMG submission 67491) | Tropical forest soil microbial communities from Panama analyzed to predict greenhouse gas emissions - Panama Soil - Plot 1 (version 2) | ecosystem: Environmental > Terrestrial > Soil >...
AAACACCTCGTCACGGCGCTCGAGGAATTCGGTGCTCTGGGTATTGACTTCGTATCCCTGAGCGAATCCGTGGACAGGTCTAAACTCGATTCGACGAGCACACGGATGTCCAGACGCAATGAGGAATACAGTTGATGCCGGACAAAGAGCCGGAAAACCTTCAGGCGATCGCGTCTGATTCTATCGCGCTCGACGAGGCGCTCGGGCTTCAGGACTCCAGTCCTGGCGGGGACTGGTGCTCAATTTCCTTTAATTCCTCTAGTACTCGCCGTCGTGCTGGTCATGAGGTGGATGATTCACCGGCTGACCTCTGCTAGGGATATTCCGATGGTTTTACTGCTGCCGTCCAAATCAAACATGACCGCTGAAAACGAATGTACGCCTTCAGGTATTTGCCCGCCTGGAATAGTTAGGGTATGGGGTGCGGTTGTGTCCATTGCCCCAATATTCTTACCGTCCATCATGAACTGAATTCCTGCGACGGTCGCTGTACTGTCAGCGTAGGCGCTGAGCGTGATCGGACTGCATTACAGTAGGGAACGTGACGCAAGAAGCACAACGCTGGAACCTTTTTGCGCTTATTTTCGTCGTATGAGATGACCGAGGAGTGGCTTACATGCATCTGTTCGACGATATTCGATTTGAGGCGCGCACGCTGGTTAAGAATCCCGGCTTCACGATTGTTGCGGTTATTGCCCTGGCATTTGGAATTGGCGTCAATGCGACGGTCTTCACGATTACAAACGCTGTCCTGTTCAAGGGACAGCCATTCGATCGGAACGATCGAATGCTCTATATCACCACGCGGAATACGAACCGCAACAATCAGCGGGGCAACGTGTCTTATCCGGACTTCCGCGACTGGCGCGCGATAGCGAAATCGTTTTCAGGCCTTGCCGGCTTTCAAGGCGCGCGGCTGAATCTTGCCGATACAGACAATCCCCCGGATCAGTTTGTCGCTGCGCGGGTTACGGCAAATCTGTTTCGGGTTGCCGGTCCAAAGCCCTTGATGGGCCGCGATTTTACGGAAGAGGACGAGAAGGTCGGAGCACAGCCGACGGCATTGCTCGGATATGGACTTTGGGACCGGCGTTATGGCAAGGATCCTTCGATTGTCGGCAAAACGATCAGGGTGAATGAGGTCGCGACTACCGTTATCGGCGTCATGCCACGTGGATTCACGTTCCCCGCCGATGCGGAACTGTGGGTCACACTGACGCCGATTCCAGCGGTCGATAAGCGCGAAGCGCGCAACATGATCGTTACCGGACGCATGCGAGACGACGCCACGCCAGAATCAGTGCGGTCCGAGATGAGCACGATCACGCACAATCTCGAGTTGGCTTATCCGAACACGAATCAGGGCATTCGAGCCGACATTATGACCTTCAACGACCTGTTCCTGGGGCCTGACTTTCGAAATCTTTTCTTAGCCATGATGGGAGCGGTGGCTTTCGTTCTCCTCATCGCGTGTGCAAATGTGGCTAACATGATGCTCGCGCGAGCAGCGGGGCGCTCGCGTGAGATATCGGTCCGAATTGCGCTCGGCGCGGGACGATGGCACATCATCCGCCAGCTTTTGATCGAAAGTCTGATATTGTCGAGCGCTAGCGGCATACTTGGTGGGGGCATCGGTGTCTTGGGCGCCCATGCATTCGACGTGGCCGTCATACCCTTCGGAAAACCGCAGTGGATCGACTTCTCGATGGATTACCGCGTGCTCATTTATCTCGTCGCGCTTTCTCTCCTCACCAGTGTGCTGTTCGGGCTTGCGCCAGCCTTGCGCCTTTCGAGGTTGGACGTCAATTCAACAATTAAAGATGGTGGCCGTGGCGCGACGATCGGTCGGCGCGGCAAACATCTTTCGGCAGTGTTGGTTGTTGCGGAGATGGCGCTCGCTGTCATTCTCCTCGCGGGCGCTGGTCTGTTCATTCGAAGCTTTCTGAATATTTATCATGCGTCATTAGGCGTGAACACGTCGAACGTTATGACATTCCGATTGAATCTACCCGATGCGAAATATGCGAAACCCGACGACAAGATTTCATTTCATGATCGGCTGAAGTCGCGGCCGCAATCGGTGCCAGGCGTCGACTCCGTCGCGATTGCGACGACAATGCCGACCGGTGGTTCGATGAATTTTCCCTACGAGCTGGAAGGAGTGCCACCGGCTGATGCGAAGCAGCGCCAACAATTGCAGGCCGTGGTGATCAGTCCCGACTTCTTCCGCGTGTGGCAGGTGCCGCTTCTTCAGGGAAGGTTTCTATCGGAATCCGATAATGCCTCGAGCCCGCCGGTCCTGGTTGTGAACCAGTATTTTGCGAACAAGTTTTGGGCGGGCCAGGATCCGGTCGGAAAACGGCTGCGCCTGTTTGAGGGCAACGATCCGCAGCCATGGTCAACCGTCGTCGGGGTGATACCGAATATCGTTCAGAACGATGTCACGCCCAATCAATTTGACCCTGTCATTTACCTGCCATTCCGCCAAAAACCGATGGGCGGTGTCGCCATCATGGCGCGCACGCGAGTGCCGCCGGGAACAGTTGCAATCGCACTGCGTAAGGAAGTTCAAAACGTCGATTCAAACATGCCGATATTCAATCTGTGGACTATGGAAGAAAGGTTGGAACGAAACTATTGGTTTTATCGCGTGATGAGCGCATTGTTTGGCATATTCGCCGGCGTGGCATTGATGTTGGCTTCAGTGGGATTGTACGCGGTGATTGCGAATTCCGTAAGCCAGCGAACGCAGGAACTTGGAGTGCGTATGGCCGTCGGCGCCTCCGCGCGGGATATCTTGCAATTGGTATTCGCGGAGGGTATGCGGCAGTTGGTTCTGGGCCTGGTCATCGGCTTAACCGGTGCATTTCTGGTGACGCGTGTTTTGAGGACATTCTTGGTTCAGGTTTCGCCGTCGGATCCGGCGACATTGGGGTTTTCCTGCGCTGTGCTGACGCTTGCTGCCATTTTGGGGTGCTTCATCCCCGCCCGCCGCGCGATGCGTGTGGATCCGGTGGTTGCGCTGCATTACGAGTAGGCGCAAAGAAACACGAAATCGCTACTGTCGTTCAAACATTGTTTTAGCGCGGTAGAAGTATTCCACGAAGGCGAAAGCGGAACGACAGGCCTACCGGCAACTCGTGAAAGAAGCGCGAGAGTTGCTTTCAGCCATTTGGGAAATGGAGCGGTGAAAACACTGGATCCCGTCACCTATAACGATGATGAGTGGTACTTGGGCTGGAGAATGTGAGCACTCGCCTGTAGCGGCCCGCGCCTCCCACGACTAGTTAACCCTAGTATGCCGTTTCGTCATATCCTCGAAACTTATCCCGTTGCGAAATGCCGTTGAGAGTGATCGCAATCAATTCCTCTTTGGTTAGTGCATTAAGGTCTCGCCCATCGGGGAGTCTAAGGCTCTGTTGGGTTCGTCGAGCTATATGGATCACCCGATGACGCCAGAACTGTGCTGACATTAAGACCCGGAGAATGGATTCGCGTCACCGCGAATGTGAAGCTCTCCGCCCCACCTCAAGAGCCACGCAACGTTCAACTTCGAGGAAGTTTTTGGTTGCGGAGCAACACGTTTCATCCAGGTCAAGGAGGCTCGTTTACTGAAGTACGCAATTTGTATCCAAACGTCACTCCCACTCCGTCGTTGCCAGCCCACATACTTGGTCCGTCCAGCCAGACAAAGCAGTAACAAGCTCGCTTACAACGCAGAACAGTCGGCCGGCCTTGACTCCAATATCGACACAATTCAAAATGGCCGTATAATACGAAATCTTTATCGGAAGTGCTCCGGCGAAGAAAGTGACATGAGAGACGCACCGGCCCGGAGCACTTTCGATAGAGCGGTTTGTAGTGAGCCGGTGGCGTTTGCGGCGGACGCGGTGGGCTATGGAGCCGAGGATCGCGGATGAGGTCACGCCCGTGAGGAACAGGGCATAATCCTTCCCGGCACGCGTGAACAGTTGACCAATAACCGTCCTTATGCGGAAGCCAACGGAAAGGTCGATCTGACCTTTTCTGCTGGGTGTGCCGGATTTTCTGAGCGACATGTGCGGGCTTCGGAACCCGGACAAAACTGACTTACTTCTTTTCCGGCCAGTCTGGCATGACTCGCTTCATGTATCCGTCAAAGAGCGGGACTGTAAAGCTGTTGTCGCCATGCGATGGACTGTAGATCATTCCTTTGCCGATTAGCGTTGCCCGAGTTGGAGCCACGGTCTGCACTTCCTTTTTCAATAAATGGGCGATATCGCCGGACCTGTGCGGCCCGCCTCCAAGTTCCGCCATGGCCCGGAGATATTTTTTCTCCGCTGGGGTCAACCGGTCAAACCGGACACGGAAAAAGCTGGCATCCAGATCCAAGATAGCCAAGTCGGTAGCCGAAACCGCGTCTTCATGTGTAATGGGAGACCTTTGTGCACAATGCCAACTATGTTTCCCCCATTCCTGCAGGAAGTAGGGATATGCCTTTGTTCGAAGCAGAATCTCAGCAAGCGCACCTTCTTCGTACTGCACGCCCAGCTTCTCTGCGGGCGCCACAAGCGCCTTCTTTGCAGCCGATTCTTTCAGCGGCCCAATTTCTGGATACTCGAACAGCCGTTCAGCGTACGATCTGGCGCGGCCTGCCCGTCCCACTAACTGGGGAAGTCCGGCTCCAATCAGTGCTATCGGCAGTTGGTTCTGCGCACAATGGTGTAATGCCGTGATCAAAGACGCCAACTGTTCCTCGTTGACATATTGTAATTCGTCGATGAAAAACACCACCGCGGTACCCTTTTCTTTGGCTGCTTGGCCCAACTCACGTAGAAGGTCAACTAGATCATGCTCCAAGTCGCCGGAATCTGCGACCCCCGGTTCGCTGCCAAGGTCCACTCCGAATTCGATATCGTGATACTTAACCTTCATGGCCCCGACGAAGCCGCCTAGTGCTTTGAGCGCTTTTCTTGCTACGTCGCCGGCGGCTGCAATTCGGTCCAGCTTCAACAGTGCTGACCGAAGGTGTGGGATCAATAAAGCCGGCAAGGAACGACTTTCAGGCGCTTCCATGCTGACGGCGACAAAGCCTCTTGCTTCAGTTTGTTGAGCGATTCGAGTGAGTAGGACTGTCTTGCCGACACCGCGAAGGCCCACCATGAGCAAACTCCGCGCCGCGAGGCCCGCGCGGAATCTATCCAGCGCAATCTCCGCCTTTTCGATAATCTCGTCGCGTCCCGCCAACTCGGGGGGCAGAGTACCAGCACCCGGCGCGTAGGGGTTAGTACGGGGATCCATGTATAAGGAGATTACTATGAGTTATAAAAAAACGATAACTTAGTATAACTTCACTATAGATGAACTGAAGAATTCTCTGGTCGCAATCACGGCGGGCATTTGTCCTGTGCGCTATTTCCGGCGGATTCTCCAGCTGGTCTCTGCAGAGGTCAGGCGGTGTCGTTGCGCGCACTCTTTATAAATGCCGAAGTCAATACGTTCGCAAACCGGACAAGCTCTCTCTTTGAGTACAAGAAGGGAACTTTTCGATTCAGTTAGGAGTGCACGAAATTCCTGGGCGATACCCACGACGATTCGGAAAGAAAGCTTCGAAGGCCGCCGGCCAAGAGGGCCGCGCCCGGGGTAGTCCCCCGGAGGGGAGTCATCGCGAGAGTTAACGCGCCTCTATCTCACAAGCGGAGGCGGAGGAACCGTTCAAATCTTGAAATCAGCGCCGAACTCCCCGGCCAGGCGCGACGCCAGTAACTAACTTGCCGTCGCGAACAACTAAAACGCCTCCTACCAGGACGTCTGGAATTCCTTCCGAGTATTGGGCGGGGTTGTCATAAGTTGCTCGGTCGATCACTCGCTCCGGATCAATTACAACGATGTCCGCATCTGCTCCGACTTGGAGGCGACCCTTGGACTGGATGCCGAGCCGCTGGGCCGGCATCAAGCTCATCTTGCGCAATGCGTCCATCAGTGAAAGCGCGTGCTGCTGCCGAACGTATCGCCCCAAGACACGAGCGTAAGTGCCAGCCCCACGGGGATGACCTTTTCCATTCTCAAGGATGCCATCGCTGGCGATCATCACCATTGGATCGGCCATCGCCAGGCGCACGACATCCTCAGGTATCGCGTGAATTACGACCATACCGCCCTGTTTCCGGTATCGAGCGAAGGTTTCGGCAGTTAGCCGTTCGCCCGTCTGTGCCCACTGCAGGTCGCCATAATTGAGTTCTCCAAATCGAGCTTGCCACCCCTCATTAAAGGGGGCTGACGCGATATCCGTCATAGCCGCAGTGTATGGATACGCTTCAGTCGTGACGTCAAGACTGTGTCGTCGAACGCCTTCAATCATGCGGAGCAATACGGGTGTCTCACGCAACCCCATACTGGTGATGTGGACGACATGAAGTGAGGCGCCGGTAGCGAGCGCGTTGGATAGCATCTCTTGTAAGGAATCGATTGCACCTGGTTCCACTGGACCGCTATTACGCATATGAACGTAGACGGGCACGTGCCGGTCGGCGGCAAGTTGAAATAACTCCAAGATTTCTTCACGTGTTGCCTTTGGTGTATATGCGATACCCATTCCGATCCCTAGACCGCCTTCATCCAAACCTTGCCGGATCAGTTCATAAGTCTTTTTGCGCTCTTCGGCGGTGGCCTGCCGATTCGCGGCGGCATCCCTGGGCAAAAGTCCACCGCCATCGTGCATAACAGCCATCCGAGCCGGAATGTGACCGGATGTCGCACCAAAGTTGATCAAAGCTCGACCCTCGCGTGCGGCATACCAAGCTGCAACTGGATTCACCCCAACTTCCATTTCAAGGGCAGTCGTCACTCCATCGCGCGCTTTAAAGTTGTAGTTCTCTGGGGTCTGGCCGTGAGAGTGGACATCGATGAAACCTGCCGTGACAACCAAGCCGTTTGCGTCAACCGTCGTACGGCCCTTAAGGGGAGATGTCGAAATCTCAGCGATCCTCCCGCCCCGAATGCCAACATTGCGTACGGCATCGAAGTTCGATTCCGGGTCCATAACGCGCCCGTTTGCCAACACCACGTCATATGGCTGAGCTTCAGGCTGTTGGCTAAATACTCTTAGTCCGGCAGAGAAAACTAGGCTCAAGAAGCACAAACTCATCCAGTTGCCATGTCTCATAGCATCTCCATGTGAGCAAATGCGAGTTGACGAAGCTACGCGATTATATTGTGGGGAGGTCCGTCGCGAGAATGAATCCGCGTCGTTCTGTATCCTCGTTCGTCGTCACGAGAATCACATGCCCGGTTTTACCGCTATGTCGTAGAACTGATCTGATCGAACGCACTCAACGTTCTTTTTAGTGTCATTTCAAATTGAATCACTAAAACCGGTTCCTGCTCATTCGGTTTGCGAGCGGTCCGCGACAGAAGCTCTGCTGGGTTGCGTGATGCTCATGGCCTCGCCCGGTCCCCTTTTGTTTGGTGCGCGATTCGTGAACTTTGTCGGACTGCTCAAAGCAGAGCTTCGGGGCCTGCACAAAACACGAGCCATTCCTACAAACCCACTTTGTGCTACTTCGAACGCTTTACGAAGCCGGTGTTCAGACGGATGTGACGTCCGTTAGCTCACCCGACCCTAGTGTTGGAGCGTCAATCTTTGTTGCTTCACCTTCACAAAAACGGTTTCAAGCGAACCGCGTGTCACAAGAGTCTTGAGTTCATAACTTCGGCTTTCACTACGGTGCAATGATACTTGTGGATCGGCATGTTGACAGGTGAGGTCTGGATTGACCCATACGTTTCCAGGATCGTAACTAAACGTTGCCATCGTCCATTCATCATCGGTTGATCTCGTGGCGACGAACGGCTCATCGACCGCACGCGATTTGTTGTACCACGTAATTCCATCAGGTTGTTTTGCAATCCGCTGCGCGTCTATCGGCCATGTGTACGGCACTCGATACCGATTAGGGAGCCATTGACTGAGTGGGACGTCGAGACGATTAGGTGTCTCGCTGGCGAGCAAATCGAACCCATCGGTGTGGTGCACATAGGTGCGTTCCAAACGGACATCCCGAAAATAGGGGGATACCATTCTCGGGTCAGTTACGGCTTGCATCACGTCGTAATCGAACGGTGACAGATTGGTGAATTCGTAACGGTAACGAACTCCATCGTCTTCAATTGTGGCGCGTGCGACCATTCGTATGCCCGGCTGAAATTCAGCTGTGTATTCCAGCGATCGGTCCGTGTGGCGCCAATCTATACGGCTTGCTTGTCTCCCAGGGCGAAATAGATACAACTGTTGCGACTCTGTTTTACCTCGCTCAACGGCTGTCACGTGTTCTGGGAACAGCACCCAGATCCCAGGGTCGGAATTCTGTTGAGTCGGCAAGAGAATACGCACAGCAGCCAAATCGTTCTTATCGTCAACGCTAAGGCGCAGCCCTGTAGCATTTGTCACTTGAAGAGATTCCGTGGGAACTTGAGCGACGATGATGACCGTTGCTAACGGCACGAACAGAAGAATGCGAAATGTTCTCATCATTAACATGAGACCACTATACCCGCGGAGCCCAATGTGGTTTACCCCCCTGCGTAGTTGGAGTCGGGTATGGGCATCCGCCCTACGATTATCGGGACCCTGCCGCCTTTAAGTCCTGAACAACTGACAACATCTGAGTTAAACCCAGGCGCGGAAACAACGTTGATTACCAGGAATGCATTAAGCCTTGCTCACGACCATGATGTTGAAGCAGTCGAAAACGGCACTTATAGGCTTTATTTTGGGGGAAAGGTTTCGTACCGGGACGTAACAAATGGGCAACATGAGCTTCATTTCTGTCGGTATTATCAGCCGGTAAAAGGTTTAGACCCTTTGAAATTGAATGAATGTGAATCCTATAACGAAACTAAAGATCTCTCCGTATTTGATAAGTGGTTTAATTATTTCTAAACACTGAGCCGGTCGCGCGATATCTGTTGGTCGCTAAATGGAGGGTGAATCTCCGCCGGCGCTTCATAGGAGAGATCATGATTCATATCGAACGTGAAGGCGCAGTCAGCGTACTTCGGATAGAACACGGAAAGGTTCAGGCGATGGACCTCGAACTGGTGAGTAACAGATAGTTTCATTGCGACCCTTTCCAATCGCGTTGCGAAAGATGCAACTGACCCGAAAGTTGCCGAGGCACAGATTGACGCAGCACTTGCTTCCGGCAATTCGTTCTGGATCTACACGAAAGATCCCAGCGTGCAGGCGTTCACGGACCTAATGAACCGCGCACTGGATAAGCCTACGGAGCAAGTGCAACTACAGGAACAGGGCGCGATTGAGATCAGATGGAAGGACTCGACCGATGATGAGTCTGTCTGAAAAACCTATCTGCTTTCCCGACCCTAACAAGAACGTATCGCGATGGGCCTCGACCACGCACGCAAGCAGAAGAAGACCCTTGAGTATCACTTCATACCTTCGCCGGAAAGGCTTGTGAAATGCGCAACAACGCTTCTCGCAAAAAGTCCCTTCAGCGAATTGTATCCGTCGCCTCCCGAGAGATCCCGAAGGCGGCCATCTACGCGATCCAAAGCTAGGCCATATTTGTTTGACAATTTGCCCAATGGGGCTATTGGGGTTGACCATTTGACTGGGAAACTGATTTTCCTTGCCGACAATAGACTGGACAGCGACCTGTCGTATCAGGCACGTCGTTTCAAGGAAGCGCACGCCGGAACCCACTGGACTATTGATCGGCCGCAAACCAAAACCAAATGATTCAAAATTCACTCTGTGGCTTGGCAGTGCAGCGGCCGCCACGACGAAGGAATGTTCCAGTGGATCATCGGAGTTTAGAAACTTAGTTCGCGCATTCTCGGTAAAGAACATTTCGCTGGAATTCTTAGCTATGTAGGCATTCCAGACGATAGCTCTTAGGCTAATCCACCGGGATAGGATTTTTTGGTCTGCGATTGTAAGAACTGAGGGATGTTTGCCATGAATCATTGGCTTCAATATCGGAATAGTTTCATCTTCGATCCGCTTCATCCGAACGTTGTTGCAATGTTGCCAAACAGAGAGGAACCGTTTCGTTAGTGAGTTCTTTCGTATTACAGATGACCGCTTGCCGGTAACTTTATCAGTGCGAAAGTGCCCGTAATTGGCAGGTAGATCTCTACAGATCCAGTCGGGCCAAATATGTTCCTTCGTCAATTTGGTTTCAGCACAGAAAAGGCACTTCGATTGGTCCACCGGGAACGTAGTATCGCCCCACGCTCTAGGTCAGTCAAAGTATGTTATTACGCTTCCTCAGGCGCAAGCCCCGATGACACAAAGTGCAGGTCGCAGATGACTACTCAGTCTAGTTGACTGACTTGATAGTCATCAGGACGAGGATCGCTCGTCCTTGGCTGTTCCTTCGCGCCAGGTTCGTTTATAGGCTCAATTCAGCGGCTAGACGGCTCGCGAGCCGGAGAGGGGTGCCAGAGGCTCTTACTAAGGCAGGATGGCTAGTCTGCTCATTTGGTGTTACTCTCCCGGGCTACTTGAACAAGCCTGAAGGGAAGGCTCTGAGGTTGCAGGGACGGACTTGGAGCCTTCCTTTGGCCTTCTAGGCATTGGCGGCGATGCTATGAACCTTCCCAACGCTGACGCCAAGGGTATCGGCAATCCATCGGATGGACTTGCCCTCTTCGCGGTAGGCAGCGATGGCCCCGTTGCTCTGGCGCGTCCCACAATAATGTGTGAAGCCCAGGAACGTGAAGGTCTCTGGTTTTCCCTCACCGCGCTTCTTCCGATCACGAGCGGCAACCGATCGACCTTCGAGAATCTATCCAGCCTTAC
>Ga0066903_100005801_pt1 | contig 10804 bp, 10 predicted proteins | sample PanSoiMetaGPlot1_FD_67491 | JGI IMG/M metagenome (GOLD analysis project Ga0066903, IMG submission 67491) | Tropical forest soil microbial communities from Panama analyzed to predict greenhouse gas emissions - Panama Soil - Plot 1 (version 2) | ecosystem: Environmental > Terrestrial > Soil >...
CCTGCCGTGGCCATGCCCTGCCCGGTCAGCCTCCCTCCGCTCTTACGGATTTCCGAGAGCGCCAGGTGGCCAAAAATGACGGCGACGATTGGCAAGGGAAATAAGAAAAAGAGGATGCCAAAGATGAGACTGATGATGGCCTTGGAACTCGTTGTCGCCGGCCCAACGGGCTCGACTGGTGCTGCCACCTGCTCCGGGGAGGCCATAACCGCAGTTCCGCAGGTTCGACAGAATTGATCCGATGTTTCGATGCTGGTGCCGCACTTGGCACAAAATGAACTCACAGGGCGCGCTCCCGCGTCGATTCCATCGACCGCCGAAAATTGCACGAACCATACTCTTCGCCTGCGGTGGCGTCAATGCGATAACGTGCCCAACGATTTGTCGTACCTGCCCCCGTTTGATATGTTGCCCGCGATGGATCAAGTTGCGCTTCCATTGAAGTTCTGTCCCGATTGTGCGGCCCAGATGCCGGATTCGGCCGCTTTCTGCCCGGGGTGCGGACGATCCATGCGAATTCACCCGGCAGCGGTTGATAGCACGCCCGAAGAGGGAACAAAAGAGAACACAAAATTCTCAGGAAGACAGATGGCTGCCGCTTTCGCGTACGCCACCTTTTTGCCTGCGCTACTGTTCCTGTTTCTTCGCTCCTACCGCGGGAATTCCTTTGTGCGGTTCCACTCGGTGCAATGTCTCCTGTGTTGGCTGATTGGGGTCGCCGTGACAGTGTTGCTCCGGCTCTTCAACCTTCTCCTGATGTTCATTCCGGTGGTCGGTCCTTTGTTGTCATTACTGCTACCAGTGATGGTTGTTCTGGCTGCCGTTCTGATCTGGATCGTGCTTCTTGTGAAAGCGGTGCGAGGGGAGAGATTCGGCCTCCCCTTGATCGGAGCCATCGCCGAACAATACTCCGCAGTGCCCCAGGGCTGACGAATGGCCTAATTTGGCGATTGCTTTTCGCTGTCCGTTTTTGATACCTTGCCGCGAACAGCGCTTGGGGGCGGACCTTCTCGTCTCTTCCGGGGACGTCGGTCCCTCGCCTCTCGGAGGAACCCTTTATGGCTTTTTGCAACATGTGTGGCGCACAGATCGCCGACGGAACAACGACCTGCGCGGCCTGCGCCGGCCGAATTCCCGCGACTCCCGCCGGAACACCAGCTGCTCCGGCGGCGGGCATGGCCGACAACGTCGCGGGTATGCTGGCCTACATCACCATCATTCCCGCGATCCTTTTCCTGGTCATGGAACCGTACAACCGGAGCCGCTTTGTACGCTTTCACGCGTGGCAGAACATATTCCTCCACGTTGGGCTGATCGTGGTATGGATTGCCTGGTTTATTGTCTCGATGGTGTTAGGAGTTATACCGATCCTCGGGCACCTGCTCGCCTTGCTGCTGTGGATAGGCTTGGTGATTGGCGTCGTCGTCGTCTGGATTGTTCTGCTCATAAAGGCAAATGCCGGGCAAATGTACAAGCTGCCTTACATCGGCGATTTGGCTGAGAAACAAGCCAACGCGATGTGACACGGACAACGACTTTAACGATCTGCGGGCACGAAGCGCGACTGCATTCTCTGAAACTTCGTGCCCTTCGTGATTCAAGCGCAGCCCCTTGACTTTCTTCCCCCAAGCTGTCCATCCTATTAGCTTTTACCGCGACGTGAGTTCGGGCTGCCCAGGCTGCCTCACTTCGCAGGAATCTCGACGAAATGGGGCACGCAGTGCGAGTTCGGGTCTTTTATCACGACAAGTGTTTTGATGGAGCTTCTTCAGCGGCGTTGTTCTCCCGCTTTTACCGCGAACGCATCCGGACGGACGTCGATTTTGAATTCACAGGTCTCGTCCATCGAGCGGGAGCGCTGTTCGACGAAAAACAGTTCGACGGCGACGAGAATGCCATCGTCGATTTCAAGTACTCCAGTTCGCCGAACATCACATGGTGGTTCGATCACCACGAGAGCGCGTTCCTCACGCCCTCCGACGCTGAGCACTTCGAGCAGGACCAGAGTAATCGCAAGTTTTACGATCCCGCATTCAAGTCCTGTACTAGCTTCATCGCGATGATCGCCCAACAGCGCTTCGGATTTGATCCCACATCGGTCGCCGAGCTGGTTCACTGGACCGACGTGATCGATGGCGCCTTATACGAGGACGCCAAGACCGCCGTGGAGATGAAAGCCCCCGCGATGAAGCTGACCATGGTGATCGAGTCCGCTCCCGATCACGGTTTCGTGCCCAACCTGATTCCGCTGTTGGCGACGAAATCCCTGGGGGAGATCCTTGAAGAGCCATTCGTAGCGCCGCTGCTGCCGCCTCTTCTGAGGCGCCACGAGCTTTCCATTGGGATTCTGAAGGAGAGGACAGAGTGCAAGGACGGAACGATCTTCTTCGATGTTACCGATCACGATCTCGAGGGATACAACAAATTCATTCCGTACTATCTTCACCCTGAATCGGTCTACAGCGTAGGACTGAGTAAAAGCAGCTTTCGTGTGAAAGTTTCGGTTGGATCCAACCCGTGGGCACCGCAGGAACCTGAAGTGAACCTGGCACGCATATGCGAGCGCTATGGCGGGGGCGGTCATGCCCGAGTCGGCGCGATCTCGTTTCCTGTAGATCAGCACGCCGCTGCGATCAAAGCTTCGCAAGACATCGTGGCCGAACTCAGATCGGCAATCCGTCAGAAGAATGCCCGATAGAAGTCCGGTGAGTTTCTCTGAGTCCCGTGTGGCGAATCGCAGCTACTGAACGGGAGTTCCCCCAGTGAAACAAGCTGCGGCATTCCCGTCGGCAGAAGATCGAATGGCCGCGGACTGATCCGCGCAAAATGCCTTTCGCCCAAAAGTATTCGCATTTGGATTAGCGGATAAGTGAAATGCCGTCGCCGGAGCACCTCCGCATCCGGAAAGCGCAAAAACGTATCCGTATCGTTTTCCGCTTGCAAGCCCGCTGTTAATCAGCATCGCTTGATGTTCGTTGGGTTCGCCGCCGCCAAAGCCGTCCAGATCGGATAATGTGCAGGTGAATCCAACTTTCGGATAGGTTGAAGCGTAGGTAACCTCTGCTCCCAGAATCGTCCGCATTGCGGTTAACACCTGTTCGTCGGTGGCTGCAGGCATGGTCGTTGTCTGACCCTGTGGGGTGAACGAGGCATTGGTCGTCCTCGCCGGGGCAGCATTCTTGATGCTTTCGCTGAATGCCTTGAGCAAATCCGGGTCTGCCAGCGGCAGTCGGATGGTGACCGAGATCTCATTCAGTTTCCAGACTTGCGCCTCCTGCTTCATCGAAAAAGTCATGCGAGGCAGGAACGGAGTGCGTTCCTGCTTTCCGTCCTTGTAAGTCTGGAACGACAATTCGATGTCGTCCTCATTTCCGCGTTGCGCATCCTTTTCAACCGTGATGTCGACTTTTTGTCCAGTCTTGGGATTCTCGCCGGACAAAAGCACCGACCCTGTTTCGAACGTCTGAAAGCTTTGTCCCTGGGACTGTAACTGGCTCGCTAACAGGGAATATTGCTGCAGGCCTGGCATCGCTCCCGAATTTTCCAACGCTGTGCGTGTGGCCAGGGGAAGATGCTTGACAAAGGTGCCCTGCGTTTTGCTGAAAAACATTTCCAGCAGAGCTTGCCGCGCAGTTTGGGGAGCGGCGGCTTGTTGCGCCGTCGATCCGGCAGTCCACAGCGTGATGATCGCAAGCAAAGACAGGAGCTTCTGCATAGTTATACCCTCGGCGCGATCCTGTCATGCCTTCGACCCACGATCCAGTTACTGAGGTAAGCGCACCGCATACAAGCATCACGACTGTTCTGCCCTTCGTGCCCTTGGCGGTTAAGGGTTTTCCGTTCTGCCCGATCCTGACCTGCCGTGATACCCTGCATTTTGTTTTTAATCGTGTTCATGCATCAGAACGAAAAGACACTCGATCATCGGCATCGCAATCAGCGCCGGGTGCTGAGAGCTGTCGCGGTTTTGGAATTCGTTAAAGGTGTTTTCGTGATCCTGATGGGAATCTGCGCGCTGGCGCTGGTTCACAAGGACATTTGGCTCATCGCGGAAAGCCTGCTGGCTCTGCTGCACATCAGTACCGATCACCGTTGGGCGCAAATCTTCCTCGACTTTGCCGACAGTGTGACCGACGCCCGCCTTTGGGCTGCTGCCCGTATTGCATTTGCCTACGCGGCGCTGCGTTTTACCGAAGCTTACGGTTTGTGGCGGTGCCGCGCATGGGCCGAGTGGGTGGCGTTTGTGTCGGGGACTCTTCTGCTGCCGTGGGAAGTGCGTGAACTCTTTCGCGGCATCACTTTCTGGCGTTGTGCACTCCTGATCGGAAACATCGCAATCGTCCTGTATATGTTCTACGTTATCCTGCAGAATCGCCGCGAACGGCGGAACGCGCCTTCCCCCCCGCGGTGACGTCGAAAACCTTGCTGGGAGCGGATTTCGCCGAAGAATCACGCTGGAAAATTCCGCGATCTAGGCCCATAATGGGACCGCCTGGCTCGGGGAGGTTGGTATGCGTCTGAAATATGCTCTGGCTCTGCTGCCAGTCCTGGCGGGAATCTGCTTTGCTCAGGAGACGAATTTTCCGGTTGGCCCTCAATACCTGATTACAAACGGGACCCCGCTGACGATTCGTCCTATTGCCACGCCCTCGCTGTCCCTGGGTGAGGTGCATCCATTCGTAGCCGATGTTAACGCGACCGGACAACTCGCGGAGCAAACCGCTTCCGTGCCCTCAGCGCCCAACGATACTTTCCTGGGCGCCGTGTACTGGGGAGAGCACAAAGATGCCGAGATCGTCGCGCGGCGCCTGGAAACTCCGGGCATGTCCGCCTCGGACACTGCTTTCTATATGAACTATGTCGCAGCCCAGATTTCGCAAGCCTTGGCACCGCCCGCGGAATCGGTGGAAACTCCGGAGGGACCCAGCGTTATAGAAATTCAAGGCGCTGAGCTTCCTCCGAACCTTCCGGCCAGTATTTTGGATGTCGGTGTTACCCGGATGGCCGATTCGCAATTCCTGATGCCCCACGGCTACGGCGTCCCCCTCGGCGATGTCGCCGCCTATTGGAAATCCCACAAGCGCGCGGCTCCCCACGTTTTCACAAATTCTGATATTGGTCCTCGACGATAGGCTCCCCGGTTACACGATCAGATAGGCCCGCTCCAAGCCTCGTGGTAGCCTGAACTCCATCGCCAAATTTCAGACAGGGAGATTCATGCCCGACCCCACGCACCTCGACCTGCAAGCCACCGCCAAAGAGATCATGCAGGAGCACGGCTTTCAACCGGATTTTCCTCCTGCCGTCTCTGCGCAACTCGCCAGTCTGCATGCGCAGAATTCCATCCCCGAAACTGACCATCTACGCGATTTGCGCAGCCTGCTGTGGTCTTCGATCGACAACGATACATCGCGCGATCTGGATCAAATCGAGGTAGCCGAACGCGGACCCAATGGAGGCGTCAAAATTATGGTCGGCATCGCTGATGTCGACGCCTTTGTACCCAGGCAAACTCCGATCGATCAGCACGCCGGGCGCGAAACCACCACCGTCTACACCGGCATCCGTAATTTTCCCATGCTGCCCGAAGAGCTCTCCACCGGGGCGACGTCGCTACTCGAGAATCAGGATCGGGTCAGCGTCGTAATCGAGTTCGTGGTTGATGGCCAGGGAATGGTCACGTCTTCCAGCGTGTATCGCGCCCTCGTTCGCAACAAGGCCCAGCTCCAATACAACTCAGTCGGTGCCTGGCTCGAAGCCAGCGCCGCGGCTCCTCCCAAGGTTGCCGCCTCCCCGGAATTGCAGGCTCAACTCGAATTGCAGAACGACGTCGCTCAAAAGTTGAAAAGCCAACGATTTCAGCGTGGCGCGCTCAACCTGCAGACTGACGAGGTTCACCCTTTAATACTGAATGACAAAGTCGTCGATGTCGTGAAGCAACAGAAGAATCACGCCACCGAGTTGATCGAAGACTTCATGGTCGCCGCGAATGGGGTTGTTGCGCGCCTGCTTGAAGATGTCTCATCGCTGCGCCGGATCGTGCGTACACCCAAACGATGGGATCGGATTGTGCAACTTGCCGCCACCAAAGGAGAGATTCTGCCCGCACAGCCCGACTCCAAAGCTCTGAACGATTTCCTGCTACGCCGCAAGGCCGCCGATCCCGACCACTTCGCCGACCTTTCCCTGTCGGTTATCAAGCTTATCGGTCCAGGGGAATACGTTCTGGAGCGCGCCGGTGAAACATCCCAGGGACACTTCGGTCTCGCTGTCCAGGATTACACGCATTCCACAGCTCCGAACCGTCGTTTCGCCGATGTTGTTACCCAGCGGCTGATCAAGGCGATGCTGGACGGAAAGGCGAATCCTTACTCCGATGCCGAACTCACCTCCATCGCCGCCAACTGCACTCTGAAGGAAGACGCTGCCCGCAAGGTCGAACGAGAAATGTCCAAGCGCCTGGCTGCGGTTGCCATGCAGCATCGCGTCGGGGAAGTGTTCGATGCCATCGTCACCGGAGTCACCGATCACGGAACATTTGTCCGTGTGCTTCAACCGCATATCGAAGGACTTCTCGCGGAGGGTTCTCACGGTCTCGATGTCGGCGACAAACTGAAAGCTCGCCTTCTCCGCACGGATGTGCGCAAGGGGTACATCGACTTTGCTCGCGCTTGAGCGCTTGCAACCGCCAGTCATCTTGTGTGCCATACCTGGCGCGGTCATCTCGCTAGCCAATAGGCTGTCCCGCAATTCGGCCTTAAACTCGCCCTAGGAGTTAGTGCGGACTTTTGTGGGCGTAATTCTGTCAGGATGGCGCCATCTCGTTGTCGTGTGTATGGCAGTTGTCTCACCCGTGTCCTTACTCGCCCAGGATGTCACCGGCGCCATACTTCGCGCGAATGGTGTTGGCATCTTGCTGAATAAGGCATCCGCCCCTCCCGCGACGGCGATTTTTGCCGATGATTTGATCGAGACGCCGAAAGGCTCCGTCGCCCGAATTGAGATAACAGGCTCGGCCGCGGACATCAATTCTGAAACCGTGGTTCAGTATGAAGTCGACGAACTGGTGCTTGATCACGGCAGCCTGTCGGTGAACACGTCGCGAGGATTGAGGGTGCGTATTGGTTGCCTGACTGTGACTCCCGTGAAACCTGCCGAGTGGACCCAGTTCGAGGTGCAGGATCTGGACGGTAAAGTAACCGTTCGTGCGTTGAAGAGTGACGTCTACATCGACGCCAGGTCGAAGAATCCGCAAGACGTCAAGAAGCCCTCTCACTCCAGCCGAGACCTGGTACGCGAAGGAGAGCAGAAATCCCGCGATGAGAACTGTGGTGCGGCCTACATCAACCCGGCGGAAGCCCGATCAGGCCTCGGTGCGATAATGAATTCACTAACGGCCAAAATTGTCGGTGCGGCTATCATAGGCACGGTTGCCTGCCTTGGAGTATGCCACGGCGATGATCCCGTCAGCCCCTGGAAACCTTAGAGTCTCTATTCGGTAACCACAGCCTTTACCAGGTTTCTGGGATGGTCGACGTCGTAACCCTTGTCGAGGGCGACATAGTACGCGAACAACTGCAGAGGAATGACTTCCAAAATCGGCAGCAAAAGTTCAGGAGCCGCCGGAACATGGAAAACGTGGTCGGCAATGGTTCCCACCTCTTGATCGCCTTCGGTCGCAACCGTGACGAGTTGCCCACGCCGGGATCGAACTTCCTTCATAACCTCGAGCGTCCGCCGATAGCGCAACACTGAATCCGGATCGCTGCGGTCGCACGTTGCCAGCACAACCACCGGGAGTTTTTCATCCACCAGTGCGTTCGGCCCGTGCTTCAGTTCTCCTACGGGATAGCCCTCGGCGTGCGCATACGAAATCTCCTTCAACTTGAGAGCCCCTTCGCGCGCAATGGCATAGTGAACCCCGCGGCCGAGGTACAAGAATTTCTCCGCCTTGAAATGCACCTGGCCGAACCCTTCGGCCAGTCGATCCCAAGCCGAAAGGTTCTTTTCAATCGCTTCGGGCAGCTTCAGCAGGCGCTGCAAATACGACCGTGTTACTTCCGACGTCATCCTCCCGCGTTTGCGGGCAAGAAACAGCGCCATCAGATAGAGAATCGTCAGTTGGGCTGTAAAACTCTTAGTCGCAGGAATGGATCTCTCTGGCCCCGCGCCGGAAATCAGCGCGGCGCCGGCCTCGCGGACGATCGTCGTGTCCGGCATATTCGAGATCGCAATCGTCTTCACACCACGTGTCAGGGCCTCTCTCTGCGCAGCGATGGTGTCCGCGGTTTCGCCAGATTGCGTGATCACCATGACGATCGGATCAACCGCGGCATGCGTCGAACGGTAGCAATATTCGCTGGCGTATTCGACATCGACCGCCACGCCGGAAAGGTCCTCGATCATGATCTCGCCCGCAAGGCCGGCATGGCGGCTCGAGCCGCTCGCGGCAATGATCAGCTTCTCGAATGTGAGCAGCGCGCTCTCGATCGGATGCAGTTCGCCGGGGAAGATAATGTCATCCTTCAAGTGCTTCTCAATCGTTCTGGCGATCGCGTCGGGCTGCTCATAAATTTCCCGCCGCATGGCATGAGAGAACGTGTCGTGTGACTTGTTGTATTTGTCCGTCATATGAATGATCAAAAGTAAAATCCCGGCACCCGGTAGCGGCAGCGTCCGCGCCGCCCCGCGAGGCCTCTCCAGCCCTCGCACGCCGTTCCAGCACATGCCCCTACGCTTTTGCCCCACCCTCGAAGTAAGCCTCAATCTCCTCCAGGGTCTTTCCCTTTGTTTCCGGCAGGAACCATGTCGCGGTCACGAAGTAAATCATTGTGCAAGCCGCGAACCCGAAGAACATCGTCGAATAGCCATACTTACCAACCGTTGGCAGGAAGATTGCAGCAATCGTCGTCGAAACTGCTTGGTTGAGCACCAGCGCGATGCTCATTCCATTTGACCGGATCCGTGTCGGCATCAATTCTGACAGCGCCAGCCACACGCAGACCCCGGGCCCCATCGCGTAAGATGCCATAAACAGGAAGAGGGCGATCGCAACAATCCATCCATTCCGTACCGATGGTACGGGAGTGATCAGTGCATTTTCGATGCGAAGAGGCGCTGTCCGTGCCGCGTCAAGATCCCCGAACGGGTTCGAAAAGAACGCAACAATCTTGTTGGCCGGAACGCAGCTTTCACGGGCGATCTCAATGGATTTTGCCGCCGGATCGTCTGAGCGGACGGCTTTGCTTGCGGTTCGAAAGTCGCCGTATGAGTAAATGACGACGAGAGACGTTGCCGCTGCATTGACATTGGACCCGCTCGACTCACTCAACAACGCTTTCGCCAGTTCCTGGTTGTAGACCAATTTGAGCGTCTGGTCAGGAGCGACCATCGCCTGCGCCGCGGTCCTGCAGTCGACCCCCAGCTTTTCAGTCTGCCGGAACAATACCCCGGTTGCCACCATCGACACGATAATTCCCGCCGTGCCGATTCCCAGCAGAAACTTGCGACCTTTGCGGTCGACCAGGGCCACGCCGACCAGAGTCACAAAGAAGTTCACGAACGTGAAAACGACATAGCCCTCGTGTGCCGAAAGATCGGAGAGCCCGCTCTGAAGGAGAATGTTCGTGTTATAAGCGATGATCGAATTGATTCCCGTGGTTTGATTGCAGGCGAGAATAATGCAGGCAAGGATGAACGGAATCACATATTTTCGGCTCAGCAGGGAATCGCGTTTTACCGCGCCGGATGAATCCCTGGATTTTTCCGGTGCTCCGAGTTCCTGCATCTCTTTCAATTCAAGGTCTGCCTGCTCATTGCTTCGCGAGCGCAACAGGGCGGCATAAGAGGCGTCCCTCTTTCCGCGTTTCAGCAGCCACCTGGGAGATTCTGAGAGCATCAGGCTGCCGATGACGAACAATATTCCCGGCGGCAGCGAAACCCAAAAGATCCCCCGCCACGCGGAATTCTTGAACGCATAAATGGCGTTGGCATCACCAGATTGAGCGATTTGGTCCAGTCGGTAACTGAACAGCAGCCCGATGAGCGCGGCGATGGCAATTCCCGCCGTCAGCAGCCATTGAAAAATGCCGGTGCCTTTGCCGCGATTCGCCGCAGTAAGACACTCCGCCAGATAAAGCGGAACCACCACTCCGATCAGTCCCGCGCTGGTGCCTTGCAGAAGCCGCCCGAATACAAGAGGTTCATACCCGTGCGCCAGCGCAATCACTGGAATGCTGATTACAAACATCACTCCGCTGAGCGCCATCAACGCCTTGCGGCCCATCCAGTCCGCCAGGATTCCCGCGAACAGGGTCGAGAAAACGCTACCCAGCAAGACCGCGGCTACGACGATGGAGAGCTCACTGCGATTCAGACCCGACGTTGCCTCCAGATACGGCAGCGCTCCCGCGATGATTCCCACATCAACGCCATAAAGTAATCCGCCTAAACCAGCAACGATCAGAAGAAACCGGTTATAGAAGACTTTTTTGTCGTCGAGAACCGCCGGACCATTAGTGGCCATCTCAGCTGTCATAAGTGTTTTGATCAGACTCGTGGATCTATCACGAGCCCAGACCGACCTGTCCTCACCCTGGATTTGTCGTGAATTGCAACCCCGAATTGTAGCGTACGAACCCGGAGAAAGCCGCCAAAAGTGCTATACATTCCGACAAAAAAATCGCAATGTGACTGAGCTTGGCTGGCCCCGTGTCGCTCTGAATCTGCGAGGCGCGGGAATCATTGCGGATCCAGCGGCAAGCTGAACGAAAACACCGACCCGCTCCCCAACTGGCTCACCACT
>Ga0066903_100005802_pt1 | contig 10803 bp, 11 predicted proteins | sample PanSoiMetaGPlot1_FD_67491 | JGI IMG/M metagenome (GOLD analysis project Ga0066903, IMG submission 67491) | Tropical forest soil microbial communities from Panama analyzed to predict greenhouse gas emissions - Panama Soil - Plot 1 (version 2) | ecosystem: Environmental > Terrestrial > Soil >...
CGGCGACGAGCTTCTGGCGGGATTGGCGCTTTACGATGCCGGTCAGCTCGATTTTGCCGTCCCGCGACTCGAAGCGGCGTTGCGCAGTCCGACGACGCGTTTCAGAGCCGCGGCTACTCTCGGTCGCATTTCTCTCCAACGCGGTGATACCTGGCGTGCCATTGACTGGTTCGAGCGGGCGGCAGAAGCGCCAGCTGCGAGCCCGGAAGACGGGTACCGTTTGCTGTACGAGCTTGCCGATGCGCTGGAGAACGTTGGCGAGGGCGCCCGTGCCCTGGCGATCTGGCTTGAGCTGCGTGCCGACGCCGGCGACTACCAGGATGTGGAAACGCGAGTGGAACGGCTCGCGAAGGCACAGGCGAGAGGGTAGTCTTCTGTTACGGCGTCTGCTGTTCGTCGCATTCTTCGTTGAGGTCGGTCTGCTGTTGATCGTGCTCCCCTGGTCCTCGTTCTGGGAGCGCAATTATTTTGCGCTGGTCTGGCCACCGCTCCTGCCTCTGATTAAAAACAACTTCGTACGCGGTGCGATCAGCGGACTGGGCGTGCTCAATCTGCTCGCCGGCTTCTCGGAGCTCGCCTTCGTGTTCACTGCACGCGAGTGAAGCTGTTTCTCGTCACCGATCGCCGTCGTCTCGCCGGTGACGTGCCGCTCGAGATGGCCCGTCGATGTCTATTGCGCCAGGTTGAAGCAGCGGTCCAGGCGCGACTCGACGGCATCATCGTGCGTGAACGCGACCTCGAAGCACGTGATCTCACGGATCTCACTGTGTCCATCGTCGCGATGACGCGTGAAACGAGTACGCGAGTCATAGTGAACGATCGCGTCGACGTCGCGCTTGCAAGCGGAGCGGATGGCGTGCATCTGCGTGGCGATTCGATTGCGCCCGGCATCGTTCGCCGAATGACGCCGAAGGACTTTCTGATCGGTCGCTCGGTCCACAGTGCGCAGGAGGCGGCATCCGTTGCGTTCGTCGACTACTTGATCGCCGGAACTGTGTGGACGAGTGCATCGAAGCCGGCGGGTGATCAGTTGCTCGGCCTGAACGGCTTCGCCAGTGTGGTGCGAGCGGCTCGTGTGCCGGTTGTCGCGATCGGAGGCGTGACGATAGATCGCATCGGCGAAATTGCAAAGGCGGGCGGCGTGGGGATCGCCGCGATCGGATTATTTATGGGTGATGCGAGCGACGAGTGCCGGGCTGTGCAACTGACTGCGATTGCAACGGAGGCGCGGACGAGGTTTGACACCTCCCGATCGGGCTCCTAACATTAGGTGCTGCAACCTCACCAGATGGCGGACGAGCGCAAATCCGCAAATGCGGCCGGTCGACACCGAACGGCCGATCGCCGGACCGGAGATTTCGGCTCGAAGCTCCGGGAAGCCCGCGAACGCAAAGGCATTACCGTCCGGGAAATCGCCAACGCCACTAAGATTTCCGTTCGTGCGCTCGAAGCGCTCGAACGCAATGACATCTCTCACTTGCCCGGCGGAATCTTCAGCCGTTCGTTCGTACGCGCGTACGCGGTTCAAGCCGGTCTGGACCCGGATGAGACAGTCAACGACTTTGTACGACAGTTTCCTCACGATTCGGTGATCGCCGGTCATGCGGCCTCCAGCCGGATCGATGACACGGACGACGAGAGTAACCGGCGGACAGCACGCGTCGTGCTGCGCCTGTTCGGGCTCACCGTGCCGGTGGCAATTGCCGTTTTCTATTTCGGGATGACCAATCGCCGCACATCGTCAGTGGAGGCCGAACGCTTATCGGTCTCCGGCGTTCGCGCATCGCAGACGGCCGCGCATCTGGGAGTCGAAGTAACGGCCGTGCGCCAGTGTCTGCTGACGACAAGCGTCGATGGTCAACCGATCGCCGACGTTCGTCTCGAAGCTGGCGAGCGCCGGTCCTTCACTGCGGAGACCGAGTTGATGCTGACCGTCAGCGACCCTTCTGCCATCGACCTCACCATCAACGGCCAGCGAGTCCGCAGCCTCGGCGCGGACGGCGCCATGACGACGGTGCGCTTCACCCCAGAGACCCTCAAAAATTTCGTGGCGAATCCATGACGGCGCCTACTCCGCTGCTCGACTTTTTCAAAAGAGGCGAGGTCGCGCGTGACGTGCGACTGCTGGCGGCAGCGGGCGCGATCGCGCCACGTGCGCACGAACAGTTGTCGATTCTCATTCTGCTTCTCGATGATTCGGACCGCGACGTTCGAGCGACCGCACAGGAAACGCTCGATAAGATTCCCGTCGAATCGCTCACGACGTTTCTGGCACGTTCCGACGTCCCGATTGGCGTGCGCGAGTTCTTCGCCGACAGAGGCGTATTTCCATCCGAGATGCCGTCGCTTTCGGCCGAGGAACCGTTGCTCGACGTTGAGGCGGGCGAGGCGCTTCCGCCTGACGAAGAGCCCGCGGACGACCAGTCTCGCGAGAGCCTTATTCAGCAGATCGCCAACATGAGCTTCACGGAGCGTCTGAAGGCGGCGATGAAGGGCTCGCGCGAGATGCGAGGCATCCTGATTCGTGACCCGAACAGGATGATCTCCGCCGCCGTGCTGAGCAGTCCGAAGCTGAATGAAGCTGAGATCGAAAGCTTCTCGAAAATGACCAATGTGTCCGACGAGGTGCTGCGAATCATCGGCACCAACCGCGCCTGGACGAAGAACTACAGCGTCATTTATGGCCTGACGAAGAATCCGAAGACGCCGCTCGCCATTTCGCTCAATTTGATGGCCCGCCTCAATGATCGCGACGTCAGCACGCTAGCGACCGATCGGAACATTCCCGAACCATTGCGAGCCGCCGCACGCCGCAAGGTCGCACTCGGCAATCGATAACTCATGAGATGTAGTGCGAGCCTTTAGGCTCGCCAGACACGGCGGACCTGAAGGTCCGCACTACACACTAGTGAAAGCGGGCGTCACCGCTTGCGACCGCGGTTCTTGTTTGCGCCTCGGCCCCAATCGGATCGCATCTGTGCCATCCCTTCCATGTACACAGTTGCGCGCTCGCGGTCTTCCTCCGACGGCATCGACTTCAGCAGATCCAGCGCTTTGGCAAGATCGTTCTGAATGGTCTGCTTCGTGGTCGAAAAGTACAGCCGCCGGATCTCGGCGAGCTTGTCGTCCGTGCTGAGCATCTTCAGCCGCGAACTCATCGTCTATTCCGGCGGAGTTGCGAGCGGAATTCGTCGAAAGGCAAGGTGTTCAGGACGTCACCCGGTTGCAGCCACGCCCGTCGCGCCACCATGACTCCCCATCTGAGCACCGAAAAGGCGTCACGCGAGTGACTGTCGCTCGAGATCACGATGTTGACGCCTCGTTGACGTGCCAGACGTGCATGGACGTCATTGAGGTCCAGCCGGTACGCCTGACTGTTGATTTCGAGCGCGACGCCGTGGCGGGCGGCCGCGTTGACGATGGCTTCGATATCGACGGGATATCCGGACCGCTTCAGAATCATGCGGCCGGTCAGGTGACCGATGATGTCCACATGCGGGTTTTCGATCGCGCGCAAAATGCGATCGGTCATCTGCTGGCGGTCCTGGTTGAATGCGGAATGCACCGACGCGACGACAATATCGAGCGCTGCGAGACAATCGTCCGCGAGGTCCATCGTGCCATCGGGCCGGATGTCGCATTCGATGCCGGCCAGGAGACGAATGCCATGCTGTCCATCGAGTGCCCGAATGCGCGCGGCGTGCGCAAGCGCGCGTGACTCGTCGAGGCCATTGGCCATTGCCAGCGACTGACTGTGATCGGTGACAGCCATGTATTCGAGACCCGAGCCACGGGCGGCGATCGCCATATCGCCGACGCTGTTGCGGCCATCGGTTTCGGTGCTGTGCGTGTGAAGATCTCCGCGAAGGTCCTCCCGCGTGATCAAGGTGGGGAGCACGCGATCAGTGGCGGCATCGAGTTCGCCACGATCCTCGCGGAGTTCCGGTGGCACCCACGCCAGACCGAGCGCCTCGTAGACCTCCTCCTCCGTGGCACTCGCGACGCGCTCATCCCCCTCGATGCGGAAGAGCCCGTACTCGTTCAGCTTGAACCCAAGACCGATCGCGCGGTCACGCAGCGCGATGTTGTGAGCTTTTGAGCCGGTGAAGTACTGGAGCGCCGCACCGCGGCTGTCGGCGGGCACGAGGCGCAGGTCGACCTGAACGCCGCCGCGCAACAGGACGCTTGACTTCGTGTCACCGCGCGCGAGGACTCGTTCGACAAGGTTGTGCTCGACGAACGCATCCATGATCGTCTGGTCCGCTCCGGCAGCAAGAATATCGATATCGCCGCACGTATCGCAGCCACGGCGGAGGCTGCCGACCGGCGTGATCGTAGCGGCCGGAAAGCGTTCCTGGAGAAGCGCCACCACGGCGTTTGCGATGTCCTGCGCTGCCGACAGCAGATGCCGGCCGACGCTGCTCTTGCGTTCCTCGATCGCCTTGAGTATCAAGGCCTCTTTTTTCGGGCCCATGCCCTTGATTGCACGTACGCGACCATCGAGGGCGGCACGCTGGAGATCGTCGATGGTTTGCACGCCGAGTTCGCGGTGGAGCATGGCGACGGTCTTTGGTCCCACGCCCTGCAGCCGCATCATCTCGAGAATTGACGGCGGGAATTCGGCGAGGAGCTCACGATGGAACTGGGAATCGCCCGTGGTTGCGATTTCCCGAATCTTGCCAGCCAGGTCCTTGCCGATGCCGGGGATTTCTCGGAGCGAGGTCTCGTCGAGCGAAGCCAGATGGTGCGGATGATTACTGGCGATGTCCGCGACGTTGCGATACGCGCGGATCTTGAACGGGTTCTCGCCCTTGATTTCGAGAAGGTCGGCGATTTCCGAGAGGATGCCCGCGATGGCCGCGTTATCCAAACCGGAGACCTTCCGTCTCGATGCGAAAATCGAGAACGCGCGCCCCGCCTTGTTGCAAGGCCGCCGCGATAAACGGCTTGCGGTCGGGCGGTCCGTAGCAGAACAGGCAGCCTCCGCCACCAGCGCCGCACACCTTCGCGGCGGTCGCGCCGGCCGCTCCGGCTTTGCGCATCAGGTCGTCGATTTCCGGCGTCGTGACGCCGGGCGCAAGCCGTTTCCGGTTCTCCCATTCAGCCGCGATTTGGCGGCCGACTTCGTCCCAATCACTCCGTTCGAGCGCATGTCGCATCGCGACGGCCGTGTCGCGAATCCGTTCGAACGAATCGAAGACGATGCGGTCGCCGTCCACGTGTCGTTTGATGATCTCCCAGTTGTTCGTGCCCGACTGCCGTGGCGATCCCGTGTAGGCGAGGACAAGGCGCGATTCGAGGGCCCGAGCGTCCACGTCGAGACCGACGCGGTGAATCCCGCTGACGCCCAACTCAATGGCGGCGATGCCGCCGTAAAGCGCAGGCCGGTAGTCCTGGACGCCGGTGGGCACGCGGATGGTCTGGCACTCGACGTTCATCGCCACGTTCAGCAGGTCCTCTGGGCCAGCACGATGCCCGGTCCAGCGGGCGAGTGCTCCGCACGCCGCGATCGTCAGCGCCGAGGAACCGGCGATGCCTGCGCCGGCGGGGGACTCACCGCGGGTGATCAACGCGGCGTCCTTCAACTGGTAGTGGCGCGCCAGAAATCCCAGCAGCGCCAGGCCGTTGGACTCCGGAAGCCCGGACCAGGTGGTGGCGCGTGCTTCGCAGTGGGTGTCAATCGACCGCAGCAGCACGCCGCCAGCGTACGGTTCGATCCGGACGTGCGCGCGAAGGCTGATCGCGGCGTTGACGGTCGTCGCGCCATCGTGGAACAGGTACAGCGGCCAGATATCGATCGTGCCGCCGGCGAGGTCAATTCGTGTGGGGGCGGAAGACTCGAGCACGGCCGGAATTATATAAGGTTAAAATTTGAACGCATCGATGTCACCGAGCGCACTCCGCCGCCAGATTGGACAGCTGCTGATTGCCGGCTTCCACGGCGAGCAGATTCCCGTCGAAATCCGATCGCTCGCACGCGAGTTCAGCCTTGGTGGCGTGATTCTCTTTGGCCGGAACATCGCCGAGCCGCGTCAGGTGGCCGAGCTCTGTCGCGAGGCCGCGCAGCTGACGACTGACGTCCCGGCCTGGGTCAGCGTCGATCAGGAAGGCGGACGCGTTGCCCGGCTGAAGGCGCCATTCACGCTGTGGCCCCCGATGGCAACCCTGGGCCGGAGCGGCGACGTGCAACTCGCGGAACGGTTTGCGCGGGCGTTGGCGGCCGAGCTCAAAGCCGTGGGCATCACGCTCGATTTCGCGCCCGTACTCGATGTGCACACGAATCCGAAAAATCCGGTGATCGGCGATCGGGCGTTGGCCGAGCGCGCCGAAGATGTGGCGCGGTTGGGCAGCGCGATTATTCGCGCGATGCAGGCGGAGGGTCTCGCCGCTTGCGGGAAACACTTCCCCGGCCATGGGGATACGAGCACCGACTCTCACCTCGAGCTGCCACTCGTTGAACATCCACCCGAACGCCTCCGGGAGGTCGAGTTTGTGCCGTTCCGGGCCGCCATTGAAGCCGGCGTCGCGACGATCATGACAGCGCACGTCCTCGTGCCAGCCCTGGATGAGCAACGGCCAGCGACGTTGTCGAAGCGGGTCGTCACGGGACTCCTTCGTGAGGAGCTGCACTACAACGGCGTGATTGTGAGCGACGACCTCGAGATGAAAGCGCTGGCGAACGACTACAAAGTTCCGGAGTCCGCCGTGCTTGCCGTTGAGGCTGGTTGCGATACGTTGCTCATTTGTTCCGGTGACGTCGACGTCCAGGCAGCCGCGCTCGAGGCGATCGTGCACGCCGTCGAGACCGAGCGCATTGGACTGACACGTGTGGAAGATGCCCTTCGGCGCCAGCAGCGTGCGAAAGAACGATTTCTGGCGGCAGGCGTCACGTCGCGTCCGCTCGGCGGCAAGGCGTTGGAGCAGACGCTCGGCCAGGACGCGCATCGCCGAATCGCCGACGAGATGGCCCGTTTCGCGTGATGCTGAAACCGCGCGCGCTTCGGCCAGGTGATCGGCTCGCGATCGTCGCACCAGCCAGCTCCTTCGATCGGAACGAGTTCGAGCAAGGCATTGCCGAAATCGAGAAACTCGGTTTCGTTCCGGTCTACGACGACACTATATTCGCGAAGCTTGATTACACAGCGGGCCCGGCCGACTTGCGTGCGGCAGCCATTCGGACCGCGTGGTGCGATCCCTCGATTGCCGGCATCGTCGCGGTCCGAGGCGGCTACGGCAGCGCGCAGGTGCTGCCGCTGCTCCATCCGGCCGAGGCCCGGGAAGCACGAAAGCCGTTTGTCGGATATAGCGATCTCACGGCCATGCTCACGTTCCTCACCATGAATTGCGAAATGGTCGCCTTTCACGGTCCGATGCTCGATGGTCGCCTCGGTCGGGGGCACGAAGGCTACGATCGCGCTTCCTTCGAGAAGGCGCTGTGCGTCAGCGAGCCGATGGGCGAGTTGGAACCGCCCGGTGTCGAGGTTATCGCGAGCGGCGAAGCGCGTGGAGTGCTCCTTGGGGGAACCTTGACGCAGGTGCTGGCGTCAATCGGCACCCCCTACGCCTTTATGCCGCCGCCGGGCTATGTGTTGTTCCTGGACGAAGTAGGAGAGCGTCCGTACCGGCTGGATCGTATGGTCCTCCAACTGCAGCACACGGGCCTTCTCGCGAAAGCGAGCGCAGTGGTGATGAACCAGTTGCCGCGCTGCGACGAACCATCCGGCACACCGACGGCTCGCTCGGTAATGGCCAATTTGTTTCGCGATTTTCCCGGACCTGTCTTGTTCGGGTTTCCATCCGGCCACACGATCGGTCCAGCGGTGACGCTGCCGTTCGGTGTCGCCTGCCGCGTGATCGCCGATGCGCATCCGCGGCTGATCATCGAGGAGTCGGCGGTCGAATGACGATGCGAGTCCATTTAATCGGGGTGTGCGGCACAGCGATGGCGACGCTTGCGGCCATGCTGAAGCGGAAGGGTTTCGACGTGCGAGGGTCCGACCAGGACGTCTACCCGCCGATGAGCGACTTCCTTGCTGCAGAAGGCATCAAGACGTTCAGCGGGTATCACCCCGAGCACATCACCTCCGATCTGGATCTGGTCATCGTCGGCAATGCCATTTCGCGCGGCAATCCGGAGCTCGAGGAGGTCTTGGATCGCAAGATTCGGTACTGTTCGCTGCCGGAGGTGATTCGCGAGCATTTCTTGTGGGGAGCACGTTCGATCGTCATTGCCGGAACACACGGAAAAACGACGACCACGGCCCTGACCGGATGGGTGTTGACGGACAGTGGTGCCGACCCGAGCGTACTGGTTGGCGGCATCGTCCGCGATTTTGGCGAGCAGGGATCGAGCTACCGCATGGGCCAGGGACGCGATTTCGTGATCGAGGGCGACGAATACGACAGTGCGTTCTTCGACAAGACCGCGAAGTTTCTGAAATACCTGCCAGACATCGCCGTCGTCAACAACGTAGAGTTCGATCACGCTGACATCTACGCGGATATCGATGCCGTGAGCCTGTCGTTTCGCCGGCTGGTGAACCTGGTGCCCAGAAAGGGCCTGCTGCTGATTGGTGCCGACAGTCCGCGAGCGCTCGCGCTCCGCGAGTTCGGGAAATCACGCATCGAGACATTTGGAACGGCCGATGGTATGGACTGGCAGGCGCACGACATCAAGTCTGCCGGTGCCTCGACGCTGTTCAAGGTCCGCAGGCGCGGAGAGATCTTCGGCGAATTCGAACTGCCGCTGCTCGGTGTGCACAACGTGCGAAACGCGCTGGCCGCGCTGGCGATCGCGACCGAAGTGGGCGTCGATCATGAGCGCATTCGCGCGGCGATGAAGCGGTTCAGCGGGGTGAAGCGCCGGCTCGAAGTCGTTGGCACAGCGGATGGCGTCACCGTCTATGACGATTTTGCGCACCATCCCACAGCGGTGAGCGAAACGCTGGCAGGCCTGCGTGCGTCGAACCCGGACGCGCGGATCTGGGCGATCTTCGAACCCCGTTCGGCGGCATCATGCCGCAGGGTCTTTCAGGACGACTTCGCGCGGGCCTTCGGCGGCGCCAACGAAGTGCTCCTCGCTCCGGTCTTCCGGTCGTCGCTGCCGGAAGATCAGCGGCTCTCGGTGCCGCGGCTCATTCACGATCTGTGTCGACGCGGTCAGTCGGCACGGGAAACTGCCTCAATCGACGAAATCATCAACATCGTGGTCAACGAGCACCGGCCTGGCGACCTCGTCTTGATGATGTCGAACGGCGGCTTTGGCGGCATTCACGGCCGTCTGTTGCGAGCGCTCGACGATCACGCCGCAAACCAGGTCGCGCCCGACCGTGCGACCACCTGAATCGTCGGCTCATCCGATGGCTGCGGACTTTCAGATTGTGACCGCGGGCGATTCCGTGTTGATTGTTCAATTCGCGGAGCGAGTCGACCCGGCTATCAACGCGCGCGCCATTGCTCTGGCGGAACGTTTGGGTGCCGCCGCGCCGGCTGGCGTTCGAGACATCGTTCCGACCTATCGGTCCGTTGCCGTGTATTTCAACCCACTGCGAACGAATCATGATCGGCTGCTCAGTGAGCTTCAGCGCCTTGCCTCGACAGAGCCAGTTTCCGATGGTCCGCTGACGGAGCCGATTCAAGTTCCGGTTGAGTACGGCGGAGAATTCGGCCCTGATCTGGCTGATGTCGCCCGGTTTGCGAACAGCAGCGAAGACGAGGTCGTGCGTCTCCACACCGCCAAGGTCTACCGTGTGTTCATGCTTGGATTTGTCCCCGGCTTTGCATACATGGGAGAGGTGGATCCGCGAATCGCGGCGCCGCGACGTCAGACGCCGCGAACTGCTGTTCCCGCGGGCTCAGTCGGAATCGCGGGTGTACAAACCGGCATCTATCCGTCCGTAATACCTGGAGGGTGGCAGCTGATCGGCCGCACCTCGATCAAGCCATTCGATCTGTCGCGCTCGGAGGCATCGCTGTTCAAACCCGGCGATTTCGTCCGGTTTATGGCGGTCGACCCCACGTGAGCCCGAGATCAGCCCACGTGCTTCGTCCAGGTCTTCTCACGACCGTGCAGGATCTCGGCCGCTGGGGATTTCAGTCGAAAGGTGTTCCGGTCGCAGGACCGATGGACCCGTTTTCTCATCGTCTTGCGAACGCACTGGTGGGCAATTCGGCAGAGACCGCGACCCTCGAAATCACACTGAGCGGCCCTGAACTCGAGTTCGAGAGCGACTGTGTGATCGCTATCGCCGGAGCGGAGTTTGTCGTCACGGTTGACGGCGACATCGTTCCGCACGCGCAAGCGTTAGAGGTGCGGTCCGGTTCGAAAGTGGAATTCGGAACGCGATTACGCGGCGCGCGCGCCTACATGGCGGTTGACGGAGGCTTCGACGTTCCTCTGACACTTGGCAGCCGCGCCACGCACGTAGCGAGCCGCCTCGGGGGATTGGAAGGACGGCCGCTGCGCAAGGGCGATCGGCTGGCGCTTGGTGCGTCGGCCGGTCGGCGTCTGGCCAATCGAATGACCACGCACACGGACGACATGCTGATGGAATCGGCAGTCGTCCGCGTATTGCGCGGGCCGGACGACGATCGGTTTCTCGCCGACGCATTCGACGCCTTGCAGTCTGACGCTTATGCGATCGACCTCGACTCCAATCGCATGGGATACCGGTTGCACGGTCCCGAGCTGCGCCATTCGCACGGGGCGGACATCATTTCCGACGTGACGCCAATGGGTTCTCTGCAGGTTCCGGCAACAGGACAGCCGATTCTGCTGATGGCCGATCGTCAAACGACCGGCGG
>Ga0066903_100005803_pt1 | contig 10803 bp, 5 predicted proteins | sample PanSoiMetaGPlot1_FD_67491 | JGI IMG/M metagenome (GOLD analysis project Ga0066903, IMG submission 67491) | Tropical forest soil microbial communities from Panama analyzed to predict greenhouse gas emissions - Panama Soil - Plot 1 (version 2) | ecosystem: Environmental > Terrestrial > Soil >...
GCACCGCGGCCGTGCTCGATCGCTCCGTGGACACCACGGCCGAAGGACTCGGGCCGGACGCGAAGGCGTATCGCCGCCTCATGGGGCCGCTCGTTCGCAAATCAGCGACCCTGTTCCGTGAACTCGTTGGACCGTTTCGCATTCCTTCGCACCCAATCCTCGCGGCTCAGTTCGCGTGGCGTGGCATCCGCTCGGGCACGAGTCTCGCCAACCGATGGTTCGAATCGACTGCTGCCCGCGCCCTGATCGCCGGCCTTGCCGGGCATTCACAACTGCCTCTGGAGAAGACGCCGAGCTCCGCGATCGCCCTCATGCTCGGCGTGGCCGGCCACGCGGTCGGCTGGCCGTTGCCGCGTGGCGGGTCGCAGCGCATCGCGGAGGCGCTCGCGGCGATCCTTCGCCAGGCCGGGGGGCGAATCGAAACCGGCCGGCCGGTCACCTCGCTCGCCGAGCTCCCGCCGTCGCGCACCGTGCTTCTCGATCTGACCCCGCGGCAGATTCTTGCGGTTGCTGGAGATCGCCTGCCGTCACGGTACCAGCGCCGGCTCTCGCGCTATCGCTACGGAATGGGGGTGTTCAAGATCGACTGGGCGCTCAGCGGACCAATTCCGTGGCGAGCGAATGCGTGTCGCCGGGCCGGGACGATTCATGTGGGAGGAACACTGGAAGAAATCGCAGCCGGCGAACGCGCGGCCTGGAATGGGGAGGCGTCGGATCGGCCGTTCGTCTTGCTCGCCCAGCCGACGCTCTTCGACCCGTCGCGGGCGCCCGCGAGCAAACACATCGCCTGGGCGTACTGCCACGTGCCGCACGCGTCCACCGCGGACATGACGGAGCGAATCGAGCGACAGGTCGGACGATTCGCGCCCGGCTTCCGCGACCTCATCCTGGCCCGGCACGTGATGAACCCGGCCGCGATGGAGGCATACAACCCGAACTACGTCGGTGGGGAGATCAACGGCGGAATCGCCGACTTGCGTCAGCTCTTCGCCCGGCCGGTACTGAGCGTTAATCCATACGCCACGCCGGCCGAGGGTCTGTACATCTGCTCGTCCTCGACCCCGCCGGGCGGCGGAGTACACGGCCTGTGCGGCTACTTTGCGGCACGGTCAGCGCAACGGTTCTTGCGGCGGAACTAAGTCTTGGCGCAATGTTTGCACCTTCAGCAAAGGGGTATTGTGGCCCCGCAAATTTGAGAAGGAGGTGACGTATGCGCCCCCTCATGGTCATTGGAATCTTGCTGATCGTGTTCGGCGTTTGCGCCCTGATGTTTCAGGGCATTACCTATTACACGACTGACCGGGTCATGGACGCCGGTCCGTTCAAAGTGGATGTGCAGAAGCCGCATACCATCGTTTTGCACCCCATTGTGGGAGTTGCCGCAGTCGTGGGCGGCATCGCCATGCTTGTTGCCAGCCGGCCTGTCCGGGCTACTTAGCTGCATCTCGCTCCCTGCCCAGCCAATCGGCCGCGGGCGCCGGTAACCGGCGCCCGCGGCTTTTTTGTCGCAAGTAACTCGTCCGCGGCGTTTGCGACCGGGCCGACAGCGAGCTAAGCTCCCAAAAGAACCACGCAAGTTAACTTGAGTTCGGAGATGTCGCATGAAAATCTGCGGCCGTACGTTAATGTTCTTGATGGTCCTGGGTATGGCCAGTCCGCTCCGGGCTGACCCGGCCAAGGAAGCAGAACTGGCCGAGCGCATCAAGCAGCTTGAAAGGCGAGTTTCCGACCTGGAGGCAGCCCTGAAGCACGGGGTGCCGGCCAAGACGGAGTCCGAGAATAAGCTCGTCGGCATCTGGGCGGTCGCGGAGTCGGACCGCGCCGCGGCGGTGTTCACTGACCTCGCTTTGAAAGAGGGCGGGAAGTGCGATGTAGTGGTCCGCTCGTTCGGCGCGCGGCCGAACGCGACCTATAAGGTCGTCGGCAAGCAACTGATTGTTGAGGCATCCAACTCAACAGCCACCGAGACCTGGGCGCAATGTCGGATCGTGTCGGTGGACGACAAGGAGTTGGTGCTGGAATATGGCGACGGCGCAGCGGTCCGAAAGGTGAAGTACTCTCGCGAGAAGTGACTCACTCCCGGGAGCGCGGGCGTCTGGCCCGCACTCCCCGGGATTCACTTTTTCGGCTCGATCATAAAGGTCAGGATCCCCATTCCCTCGGGCCGGGGCGTCACTCCCGCCGGCCCACTCCACGCCTGGACTCCCTTACCAGGAATCGTCCGCACGACATTGATCGCCCACAACTTACCAGGCGTGATCACGTCGCCGGTCAGCTCGGCCAGGGGGATCGCGGCCTCGGCAGTCCAGCCGGTTTCCTCGGCGTTGACCGCGACGAACCATTTCGGGTTCCACGTCCTGTCTCCCCAGCAATCCTCCGCCAGTGCGCCGCGCTGATCGATCTGGAGCTGGTAGTACGTCTGGTAGTCGCGATCCAGGTCGATGAGGATGCTGACGCGGTCGTGGGCCCGCAGGTCCATGTCGCGCCCGCGGGCCGCGACCTTTTCCTTCTTCATCCCGGCCGGGTGGCGACACACGACGGAGATGTAAAGGTACTCGTCGTCGAAGGCGAACGCCGCTCGTGTGCCGCGTGCGAGCGCTTCCTGTATGGCAGTTGGATCAACCTTGCCGGCCTTGTCCTTTTGCTCTCGCTCGATCGCTTCGCGGCATCCGAACTCGCTTCCCAGATCACCCACCGTCGTCGAAAGGAGCATCGGGATGGCGTTTTGCCAGCAGTCGTCGTCGAGTTTGCCATCGAGGTACGGCCGCTTGGCCGCCCGACGGCAGGCGGCGACCGGCTTGGGCGATTGCGGCTGCCCGGCTCGGTTGATCAGCCACGATTCGAGCAATACGCACTCGCGCCAGGGGTCAGCGCCGCGGGCCGCGGTTGGCGCACCGAGTGGAACCGTCGTTTCTGTGATGTACCGCAGTAACCACCGCTGCGATTCTTCGGCCCGGCCGAGATTGCGCCGCGCCGCGGCGAGGCAGAGATTCGTGGGCACGTCGCGGGCGAATAAGTCCCCGTGGGCCGCGAGGCGGGACTCCATCTCCAATGCGCCTTCATACCATTTGCGCGCCGAAACCACCCCGGCGACGGGCTGTCGGTAGGTCGCTTGAATGACTTCCGATTCCGGCGGCAATTTGTCCTTGGTCTTCGCCTTCGGGATCACGCCAGGCGGGTCCTTCCGATCCTTCCAGGCGACCTCGGCCTCGGTGAGTTGCACAAATTGACCGAGTTCGTAACGGTGTCGGGCCTCGCTGCTCGATTGGAATCGGACGAGCCAGCGGGCCGCGTCAATCGTCAGCGGGTGACCGGGGTATTTGTCGAGGAGCAGCAGATATGCCTCGCGGGCCATGCCCCACTGACCGGTGTTCGCATATGCAGTCGCCGCGGTGAACAGGGCCCTCCCCGCGTCCATGGCGGGAAGATCCTTGATTGCATCACCGAGTTGGGCCAGTGCCTGGTCTGGGCTGGCGAGCGGGCCGCCGCGGCCATCAATCATGGCTTGGAAGTTTCGCTTCTTCTCATGTGCCTTGAGCAATTCGACGCGGGCTGCTTCCTCCTTCTCGGTCACTGGCGCCTGCTCGCGCCGGGCCGCCCCGCCGGGGGCCAGGGCAATCCCGTCGAACACCCTGACCTGTCCGTCCGTGTCCTTGAGCCGCGTAGCAACGAGCCGGAAACCCGGGACCGACTTCTCGTGTCCGAGCAGCCGGCACGCGGGTGCCGCGTACTCCTTCGCCGAGTCGCCCAGATGGGGCAGGGGAGTGGCCACATCGACCTTCACGTACGTGGCATCTGCCTTGTCCACGCCGACGAGGAGTTTTCGCCCGGCCCACGGGCTGAGGCCGAGATCCTTGATTTGCTCGGGGAATGCCTCCGGATCGGCCGCGACTTCGAATGCCTTTCGCACCACGACATTGAGGGTCTTTGACGTTTCATCGGCCGGTGCGCCGGCGACGATGACGTCTGGTTGCCACACGCGAATTGCGAGGACAAGTTGCCGGAGCATCGCCACGGCCGCCTTTTCGCCGTGACGTTTTTCCCAGGCGTCGAGAAGCGATTGCGGCTCGGTTCCGTCCTGAAACTCGGCCACGGGGAATTGCCACATGACTTCGCCAGCCGCCCCGCCGGTCAGGCGCATGGCCTGGGCAACGCGTTCTGGGTCAGTCGCTCGCAGCGGGTCGGCGGCTTTCATGGCGGCCGCGATGCGCTCGGCGTCGGTGTCATATCGGCGTGTCAGTGTCGCCGGGTCGGCACAAGTGACGCCCACTCCGACCGCGTAATAACCCTCCTCGCCTCCGAGGGCGGCGACCGTGTCGAGGGGGATGTACTTCGCTTCGGCGTGCACGAACAACACGGCCGAGCGCATGCCGCCTTGTCGCTGAACGACCCAGGTCTTCCCCCCATCGGACGTGCCCAGGATCGTGCCCATCTCCCCGCACGCCCAGCCGCGATTTCTATCGATAAAGCAGATCGCATGAAGTGGCAGCGGCTGACCAGTCTTCAGAATCTCCCACGTCATCCCGTGGTCGGCCGAATGAAAAACAACGGACCCGGGCCGGCCCACGGCCCAGACGTGCGCGCCGTGCACCGCGACGGCATGGAAATCGATCGCCGCCCGCAGCGCGTTCGGCAGCTTCAAGTCCGGGAATCCCCAGCGGACGCCGGCCGTGTTCTGGCTGACCATCACGAGGCCGCCTTGGCCGACCGCGACCGCGCGGTCGCCGTTCACCCTCAGTCCTTTCACGTTCCGGCCCGCCAGGGAGTCGACGTCGGCAATACCCATCATTCCGTCCCGGACCGGCGCGAGCCGGTTCCAGGCGCCGGCGAGCACGCCCGTTTCAGTGTCGGTGAAATCACCGCACAGCCACGACGGGTTGCGCGTCCCAGGCACGGGTTTCCACGTCCGCCCGCCGTCCATGGTCGTAAACAGGCCACTCGGGTAGGTCTCGCTCCCGTCGCCGGCCGCGACGCCGACGCGCTCGCCGAAGAACTTGACGTAGTTCAGACCGGGAACGGAGCTCGTGCTGATGGCCTTCCACTTCAGCCCGCCGTCGCTGGTCGACAGGACGACGCCGGACGAACCACCGCCCGGCAGTTCCACGCGGCCAACGGCCCAGCCGGAATAGGGAGTCAAGAAGTGTACACAGCGCAAAGACGCACGTGCGCCGGTGGGCTGCCGTTCCCACGTCTTGCCGCCGTCGATCGTGTGCCAGACGACGCCGTCGTCGCCCGCGGCCCAGCCCTCGTTCTCATCGACGAACTGGATGGAACGCAGGGCGGCGTCACCGAAGTGCGGGACGTCCTGAGCGAGAATCGAAGTCGGGATGGCGAACAGGAAAATGGCGGCTAGCGCGCGCATGGGGAGCCCTCAATTGCGAAGCGCGGTTGCATATCCTGGGGACTTTGGAAAATCCAGACGGATTTACTCAAGTCAGGCGACCAAACTGCCGACAGTCGCCCGAGCGCGAAATCGTCACAGCTTCTCTCACCCGCCCGCCGCGCCCGTCTCTTCCGGACTATCGGCGTCAACGGCGCCGGCCGCATAACCGATAAACACGGTGTCCCGAGTCCCGTCCGAGGTGGGCGAGGTGGGCATGGACTTCGACCGTCGGACCATGCTGCAAGGCGCGGCCGTCGCCAGCGGACTGCTGTTGGCGTCCGCGGCCCCGGCGCGCGCCGGCGTGGCTCGCCGCGAGCCCGGGTGGATCGTCGGCAAGATGACCGGCGCCATGGCCGTCGTCGAGACACTTCTCCAGGAGGGTTGCGACTGCGTCTACGGCATCCCCGGCGCCCAGGAGAACGAACTCTGGGACGCCATGAAGACCAAGGGCCTGCCGTACCTCCTCTGCACCCACGAGTTCAGCGCCTCCGCGATGGCCGACGGCTATGCCCGCGCGACTGGCAAGCCGGGCGTCCTTGCCGTCGTGCCGGGACCGGGCGTTACCAATTCACTGTCGGGGATTGGTGAAGCGCTGATCGACTCGGTCCCGCTGGTCGCGATCGTCGGCGATATCGCCCAGGGCGAGAAGTTCCGGCCGTTTCAGGTCCACTGCCTCGACCAGGTGGCGCTGCTGAAGCCGGTGACCAAGGGCGTCTATCACGTCGAGCACGTCAGCCAGATTGCCGCGGCGATTCGGCAGGCATTTGAGTTGGCGATGGCCGGTGAGCCGGGGCCTGTGGCTGTTGTCATCCCGTACACGCTTTTGGTTGACACCCACGATTTCAAAACGCCACCCGCGGACGTGATCGGAACGCCGTTCGACGAGAAGTGCTTCATCGAAGCGATGAAGATCCTCAAGGAGACGCGCTGGCGCGTCGGTATTTATGCGGGGCAGGGGTGCCTCGACTACTCGGAATCGCTCGTCCGGCTCGCGGAGGTACTGCAGGCTCCGGTCGCGACCAGCGTGTCGGGCAAGGGGGTTATTCCGGACTGTCATCCGCTGTCAGTTGGCTGGGGATACGGATCACACGCGACCGGCGCGGCTGAGCGAATCTTCGCACCAATGATTCCGACGGAGAAGATCGACGTCCTGCTCGCCATCGGTGTGCGATTCAGCGAGGTTTCGACGGGCTATTACAACATGCCCAAGATCCCGCGCGTGATCCACGTGGATGCGAATACTTGCAACCTCGGGAAAGTGCTGCGGACGGATGTCGCGGTCCATGCGGACGCGGGCGCATTTATCGCAAGGGCCCTCGAGTTCACCCCAGCGCTCAAGCGCGAGCCGGACAAGAAGCTGCTCGATCGAATCAAGAAGGCGAAAGAAGACGACCTTCGGCGAAACAGCAAGATCGAAGCCATGCACGGCGCCGATCCAATGCAGTTCATCCTGACGCTGAGGCGCGTACTGCCCGAGGACGGACTGGTCTTCGTCGATGTCACGGTGAGCGAGCACCTGGCGGCGGAGGCGTTCCCGGTCTTCAAACCGCGGACGTACTTCAATCCGACCGACAACCAGGCGATGGGCTGGTCGATCCCGGCGGCGCTCGGGGCGCAGAAAGTCATGCCCGGTCGGGCGGTGGTCACGATCACCGGGGACGGCTGCTTCCTGATGTCCGGTATGGAGATCTCAACGGCTGGGCGCGAGAACTTGCCGGTCAAGTTTTTCATCTTTGACGATCAGGCGTACCACTACATGCAGCGGCTGCAGAAGGCCGCATATCTTCGCACGACGGCGACGATTCTGGCTCGCATGGATTACTCCGCGTACGCCCAGGCGATGGGGGTCGGCTATCTGGAAATCGACAGCACGTCGAAACTCGAAGCGGGTATCCGCGCGGCGATGGCGTACCCGGGGCCGGTGCTGGTGCGGGTCATCGTGGATTACCGCGACCGGAAGATCCGCTGGATCGACGCGGTCGCTCGCCGTTACCTCCGCGAAATGACCCCGGCCCAGACGACACGCTTCCTGGCCCGCCTCGGCAGCCGGGCGGTGGACTTCCAGCCTGCGAACGACTGATTCGCCGCGTAACATCTTGCACCGCCGGGCGCTTCCGCTCGCCGCGGCCCACTTGTATACTCACCCCGTCCACCATCTCGAACCTCTCCATCGAGGTCCGCCACCATGACATTCCCCCGGCCCTTCTCTGCCGCCCTAACCGTACTCGCGTTTGCCGGCCTCGGATCCCGGGCCCAGGACAAACCACCGCCGCCCGAGGAAGTCCAGGCACTTCAGAAGAAGTACCAGGAGGAACGGGCGACCGCCCTCGAGAAGAAGTTCCCGGCGAATGCGCTCGAACGGGCCGACGAGCAGGCCAAGCGCGCGGACGAGGCGCTCAAAGCCGGCAACATGGTCGCGGCTGCACGGTTCATCCGCGAAGCACGATGGTTGGTCCCCTACGTCCCAACCGACCTGCCGCCGAACGTCGAGAGAGTACTTGGCATCGCGCGCATGCGGCATGGAGACATCGTCAACGCCGTTGTCTTCTCTCCCGACGGGTTAAGGCTCGCCACCGGGTCCCGCGATTCCACGGTCAAGATCTGGGACCTCGGCAACGGCCGCGAGATCCGGACTTACCGGGGGTCGAAAGATCCGGTGCGCTCGGTCGCATGGTCGAAGGACGGCAAGTGGATCGCGTCCACGGCCGGGAATGAAATCCATGTCTGGGACCCGGAGACCGGAAAGTTGAAGACTTCCCTCAAAGGGCACGAGAAACCAGTAGGAGCCGTCGCGTTCCACCCCGACGGAAATGTCCTCGCGTCGGGTGGCGACGACTTTTCGGTCCGCGTCTGGGACGTCGAAAAGTCGATCGAGACTGCGAACCTCAACGCCGACTTCGACAAGCGGGCCAAGTCGCAGGTGTACTGCGTAACCTTCAGCCCGAACGGCAAACTGGTGGCCGCGGTCAACGGGAACGGCCAGCTTCAGATTTGGAACCCGTCTCTGGACCAGAAAAAGCGCCAGGTGACCGGACTCGATGCTCATCCCAGCTCTACCGCCTATCAGGTTGTCTTCGGCAAGGACACATCCGTCATTTTCACGTCCGGCAGCGACAACAAGGCGAAGCAATGGATCGGGCTTGGCCCGGATGGGGAGAACCTCCCCGGCCACGGCCGGCCGACGGTCATCGAGGGGCACACCAACAACGTCACCGCCCTGGCCGTGACCCGCGACGGCAAGTTCCTCGCAACCGGCAGCTCGGACAAGACCATCCGGCTCTGGGATATGTCCAGCGGGACGGCCCGGCTGGCCCGCGTCTACCAGGGGCACACGGAAGAGGTATCGAGTCTGGCGTTCTCTCCGGACGGCAAGACGCTGGCGTCCGGGAGCAACGACCAGAGCATTCGGCTCTGGCGTGTGTCGCTCGCGGACGAGCACCAGAACTACGACGAACACACGGCGTACGTCTGGACGGCCGCGTTCAGCCCGGACGGAAAGCTCTTTGCCGATGCCGGAGCCGACAAGGTCATTTTCATTCGTGACGCCTCGGGCAAGGTGCTCCACAAGCTGGAAGGGCACACCGGCCCGGTCACGGCGGTGGCGTTCAGTGCCGACAGCACGAAGCTCGCGTCTGTCGGCGGCGATCAGGTGGTGCGAATCTGGGACGCCCGCGAAGGGAAAAAGCTCAAGGAACTCAAGGGACACACCGGCCCGATCATGGCCGTCGCCTTCGGCGGGAACAACCTGGTCATCACGGGCGGCATCGACAAGGTGGCGCGATTGTGGGACATCGGCAAGGACGAGCCCGTGCAGACGTTCCCGGCCAACAAGTCACTCATCGGTGCCGTCGCCCTGCGTGCGGACGGGAAGCAAGCCCTGATCGGCTCGGCCGATGGCATGTTGCGGATCTTCGACCTGACAGCGGCGCCAAAGGAACTGGCCGCCTATTCCGCTCACTTGTCAGGAGTAGGCGCTGTCGCATACGGCCCGGATGGGAGCAAGATCGCGACGTGCGGCGGCGACGGGCTCGTCCGGTACTGGAACATGGTTGGCACCGGCGTGCCTACGATGCTGGCGGAGTTCAAAGGACACGTCAAGCCTGTCAGCTCGGTGGCGTTCAGCGCCGACGGCCGGTTCGTTGTCTCCGGGGGCGGCGATCTGGTCGTCCGCGTATGGGACCTGTCCAACAAGACCGAGTTGCGCGCCCTCCGCGGACATGGCGACTGGGTCAGTTCGGTCGCATTTGGTCCCAACGGTCAGACGATCCTGTCCGCGAGTGTGGACAAGACTGTTAAGGTTTGGGAATTGACAAGCGGCGAAACGGCCAAACCGGTCGGACATTCGCGGCGGCTCAACACGATCGCAGTCAGCGCCGACGGCCGCTGGGTCGCCAGCGGGTCGGAAGACCGCACGATCAAGATTTGGGACGCCGCAGCGGGGGTCGAGGCGTTCACCCTGGACGCCGCGGCCGGCGGCCACGACGCGGACGTCACCTCCCTCTCGTTCGACCCGACCGGCAAGCGCCTGGTATCGGGCGGCGACGATCGCAAGATCGTCATCTGGGACCTGGAGAATCGCAAGCCGATTACGACGCTGAGCGTGGACCAGCGAATCCCGCTTTTGGTCTGGTCGGCCAAGGGGGACAAGTTTGTTGCCTGGCAGAGCGCGACCCGCGGCGAGAATGAGACGAACAACTTCAAGACCTACGACCCCGAAGGCAAGCCGGTCAATTCCCTCGACCTCAAGGACCGCAAAGTGCTCTGCACGGTCTTCACCACGGACGGGGAAATGGCCGCCCTCGGCTTCGCGGACGGCTCGGTGCAACTCTGGAGCCTGAAGAACAACGAGCGCGTCGGCGGCGACTGGGCGGCCTTCAACAAGGACCTGGGCGATATCGGCGTCACGCCGGACAAGAAGCGGGTGATCGCGGCCGACGCCGAGTGTAACGTCAAGATCTACGACATTGCCGACAAGAAAGTGATCAAGACCTTCCAGGCCCACAAGGCGAACCTGAACGGCGTCATGGTCGGCCCGGACGGGACTCGATTCGCGACGATCTCCGACAACGGCGAGGTCAAGCTCTGGAAGGCCGAGACGGGCGAAGAACTGCGGTCGTGGTCGCTGCCGACGCCTGTGCGAAACCTGGCGTTCAGTGCTGATGGCAAGAAGCTGATCACCGCGAATGGGGATACGACGCTGTATGTGCTGACCCTGCCGTAAGCAGGTCGCAGGTCGGCGAGCGTCGAGGCGTAAGCCCGACGTGCTTGTAAACAGGCACGTCGGGCTTACGCCTCGACGCTCGCCGGTCAGTTGTACGGGAACTGCCCGCCCGCCTATTGCGTCAAAGATCAATAAACTCGCACTCCCTTTTAGGTATCTCGCATGAAACTCCGCTGTTTGTTCGGGTCCGTGATTCTGC
>Ga0066903_100005804_pt1 | contig 10803 bp, 4 predicted proteins | sample PanSoiMetaGPlot1_FD_67491 | JGI IMG/M metagenome (GOLD analysis project Ga0066903, IMG submission 67491) | Tropical forest soil microbial communities from Panama analyzed to predict greenhouse gas emissions - Panama Soil - Plot 1 (version 2) | ecosystem: Environmental > Terrestrial > Soil >...
GAGAGACTTGTCCGGCTCATCTGCTCGATCGCCATCGCGCGCGGCTGCCCCGGGCGCGCCTGATCAACGAGTACGGCCCCACCGAGGCCACGGTCTGGAGCACGGCCTTCGATGCCACGGCGGCCGCGGCCGTGCGGATCGGGAAGCCGATTCCCGGAACGAGGGTCTACGTGCTGGATCGGCGCGGGGAGCCGTCCCCAATCGGCGTGCCCGGGGAGATCGCGGTGGGGGGAGCCGGGGTGGCCCGCGGCTATCACCGCCAGCCCGAGCTCACGGCCGCGCGGTTCGTGCCGGATCCCTTCGCGCAAGATCCTGGCGCGCGCCTCTACCTGACCGGCGACCGGGGGAGATGGCTGGCGGAGGGCAACCTGGAGTTCCTGGGACGCCTGGACGAGCAGATGAAGATTCGCGGCTTCCGGATCGAGCCGGGAGAGATCGAATCGGTGCTCGCGGCGCATCCTGCCGTGGCCGAGGCCGCCATCGTGGCCCGCGCCGATGGGGCGGCCGGCCCGAGCCTCACCGCCTGCGTCGTGCCGCATCATGGCCGGCAGCCGCAATCCGGCGAGCTGAAGCAGTTCCTGCGCGACAGACTTCCGGCGCCCATGGTGCCCTCTCTCGTGCACGTGCTGCCCGAGCTGCCGCGCACAGCCACGGGCAAGCTGGACCGCCGGGCGCTAAGCAGGCTGGAGACTCCCGAGCGGGAAGCCGCGGCGCCGGCGCCGCTGGATGGCATGGAGCAGAAGCTGGCGGCCATCTGGCGGGAGCTGCTGGGATGCAGAGCGGTCGGTGTGGAGGACGATTTCTTCGAGCTGGGAGGGCATTCGCTCCTGGCGGTGCGTCTGGCGGCGCGCATCGAGAAGGAGCTGGGTACGCGTGTGAGCCTGGCCGCGCTCTTCAGAGACGCCACGCTGGGCGGGCTGGCGCGGCAGGTGCGGTCGCTTCCTTCGGCTCAAGCGGAAGCGGCAGCTGCAAGCGACCCGATCGTTACAGCGCCTCCAAGGGAGCCGACGCTCGCTCCGGCGGTCGTCCCGCTGCAGCCGCGCGGCGAGGAGGCTCCCTTCATCTTCGTGCATCCGCTGGGCGGGATGGTGTTCTGCTACGCGCCGCTGGCGCGGCGGCTGGGACGCAAACGCCCCTTTCTCGCCCTGCAGTCACCGGGTCTCGAGAGCGGCGAGGGGATGACCCGGTCGATGGAAGAAATGGCGGATCGTTACCTCGAGGCGGTCCGGAGGATTCGGCCCATCGGTCCCTATCTCCTGGGCGGCTGGTCGTTCGGCGGCGTTCTTGCCTTCGAGATGGCCTGCCGCCTGGCCGAGGAGGGACATGACGTTCCTCTCCTGGCGCTCATCGATGCGCGCGCCGCGCTGCCGCGCGGGGACGGCGGCGAGTGGAGCGATCCGGATCTCATGGATCTCATCACGCAGGAGCTGGAAGGGGAGCGCGCGGCAACGGTACGCTCGGCCTTTCCCGGCCTGCCGATCGTGGCCCGGACTCATCTGGAGGCGCTGAGAAGCTACCGACCCGGTGCTTATGACGGACCTGTCCGCCTCCTGCGCGCGGCGGGCGCGCGCGTCGAGGCCGACGACCCGACGCTCGGCTGGGGCGCGCACTGCTCCCGCGGCGTCGAAGCGCATGCACTGGATGCCGATCACTTCACCATCCTGCGCGAGCCTGCCGTCGATGCCGTGGCGGAAAAGCTCAGCGCCTGGTCGGAGGCGGCCCTCGATGCTTCCTACGGCCCGAACCCTCACCGCCATCAAGAACTCAACCGGCCGATACCACCGCCCAGAGACCTTCGGTAGCTGCAAATCTTTCTCCGCGTTCCTTCATTCACTACGGAGGTTCCTGTCGTTTCGTCGAGAGGTAAGCTTACTCGGCGGCGCCGGGCGCGCTTCTGCTTCGGCCTGCGGCGTGGCTCTGCATCTCACGCGTCGTTTTCTTTCTTCACGCCGAAGTCTGTTCCGGTCTATGGAGTCGGATTTCGCACTCGTCGAAGATTTGCAGGCGGCGACGGGCGTGGTTCTCCGAGCGGCCGTTGAGGGGCGAGACGTTTGCTTCCGCTCGAGCGAGTCCCGAATCTGGCAGCGGCGCGCTACTCAACGCAGCGCGCCGCGGTAACGAGGAGAAGCCACCCCGGAGCCGCCAATGCGACGGACCTTGTAAAAGCTTTCGCACCGGCGAATGGCCGCCGCATCAGCGCGCAAAGCGAACCTCCGGGGGGCGGGCGGCGCCGGCGGAGCCGGTCTGCATGAATGGCGGGTCGATCTCAGCGCAGATCGAAGAGCAGGACTTCGGAGTCCTCGGCGGCGCGCACCGTGATGGCCTCTTCCCGGCTGACGGCCGCGCCGTCGCCTTCCTTCAGCTCAACGCCGTTGCAGTCGACCGCGCCGCGGGCGACCTGGATCCAGGCATGGCGATCGGCGGGCAGCGCGTGCGACAGCGAGGCTCCCTTCTCCAGCGAGCCGAGCAGCAGCGTGACGTCCTGTTGGATTCTCAGGGAGCCGTCGCGGCCGTCGGGCGAGGCGACCGCCTGGAAGCGGCCGCGCCGCGCGCTCTCGGGAAAGGCGCGCTGCTCGTAGCGCGGCGCGATCCCCTTTCTCCCGGGAAGAATCCAGATCTGGAGAAAGTGCGCCTGCTCGGCCCGGGAGCCGTTGGTCTCGCTGTGGGTGATGCCGGTTCCCGCGCTCATGACCTGGACCTCGCCCGCGCTCAGCACCGAGCCGGTTCCGAGGCTGTCCTTGTGGGCGAGCTTGCCATCCAGGACGTAGGTGATGATCTCCATGTCTCGATGAGGGTGCGGGCCGAATCCCGTGGCGGGCTCGATGCGATCGTCGTTGATGACGCGCAGATCGCGGAAGTGCACGTGCTCGGGATCGCTGTATTCGGCGAACGAGAAAGTATGCCGGCTGTCGAGCCAATCCATGCGCGTCCGGCCGCGCTGCCCGGAAGGACGAACGTTGATCATCGGAATCTCTCCTTTCTGGCTCCTTCAGATGCGCGGCGGCCGCAAAGGATTCAGCGGCGGCTGGCGCTCATTCCGAGTTGCGCGAGCTCCGTCAGCGAGGAGCGTTTCAGCGGGAGGTCTTCGAGTCGGAGGAGGATTCCTTGAGATACGTTTCCAGGAAGGTGCTCAGCCGGAGGTCCTGGGGGGCGACCTTCACCCCGACCCGCAGCTCGGCGATGGCCGCCTCGTGATCGCCGGTGTCGTGCATGGCCTGCGCTCCCAGCAGGTAGGCCACGGCCCCCTCCGGATCCATCTCTTTAGCGGCCGCCAGGTCGACCTTGCCTTCCTCGATTCTTCCGAGGTGGAAGCGGGCGGCGCCGCGCGCCGCCAGGCTCTGGTAGCGGAAGCGCACGTCTCCCAGATCGATCGCCTGGTTGAGCGACTGCTCCGCCTCGGCATATTGCCCTGCGGCCATGTAGACCATCCCGGCGCGGGCCCATTCCTCGCTGGTGAGCAGGCCCGCTTCCAATCCGTCGGCGAGGAACTGGACGGCCTGCTGCGGATCATGAGCCGACACTCTGGCCTCCGAGGCAATCAGCGACTGCTGCACGCGGGCCGACCTCTCCATCTGCGCGTGCAGCGCATCGTACAAGCTCTGGAGATCCCCGGCGGCCGCGGTCTCATTCATCTCGCGCAGCCGCACGACGAGGTACTCGAGGGTGGGCAGGGCCTGGCGCGTGTAGGCGGCGTGTCCCAGAGCGAGGAGCGCCGATTTCTCATCCTGCCCGGGGAACAGCAGCGCCAGCAGATCTTCCTTCGATGCGCGCAGGAAATCGCGCTGCGGCTCCAATCCGCGCAGCAGCTCCAGAGGCGCCCGGTACTGGATGAGCGAGTTGTCGTCGGTGTTGAGCAGCCCGTTGGCCGCAGAGGGGTGGACCTGCGAAGTGTAGAGGAGCCCGAGATCGGCGAGATTGCTCACCCCCACCCGCCCGAGGTCGGCCGCGATGCCGACATGATCGGGAAAGAGCTTGTCCGCCCCCGCCGCCAGGGAGATTGGCTGCATCGACGCCACCAGGATCAGATCGGAGCCCATGTAGGAGCCGAACAGGTGGACATGCGGAAAGGAGCTGGAGAGGGTGTCGAGGAGCACTTTGAGGGTCTCGTCCGACATCTCGTAGCTCTGCAGCCACTGGCAGAAGATTCCGGACGGCGCGAGTCTCCGCTTGACGAGCGCGTAGAACTCGGTGGTGAAGAGGTTGTTGACGCCCGCCATCCAGGGATTGGAGGGCTCGGAGATGATGATGTCGTAGCCTTGCGGCCGATAGGCCAGCGCGGTGCGCGCATCGTCCACGATCAGCCGGTGCCGCGGATCCTGCAGCGGCTTGCCGTTCACGTCCTCGAAGAGGGGGGCCGTCTCCACCACCTGGCGCTCGATCTCGATGGTGTCGACGTGCTGCACCGGATGGGTGAGCACGGCATGCGCCGTCACCCCCGAGCCGAAGCCGATCACCGCGACCGACTTGGGATCGTGGGCGAAGAAGAAGGGAATGTGGCCGAGCAGCTCCTGCGTGAGCATGTCGGTGGACGAGGTGCTGGCGTCGGTCTTGCCGTCGACCCGCAGCCAGCGATCCATCCACTCGCGCACGACCGTCACCGTGGCGGTCTTTCCCTCCTTGTGGAAGAGAATGTGGACGTCCGGCGCCTGGGCGAAGGCGACGATCTCGTCGACGCTGGCGAACTGCCCCATCTTGCGGATGTTGCGCAGCAGCTGCGTCACGCCGGTGGTCATCATGTAGAGATCCCAGGTGGGGTTGAGCAGCGGGATGATCAAGGCGAGGGTTGCCGCCGCAAGTCCCGCGGCCGGACGAAAGATCCTGCCGGGGGCCAGCGCCAGGCCCGCGACGCCCAGGCAGACGCTGGCCAGGCAGGCCATGGCGATCGTCTTCTGGCTGCCGAGCGTCTCCACCAGAAAGAAACCCGCGGCCAGCGAGCCCAGCAGCGAGCCGGCGGTGTTCCAGGCATAGACACGGCCGACTTCCGCGCCGGTCTGCGCTTCCAGCGCCTGCAGGAGGCGCGAGGCGAAGGGGAACAGCGCGCCCAGCATCAGCGCGGGCGGCAGCACGATGGCGCCGAAGGCGAGGAATTCCCGCGAGAGGAATGCCTGCGGATCGCTCGGGTAGCGCGCCGCGACGGAAAGCATCATGCGCGGGAACAGCTTCAGCCCCCACAGCGAGAGGAAGGACAAGGCGCCCAGCAGGATCTGGCCGATCACGAACCCGCGTCCCGGGTGGATGCGCCGGCCCGGCCCGGTCGAGAGGATGAGGCTGCCCGCGCCGATGCCCGCCAGGATGGCGGCGAGGATCAGCGTGAAGGAGTAGACCGAGCTCCCCGCCACCGGGGCCATCACGCGCGTCCAGGTGATCTCGTAGACCATCGCCACGAACCCGGAGGCGGCGTAGAGCGGAAGCACCAGGGGCACCCCCTCCGCCGGCGGCGCTTTTCTCCCGACCGGGGCGGCTTTCTGCCGCCCGGGGGCGAACAGCGAGTCGGACAGGAGGAAGACGACTCCCCCCACCGCGAAGCTGGTGGCGGCGCCCGCGAGCGTCGCCTTGAGAAGACCCAGTCCCGGCAGCAGCAGGAATCCGCCGGCCAGCGTTCCGAGGAAGGCTCCCAGCGTGTTCAGGCCGTACAGGCGTCCGCCCGCCGATCCGGCGTCGCCGCCACCCGCCGCGACGGCGGCCGTCGCCACCGGCAGCGTCGCGCCCATGCCGGCGCTGGGCGGCAGCAGGACGATGAAGACGAGCAGAAAGCGCACGAAGAGGAAGAGGGGCGCGGGCAGCGCATACAGGGGGCCGAGGAGATAGCCGAGCAGCGTGAAGATGACCGGCGTCAGGGCGCCATACATCCCGATCCCCATCTCGAGCCTGCCGTAGAAGAGCGCCAGGCGCTCGATGCGGGCGAGCCGGCGCGCGGCGAGGAGGCTTCCCAGGAAAAGGCCGGTCATCATCGAAGCGACGACCGTCGCGACCGCCTGATGGGAATTCCCCAGGATCAGGGAGAGCTTGCGCGACCAGGCCACCTCCATGATGAGCGAAGCGGCGCCCGAGAAGAACAGGCAGGCGGAGAGGACTCTGCGCGCCGTGGAGCTCATGACAGCGTTCTCATGCCGCCGCGCCGGTCATGGCGGGGTGGGACAGGGATTGGGATTGGGAATGGGATGAGACGCGTCGCTGTCCAGAGCTCCTTCGCCGCACCCTTCACCGTCGGAAAGATAGTAATACGCCGTCCCCGGAGGAGGAGTGGAGGGATCGGAGCTGTTCTCGGAGCCATTCGCCTGGGCATCGCCGCTTTCGAAGCAGACATGATTGTAAACGTTTCCCGGCAGGCGCGTGCCCATGGGAGCGGTGATCGTTCCCCGGTAGACATTCGAGAAGCGGGCGTTGGCCCCGGCCGTCCAGCTGAAATCGGATGCGCCCGCCGAGAAGACCAGATTGGCGGTCAGGCCGGGCGATGAATTGGCGGCGCTCAGCGGCGCGCAGTCGGCGACATCATGGATGCCATCGAGGTCGCGATCCACGGCAATCGCCGGAGCGAAGCGGATGCCCTGCTGGTTGATGATGCCGGTCAGGAAGAGAAGCGTTCCCGCGCCGGTCGCCTTGTTGATCTGGACCAGGCCGCCGTTGTTGACGGGCTCCGGGTCGGAGGCCGACAGGCGCCGCTTGATCACGCCATAGAGGGTGCCGTCGGGAGCGAAGTCCATGCCGGACAGCGCGTAGCCGATCTGGCCCACCAGCGTTTTGGAAAAAGGAGCGAGGCTGACGGTGTACAGCCCGTGCCCCACGCTCGAGGCGGTCGTCTTGCCCGCGACGTACAGCGTTCCGGCCGAATCGAAGGCCATCGCTCCGGCCGCGATCAAGCCCAGATCCCCGATGACGGAAAGGGTGGCTCCGGTGGACGGGTTCAAGGTGACCAGGCGGCTGACATTCGAGCCGTCCACCGCGATGCCGTACAGCGTTCCATTGAGTGGGCTGAAATCGATGGCGGTCATGGCCAGCCAGCCGGTGCTCCCGATCACGGCCCCGCGCTCGGGAAGCCCCTGCGCCGCCATGCTCACCAGGAAGCCGTTGAGACCAATCGAAAGTCCCGCATTGAACCCGGTGGATCCCAGAAGATTGCCCGAGGCATCGAACGACAGATCGCCCAGCTCGTGGAAGCCCGGGTCGCCCAGCGACTCGGGGTTGTCGCTCTGGACGCTGACCAGCCAGAGGCGCGAGCGCTCGTCGACCACCCAGGCCATCTTGTCCAGCTCGATCTGGCAGGTGGCGGAGCAGCCGTCGCCCGAGACGGTGTTGCCGTCGTCGCATTCCTCCTTGTTGTTCTTCTGGATGATGCCGTCGCCGCAGACTTCGGTGCGGCAGACCTGCGAGCAGCCGTCCCCGCTCTGCAGATTGCCGTCGTCGCAGGTTTCCGGGCTCTCCAGGATGCCGTTGCCGCACCGCGTGACGGCGCAGCCGGGGGTGCAGGAATCGCCGTCGATCAGGTTGCCGTCGTCGCACTCCTCGAACGGATCGAGCACGCCGTTGCCGCAGGTTCCCGTGGGAATGTGCGCGGCGAAGGCGTCGATATCCAGGTTGCGCGAGTCGGCCCAGGCCGGGTAGAAGCCGGTCCCCTCGCTCACGCTGCCGATGTAGTCGCCGAAGTTGGGCGTGAGCGTGACCGGCGCGAACCAGCTCGACGGGACGGTGGTGACGCGGTAGTTGGCGGAGAAGGTGGCGCCCCCGTCGGCGGAGCGGGCGGCATAGACATCCACCGTATACATGCCGCGCCAGTTGCGGTAGTCGTACCAGACCGGCTCCACGATGCCGTCCGCGTTGACCGAGATCCAGGGCATCACCTGATCGTTGCCGGGAGGATCGTCGTTGACCTTCACCGGCGCGGACCAGGACGCTCCCTGGCTCGTGGAGGTCGCGACGAAGACGTCGCGCTTGACGCCGCCGCCCGCTTCGCGCTCCACCCAGATGGCATAGACGTTGCCCCGATGCGCGGAGACGGAGGTGTCCACGGCAATCGTGCCGATCTCCAGGGTGTCCTCGCGGTTGAAGCCGACCATGGCGGGAAAGAAGGAGGGCGTCATGGTCCTCACGACGACCTTTGGATCGAACGAAACGCCGGCATTGAGGGAGCGGCGGGACTCCAGCTTGGTGCTGGTGGCGGCCAGATCGTCGATGCCGCGCTCCCACATCGTGTAGACCTCGCTGTTGGGGCCGGTGGCGACGTAGCAGACCTGGACCGACTCGGTGGTGCTCGACTCGAGGACGAGCGGGGCCGTCCAGCTCGCGCCGCCGTTGGTGGACTTGACGATTTCGACGCTCAGCGCGGTGGTGGAGCCGACGTTGCCGTTCACGAAGCGCGTGTAGGTCATGTACAAAGTGTTGGTGAGCCGATCGCAGGTGAGCCATTCCTTGTCGAGGAAGTCGGCGGCCGAGGAGACGGCCACCAGGGGATTGCTCCAGTGCAGGCTCGAGCCGGTGAACGTCCCGACGCTCACCGACAGCTGCGAGAGGCTGAAGCTGGAATCGGGCGCGTAGATGCTCGAGTAGTAGAAGGTGCCGTCGCCGCACACCGTCACGGAAGGATCGCCGAAAAGCCGCGTCGTGCCGCCGGCGGTGGGCAGCCCGCCGAAGTCGCTGAACGAGCCTCCTCCATTGGTGGAGACGGCGTAGCCGCTTCCCTGGTTGCCGTTGACCTGGTTGAATCCCACCACGACGTTGCTGCCGAACACGGCGATGGTGGTCTCGCTCTGCGTCCCGAAGACTCCCGAGCTGGCCTGCTCTTCCGGGGAGAAGGCCCGGCCCCCGGGGGGCGGGCTGGTCTTCCTGCTCTGCGGGCCCGTCCCCTTCGATGCGAGCCTCGAAAGATAGGAAGCCTTGGCTCGCGCGCGCAGCCAGGCGAGCCGCGCGGGATGGTCGTTCTGTCTTTTCTCGGAGGATTGGACCGAACCGGTGGGAGAGAGAATCAGCGGCAGCAAGGCGAGGCAGGCTACCTGGACGAGCTTCCGGCGCAAGATTCCCTCTCTGAGCATCGACAGATCTCCCCGCACCCTTCGCTACGGCATGGAATTTCGGAGAGATGGATCATCAGAATACGCATGGGCGGCGAAGGCGTCAAGGAAGGGCTTGATGGGCGCCCGGTTTGGCCCGGCGGCCGCGGAAGAAGGCGCGCAGGAGCTCGGCGGCCTCCTGGTCCAGGCACCCTCCCTCCAGCGGAAAGCGATGGTTGACCCCCAGGCGCACCCTCGACAGCCCCAGCAGCGAGGAAGCCCCGACCTTGGGGTCGGCGGCCCCGAAGACACAGCGCGCGATGCGGGCCTGCACCATCGCCCCGATGCACATCAGGCAGGGCTCCAGCGTCACGTAAAGGATGACTCCCTCGAGCCGATGGTTGCCGAGCCGGCGCGCCGCCAGGCGCAGGACGCGGACCTCCGCGTGAGCGGTGGGGTCCTGCCGGCCGATGGTGGCGTTGGCAGCGCGGGCCACCACCTTCCCTTCCCGGGTCAATACCGCCGCCACCGGGATTTCTCCCCGCCTCCCGGCCCGGCGGGCCAGGCGCAGAGCCTGCCCCATGAAACCCCTATCCTGCGCCTCGCCAACCATGTTATTTCCTTGACAGGCCTAGAAATCGTCGTATATCAGAGGGCGCAGCTTCGAGGGCGCGCCTCGAGTCCGCGCTAAGGAGAGGGAGCGGACGGGTCAAGTCCCTTCTCCACCCGACTGAGATCTCGCTTGACCATCCGTGCGATCCGTCCGTTCCTGCTCATGCTGTTGGTCGTCTTCCCGGCTCCCGCCTGGGCCAACTGGGTGGCCAGCGGCTCCTTTCTCTATCAGGACCGGGAATTCGATCAGACCGGCTTCACCGGAAACCAGCCCACCCTTCCGGTCCGCTTCGCCACCTTAGAGATTCGCGACTTGAACGTCAATGGGGGGCAGCAGCTCCTGGCCACCGGATCGACCGACGGGGCGGGGAACTTCTCCATCAGCGTCGTCGATGCCAGCACGAAGACGCGCAACATTGTGGCGCGGATCCTCAGCACCTCGACCGGGGTGGCGGGCCTTTACCTGAGCGTGACCAACGTCAACGGCAGCACCGTTCCATACGCCGTGACCAGCGCGGGGTTCCCGCACAGCAATCCGAACCTGAACATGAGCCTAGGGACCACGACCGCGGCGATCGGCTCCGGCGGCGAGGCCTTCAACCTTTATGATGTCGCCTACAACAGCGTCGATTATCTGCGCTTCCTGACCGGTGCCTTTCCCGGCAGCACGCAGGCCCTCACCGTCCAGTGGGAGCCGTTCAGCGGCATCACGGCCACCAACTACCTGGGCTCGGGAGTCGTTCGGGTGGGCGACCCGTCCGGCTACAACGACACGGTCGTTCAGCACGAGACCGGTCACTACGCGCGCGAGCTCTACTCCGCCACCGACAGCCCCGGAGGCGTCCATCACCTGACGAACTGCAACCAGGATCTGAGACTGGCCTGGGAGGAAGGATGGGCGACCTTCTTCGGCCAGGCCGTGCGCAAGCACTTCGGCCTGCCGCGGCCCCAGCTCTACGTGAAGACCACCGGCGGCGCGGGGGCGGGCAATCTCGATTTCTACTTTGACGTGGAGGCCGAGGAGCCCTACACCTGCCGCGGCGCGGCGAGCGAGGTGACGGTCTACGCCACCCTCTGGGACGTGATCGATTCCGCCTCGACGCCCGACGCCAGCCCGGGCTTCGACGAGACGTGGGATTTCATGGCCGCCAGCGACACGTCCGTGTGGGACGTGATGGCCAATTACATCCGCACGGCGACGAACCGG
>Ga0066903_100005805_pt1 | contig 10801 bp, 10 predicted proteins | sample PanSoiMetaGPlot1_FD_67491 | JGI IMG/M metagenome (GOLD analysis project Ga0066903, IMG submission 67491) | Tropical forest soil microbial communities from Panama analyzed to predict greenhouse gas emissions - Panama Soil - Plot 1 (version 2) | ecosystem: Environmental > Terrestrial > Soil >...
CCGCCGAGTACGAGCGCTTCGTGGGCCGGCGCGTCAACGTCCGGTATCGAGCAGGGGAGGCCGAGGTGGCCCTGGAGGGAGTACTGGCCGGCGTCGAGGACGCCGGCATCACGATCCGAGGTCGTCGCGACGAGGTTACCCATCTGCCATGGACCGACATCATCGCCGGGCGCTTGGTAGCGTCCCTGTAGCAGTGCCCGAGCCGGACTCACCCCTGGCCGCGCTGGAGCAGCTCAGCGCCGAGGTGGGGGTCCCGCTCGACGATCTCCGGCGCACCGTCGAGGAGGCGCTGGCGGTCGCCTACAAGCGCGCGTTCGAGCCAGCCGGCCAGGTCGCGGTGCGCCTGTCGCCCGAGACCGGCGCGATGGACGTGCTGCTCCGCGAGGAGGCGCCCGACGGAGCCGTCACCGAGCGCCACCTGCCGGTCGACGAGTTCAAGCGCCTGGCCGCGCAGACCGCGCGCTCCGCGGTCATGCGCCACCTGCGCGACCTGGAGCGCGATCGGGCCCTGAGCGAGCTGGCGCGCCGGCACGGCGAGCTCGCCAACGGGACGGTCGACCGCATCGAGCGCGGCGCCGTCTACGTCGACCTGGGCAAGGCCGAGGGGTGGATGCCGCCCGACGAGCAGATCCCGGGCGAGCAGTTACATCCGGGGCGGCCGGTCACGGTGGTGGTGTTGGAGCCGAAGGCGCGGCCCCGGCAGGCGCTCGTCCGCGTCTCGCGCGCCAGCCGCATCTTCGTGCTGCGCCTCCTCGAGGCCGAGGTCCCGGAGATCCACGCCGGCACGGTCCAGGTCCGCGCCATCGCGCGCGAGCCCGGCCTGAGGACCAAGATCGCCGTCGCCAGCACGGAGCCGGGCATCGACCCGGTCGGCGCCTGCGTCGGGCCCAAGGGCGTCCGCCACCGCTCGATCCTGGCCGAGCTGGGCAACGAGCACGTGGACATCGTGCCCTGGGACGAGGACCCCGAGAAGTTCGTGGCCGGCGCGCTCGGCCCGGCGACCGTGGTGACCGTCAGGGTGGATACGGACACGCGCACCGCGCACGTGCGCGTGCCCAGGGACCAGCTCTCGCTGGCGATCGGCCGCGACGGTCAGAACGCGCGGCTGGCGGCCAAGCTCACCGGCTGGCGCGTGGACATCAAGGCGGTCGACCAGGATGCCGTCGACGAGGCATGAGCCCGTCAGGACCTGCGTGGGGTGCCGCGAGGAGGGCGGCAAGCGCGGCCTGATCCGCCTGGTGCGCGGTCTCGACGGCGTGGCCCATCCGGACCCGAGCGGCCGGGCGAGCGGCCGCGGCGCCTACCTGCACCCGGATCCCGCCTGCTGGCAGCTGGCGAGGCGCCGGCGCGCGCTCGAGCGCGCGCTCAGGGCCGAGGTGCCGGACGGTCTGTGGGAGGAGCTGGCCGCGCCGGCCTGAGCGACACGCCGACGCGCGCCTCGCCGGCCGACGGCAGGCGCCAGCGCGCGCCCGCTGGCTGGCGGCCGAACGCGACCCGGATCTCGAAGCCCTCCAGGTCGGGCCCGCCGGCGGAGCGCCACGCGCCGATCAGCCCGTGCAGCTCGCGGTCGGCGTCCCCGGCGTCGCCGTAGCGCTCGGTCCCTATGACGCGGAACGGGCGGCTGCGGTGCCACCGCGCGGTGATCGCGGACAGGTTGCCGCGATCGTCCACCAGGCCCAGCGCATGGTCGCGGCCCGCCACCACGGCGGCCAGGCGGCCAGGCGGCGCCCAGCAGACGACGGCCATCGGCAGGCCCAGGCTGGCCCCGCGCCCGGCCCGGCCGCGCACGCCGCCGGTCAGCAGCCTGCCGAGCAGCCGGCGGCGAGCGGCCGCCGGCAGCCGCGCCGGTCCCGCTCCGTAGACGCCGCCGCCCCACTTGGCGGCCGCGTCGTGCCAGCCCATCACGGGTCGGGGGTAGTCGGGCGGCTGCCCCTCCGGGCCCCGGAACGCCATGAAGCCGCCGGAGACCATGCCGGCCGAGACCAGCTCGGCGCCCACCCGGCGGAAGGTGACGACCACCTGCACGACCGCCTGGTCGTGCCCGAGCAGCATCGGCACCTCGAGCAGGCCGCCCTCGCGGAGCTGGTCACGCCAGGCCGCCGGGATGCACGGGGGCGTGGCCGTCACGATGATGCGGTCGTACGGGGCGCCGGCCGTCCACCCGCGCATCCCGTCGCCGGCGGCGACCTCGACCCCCGGCCAGTCGACCAGGCGCTGGGCGGCCGCCGACGCCAGGTCGGCGTCGACGTCCACGCTCACCACCCGCGCGCCCAGCTCGGCCAGCAGCGCCGCGTTGTACCCGGTGCCGGCCCCGATCTCCAGCACCCGGACGCCGGAGCCCACGGAGAGGCGCTCCAGCATCTCCGCCATGATCGCCGGCTGGCTCGACGAGCTGATCGCGAGGCCCTGCGGGCTGGTCAGCGTGACCAGGGCGGTGTCCTCGTAGACGGCGGCCAGCCCGCGCTCCTCGGCCACGCGGGGGATGAACCGCTCCCTGGGGACGCGCGCGAACGCCTCGCGCACGGCGGGGGTCCGGATCAGGCCACGCCGGCACAGGTCGTCGACCAGCGCCAGCCGGAGGGACGCGGAATCGGCCGTCACTCGATCAGTCTGGCGGAACCGAGACGCGGCGCGGGTGTATCTTTGCCATCCCGGCTCCGCGACTTGCGGTGCCCGTTCCCAGCCGTCTGGCAGAGAGTGGCCTTCCTCTCGTAGCCTGTCGGCGGAAGGTGTGGGAGGTGAGCACCGGTCGGCCGCCCCCTCACGGGTTTGATGTCGATCGGAAGGGGCATAATCACTAATTCGGTCATGAAAGCGCACGAATTGGCACGCGAGCTCAACATCTCCCCGCGGGAGCTCGTGAACTACTTGCAGCAGAACCGGTTGACGCGGAACCCTTCGGCGCCGCTGCCGCCGCAGGCGATCGAAGCTGCCCGCCACCAGTTCGGCCGCACCGCCAGCGTCGTGCGTGGCCCCGAGGTGAACGGGGAGCGCAAGGTCGTGCTCCCGCCGACGCTCTCCGTCAAGGACCTGGCCGAGCGGCTCCGGGTCCGCCCCGTCGACGTCATCAAGAAGCTGATGCAGAGCGGCGTGATGGCGACGGTGAACCAGGTCATCGACTATGGCACCGCCGAGATCGTCGCCGACGACTTCGGCTACACGGTCGAGCCCATCGCGTCCGAGGACGTGGTCGCGGTCGAGTCGGACCGCGAGGGCGCGGTCGTCACCACCTCCCGCAGTGAGCTCTTCTCGCTCGCGCACGAGGACCCGCGAAAGCTTCGTGCCCGCCCGCCGATCGTGACCGTGCTCGGCCACGTCGACCACGGCAAGACGTCGATCCTCGACGCCATCCGCAACACGAACGTGGCGGGCGGCGAGGCCGGCGGCATCACCCAGCGGATCGGCGCCTACCAGGTCCAGACGCCCGACGGCGCCCCGGTCGTGTTCATCGACACGCCGGGCCACGAGGCCTTCACCGCGATGCGCGCCCGCGGCGCCCAGGTGACCGACCTCGCCGTCCTGGTCGTCGCCGCGGACGACGGCGTGATGCCGCAGACGATCGAGGCGATCCAGCACGCGCGCGCCGCCGAGGTGCCCATCGTGGTCGCGATCAACAAGATCGACCGCGACGGCGCCAACGTCGACCGCGTGCACCAGGAGCTGGCCGCCCAGGACGTGATCACCCGCCACTACGGCGGCGAGTACGAGTGCGTCCACGTCTCGGCGCGCACGCACCAGGGCCTGGACGACCTGCTGACCACGATCGTGCTTTCCAGCGAGATCCTGGACCTGAAGGCGAACCCCGAGCGGCACGCTATCGGCACGGTGGTGGACGCCAACCTGGAGCGCGGCCGTGGCTCGGTCGCCACGGTGCTGGTCGCGAACGGCACGCTCAAGGTCGGCGACTACTTCGTGTGCGGCCACATCTACGGCCGCGTGCGGGCGCTGACCAACGACCGCGGCCAGAGCGTCGACCAGGCCGTGCCGGCGACGCCGGTCGTGGTGAGCGGCCTCAGCGAGGTGCCCAGCGCCGGCGACATCTTCCAGGTGGTCGGCTCCGAGAAGGCGGCCCGCCAGATCGCCCTGACCAAGCTCCAGGAGCGGCGCGTGTCCGACGCCAGCCGCGAGCTGGCGCCCCGGGTCACGCTCGAGGAGCTGGCGCGCCGGGCCAAGGAGGGCGACGTCAAGGAGCTCAACCTGGTCGTCAAGGCGGACGCCCAGGGCACGCTGGAGGCCGTCATCAACTCCCTGGAGAAGATCGAGGACCCGGTCGTGACCATCAAGGTGGTCGGCCAGGGCGTCGGTCCGGTGAACGACTCCGACCTGCTGCTCGCCAGCGTCTCCAGCGCGATCGTGCTCGGCTTCAACCTGAAGTCCACGCCGGCCTCGGACCGGGCCGCGGAGCGCGAGAAGGTCGAGGTCCGGTACTACGACGTGATCTACAAGCTGACCGAGGACGTCGAGCGGGCGGCCAAGGGCATGCGCGAGCCGACCTACAGGCAGGTGTGGGAGGGCCGCGTCCAGGTGGTGACCCCGATCCGCATCCCGCGGCTGGGGCTGATCGCCGGCTCCCGCGTGGTCGAGGGCAAGGTCAGCAGGGCCGGGTACGTCAAGCTGTCGCGCGGGCGAAACCAGGTGTGGGAGGGCCGCATCACCTCGCTCAAGCACCACAAGGACGACGTCCGCGAGATGATCGCCGGCCAGGAGTGCGGCATCGGCCTCGAGCGCTTCGAGGGCTTCGAGCCGGACGACATCATGGAGACGTTCCGCCTCGAGCTCGAGGAGGTCTGATCCCGCGCTGATGAGCGGCCACCGCGCCGTTCAGGTGGGCGCCCAGGTTCGCGAGGAGATCATGCAGATCATTCGGCGGGACCTGAAGGACCCTCGGATCGGCTTCGTCAGCATCACGGAGGTCCGGATGTCGCCGGATCTGCGTTCGGCGCGCGTGCGAATCAGCGTCCTGGGCGACGAGGACGAGGGCCAGGCCACGCTGGCCGGGCTCCGCAGTGCCTCCGGGCTGATCCGGCACGCGCTGGGGCGGCGCCTCGAGAACCTGAAGTTCACGCCGGAGCTGCGCTTCGAGCTCGATCCGTCGATCGAGTACTCGGTGCGCATCTCCAAGACGCTGCGGGAAATCCTCCCCTCCGGGGAGCCGAGCGAGGATCCAGGCCACGGCGAACGTGAGGAGACTGATCGGTGAGCATTACGGCCCTGCGCAGCGAGGTCGACCAGCTCCGGGAGCTGTGCGAGCGGCACCAGCAGATCATGGTCCTCGGCCACAAGGACGCCGACGGCGACACGCTCGGCTGCAGCCTGGCGTTCGGCGAGGCGCTGCGCGCCCTCGGCAAGCAGGTCTCGATCGTCATGCCTCACCCGCTCTCCCAGAAGTACGCGTGGATGCCCGGCTTCGACCAGGTCGCCGACCGCCCGGCGGACGGCGCCGACATCAAGCTGGTCCTGTTCTTCGACGCCGGCAACATCGCCCGCTCGGGCAGCGCCGCGGAGCACATCCCGCCGCGCGCCGCCATCGTGAACGTCGACCACCACCCGTCCAACTCCCGGTTCGGCGACGTCAACATCATCGACGCCGAGGCGTCGGCCGTCGGCCAGATGTGCCTTGACATGCTGGAGCACTTCGGGTGGCGGATCACGCCCACGATGGCGACCAACCTCTACACCGCCCTGATGACCGACACCGGCGGCTTCCGCCACGAGAACACCACGCCGCGCGCCCTCCGTGACGCGTCGCGGCTGGCGGCGCTGGGCGCCGACCCCGGCTACGTCGCGGCCATGGTCTACAAGTCGCGGCCGCTGACCACCGTCAAGCTGAGCGGGCTCGCGATCGCGGGCATGCAGGTCGAGCTGGACGGGCGGCTCGCCTGGGCCAGGGTGACGCGCAAGATGCTGCGGGAGGCGGGCGCGGTGATGGCGGAGTCGGAGGACATCATCGACACGCTGAACAGCCTGGCCGGCCTCGACCTGGCGATCGTCTTCAAGGAGGTCCAGCCCAAGTTGACCAAGATCAGCGTTCGCAGCCGCGGCGCCGTGGACGCGGCCGCGCTGTGCGCGCAGTTCGGCGGCGGCGGCCACCTGCGCGCGGCCGGCGCCGAGGTCCCGCTCCGGCTGGACGCCGCCATCCCGACGGTCCTCGAGGTCGCGCGCGAGTCCATCGAAGGCGCCCGGAGGAGCTGACGTGCGGCCCGGCGTCCTCAATGTGAACAAGCCGGCCGGCGCCACCTCGTTCTCGGTGGTGGCGCACGTCCGCAAGGTGTCGCGCGCGAAGCGCGTCGGCCACGCCGGCACGCTCGACCCGCTCGCGACCGGCGTGCTGCCGATCCTCTTCGAGGGCGCGACGCGGCTGTCCGAGTTCGCCTTGAAGCTGCCGAAGACGTACGAGGCGGACGTCCACCTCGGCTTCCGCACGGCCACCGACGACGCCGAGGGCGAACTGGAGGCCGTGGCGCCGGCCGGCGGCGTGACCGAGGCCGACGTCCGCCAGGCGCTCGTGCGATTCGTGGGGCGGATCAAGCAGGAGCCGCCGGCGTTCTCCGCCGTCAAGGTGGACGGGCAGCGCTCGTACAAGCGGGCGCGCCACGGGGACCTGACGCGGCCGGCCGCCCGGCTGGTCGAGATCTACGCCGCCGACCTGCTCGGGTTCGAGCCGGGCGAGCGGCCGGTGGCCCGGATCCGGGTGACCTGCGGCAGCGGCACGTACCTGCGCTCGCTCGCTCGCGACCTCGGGGAGGCGCTGGGCGTCGGCGGCTACCTGGGCCAGCTGACGCGGACGGCGTACGGCGGCATGCGGGTGGAGGACGCCGTGCCCATGGACGAGCTGACGGACCTGGCGGCGGTGCAGGCGCGCCTGCTGCCGTCGGAGGCGGTGCTGCCGGAGATGCAGCCGGTGCGGCTGACGGCCGAGCAGGAGGCGCAGGTGCGGCAGGGCCGGCCGGTGCGCGTGCTGCCGGAGCCCCGGCCGGGCCCGCTGCGCGCCCACGACGACCGCGGGCGCCTGGTCGCGCTGGGCCACACGGACCCGCTGCGCCGGACGTTCGTGCCCGACAAGGTCCTGGGCTGAGCGGCCGGACGATGCGGCGCCACTTCGGCCTGCCCGAGGAACGCCTGGGCCCGACCGCGCTGGCCGTTGGCAGCTTCGACGGCGTGCACCTCGGCCACCGAGCGGTCCTGGACCGTCTGCTGGGCGCGGCCCGCGAGCGAGGGCTGGCCCCGGCGTGGATCACGTTCGATCCGCACCCGCGGTGCGTGCTCGACCCGGTCAACTGCCCCCAGCAGATCACGACGCTGGACGAGCGGCTGTCGCTGGTGGCGTCGCTCGGCATGGAGCACGCGATCGTGCTCCCGTTCACCAGGGCCCTGGCGGCGCTGACCGCGGACGAGTTCATGGAGCGGCTGCTCGCCTCGATGGAGCTGCGCGAGCTGGTCGTCGGCTACGACTTCGCGCTGGGCCGGGGCCGAACCGGCGACGTGCGGTGGCTGTGCGAGCACGGCCGCCGGCACGGGTACACGGTCACGGAGGTGCCGCCGTTCCGGCTGGATGGGGAGGAGGTGCACAGCTCCGACGTCCGCCGGCTGCTCACGCTGGGCGAGGTGGAGGCGGCCGCGCGGCTGCTGGGCCGGGACTTCGCCCTGGCGGGCCTGGTCGAGCCGGGCGATCGCATCGGCCGCGAGATCGGGTGGCCCACGGTCAACCTGGCGGTCCCGCCGGGCAAGCTGGTGCCCGGGCACGCGATCTACGCGGGCTGGGCGAGCGAGCCGGACGGCCAGCACCAGGCGGCGATCAGCGTGGGCTACCGGCCCACGTTCGACAAGACGGACCTGCGGGTGGAGGCGTACCTGCTCGACTTCGAGGGCGACCTGTACCAGCAGCGCCTGGAGCTGCGCTTCGTGGCCCGCCTCAGGGACCAGGTGAAGTTCCCCGACGCCCGCTCGCTGAGCGAGCAGATCGCGAAGGACGTCGCCGCGACGCGCGAGGTCCTGGGCCGCTGATGGCCCCTCCCCCCTCGCGGGGGAGGAGGCCGAAGGCCGGAGGGGGGGTCGCTCAGGCAAAGCGCGCACGAAGCCGGAGCCAGGCGTGTCTCCAGGCCCCTCCGTGTTCCTCATCGCACCGTGCCGAGTGCGTTCCTCCGTCCGAGCGACCCCCCTCCGGCCTCCGGCCTCCTCCCCCGCGAGGGGGGAGGGGCTTGAACGGACTACGCTTCCCTCGGCTTGACGCGCGTGCTGGTCGTTGGAGGAGGGATCGCCGGGTCCATGGCCGCCCTGGCGGCCGTCCAGGGCGGCGCTCAGGTCATGCTCGTCGCCAGGGCGCCGGGGGCGACCGCCCTGTACGCCGGCGGGATGGAGATCGCCGCCGACATGCGGGAGATGCGTGCCCTGGCCTCCGCGCAGCCCTACCATCCGTTCGTGCGGCTGGGTCTGAACGACTTCGAGGCGGTGACGCTGCTCGACGAGGTCTGCTACCGCGTCCAGTCGGCGCTGGGGCGGACGGGCCTGCGGCTGGCCGGCACGTGGCGCAGCACCGGCTGGTACGCCGACGTGCACGGCGGCGTGCGCCCGGCCCAGCTCGTGCCCGAGTCCGTGCAGGGGGGCGAGCTGGGCGGCCTCCAGGGCAAGCGGGTGGCGGTGGTCGGGGTCAGCGCCGTCGGCGACTACGATGCCGCGTCCACGGCCGGGGCGCTGGTCGACGCCGGCGTGCGGGCGGTGCCCGTCACCGTCGGGATGGAGCTGCCGGCGTCGGCCTCGCTGAGCGATCTGTTCGGCCGGCCGGCGCCCCCGGTGCGCGAGATCGTGGAGGCGATCGCCTACCCGCCGGGCCTGGTGCAGCTGCCCGAGAACGGGTTCGAGCTGCTGGCCACGGTGCCCTCGCCGCACGGCTGGCGGCTCCAGCGCGCGCTGGACGCGGCGCTGGCCGAGCACGGGGTGGAGGTGGCCCAGGGCGAGATCAGGAGCATCAGGGCGGCCGGCCGCCGCCTGGAGGCGGCCCTGACGGCCAGCGCCGAGCTGCCGGCCGACCACTTCGTGCTCGCGACCGGACGCTACCTGGGCGGCGGCCTGGTCAAGCACCGCTCGGTGACGGAGCCGGTCTGCGACCTGGGCGTGTTCCACGAGGGCCGCCGCGTCGACCGCGAGTGGCCGGAGCGGCTCCGCCACCTGGAGCAGCTCTCGCCGCACCCGGCCTTCCGCACGGGCGTGCTGACCGACGACCGCCTGCGGCCCCTGGACTGGGACGGCATGGTCGCGTACGAGAACCTGCGCGCCGCCGGCTCGCTGCTCGGCGGGTACGACTACATCCGCGGCTACGGCTTCGGCGTGCCCATGCTGACCGGCTGGCTGGCGGGGCGGTGGGCGGCCGAGTGACGGAGCGGCGGCCGGTCCACGACCTCTGGCCGCTGGCGCTGATGCGCGAGCGCGCCGGGCAGTCGCCGCCCGCCGTCGAGGTCGTCCGGCCGGCCACGCACGAGGAGGTGGCGGCGATCCTCCGCTCCGGCCGGCGCGTCGTGCCGATGGGCGGCGCCAGCGGCGTCTGCGGCGCGCTGGCGCCCGGGGCGGGCGACGTGGTGCTCGACCTGGGCGGGCTCGACCGCGTCGAGATCGACGAGGCCAACTGCACGGTCCGGGCCGGCGCCGGCGTCAACGGCATGGCGCTGGAGCGCGCCCTCGGCGAGCGGGGCCTGACGCTCGGCCACTTCCCGAGCTCGCTGCCCGTCACCACCGTCGGCGGGCTGGTCTCCACGCGCTCCTCCGGCCAGGAGTCCAGCCGCCACGGCGGCATCGAGGACATGGTCCTGGGCCTCACCGTCGCCCTTCCCGACGGCCGCGTCGTCGAGGCCCGCCCGCCGCATCCGCGCACGGCGGCCGGCCCGCCGCTGCACCTGCTCTTCGTGGGGGCGGAGGGCGCGCTGGGCGTCGTCCTGGAGGCCGTGCTCCGCGTCCGGCGGCGGCCCGAGGCGGTGGTGGGCCGGGGCTGGCGGCTCCCGGACGTCGAGGCCGGCCTGGGCGTCATGCGCGAGGTCGTGCAGCGCGACCTGCGCCCGCTGGTCCTCCGCCTGTACGACCCGGCGGACACCGCGTTCCAGGGCCTGGACGGCGGCTGCCTGCTGGTCGGGGCCGCCTCCGGCCCGCGCGCGGTCGCCGATGCCGAGGCCGCGGCGCTGGCCGAGGCGGCCGGCGCCGCCGGCGCCGAGCCGCTCGGCGAGGCGCCCTGGGAGCGCTGGCTCGCCCACCGGTTCGACCTCTCGGCCGACCGGCTGCGCGAGTTCCTCCAGCCGCCGGGCGCGTTCCTGGACACGATCGAGCTGGCCGCCTCGTGGACGGCGCTGCCGGGCGTGTACGGGGAGGTGAGGGACCACCTGGCCGCGGCGGGCGGCCTGGTCCTCTGCCACTTCAGCCACGCGTACGCGCAGGGCTGCTGCGCCTACTTCACGTTCGCCGGCTCGGCGCCCGACGAGGCGGCCGCGGAGGCCGCGTACCGCGAGGCGTGGCGGGGGACGATGGAGATCGCGCTGCGCCGCGGCGCGACGATCAGCCACCACCACGGCGTCGGCCAGGCGCGGGCGCCGTGGATCCGGGCCGAGCTGGGCGGCTGGTGGGACGTGTGGTCCCTGGTCCGCGGCGCGCTGGACCCGTCCGGGCGGCTGAATCCGCACGGGATGGGCGGAGTCGAGCCGTCCTAGCGACCCCCCCTCCGGCCTTCGGCCTCCTCCCCCGCCAGGGGGGAGGTGCTACGGGGTTTCCAGGCGTGCCTCCAGGTGTTCGATGCGGCGCCGGCTGCGGCGCAGCTCCTGGC
>Ga0066903_100005806_pt1 | contig 10800 bp, 9 predicted proteins | sample PanSoiMetaGPlot1_FD_67491 | JGI IMG/M metagenome (GOLD analysis project Ga0066903, IMG submission 67491) | Tropical forest soil microbial communities from Panama analyzed to predict greenhouse gas emissions - Panama Soil - Plot 1 (version 2) | ecosystem: Environmental > Terrestrial > Soil >...
CGTGCCGGTGCTGCCGGAAGACTGGGCGAACGCCATCCCGGCGCCGAGCATCCCGATGAGAACCATCTTCTTCATGAATCCGTTCATCTCGTTCTGTCTCCAGAGGGGGCGTCCTCGAAACGAGGGTTCGCCCGTGGGTTCCGCGGAGGGTTGGGCGTGACGTCCAGCGTCACCACTGAACGGCGGTCCAATCGCGGCCGGCGGGAGCGCGCGGCCGGGGACCAGGCCAGCGGCCCTCCAACATTTTCGGTGTCCGGTGCAGAGTGCGGCGGCTTTCGTGCGCGTTTTCCACTCGGATCATCACGTCGTCCCCCTTCCACCGGGCCACCGCTTCCCGATGGGGAAGTACCGGCTGCTCCGGGAGGCGCTGCTCGCCTCGGGCGTGCTCCGGGCGGACGAGCTGGTCCGGGCCGAGCCTGTCGACCCCCGCTTGCTTCTCCACGTCCACACCGGGCGCTGGGTCGAGGCGGTGCTGGAGAATCGGCTCACCGAGGCGGAGCAGCGGCGACTCGGCTTCCCGTGGAGCCCGGAGCTCGTGCTTCGCTCCTTGGCCTCGGTGGGTGGCACGTGCGCGGCGGCGGTGCGCGCGCTCGACGACGGCATCGGCGGCAACCTCGCGGGAGGAACGCACCATGCGTTTCCCGACCACGGCGAGGGCTACTGCGTCTTCAACGACATCGCGGTGAGCATCCGTGGGTTGCAGGCAGCGCGGAGCATCGAGCGCGCGGTGGTGGTGGACCTCGACGTCCACCAGGGCAACGGCACCGCCGCCGTTTTCAAGGATGACCCGCGCGTGTTCACCTTCAGCATGCACGGCGAGCGGAACTTCCCCTTCCGGAAGCAGCGCTCGAGCCTCGACATCGGTCTGCCCGACGGCGCGGGAGACGACGTCTACCTCGACGCGCTCGCCCGGCACCTGCCGCGGGTGCTGGAGGCTTCGCGGCCGGACCTCCTCTATTACCAGGCGGGAGTGGATGCGCTGGCGGAGGACACGCTCGGGCGACTCTCGCTGAGCCACTCTGGCCTAGAGGCGCGCGACGCGTTCGTGCTCGAAGCGGCGCGCCGCTCGGGCATTCCGGTGGTGGTCACGCTCGGGGGTGGGTATTCCCGACCGCTCGAGGCGACGGTGCGTGCACACATCGGCACCTATCGCGCCGCTCGGACCGTGTGGGGATAATCCTGCACCTGACCCCCCGGCAATGACCGAGCTCACTCCCGAGATTCTCGCGACCCTCTACGACGAGAGTCCCGAGCCGGTGTTCGTGTTCACCCCGGTCCGCGAGGGTGGCCGGGTGGTGGACTTCGGCCATCTGTACGCCAACCCGGTCGCGGCGCGCATGGTGGGAACCTCCCCCGAGCAGAGGTTCGCAAACGGACTGCGGGCCGGCGCTCCGGACGCGGAACGGTCGGGGCTGCTCGCCAGCTACTGCCGGACGATGGAGACCGGGGAGCCCACCGACCGGCGCATCCAGTACGACTCCGGGCAGAGGAAAAGCTGGTTCCGGATCAACGCCTGTCGCGCCGGGTCGGCGCTGCTGGTGCACTTCTGGGACGTCACCCAGGAGACCGAGACCCGGGACGCGCTCCGGGAGACCGAGGCGGAGCGGGATCGCACCGAGTTGCGCCGGGCCGCGCTCGCGTCGCTCCTCGCCCAGGTGCCCGCGGAGATGGCGTATCTGCGCGGCACCGAGCTGGTCTACGAGTTCGTCAACGACCGCTACCGCGCGCGGTTCCCGGGGCGGGAGTTCCTCGGCCGGACGCTGGCCGAGGCCCTGCCGGAATGGAAGGACGACCCGCTGCTCCAGGCGGTGCGCGAGGTCTTCCACACCGGAGCGCCCTACCGGGACCAGGAGCATCCCCTGGTGGTGCGGACCGAGGGCGTTGCAGAGCGGCGGTGGTTCGATCTCGCCTTCCTCCCGGTGATCGGCGGCGACGGGAACGTGGAGGGTGTTCTCTCCTTCGGCACCGACGTGACGGAGCAGGTCTCGGCTCGCGCGCGCAGCGACGCGCTTGCCCGGGAGAAGATGGCGCTGGCCGACGAGCTCGAGGGCGAGCGCCGGCGCCTCGAGGTGGGAGAGGAACGCTTCCGTTCCATCGTCGAGACCAACGCCGACATGGTCTGGGTCGCGGACTGGAACGGCCACCTGCGCCACGCCGTTCCGGCCTGGTGTGCTCTGACCGGCCAGAAGCCGGAAGAAATGCTCGGGCTCGGCTGGATCGACGCCGTCCACCCCGACGACCTGGAACGGACCTCGCTGCTCTGCGCCGAGGCCGTCAACCAGCGCCGCCGCTTCTACGCCGAGTTCCGGATCCGGGTGGCTTCGGGCGGCTGGGCCACCGTCGCCACCCGCGGCATCCCGCTTCTCCGCGCCGACGGGAGGATCCGGGAATGGGTCGGCACGACCGTCGACGTCACCACCCGCCACCGCGAGGAGGAGGCGCTCCGCATTCTCTCCGGGGGCGCGGCCGAGCTGTCCGGCACGCTCGACTACAAGGCGACGCTCCGTGCGGTGGGCGAGATGGCCATCCCCACCTTCGCCGACGTGTGCATCGTGGACCTGGTCGACGAGGCGGGCGTGCTCCGCCGGGTGGAGGTGGCGGGGTGCATCGAGGAGGAGGCGCTCACGGAGCTCAAGCGCATTCCTCCGCGCACCGACGCGGAGTCGCCCACCATGGAGGCGCTCCGGACTCGCCGTTCGGTGCTCCGCGAGCGGCTGCCCGCGGCGGTGAAGCTGGAGATGGCCGAGGAGCCCGAGCGGCTCCGACTCTTCGAGCGGCTGAGCCCGACGTCGCTGGTCTGCGCACCGCTGGCGGCGCGCGGACGGACGCTCGGAGTCATCAGCTTTCTCACCGTGCGGAGCGGGCGCCGATTCGAGCGGCTCGACCTGGGCCTGGTCGAGGAGCTCGCCCGCCGGGCGGCGCTGGCGATGGACAACGCCGAGCTCTACCAGCGGGCGGAGGAAGCCAGCCGGGCCAAGGACGAGTTCCTGGCGACGGTGAGCCACGAGCTGCGAACTCCGCTGGCCTCGATCCTCGGCTGGGCGCGGCTCCTCCGCCGAGGGGGCCTCACCGCCGAGAAGCAGGCGCGGGCCCTGGACACCCTCGAGCGCAACGCGAAGGCCCAGACCCTCCTGGTCGAGGACCTGCTCGACGTGAGTCGCATCGTCTCCGGCAAGACGCGTCTTAACGTGGAGACGGCGGACCTCGGCCGCATCGTGGAGGCGGCGGTGGACTCGCTCCGTCCGAGCGCCGACGGCCGCGGCGTCCAGCTGCACTCAGCGGCGGTGCCGTGCACGCTCACCGGTGACCCGGAGCGGTTGCACCAGATCCTCTGGAACCTCCTCTCCAACGCGATCAAGTTCACCCCGCGCGGCGGCCGGGTGTCGGTGTCGCTGACTCGGGGAGACGCGACCGCGACCCTGACGGTGAGCGACAGCGGGCAGGGCATCCGCGCCGACTTCCTGCCGCACGTCTTCGAGCGCTTCCGGCAGGCGGACGCCACCGTCACGCGCGCCCACGGCGGCCTCGGGCTCGGCCTTGCCATCGTGCGGCACCTGGTGGAGCTCCACGGAGGAACGGTCTCGGCGAGCAGCGCCGGCGAGGGCCAGGGCGCGACCTTCACCGTGCAGCTGCCGGTCGTCGCACCGCTGCCGCTGGAGCGCTCTGTCCACGATCCCGCCGGGCCAAAGCGGGTGGACCTCTCCGGTCTGCGGCTCCTGGTGGTGGACGACGAACCGGACACCCGCGAGCTGCTGGCCTCGGTGCTCGAGGCGCATGGAGCCGAGGTGGTTCAGCTGGCCGACGCTCCCCAGGTCTTGCACTGGCTCGCCTCCGGCAGAGCGGATCTCCTGGTGTCGGACGTGGCGATGCCGCTGATGGACGGCTGCGCGCTGATCCGGGAGATCCGCCGCGGGACCAACGGGCAGAACAATACCCTGCCCGCGGTGGCAGTGAGCGCCTATGCCCGCCCGGAGGACCGCCATCGGGCGCTGGACGCGGGGTTCCAGGAGTACTTGACGAAACCAGTGGAGCCGGAAGTGCTGGTGGCCGCAGTCCACGCACTGGCGCGGCCCCGCGTGGCTGCCTGAGGCAGGCGGCCTTCCGACCGCTCGCAGCTGCGGGCGTTTACGTCGTACCAGTGTCCTCCAGAACAGGGGAGTGGGATCCCGTCAGCGGCCTCCCGTAGCATTCGGGGTGGCCTTCCCGTGGAGACCTCCGCCTTCCTCAGAGAACCCGCGCCGCCGGACGCTCCGTCCGTCCATGCGCACGCGCTGTGGCGCACGCTGCTGGAGGCGACCGGTGACGGTGTGCTGGTCGTGGGAGCGCAGGGAAAGGTCGTCGCCGCGAATCCCGCATTCTGCCGGCTGTTCGCGCTGCAGACGCCGGCGGGAACGCTGACCGGCGTCGCGCTCGCTGACCTCTGCGTGCGGCTCGGTGAGGCCTTCGCCGATACCGCGCACTTCCTGGGACGAGCGATCGAGCTCCATCGGCAGGACGCTCCGGTGGCCGGCGAGTGGTGGAGCATGAGCGACGGGCGGGTGCTCGAGTGCGACGTGCTCCCGGTCAAGGTGGACGAACGCCGCACGGAGCAGCTGTGGCTGTGGCGGGACGTGACCGAGCGCGCCCGGCTCCGCTCGGCCGAGGGCAATGGGCAGCCGCACGAATCGAACCTCTCCTACCTGGACGAGCTCACCGGCCTCTACAACCGGCGGGGCTTCCTCCGGTTTGCCCGGACGCAGCTCGACGCCGCGGCGCTCGCCCACCGGCCGATGCTTCTCATCTTCGTCGACCTCGACGGGCTGAAGGACATCAACGACCGCCTCGGCCATCCCGCCGGCGACCGGGCGCTGGTCGACACCGGGACGGTGCTGAAGTCCACCTTCCGCGAGCGCGACGTGGTGGCCCGCCTCGGCGGCGATGAGTTCGTGGTGCTGGTGACGGATGCCTCGCTGGTCCGTGAGCCGGACCTGCTCGCACGTCTCGCGGGCCGCCTCGAGGCGCTCAATGCGCGCGCGGGGCGGGAGTTCCAGCTCGCCTTCAGCACCGGCGTGGCGGCCTTCGATCCGGCGGCCCCCGAGCCGCTGGAGGAGCTGCTCTCCGAGGCAGACAGTCGGATGTACCTCGACAAGCGACGGCGGAAGGACACCGCCGAGCACTGAGAGGTCGCACGCTAACGGGGTTCGGCCGCTCGATGGCGTGACCCGACTGTGTCGAGCATGTTTCGCCGCTGGCCCTTGAAGGACGCGGTCGGCCGCGAAGCGACGGCCCGGTGCTCGTCCCAGCCGGCCTGCGGGAGTCAGTGGCGCTCTGGCGAGACACGGCTGATCCCGTTCCGGGGCTGCGGGGGTCGGGAGAGCGTTCCATCCGGTGACCCAAACCGCGTTTCCCAAACATTTTGGAACGCTCTCCACGCGGTCCGACCCCCCAGTTCCGGGGACCGTTCCCTTCTGATCCTGGAAGGCCGTTCCTGTAACCTGCCACGCAGAGCACGCGCCGGTCGGCCGAGCGGCGGATCAGAACGGATCAGCGGAGGATCCGGTTCCGCGGCCCCCTGAGCGCCCGAGGCACGCGCAGGCCGGGGGGGACAGCTGAGCGACGGCGCCACGCCCTGACCGCGTCCCCGTCGAGGCCGGATCGAATTCGACTGACAGCCGCGGCGCCGGACCGTCGGCGTCCCTCTCAAGCCTTCGCCAGCTGCCGGAGCACGAAGGCCAGGATGCCGCCGTTCCGGAAGTAGTCGAGCTCGTTCGGAGTGTCGATCCGGCAGGTCACGGTGAACTCCTTCGTGCCCTGCTCACCGGTGGCCTTCACGGTCAGCCGCTTCCCGGGCGCGAGGCCATCGGCCACCCCGGTGATCTCGAACGTCTCTTTGCCGGTGAGGCCAAGGGTCGAGGCGTCCACGCCGGCGTCGAACTGGAGCGGGAGCACGCCCATCCCCACCAGGTTGCTCCGGTGGATCCGCTCGAAGCTCTTGGCGATGACCGCCCGGATGCCGAGGAGGAGCGTGCCCTTCGCTGCCCAGTCGCGCGAGCTGCCGGTGCCGTACTCCGACCCGGCGATCACCACCAGCGGTGTCTTCTCCGCCGCGTACTTCATCGCCGCGTCGTAGATGCTCATCCGCTCACGGGTCGGGTGATGGACGGTGACTCCGCCCTCCACGCCGGGAACGAGGAGGTTGCGCAGCCGGATGTTGGCGAAGGTGCCGCGGACCATCACCTCGTGGTTGCCTCGGCGGCTCCCGTAGGAGTTGAAGTCCTTCGGCTCCACTCCCTGCTCCATCAGGTAGCGAGCGGCGGGGCTGGACTTGGCGATGCTCCCCGCCGGGCTGATGTGGTCGGTGGTGACCGAGTCGCCGAGCAGCGCTAGCACCCGCGCGCCCCGGACGTCCTGCACCGGCGCCGGCTCCTTGGGGAGGTTCTCGAAGAAGGGGGGCCGGCGGACGTAAGTGCTCTTCTCGTCCCAGGCAAAGGTGTTGGAGCTCGGCACTTGCAGCTTCCGCCACCGCTCGTCGCCTTCGAGCGCGTGCGCGTACTGGTTCCGGAACTGCTCCGGCTTCACGTGGGCGGCGATGGCCTCGCGGACTTCCTGGTCGGTGGGCCAGACCTCCTTCAGGTAGACCGGATTCCCGTTGCGGTCGACGCTCAGCGGCTCCTTGTTCAGGTCGAGGTCCATCTCGCCGGCGATCGCATAGGCGACGACCAGCGGCGGGCTGGCCAGGTAGTTCATCCGGACGTACGGGTTGATCCGCCCCTCGAAGTTCCGATTTCCCGAGAGAACCGCGGCCACCACCAGGTCATGGTCGGTCACTGCGCTGGCGATGTGATCCGGCAGCGGCCCCGAGTTCCCGATGCAGGTGGTGCAGCCGTAGCCCACCAGGTGGAAGCCCAGCGCTTCGAGGTAGGGCACCAGCCCCGCCGAACGGAGGTAGTCCATGACCACCTTGCTTCCCGGCGCCAGCGAGGTCTTCACCCACGGCTTGGTCCCGAGCCCACGCTCCACGGCCTTCTTCGCCAGGAGGCCGGCGGCGAGGAGGACGGCCGGGTTGCTGGTGTTGGTGCAGGAGGTGATGGCGGCGATCACCACCGCTCCGTGCTGCAGGCGATAGCTGAGCGTGCCCTGGTTCACCACCGCGCTCGTGGCGAGGCGCGAGGCGCCGGAGGTTCCCGGCGCCTTGGGAGCACCGGCGGTCGGAGCAGCATCCTCGTCCTGGGGCGCCGCGGTGTTCACCATCTCGACCAGATTCTTCTGGAAGATCTGCTTGGCGTCTTTCAGCGGCACCCGGTCTTGCGGACGCTTTGGCCCCGCGAGGCTCGGCTCCACCGTCGCCAGGTCGAGGGAGAGCAGGTCGGAGAACACCGGCTCCGGCGTCTCGGCGGTGTGGAACAGTCCCTGCGCCTTGCAGTACGCCTCGACCACCGAGACCTGCGCTGCGGGGCGGCCGGTGAAGCGGAGATAGGAGAGCGTCTCGGCGTCCACCGGGAAGAAGCCGATGGTCGCTCCGTATTCGGGCGCCATGTTGGCGATGGTGGCGCGATCGGGCAGCGACAGCTCGGAGATGCCCGGACCGAAGAACTCGACGAACTTCCCCACCACGCCCTTCTTCCGCAGCATCTGCGTGACGGTGAGGACCAAGTCGGTCGCGGTGGCACCAGGCGGGAGCTTGCCGCTGAGGCGGAAGCCGACCACCTGGGGAATGAGCATGGTGAGCGGCTGTCCGAGGAGCGCCGCCTCGGCCTCGATCCCGCCCACGCCCCAACCGACCACGCCCAGGGAGTTCACCATCGTGGTGTGCGAGTCGGTTCCCACCAGGGTGTCGGGGAAGAGCCGGTTGCCGTCCTGGAAGGCCACCTGCGCCAGGAACTCGAGATTCACCTGATGGCAGATTCCGGTGTCCGGCGGCACCACCCGGAAATTCCGGAACGCGCCCTGACCCCAGCGGAGGAACGAATACCGCTCGCGGTTCCGGTCGAATTCCAACTCGGCGTTGGCCTGGAAGCTCCCGCTGCTCCCGAACTGGTCCACTACCACCGAGTGGTCGATGACCAGGTCGGCAGGATTGCGGGGGTTGATCTTATTCGGGTCTCCGCCGAGCGCGGCAAGTGCCTCCCGCATCCCGGCGAGGTCCACCACCGCCGGAACACCGGTGAAGTCCTGAAGCAGGACTCGCGCCACGTGGAACGAGATCTCGGTGTCGGGAGCGGCCTTGGGGTTCCAGGCCAGCATCTTCTCGACGTGCTCGCGCTTCACCACCCGCCCGTCCTCGTGGCGGAGGAGATTCTCCAGGAGCACGCGAAGCGAGAACGGAAGCTGCCGCACCCCGGGGTGCGCTTTTGCCAGCACGTCGAGCGAGAAGACCTCGTAGGTCTTTCCGCCGGCCTGCAGGCTCCCTCGAGTCTTGAACGAGTCCGTGGTCATGGCCGTTCCCAGCGTATGCAATACGGACGTGAGCGGCGCAACGACCGGGCGCCCGATGGCCTCCATGCGTCGGACGCACGGGCCGGCCACCCCGGTTTTCGCTTCCTGGACGGGGCCCAGGCGACACCCGGCCGCCCGGGCGAGTTGTTCCCCGGAGCGCCCGGTGGCACCCTTCGTTCGGGTGCGGACACGCCCGGAAAGGAGTCTGCAAACCCATGGAAACGAACGTCGATCCGTCGCTGATTCACATCGACATGCCGGTGCTGTCGATGGATGCGACCGTACTGGGACACGTCTTCGAGGTGGGCCACCGGTACCTGGCCCTCGAGCGCGGGTTGTTCCGCCCCCGAGAGTGGCGCGCCAGCCTCGACGAGGTCGCGCGCATCGACGAGCGGGGCGTCTGGCTCAAGAACGGGCTGGCGTCGCTCGAGGCAGTCCACGGCTTCTACACGGGGCCGATCGACCGGTACCGTCCATCAGCAGACGCGTCCCCCATCCACCAGTGGGCACACTTCGACCCTCCGGCCGTGGACGAGGACGAGGAGCCTTCCGGAGAGGAACCGGGTGGCTCGGAGCCGAAGGCTCAGTGACCGACGGCAACCTTCCGACCCGCGGTGACTGAAGACGTTCGCCCTGCACGCCGATTGACCCCGCAGCGAGTCGAGGAGCAGGCTCGCCCGCCATGTCCGACTGTACCCACGTCGAGAGCCTCAAGCCGGTCCGGCCGAGCACCCTGAAGGGATGCGAGGACTGCCTGAAGATGGGCGGTCGCTGGGTACACCTGCGCCTGTGCCTGTCGTGTGGCCACGTCGGCTGCTGCGACTCGAGCCCCAACCGTCACGCGACGAAGCACTTTCACGCCTCCCAGCACCCCATCGTCCAGTCGATGGAAAAGGGCGAGGACTGGGGCTGGTGCTACGTGGACGAAGTGGACTTCGAGGGCGACGAGCTTCCCCCGCGACTTCCCGCATGAGGCACCGGGGGAGGCGCGGAGTCCTCGCAGCGCTCGTCGGCGGCCTGAGCTGGTTTGTGCTCGGCTGCGCCACGCCCTCGTCGTCGCCGGCGCCGCAGGTCATCCCGGTGAGCGGCGTGCCCGGGCCGCTGTGCCAGAACCTCGGCACCGTCATCGGTGAGAGCGAGGCACGGGGATGGGGCTCGGGGACCACCACCAGCGAGGAGCTCGCCTCTCAGGCGATGGGCGACGCGATGCACCGGGCGGCCCAGCGCGGGGCGACGCACATCTTCCTCTCGCCGGTGACGGTGCGGGAGAAGGACGGGGCGCCGTTCTCCGCGACCATGACCGGCGTCGCGTTCCGGTGCCCGCCGGGCCAGTGATCAGGCGCCGGTCCGGGGCTTCGCCCAGTGGAAGGCGTAGAGCAGGGTGAACAGCGCCCCCAGCGCAGCGTGGCTCCATCCCAGCGCGTTCCGCACGACGCTCCCGGTCACGACCTGGACCGCGTAGCCGCCGACGACGAGCGGCACGGAGATCACGAGTAGGACCAGCCCGATCCGACGCCCGCGCCTCACCCCGCGGTTGATCATCCCCTGGACGTGTCCACGGACTGCGACCCCCAGGGCGAAGAGCAGCACCGGAGCGGCCAGGACGTGCGCGTGCTGCCAGAACGGCTGCCAGGGATTTGGCTCGGGCCCGAAGTCTCCCTTCACCGAGCCGAAGTAGCGGAGCACCCCGTAGATGATCCCGGTGAGCGCCCCGAGCCCGAAGCCGATCCGGAGGCTCCACCGTTCGAGGCGCCTCACGGCGGCGCCTTCGGTCCCAGCACCTCGAACTCGGCCAGCGCGCGCCTCGAGGCGTCCACCAGCGCCTGGGCGGTGAGACTGGCCCCGCTGAGCGGCTTGATGTCCGCCTTCAGCGACAGCTTCGGGGACAGCGACTGGCCCTTCAGCTGGTCCTTCCAGCGCTCGGGAGCGGCGTACTCCTCCGGCTCCTGGAACCGGATGACCTCCACCCGCAGGATGATCCCCTTCGGAGAGATGGCGACCATCGCCGTCTCCTGCTGGGTCCGCACCACGTGGGTGTCGAAGAAGGCCACGCCCAGCAGCTCCGTCCCCTTCCTGGCCTCGTACGAAACCACGTAGCGCGATTTCATCTCCACCTTCGCGAGGTCCTGGATCTTCTGGCGCTGCTCCTCCGTGAGGAAGTGCTCCTTGCGCTCCAACGTCGCTCCCGGGAACACCAGGGCCAGCGCCTCGGTCTGGGTGAGGCGCTCGGCCGCCGTGGCGGGCCTCACCAGGAGAAGCAGCAGGAGGACGAGGAGATCCCGAGCCCACGAGCGACTCTCAGAAGAGGTACGCCAGCGCGACGTTGAACTGGTTGCGTCCGGTGCGTGCTGCATTGGTCCTGATGTCGTAGTCCACCTTCACCGC